>ERZ857750.456-NODE-456-length-55932-cov-9.474471_pt1 | contig 55932 bp, 48 predicted proteins | sample MGYA00519915_ERZ857750 | MGnify/ENA primary metagenome ERZ857750 (study PRJEB31778, sample SAMEA3449358) | human gut metagenome | biome: human gut; feature: human-associated habitat; material: faeces | place: United Kingdom | collected 2010/2012 ...
CATGACTAATTATTGAGCCTAAGGTCTCAATAATTCCGAGTACCTGAAACTATTAAGTTTCAGGTACTTTTCTCACGACGAAAAGTTTCAGTAGATGATTGAATCACTCTAACGAGTAACATTTCTTTTTATAAAATTTATTAGATTTATAAAAAAGAATAGTTTGTCTACAGTCTCGGGTTGGAAATTTCCAACTTCTTTTTTTGGCTCTTAAAATGAGGAAAATAAAACAGAAAGAAAAAAACGGTTTCAAAAAATAATAGAAATTTACAGAAATCTCTTGTGTGATTGGAAATTATCCTTTACAATAGGAGAGGAGTTTTATTTCTGATCTCATATTTGGAGGAATGATCATGTCCATTAACTGGCAGGAAATTTTGTTTAACTTTTTGGGAGGGTTAGGTCTCTTTCTCTATAGTATTAAAACCATGGGAGAAGGACTGCAACAAGCCGCAGGGGACCGTCTTCGCTACTATATTGATAAATATACTAGCAATCCCTTTCTTGGAGTCTTAGTAGGGATTGTTGTGACAGCCCTTATTCAGTCTAGTACTGGGGTAACGGTGATTACCGTTGGTCTGGTCAGTGCAGGTCTCTTGACCCTGCGTCAAGCCATTGGGATCATCATGGGGGCTAATATTGGGACCACGGTCACCTCGTTCATTATTGGATTTAAACTGGGGACTTATGCCCTTCCAATTATGTTTCTTGGAACGGTCTTACTTTTCTTTACCAAGAATCGAATGGCCAATAATATTGGTCGCATTCTCTTTGGGGTTGGAGGAATTTTCTACGCTTTAAACCTGATTAGTGCGGGAATGAGCCCTTTGAAAGAATTACCAGAATTTAGTCAGTACATGATCACCCTTGGGAAAAATCCAATTCTGGGTGTTTTAGCAGGAGCCATCATCACCGTTTTGATTCAAGCTTCGTCAGCTACCATTGGGATTCTACAAGGTTTGTATTCAGGTGGTTTCCTAGATCTTCGCGGTTCTTTACCTATTCTTTTTGGAGACAACATCGGAACAACCTTGACAGTTATTATTGCAGCGATGGGGGCCAATGTTTCTGCTAAACGTGTTGCAGCAACCCATGTGCTCTTTAACTTGATCGGTACAATCCTTTGTTTGATCTTGTTAACACCTTTTACAGCCATGATTGAATACTTCCAAGGGCTCTTGCACTTGTCACCAGAAATGACCATTGCTTTTTCTCACGGAGCTTTCAACGTGACCAACACTATCATTCAATTCCCATTCATTGGAGCTTTGGCATACTTTGTAACCAAACTGATTCCTGGTGAGGATGAGGTTGTTAAATATGAACCGCTCTATTTGGATGAAAACTTGATCACTCAAGCGCCTTCGATTGCTCTAGGAAATGCAAAAAAAGAGTTGCTTCATTTAGGTGGATATGCAGATAAAGCCTTTAGCCTCTCTTATGATTATATTGTTCATCAAAATGAGAAAACAGCTGAAAAGGGTCATAAGACAGAAGAAGCCATCAATACCATCGATGATGATTTGACTCGCTACCTGATTCGTTTGTCGAGTGAAGCCTTGAGTCCGAGAGAAAGTGAAGTTCTCACCAATATCTTAGATTCCTCACGGGATTTGGAGCGGATTGGAGATCACGCGGAAGCCTTGATCAATCTGACCGATTATTTAATTCGTAAGAAAGTCGTCTTTTCAGAAGCGGCCTTGGCTGAATTGGAAGATATTTACAACCAAACTCATCAATTTGTAGAGGATGCCTTAAAAGCTGTTGAGAACAATGATGTGAGTCTTGCAAACCAATTGGTAGCACGTCACGAGGCAATTGAAAAGTTGGAGAAAAGACTTCGGAAAACCCATATTCGTCGTTTGAACCAAGGCGAATGTACACCTCAAGCCGGAGTAAACTTTATTGATATCATTTCTCACTATACACGTGTTGCAGACCATGCCATGAATCTCGCTGAAAAAGTACAAATCGAGCAAATTTAAGGAACGTCAAACAGAGTAAGTAGGAAGCTTACTCTGTTTTTTGTTGGATTCTATTCAAAAATAGGTCTAGACCATTTACAAATGGAAGTGAAAGCGTTATAATATGTATGAATATAAATGGAACACAGTTCCTACAATGGAAAGGACGATTTTATGTCTACATATATTAAAGCAGATCAATTTTATTACCCACATGGGGTTCGCCGCGGAGGCTATTTGGAGCTTGTTGATGGCAAGTTTGGAAAACATGTGGAAAGCTTACCAGAAGGTGCGGATGTGCTGGATTATTCTGGTTACAGCATTGCGCCTGGCCTCGTAGATACCCATATTCACGGATTTGGTGGGGTAGATGTGATGGATAATAATATCGAAGGCACTCTCCATACCATGAGTGAAGGGCTCTTGAGTACAGGGGTTACGAGCTTTTTGCCTACGACCCTTACTTCCTCTTACGAACAACTTTTGGCAGTAACTGAAAATATCGGTGCACGATACAAAGAAGCAACAGGAGCTAAGATTCGCGGGATTTATTTTGAAGGACCTTATTTTACAGAAAAATACAAGGGAGCTCAAAACCCATCTTATATGAAGGATCCAAGTATGGAAGAATTCCGGGCTTGGCAAAAAGCTGCCAATGGTCTGTTGAATAAGATTGCCCTTGCTCCTGAGCGTGAAGGTGTAGAAGACTTTGTTCGGACCATTACAGGAGAAGGGGTGACTGTTGCTTTGGGACACTCCAATGCAACTTTTGAAGAAGCTAAAAAAGCGGTAGATGCAGGTGCGAGTGTCTGGGTGCATGCCTACAATGGTATGCGTGGTTTGACGCACCGTGAACTCGGTATGGTTGGTGCTATGTATGAGTTGCCTCATACAACAGCAGAGTTGATCTGTGATGGCCATCACGTGGATCCGCTAGCGTGTGATATCCTGATGAAACAAAAAGGAAAAGAAAATGTTGCCTTGATTACGGACTGTATGACAGCTGGGGGCTTAGAAGACGGGGACTACATGCTTGGGGAATTCCCGGTTGTGGTCGCTGAAGGGACGGCTCGCTTGAAATCAACTGGTAATCTAGCTGGCTCAATCTTGAAATTGAAAGATGGATTAAAAAATGTTGTAGAGTGGGGGATTGCTAACCCTCACGAAGCAGTGATGATGGCCAGCCTCAATCCGGCAAAATCAGTCCATATTGATGATGTTTGTGGTCAAATTCGCGAAGGGTATGATGCGGACTTCATCGTTCTTGATCAAAATTTGGATCTGGTTGCGACCTATCTCGATGGGGTCAAACGTTACCAGGCTACGAACTAGATTCAAGAATTAAAGATAGAATACTTCCTCTCTAGGTCATACCTAGAGAGGTTTTTGTTTACCAATGGTAGTGCAATTTTGTGAATGCTGTCTTTTCATGCTATAATGGGAATTGAAATGTGAGGTAGTTTATGAAGGCAATTGATATACGTTTTTTATTGATGGGAATTTTTTTCTTGCTCTATGGGATTGTAAGAAAAAATATCTTTATTGTGATTGTTGGTGGGGCATTTTTACTCTATAGTTTTTATAGCAAGAAGATGGAGCCAACCAAGAAAAATATTTTTAAGCCAGAGCTCAAGCTTCGAGGGCCTAAGAAACCGAAATCGAAGAAAGGAAAGAAAAAATGAATCATTATCGTTTAAATAATGGGGTGGAAATTCCTGTATTGGGATTTGGGACGTGGAAAGCAGCGGATGGAGAAGAAGCCTATCAAGCTGTCTTAGCTGCTTTAAAAGCAGGTTATCGCCATATCGATACAGCTGCGATTTATCAGAATGAAGAGAGTGTGGGTCGGGCCATTAAAGACAGTGGTCTTGCGCGCGAAGACCTGTTTATTACCACCAAACTTTGGAATACTCATCACACCTATGAAGACGCTCAAGCTGCTTTGGAAGAGTCTCTTGAGAAACTAGGCTTGGACTATGTGGATCTTTATTTGATTCATTGGCCAAATCCAAAACCCCTTCGAGAAAATGATGCTTGGAAACAACGAAATGCTGAGGTTTGGCGAGCAATGGAAGATATGCTAGCTGCTGGCAAGGTTCGGGCTATTGGTATTAGCAATTTTCTGCCTCATCATTTGGAAGCCCTCCTTGGAACAGCTCGGGTCATTCCGGCTGTGAACCAAATTCGTCTAGCACCTGGGGTTTACCAAAGTGAAGCCATTGCAGCAAGTCGCAAGCATGGCATTTTACTAGAGGCTTGGGGACCTTTTGGCCAAGGAGAATTGTTCCAAAATGAACAAGTAAAAGAAATGGCTACTAAATATGGAAAGACCGTCGCTCAACTAGCCCTGGCTTGGAGTTTGCAAGAAGGTTTCCTTCCATTGCCCAAATCGGTTACACCTGAGCGGATTGCGAGTAATTTAAATTGCTTTGATTTTGAATTGACAGCAGATGATGTGGAACTCCTTCGCCATCTTCCGGTTGAAGCAGGTGCACCAGATCCGGACACCAAAGATTTTTAAAAGGGAATTTCTATTCATTAATAAAAACCGAGGACAGTTTCGTTCTCGGTTTTTAAAATCCTTTCAATGATTAAATAATTTTAAAACTCCAACAAAAACAGATGTTCTATAATACTTCCCCATTCTAATTTACAATTTTCCGAACGAAAATAAATTAATAGCTAGTAATATTCGTAAATGTTACATTTGTGTTACAATTTGTTTTTTGAATGAATTTTCAGACAATTTTGCGTTATAATAGTTACTATTAAAATAAAAGGGGAGTTTCTATGAATAGACAAGAACGTTTTTCATTAAGAAAATACAAATTTGGTGTAGCCTCAGTTTTATTAGGGGCTGTTTTGGTATTTGGATCTGCACAAGCGAGTGCAGAAGAACAAGTGGCCAGCCAAACGAGTGCTGGAACACAGCTTGTAGCCACTACTCAACAGGCACCTGCTGAAGAAGAGCATTCACAAGCAACAGAAGCAAGTACAGCAGTTGCTAGTGAGAAAGTTGAAGTTACAAAAGACGCAGCTGTTGCAGCAAAGACAGTTGATGCAAAAGAAGCTACTGTTGTTGAAAAACCAGAAGCTCCGAAAGAGGCAGCTACTGTTCCAGAAACAAAACCGGAAGTAGCGGAAAAACCTGTAGAAAAAGCAACAGCAGTGGCTACTGCGACAAGTTCAGAAACAACGAATCGCCATGAGGCAGCTGAAAAACCTCAAAGCATCGAAAGTGACGAAATTATTACTGTTCCCCAAACATGGAAGCAAGGTTATAAAGGGGAAGGGATGGTTGTTGCCGTCATCGACTCTGGCTTGGATGTGAACCACGAGGTTCTTCGGATTACCGATCCTTCAAAAGCTAAGTTTAAAAACCAAGAAGAAATCGAAGCTGCTAAGAAAGCAGCAGGAATTGATTACGGTAAATGGTACAACGACAAAGTTGTCTATGCCTATGACTATTTTGATGGTACAGATAATATCAAAGAGGCTGAAAGAGATTCTCACGGGATGCACGTTACAGGGATTGCGACGGGGAATCCTGATAAAGTAGCAGGCAACGGAGAAAAGATCTATGGTGTAGCACCAGAAGCGCAAGTTATGTTTATGCGTGTCTTCTCAGATCGCCAAAAAACAACGGGATCTGCTCTTTATGTAAAAGCAATTGATGATGCTGTAGCTCTTGGTGCAGATACTATCAACATGAGTCTTGGTTCTACGACTGGTTCTACGGTCAATGCGGATTCAGATATTGTGGATGCCATTAAACGGGCGCGCGCTAAAGGCGTATCTGTCTTAATTTCTGCAGGAAATAGCAATAGCTTTGGAAATGGTTACTCAAGACCTTCTGCTGAAAATCCAGATTATGGTTTGGTCGGAAACCCATCAACGGTAGAGGACTCCATCTCTGTTGCTTCTATCAATAATAATGTTATTACGACAGAAGTATTTGAGGTGAAAGGTCTAGAAGGCAATGCGGAAGCGGATAACGGTAAGTTTGATTACAGTAAATCTGCTGCAGATGCTGATTTTGAAAAAGGCAAAGAGTACGAATATGTGTCAGTTGGTCTTGGGAAAGAAGATGATTTCAAAGATCTAGATCTTACTGGTAAATTAGCGCTTATTCAACGTGGAGAAATTCCATTCACAGAAAAAATTGCTAATGCCCTCCATCATGGTGCAGTAGGGGCTTTGGTCTACAATAATGTGGAAGGATCAAACCTTGGAATGTCAATTGATGGGGATGCTAAGAAAATTCCATCTGTCTTTATTTCAAAACGCTATGGGGAAGCTCTTAAAGCTGGATCTTACAAAGTTGTCTTTAACAATACCATGGCCAACCGTCCATCTCCAGAAGCAGACCAATTGTCTGATTTCTCAAGCTGGGGTGTAACAACAGATGGTCAGTTGAAACCAGATGTCACTGCACCTGGTGGGAACATCTTCTCTTCTTTAAATGACAATACCTATGGGGATATGAGTGGTACTAGTATGGCCTCACCTCACGTAGCAGGTGTTGCAGCCTTGGTTAAAGAATACCTTGTGAAGAACCATCCAGAATTAACTCCAGAACAAGTTTCTGAAACAGTGAAAGCCTTGATCATGTCTACGGCTAAACCACACGTTAATAAAGAAACGGGTGCTTATACTTCTCCTCGTCAACAGGGAGCAGGGGTTGTTGACACAGCAGCTGCCGTTTCAACAGACTTGTATGTGACCGGTGAAAACAACTATCCAAGCGTCACTCTTGGTAATGTTGGAGATAGCTTTACCTTTGATGTGACGGTTCACAATATTTCAGATACCGATCGTACCTTGAAAATGTTGGTGAATACTGACACAGATGAAGTGAAAGATGGTAAATTTACCCTCCGTCCACGTAAATTGACTGAAACAGCTTGGCCTGAAGTAACTGTGAAAGCTCATAGCTCTGAAACGGTTACGGTGAAAGTCGATACAAGTAAATTCACAGAAGAATTGAGCAAAGAAATGCCAAACGGCTATTTCCTTGAAGGATTTGTTCGCTTTGTTGATCCGGCTGATGATGGAGATGTGGTCAGCTTGCCATTTATGGGCTTCAAGGGAGAATTCCAAAATCTTCCCGCTGTTGAAAAGCCAGTCTATGATTTGGTTCGTGAAGGAAAAGATGGATTCTACTACCATATTCCAAAAGATTTGAATATCTCTTCTAGTGCCAATGTTTCTGCACTCGTCACTCAGCAAAATGACTTCCTTCTCACTCAAGGAAAACGAGACGGTCGTCGGATTACAGTCCTTGGTATTGACGAAAATGCAGAAGGAACTCACACCCTTCAACTAGATGAAAACGGAAATGTTCGCATTGCCATTTCACCAAATGAAGATGGAAATAAAGATTTCGTCGAATACAAGACAGTTGCCCTTAGAAACATTGAAAACCTTCGTGCAACTGTTTATGCAGCAAGTGATACGGAACATAAAAATCCATTGTGGGAAGGAACTCCATCTGACCATCGTAAGAACTTCTTCAACGGTGACCAAAAGAACCCACGCAGCTACGCATTAGATAATACTGCTTGGAATGGTATTGATGCGAATGGGAATGCAGTAGCAGATGGTGTATATGATTATGTCATCCGTTACACACCAATGGTTCCTGGTGCTGAAGAGCAATCAACGACCTTCAAGGTTCGGGTTGATACTCAAAAACCAGTGATCACATCTGGATATATCCGTTTCAAAGATGGGGCTCAACAGTTTGTAGCACGTAAAGCTAAAGATGTTGGCGAAGGTGGTATCTTAACTGAAAAACTCGTCTACGTGACTCCATTCGATGATCAGGGGACAATGGTCCAAACCAGTGAAGATAAGAATGGTACACGTGCGCTTGAAAATTACCATGTGATCAAGGCCAATGCAGATGGTAGCTTCGATCTTCCTGAAAACATCGATAAGAAGAATATCTACTACTATGTAGAAGACTTTGCGGGTAACGTAGATTATGTTTCACTAGCTGATTTAGTTCGGGATCAAAATAGTGGTCGGGTTCAAATTGCAGTTCGTGACGCTAAAACGAACAAAGATTTGGATACTATGTATGTTTACCGAATCAAAGATAGCAATGGTCAATACGTATCAGTTGATAAGACAAAAGATATTAACTTCTTGAACTTTGGTCATTATACTGCAGAAATCTTTACGTATGATCGTACAGAAGTGAAATTTGTCAGCAGCTTGACGCAAGAATTTGATTTGACAGAGGATAATAGTTTCCAAACGATCGCTTTTCTTGCCAATACTTTAGAATATGCACCAGTTAGCATCAACTTTGATCAACCGGTTTCAAAAGCGGCTACGATCGTATTGAAAGGGGCGGATGGTGAAAACTTTGTCTTGCCTGCTGAAAAATATGGTAAAAATGGCTTTGGTAAATCTGTAGCAACTGGTCAATATACCTTGGTTGCAACTCTTCCTACAGGCTATGAACTAGCTGAGGAAGCACCAGTGATTTCAGTTGTCGCAGGGCGCAACAACAATTACCGTATTGGAGTGATCTCAAAAGTGGATCTCTTGGCTGCTTTGAACAACCAAGCAGATGTTACAAAGACAGCGCAATACTTCAATGCCAGTGCGGATAAGAAGGAAGCCTATGATCAAGCCTTGCAAGCGGCCCAAGCAGCCTTGACCAACAAGGTTAGTCAAGAGCAAGTCAACCAAGCTCTAGCTAGTCTTGAAGCTGCCAGCCAAGCTTTGGATGGGAAAGATTCAAACGTTGCGGCCTTGAAAGAAGCTATGCAGGCTTACGATGCTACGACAAAAACTGGTCGTTATGCCAATGCCAAAGAAAAAGTACGTCGCGACTACGATCGTGCTTTCCAAACAGTAGCCTTGCTTGCAGTTGATCCAACTGTGAAACAAGAACAAATCAATCAAGCACTTGCTGAGCTTAGCCGTGCAGAAGGAAAATTAAACGGGAAAGCAACTGATTTTTCAAGTCTTGAAAAATACATCAAGGAAGAATTGAAGTTCCAAGAAAAGAATGCGAAATTCATCTATGCTGGAAATGAAGAAAAAGAAGCTTACCTAGTAGCCTTCAAGGATGCACAAACCATCCTTTCAAATCCAGGAGCAAGCCAACAAGATGTGAAAGATGCTTTGACAGCCTTGAAGAATGCCAAGAAAAAACTTCATGGTAAAAAACCAAAAGCTGCAAGACGTCCATAAGAAAAACAACATTGTTTGTTAGCCTAAAATCCGTATGAAACGATTGTTTCATGCGGATTTTAATTTACAAGTCACTAAAAATCTGCTATAATACTAGTCAAGAAAGAAGGGCTTACGGCGTTTTTCTAGCGAGCTTGGGATAGTGAGAGCCAAGTAGAGCAAGGTAAGCAAGTGGCGCTTTCTCTCAGTAAAAAGCTGAGTAAAGTAAAATAAAATGAAGTAATAAATTAGGGTGGAACCGCGTTTCTAACGCCCCTAGGTCATAGACTTAGGAGCAGAGACACGGTTCTTTTTGTATCCTAAGTCACAAGAAACTTTATGAATAAGGAGTATTCAATGTCAAAAAAACTAACCTTTCACTGCGTTAGTGGCAGATACCTCCTTACAGTCGGACTGCCCAACGCTCAGCATTAAGGTGCCTGAGCTAGACGCAGTACTAACTCGTCTTGCCTCGTATGATCAACGAGACAGACTCGTGTCGCAAGAAATTATAGAAAAAGGAGTAAATAATGTCTAAAAAATTGACTTTCCAGGAAATCATCCTTACTTTGCAACAATACTGGAATGACCAGGGTTGTATGCTCATGCAGGCTTATGATAATGAAAAAGGTGCGGGAACCATGAGTCCTTATACCTTCCTCCGTGCCATTGGTCCTGAGCCATGGAATGCGGCTTATGTAGAACCATCACGTCGTCCAGCGGATGGTCGTTACGGGGAAAACCCAAACCGTCTTTACCAACACCACCAATTCCAAGTGGTGATGAAACCATCACCATCAAACATCCAAGAACTCTACCTTGAGTCATTGGAAAAATTGGGGATTAATCCTTTGGAGCACGATATCCGTTTCGTTGAAGATAACTGGGAAAACCCATCGACTGGTTCAGCTGGTCTTGGTTGGGAAGTTTGGTTGGATGGTATGGAAATCACTCAGTTCACCTACTTCCAACAAGTTGGTGGATTGGCAACTGGCCCAGTAACTTCTGAGGTCACTTACGGATTGGAACGTTTGGCTTCTTACATCCAAGAAGTAGACTCAGTTTATGATATTGAGTGGGCTCCAGGCGTTAAATACGGAGAAATCTTCCTTCAACCAGAATATGAACACTCAAAATACAGCTTTGAAGTTTCTGACCAAGATATGCTTCTTGAAAATTTCGAAAAATTTGAAAAAGAAGCAGGACGTGCTTTGGAATTGGGCCTTGTTCACCCAGCCTATGACTACGTTTTGAAATGTTCACATACCTTCAATTTGCTTGATGCTCGTGGAGCAGTATCCGTTACAGAACGTGCCGGCTATATTGCCCGCATCCGTAACTTGGCCCGTGTCGTAGCCAAAACCTTCGTCGCAGAACGCAAGAAACTCGGTTACCCACTTCTTGACGAAGCCACACGCGCCAAACTCCTAGCAGAAGAGGAAGAATAAAGAGAGTATTAGATAGGATTGGTTGATAGAGCAATCCTACAGGACCAGTTGCCACAGTGATAGAGGTATCGTTAGAGAAACTAACGATACCAGGCAAAATTGGAGACCTTAGGCTCCGATTTTAGCAATGAAACGACGCAGTCGGTTGCTTGCGTGCCAATCACATAAGGCAAACTGGAAAAAAAGATATTTTTCGGAGAAAAAACATGACAAAAAACTTATTAGTAGAACTTGGACTTGAAGAGTTGCCAGCCTACGTTGTCACACCAAGTGAAAAACAACTCAGTGAGAAAATGGCAGCCTTCTTGGATGACAACCGACTTTCATACGAAAGCATTCAAACCTTCTCAACACCACGCCGTTTGGCTGTCCGTGTGATTGGTTTAGCAGATCAACAATCTGATTTGACTGAAGATTTTAAAGGACCTTCTAAGAAAATCGCCTTGGATGCAGATGGAAACTTCTCAAAAGCAGCTCAAGGATTCGTCCGTGGGAAAGGTTTGACAGTTGATGACATCGAATTCCGTGAAGTCAAAGGGGAAGAGTACGTTTATGTCACGAAACACGAAGCTGGAAAACCAGCTAAAGAAGTTTTGGCTGGCGTTCCAGAAGTGCTTGCTTCATTGACCTTCCCTGTCAGCATGCACTGGGCTAACAACACCTTTGAATACATTCGCCCAGTTCACACCTTGATCGTTCTTTTGGGCGACGAAGCACTTGACCTTGATTTCTTGGATATCCATTCAGGTCGTGTGAGCCGTGGACACCGTTTCCTTGGACATGAAGTAGAAATTACTAATGCGGATTCTTATGAAGAAGACCTTCGTACTGTTTACGTGATTGCGGATAGCAAAGAACGTGAAAACATGATTCGTGAGCAAATCAAAGCTATCGAAGCAGAACAAGGTGTTCAAGTTCAAATCGAAGAAGGACTTTTGAACGAAGTCTTGAATTTGGTCGAATATCCAACTGCCTTTATGGGAAGTTTTGACACTAAATATTTGGATGTTCCAGAAGAAGTTTTGGTGACCTCAATGGAAACGCACCAACGGTACTTTGTTGTACGTGACCTTGATGGTCAGCTCAAACCAAACTTCATTTCCGTCCGTAATGGGAACGCTGAGCACTTGGAAAATGTCATCCGAGGAAATGAAAAAGTCTTGGTGGCACGTCTTGAAGATGGTGAATTCTTCTGGCGTGAAGACCAAAAATTGAAGATTGAAGACCTCGTTGCTAAATTGGCGAACGTGACCTTCCATGAAAAAATTGGTTCTCTTTCAGAACACATGGCGCGTGCGGGTGTTATTGCAGCGTCACTAGCTGAGCAAGCTGGTTTGACTGCTGAAGAAACGGCAGCCGTTGCTCGTGCAGCTGAAATCTACAAATTTGACCTCTTGACGGGTATGGTCGGAGAGTTCGATGAATTGCAAGGAATCATGGGTGAAAAATACGCCCTCCTCGCTGGTGAAGATGCTGCGGTTGCGACAGCTATCCGTGAGCACTACCTTCCTGATTCAGCAGACGGAGCCCTTCCAGAGACTAAGGTTGGTGCTATCCTTGCGCTTGCAGATAAATTGGATACCCTTCTTTCCTTCTTCTCAGTTGGCTTGATTCCATCAGGTTCCAATGACCCTTATGCACTTCGTCGTGCAACACAAGGGATTGTTCGTATCTTGGATGCCTTTGGTTGGCATATCCCTATGGATGAGTTGATTGACAGCCTTTACGGTCTGTCGTTTGATAGTCTTTCTTATGACAATCAAGCAGAAGTGCTCAACTTCATCAAGGCGCGTGTGGACAAGATGATGGGACGCACACCAAAAGATATCAAAGAAGCTGTTCTTGCTGGTTCAAACTTTGTCGTGGCTGATATGCTGGAAGCAGCTGAAGCTCTTTCAGAAGCTGCGAAGATGGATGGTTACAAGGCAGCTGTTGAATCACTCTCACGTGCCTTCAACTTGGCAGAAAAAGCAGATGCTTCAGTAGCGGTCGAAGCGAGTCTCTTTGAAAATGATCAAGAAAAAGCCTTGGCTCAAGCAGCAGAAAGTCTTGAATTGACAGGTTCAGCTAGCGACAAACTGGCTCAACTCTTTGCTCTGAGCCCAGTCATTGATGCTTTCTTTGACAATACCATGGTGATGGCAGAAGATGAGGCTGTTAAAAACAACCGTTTGGCCCTTCTTGCAGGCCTTGTAGCGAAAGCTAATGCTGTCGCAGCCTTTAATCAATTGAACACAAAATAATGACCTGATGACAGGTAGAAAGTAGGTTCTATTATGACACCTGAAAAAATCGCTCGTATCAATGAGCTGGCTAAAAAGAAAAAAACAGAGGGTTTGACTCCAGAAGAAGAAGTGGAGCAAGCAAAACTTCGTGAAGAATACATTGAGGGCTATCGTCGTTCCGTTCGTCACCACATTGAAGGTATTAAAATTGTGGATGAAGAAGGTAACGATGTAACACCTGAGAAACTACGCCAAGTGCAACGCGAAAAAGGGTTGCATGGCCGTAGTCTCGATGACCCTAATTCATAATCAAAAGAGTGCTGGAAGAGACTCCAGCACTCTTTTGTATATTTAAAATTCAGAATATTCTGGACTAGATTGACCAATTTTTAAAAACATGGTATAGTAGATTGTGTGAAAATTTGAAGTATACTTTTCTGAAAATGTACAGAAAAAGAATTGGAGTAATCATATGTCAAAAAAACATCATCCTAGTCAAGAAACCGAAAATGGGATGGTTCGTGGTCTGCAAAATCGGCATGTTCAGCTGATCGCTATTGCAGGAACCATCGGGACAGGACTCTTTCTTGGAGCCGGTCGTTCCCTTTCTTTGACAGGTCCTTCTATTATTTTAGTCTATATGCTGACTGGCGCCTTCATGTACTTGATGATGCGGGCGATCGGAGAAATGCTCTATATGGACCCTGATCAACACACCTTTATCAACTTTATCACCAAGTATCTAGGAAAAGGTTGGGGTTATTTTTCAGGATGGTCCTATTGGGTCTCCTTGGTATTTTTGGGAATGGCAGAGATCACCGCTGTTTCCAACTATGTCCAGCTTTGGTTTCCAAATTGGCCAGCCTGGCAGATTCAAATTATCTTTTTAGCGCTTTTAAGTTGTGTAAACTTGATCGCTGTGAAGGTTTTTGGAGAGGTTGAATTCTGGTTTGGAATGATCAAGATTGTCACTATTTTAGCCCTGATCGCAACAGGGATCTTTATGGTGACGACGAACTTTGAAACACCAGCTGGACACGCTAGTTTAACCAATATTACTAGTGGTTTTCAAATGTTTCCAAATGGTTGGGTCAAGTTCGTCATGGCCTTCCAAATGGTCTTCTTTGCTTACCAAGCGATCGAGTTTGTTGGAATTACTACTTCTGAAACCGCTAATCCCCGCCAAGTATTGCCAAAAGCCATTAAAGAAATTCCAATCCGAATTGTAATCTTTTATGTAGGAGCTTTGTTGGCGATTATGGCTATTTTCCCTTGGCAACAGCTTCCTGTCAATAAATCACCGTTTGTAACGGTCTTTCAGATGGTAGGAATCAAGTGGGCGGCAGGATTGATTAATTTTGTTGTACTGACAGCTGCTGCATCTTCCTTGAATTCCACCCTCTATTCAACAGGGCGTCACTTGTACCAGATTGCAAAAGAAACACCAAACAGCAAAGTGATGAATCGTTTGAAACTGAATAGCTTATCTCGTATGGGGATTCCAAGTCGCGCGATTATTTTTTCTGCGATTGTGGTTGCTGTTTCAGCCTTTATCAATGTCTTGCCAGGTGTCTCAGATGCTTTTGCCTTGATTACGGCATCTTCTTCTGGTGTCTACATTGCTATTTACATTTTGACCATGCTTGCCCATCTTAAGTACCGTAAATCGAAAGAATTTATGCCAGATGGTTTTATCATGCCAGCCTATAAAGTGTTGAATCCATTGACCATCGTTTTCTTCCTCTTTGTATTCGTTTGTCTCTTCTTGCAAGAATCAACATACATTGGAGCGATTGGAGCAACCATCTGGATCATTCTTTTTGGGATTTACAGCAATTGGAAACATAGTAAATAAACCGCAAGAGAGTGGGACAGAAATCGGTAATTCGTTAGAATTCGATTTCGTCGTCCCACCTCCGCACAGTTGAGTAGGGCTGTAAAAGCTGATGAAATCAGCGTAGTAGAGCCCACTCAACCACTGCGTCTTGCTCGACAATCCAAAAATAATTGAGAGGCTAGGACTTTTGTCCCAGCCTCTTTATTATTTCAGAGCTAGTTTGCTTTCTTTTAAGGAATTACTTGGAGGGAATAAAAGAAAAACAGAGGTGGAAGAAATTATTTTTCTTCCATCTCTGTTTTTTGTCCTTGAATGGCTTTTTTGAGCCACCAAAGTGAGCCGGCTAGGATCAGGGCAGCAAGCCAAAAAATCCAAGCCTCAATAGTGGTTAGAAAAAAGTAGAGAGCGATAGCATCGACCAATAAAAGTGGGATGAGAATCTGTTTTCTTATTTTCATAAGAATATTGTATCATAAATCCTAGAGGAAACAAGTGAAATCAAGCCTGTCTAGGTATTTTGTAGGATCCGAAAAGGCCCGATAGGATTAGTTAGTGAATTTTCTTTCAGGAGTGCATCTTGGTCCCATTTGTGGTAAAATAGTAAAGATATGAGTAAAGAATTTCATCATGTAACGGTTTTGCTTCATGAAACGATCGATATGCTGGATGTTAAGCCAGATGGTATCTATGTAGACGCCACATTGGGTGGGGCAGGCCACAGCGAATATTTGTTAACAAAATTAAATGAATCGGGCCATCTTTATGCCTTTGACCAAGATCAGCATGCAATTGAGAATGCTAAGATTCGTTTAGCTCCATTCATCGAGAAAGGCATGGTGACCTTCATTAAGGATAACTTTCGTCATTTGAAGGAACGTCTAAACGAATTGGGTGTGACTGAAATTGATGGAATCTGTTATGACCTAGGTGTCTCTAGTCCTCAGTTAGATGAACGGGAACGCGGATTTTCTTACAAGAAAGATGCGCCGTTAGACATGCGGATGAATCAAGAAGCTTCCTTGACAGCCTATGAAGTCGTTAATAGCTACGATTACCATGATCTAGTCCGTATTTTTTTCAAATATGGAGAGGACAAATTTTCCAAGCAAATTGCGCGGAAAATTGAGCAAGCACGAGCAATTAAACCGATTGAAACGACGACTGAATTAGCAGAGATTATTAAATCTGCTAAACCAGCTAAGGAGCTCAAGAAAAAGGGCCATCCTGCTAAACAGATTTTCCAAGCCATTCGTATCGAAGTTAATGATGAACTGGGAGCTGCAGATGAATCGATTCAGCAAGCCATGGATTTGTTGGCCCTCGATGGTCGTATTTCTGTGATTACCTTTCATTCGTTAGAGGATCGATTGACCAAACAATTGTTTAAAGAAGCTTCGACGGTTGAGGTTCCAAAGGGACTTCCCTTTATTCCAGATGATTTGAAACCAAAGATGGAGTTGGTCAACCGGAAACCTATTTTGCCAAGTGATGAAGAGCTTGAGGATAATAATCGATCCCATTCAGCAAAACTACGGGTTGCTCGAAAAATACACAAGTAAGAGGAATTGATATGGCAGCAAGAGATGAGAGAACAAGAACACAGGTACTGCAAGATCGCTTTCGCCGTTTCTCTAGAGTAGAAAAGGCTTTTTATGGGTCGATTGTCCTAACAGCTGTGATTTTAGCCATTAGTATTGTCTTTATGCAGACACGGATTTTACAAGTTCAAAGTGAATTGACTGATTTGAATACGGAACTAGAAGCCAAAAAGACGGAATTGGCAGATGTTCGTCAAGAGGTCAATGAATTAACACGTTATGACCGCTTATCACAGTTGGCTAGCTCCCAAGGAATGAAGCTGCAAAAAGAAAATCGAAAAACAGTGAGTGCAAGTAGTGATGAATAAATTCAAAAAATTTTTGATCGGGTATTCGATAAAGAAACGTCGCTTGCCGGATCAGAATCGAAAACAAGTTGGGAAAAATCTCAGTGTACTGGCGATTTTCCTCTTTTTTCTCTTTCTGATTAATTTTGCAATGATCATTGGGACTGACAAAAAATTTGGTGTGACCTTATCGGATCAAGCCAAAAAAGTCCATGAGCAGACGGTCATTGTTCCTGCAAAACGTGGAACGATCTACGACCGAAATGGAGCAGTAATTGCTGAAGATGCGACGACCTATAACGTTTATGCTATTATTGATAAAAAGTACAAATCAGCAACTGGGAAAATCCTCTATGTAGAAGAGAGCCAATTTAAAAAAGTAGCAGAAATCTTTAAGCAGTACTTAGGGATGGATGAGGATTACGTCATTCAACAGTTGTCGCAAAAGAAATTGAAACAGGTTTCTTTTGGCTCGAACGGAAACGGCATAACTTATAGTAATATGACAGCCATCCGTGAGGCCATGGAAGCGGCGAAGATTGAAGGGGTTGCCTTTACAACCAGTCCAAATCGAAGCTATAAAAATGGAGTTTTTGCTTCTCAATTTATAGGTCAGGCCTCTCTTCAAGAAGATAAAGAGGGGAATAAAACTCTGAAGGGGCAATCAGGGATGGAGAAATCCCTCGATCGTATTCTCGCTGGTCAAAATGGGGTTATCACCTATGACAAAGACCGAAACGGCAATATCGTTCCTGGTTCAGATAAGGTTTCTGTCAAAACAGAAGATGGAAAAGATGTCTATACGACTATTTCAGCAGAGTTGCAGACCTACCTTGAGACGCGAATGGATGTTTTCCAAGAAAAAGTAAAAGGAAAGTATGTTAGTGCGACTCTTGTGAGTGCAAAAACTGGAGAGATCCTAGCGACAACGCAACGTCCATCCTATAATGCGGATACCAAACAAGGGTTGGATCTGAAAAACTTGAAAACCTGGAATACCATCCTTTATCAAGATCAATATGAACCGGGTTCAACGATGAAGGTCATGTTATTAGCTTCGGCGATTGATCATGGAACCTTCCCAGCTTATAATGAGGGATACTACAATAACGAACTACAAGTAAAAGATGCGACCATCCGTGACTGGGATGTCAATATGGGGCTGTCTGAAGGTCGCTATATGAATATCGCACAGGGATTTGCTTACTCAAGTAACGTGGGGATGACCCGCTTAGAGCAAAAAATGGGAAATGCTGTCTGGATGGACTATCTAACCCGCTTTAAATTCGGTCTTCCGACCCGTTTTGGAATGGGAAATGAAGCTTACGGGGGTCTTCCAGGGGATAACTATGTCAGTCAGGCACAATCTGCCTTTGGTCAAGGGATTTCCGTCAGTCAAACCCAAATGTTACGGGCCTTTAGTGCCATCGCTAATGATGGACAAATGTTGGAGCCGAAGTTTATTAGTGCTATTTACGATAAAAAATCAGACACAGCCCGCAAATCAAAAAAAGAAGTTGTTGGAAAACCAGTTTCAGGATCAGCTGCGCAACAGACACGGAACTATATGATCACCGTCGGAACAGATCCAGAGTATGGAACCTTGTACAGTGATGGACCCATCATTCAGGTACCCGGTCAAAACGTTGCGGTGAAATCAGGGACTGCCCAAATGGCGACAGATCAAGGATACTTGCAAGGAGAAAATGATTATATCAACTCGGTTGTAGCCATGACACCTGCAGAAGATCCTGAATTCATTATGTATGTGACGGTCCAACAACCAGAAGTGAAATTCTCAGCCACCAGCTGGGAAGAGTTGGTCAATCCTATTTTGGAAGATGCAGTTGCTTTAAAAGACGAATTGCATTTGACATCAGAGGCACCAACTTTGGATGGTGTGACCAAAGAAACGACCTACAAAATCCCTTCAGTAGAAACTCTCTCTAAGGAGTTGAATCTGAAACAAAATCTGAGCCCAGGTGCTTATTCAGAGGAATTGCGTCGCAATTTGGTGCAGCCAATTGTCCTAGGAACCGGGGAAAATATCCGCAAAATGTCTGTGGATGTAGGCTCTAAAGTCAAAGCCAATCAGCAAGTATTGTTATTAACAGAAGACTTTGATGCGGTTCCAGATATGTATGGTTGGACAAAGAAAAATGCTGATATCTTTGGAGAATGGACTGGAATTGAGATTACCTATAAAGGTAGTGGAAAGAAAGTAACCAAACAAAGTGTCAAAATGAACACCTCACTCAATAAAACTAAAAAGATTACCTTAACATTAGGAGACTAAGATGTATATTGCTACGATCCTTGTATCGTTTCTATTAACAGTGGCTGCTATTCCAGCCTTTATTCGATTTTACCATCGTGCTCATATTTCCGGGCAACAAATGCACGAAGATGTGAAACAACACAAAGCGAAAGCTGGCACTCCGACAATGGGTGGAGTTGTATTTCTCATTACAGCCGTTCTAGTTAGTTTTGTCGTTACCGTATTGACTGGAAATTTCACGCGCCCTGTTCAACTGATTCTATTTATCTTGATTCTTTATGGAATTGTTGGATTTTTGGATGACTTTTTAAAAGTTTTTCGTAAGATTAATGAAGGTCTTAACCCAAAACAAAAATTGGCCCTTCAACTTGTTGGTGGAATCATCTTCTATATTTTTTCTGAACGCCACGGTGCAGGAAGCCTTTTGAATGTTTTCGGATATGAACTTTACTTGGGCTATTTCTACATTCTCTTTGCTTTATTTTGGTTGGTTGGTTTTTCAAATGCGGTCAATTTGACAGATGGGATTGATGGATTAGCCAGCATCTCCGTTGCCATTAGCCTGAGTGCCTATTCCTTTATTGCCTATATGCAAGGGAAATGGGACATTCTCTTTGTCACCTTGAGTATGATTGGGGCCTTGCTAGGATTCTTTGTCTTCAACCACAAGCCGGCTAAAATCTTTATGGGAGATGTCGGTAGTCTAGCTCTTGGAGGGATGCTTGCAGCTTTGTCAATGGCTTTGCATGTCGAGTGGACGTTGCTCTTAATTGGTCTGGTCTATGTCATTGAAACGGGTTCAGTAATGCTACAAGTGACCTATTTCAAATGGACCAAGAAACGTTACGGGGAAGGACGTCGGATTTTCCGAATGACTCCTTTCCACCATCATTTAGAATTGGGTGGCCTTTCTGGCATTGGCCGAAACTGGTCAGAATGGAAAGTGGATGCCTTTATGTGGAGCATTGCCTTAGTGACAAGTGTCGTGACTCTAGTCCTTCTCTACCTATAAAACGACGGTGGGCTTGCCCATCGTTTTTTTGCTGACTCAGAGAGACTTCGCTGGTTAGGAAAAATGACCCATAAGAGAGGCAAGAAGACAGCTTTTCTGATATAATAATAGAGATCATGAAAGGAACTGAGAAAATGAAATTTACAGAGTTTAATTTTAAGCCCTATATTCAAGAGGCACTGAAAGAAATCAATTTTAGAGAAGCAACCGAAGTACAGGAAAAACTAATTCCGATTGTCCTAGCTGGAAATGATTTGGTTGGAGAGTCAAAGACAGGTTCTGGGAAGACCCATACTTTCCTCTTGCCGATTTTTCAAACCTTAAATGAAGATAGTGAGCAAGTTGAAGCGGTCATCACGGCTCCTAGTCGGGAGTTGGCGACGCAAATTTACCAAGCTGCTCGTCAAATCGCTAGTCATTCTGACAAAGAGATTCGGATTGTGAATTATGTTGGAGGAACGGATAAAAGCCGTCAGATTGAAAAATTGCAGGTCAAACAACCACATATCGTTATTGGAACTCCAGGCCGGATCTATGATCTGGTTGCATCGGGTGATCTGGCTATTCATAAGGCCCATACTTTTGTGGTAGATGAGGCAGATATGACACTGGACATGGGATTCTTGTCTACTGTGGATAAGATTGCTTCAAGGCTTCCGCAACAACTGCAATTTTTAGTTTTTTCAGCCACCATTCCGCAAAAATTGCAGCCTTTCTTGAAAAAATATCTCTCAAACCCAGTCATGGAGCAAATTAAGACTAAGACGGTGATTTCAGATACCATCGATAATTGGCTGGTTTCGACCAAGGGTCGGGACAAAAATGAGCAAATTTACCAATTGACCAAGACCTTGCAACCTTATTTGGCCATGATTTTCGTTAATACAAAAACGAGAGCAGATGATCTCCATGCCTATCTAGTAGCTCAAGGATTAAAAGTGGCGAAGATTCACGGGGATATCCCACCACGTGAACGGAAACGGATCATGAACCAGGTTAAAAATCTTGATTTTGAATACATTGTGGCCACCGATTTAGCGGCTCGTGGAATTGATATCGAAGGGGTGAGTCATGTCATCAACGATGCTATTCCACAAGATCTTTCCTTCTTCGTTCACCGTGTTGGCCGGACAGGACGCAATGGTCTACCAGGTGTCGCTATTACTCTTTATCAACCAAGTGATGATTCAGATATCCGTGAACTAGAAAAAATGGGCATTCGTTTCGTACCGAAAGTGTTGAAAAATGGGGTTATTGAAGATACTTATGATCGGGACAGACGGGCCAATCGTGAGAAAAAGCAAGAGAAACTCGACATCGAAATGATTGGTCTGGTGAAGAAGAAAAAGAAAAAAATCAAACCAGGCTACAAGAAAAAAATCAAATGGGCAGTTGATGAAAAGCGGAGAAAAGCTAAGCGAGCTGAAAACCGTGCGCGTGGACGAGCTGAACGGAAGGCTAAGCGCCAAACTTTCTAACCTCCTCTTTCAAATGTTCAGAAGAAAACATAGATTTTCTTTATGAACTCCATAAAGAAAAACTATTAGGAACTTGTCTAAAATTATGATAGACTAAATTTGAGTAGTCTATCATTTTTCTATTTCTGTAGCAATTTTTGGAATTCCGATAGTGAATGTGATAGAATGTTTATGTTCGAGAAAGGAAGTAACAAAAATGTTTACAACTAATCTTTTAGCTGCCAACTGGTATGCTGACTTTTTAAAACACGTTCCAGATAGCAAGCTGTTTAGTTTGAGAGCCGTATTGGATGCATTTCCGGCTGTCATAGGAAAATTGCCTGTGACGATTTTATTAGCCCTAGGAGGCGCATTTTTTGGGATTATTTTTGCCATGATTTTTGCTCTGGTCAAAATTAATCGTGTACGAATTCTTTACCCGATTCAAGCTGTTTTTGTCAGTTTTTTACGGGGGACTCCTTTGTTGGTTCAGTTGATGTTGACCTATTATGGGATTCCTCTTATTTTAAAAGCGATCAATCAGTCCTATGGAACAGCTTTTAATATTAATGCCATTCCAGCTGAGTTATTTGCAATTGTGGCTCTTGCCTTTAATGAGGCAGCTTATGCGAGTGAAACCATACGGGCAGCCATTTTATCAGTGGATCCTGGTGAAATTGAGGCAGCGCGTAGTCTTGGGATGACCAACCGTCAAGTTTATCGCCGGATTATTATTCCCAATGCAGCAGTCGTTGCAACTCCTACTTTAATCAACTCTCTCATCGGCTTAACCAAGGGAACCTCGCTAGCCTTTAGTGCCAGTGTGGTTGAAATTTTTGCCCAAGCACGGATTATTGGGGGGAGCGATTTGAAGTACTTTGAACGCTTTATCACGGTATCGATTGTTTACTGGATTGTGAACATTCTCATTGAAATACTAGGCCGTCACATTGAACGTCGACTGGATATTGAGACTCCCGTAGCAATTGATTTACCAGATCAGGAGGTCCGGATCTAATGATTTATATTTCAGAATTATCAAAGACATTTTCAGGTCAAAAGGTTTTAAATAATCTAAGTTTGGAAATTCAAAAAGGGGAAGTCGTGGCCCTAATCGGGTCTTCGGGAGCTGGTAAATCAACCTTCTTACGCAGTTTAAACTATTTGGAAGCTCCAGACAGTGGTAGAATTAAGATTGATGATTTCGAGGTTGATTTTGAGCACATTACCCAAGATCAAATCTTGACCTTAAGAAGAAAATTGGCCATGGTGTTCCAACAGTTTAATTTGTTTGGTAGAAAAACAGCTCTTGAAAATGTGAAAGAAGGGCTCATTGTTGTGAAGGGCTTATCCGACCAAGAAGCAACGAAAATTGCTCGAGAAGAACTGGCAAAAGTCGGCTTATCGGATCGTGAAAATCACTATCCTCGTCACCTCTCAGGTGGACAAAAACAACGGGTGGCTTTGGCCCGTGCCTTGGCCATGAAACCAGAGGTTCTTTTGCTGGATGAACCGACTTCGGCCTTGGATCCAGAATTGGTTGGAGAAGTTGAAAAATCCATTGCCAATGCAGCAAAATCAGGACAAACCATGGTACTGGTCAGCCATGATATGTCTTTTGTAGCGCAAGTAGCAGATAAGGTCCTATTTTTGGATAAAGGACGGATTATTGAATCTGGAACACCAGAGGAAATCATGCAGTATCCAAAAGAAGAACGGACAAAAGAATTCTTTGCTAGTTACAAACGGACCTATGTTTGATATAATAGAGGAGAGGTAAGACTCAGCTGGCGACGCTAGCTGGGTTTGTTTTCTGAAAATGTAAAAATATTTGGAGTTGTGATGTTAAATAAATTATTGTCCTTATATTTACAAAGCTTAGTGACGACAACGATTTTAGTTGGGATCGCTTCTTGTATTTGGATTGGCTACCGTGCCCTTAAGAAGAAAGATAAAACAGCCAAGCAACGACAAGCCCATTTGTATGATATCCTTTTAATTGATATCATGACGATTCCTATTTTAACCTTTGCGGTCATAGGGATTTTGTTTATCTTTCAAGCACGATAATTGCAAAAAGACCGTGTTAGAATTATAATGATTACAACGAAACAGAAAGAGGTTGAGTATGTTTGATACAGTGATTATTGGAGCAGGTCCTGCAGGGATGACTGCTGCCCTTTATGCAGCACGAAGCAATTTAAAAGTCGCATTGATTGAGAGAGGAATTCCAGGCGGTCAAATGAACAATACGTCTGACATTGAAAACTATCCTGGCTATGCGAATATTAGTGGCCCAGACTTGGCTGAAAAAATGTTTGAGCCTTTAGAAAATCTTGGTGTGGAACATTTGTTTGGTCAGGTAGAGCGCATCGAAGACCTCGGAGCAACCAAAAAGATTGTCACAGATGATGGGGAATTTGAAGCTAAAACCGTGGTGATTGCAACAGGGTCTAACCACCGTCCATTGAATGTCCCTGGCGAAGAGGAGCTGAATAGTAGAGGGGTTTCCTACTGTGCTGTTTGTGATGGTGCTTTCTTTAGAGACGAGGATCTCTTGGTCGTTGGTGGTGGCGATTCTGCGGTAGAAGAAGCTGTCTTTTTGACTCAGTTTGCAAAAACAGTGACCATTGCCCATCGTCGTGATCAGTTGCGTGCCCAAAAAGTTCTTCAAGACCGTGCCTTTGCCAATGATAAAATTCACTTTGCTTGGAATACGGTTGTTGAAGAAATTAAGGGGGAACCAAAAGTAACGTCTGTCCTTTTAAAAGATGTGAAGACAGGAGAGGTTAGAGAGCAGGCCTTTGGTGGTGTCTTTATCTATGTCGGTTTAGATCCTGTCAGTGATTTTGCGACGGAACTTGGTATTTTAGATGAAAATGGCTGGGTGGTGACGGATGATCATATGAGAACCACAGTCCCAGGTATTTTTGCGGTTGGTGATGTTCGTCAAAAAGACCTACGTCAAGTGACGACAGCCGTCGGAGACGGTGCGATTGCTGGCCAAGAAGTTTATAAATATATCACAGAAAACTTTTAATCTTTTAAAAATCTGAGGTTTGTGTCTCAGATTTTTTTTGTGCTTTCCTTTCAGTATTCAATGGGGCTGAAATGTGCTATAATGGTACTAATTTTATGGTAGGAATTCATAGAACAAATCTAAAAAAAGAGGTATTCATATGTATCCAGATGACAGTTTAACCTTGCATACTGATTTATACCAAATCAACATGATGCAGGTCTATTTTGATCAAGGTATCCACAATAAACATGCTGTATTTGAAGTGTATTTTCGTCAACAGCCTTTTAAAAACGGCTATGCTGTATTTGCTGGCTTAGAGCGAATTGTGAAATATTTGGAAAACTTGAGTTTTTCTGAGAGCGATATTGCCTATTTAGAGTCACTTGGTTATCATGGAGCCTTCTTGGAATATCTCCGTGATCTTAAATTGGAACTGACAGTACGCTCGGCTCAAGAAGGTGACTTAGTTTTTGCCAATGAACCAATTGTCCAGGTCGAAGGTCCTCTGGCTCAGTGTCAATTGGTGGAAACAGCCCTTTTGAATATCGTCAACTTTCAAACCTTGATTGCAACAAAAGCTGCACGCATTCGTTCGGTCATTGAAGATGAGCCTTTGATGGAATTTGGGACACGTCGCGCGCAAGAAATGGATGCTGCGATTTGGGGAACTCGTGCGGCAGTCATCGGAGGTGCTAATGGGACTAGTAATGTTCGGGCAGGAAAACTCTTTGGAATCCCTGTTTTAGGAACCCATGCCCATTCTCTTGTACAGGTATATGGAAATGACTACCAAGCCTTTAAGGCCTATGCGGAAACCCATAAAGATTGTGTCTTCCTCGTCGATACCTATGATACCCTTCGTATTGGGGTACCAGCAGCTATTCAGGTAGCGCGTGAAATGGGAGAGAAGATCAATTTCTTAGGCGTTCGGATTGATTCAGGAGATATTGCCTATATTTCTAAAAAAGTTCGCCAGCAATTAGATGAGGCTGGGTTTACAAATGCTAAAATCTACGCTTCTAACGACTTGGATGAAAATACCATCCTCAACTTAAAAATGCAAAAAGCAAAAATTGATGTATGGGGTGTGGGAACCAAACTAATTACGGCTTACGATCAACCAGCACTTGGGGCGGTATACAAAATTGTTTCTGTTGAAAACGAAGCAGGAGAGATGATCAATACCATCAAGCTTTCTAATAATGCAGAGAAAGTTTCTACTCCAGGTAAAAAGCAAGTCTGGCGGATTACGAGTCGTGAAAAAGGTAAGTCAGAAGGGGACTACATTACTTATGATGGAGTAGATGTTTCTCAACTGACAGAACTTAAAATGTTCCATCCGACTTATACCTACATCAATAAAACGGTCCGAAACTTTGAGGCTATTCCTCTTTTAGTGGATATTTTTAAAGAGGGGCAATTGGTTTATCAACTACCACCATTATCAGAAATTCAAGAATATGCTCGTAAAAATTACGATCAATTGTGGGATGAATACAAGCGTGTCCTTAATCCACAGCATTACCCAGTTGACTTGGCAAAAGATATTTGGCAGGATAAGATGGATCTAATCGAGGAAATGCGTAACAAGGCCAATGGAGAAGGAGAAGCAAAATGAGTTTGCAAGAAGAGATTATCCAACAATTGGGTGTCAAGCCTAGCATTGATCCTCAGGAAGAGATTCGCCGCTCGGTTGATTTCTTAAAAAGATATCTAAAAAAACATCCCTTCTTGAAAACATTTGTATTAGGGATCTCAGGAGGACAAGATTCGACTCTTGCTGGGCGATTAGCTCAATTAGCCATGGAAGAAATGCGCTCAGAGACAGGAGATGCCTCCTATCAATTTATTGCTGTTCGCCTTCCTTATGGGGTACAGACAGATGAAGAAGATGCTCAAAAAGCTTTGACCTTTATCCAGCCAGATGTCAGCCTAGTCGTTAACATCAAGGAATCAGTTGATGCCATGGAACGCGCTGTCGAAGCAACAGGAACGGATATCTCCGACTTCAACAAGGGCAATATCAAGGCTCGCAGTCGCATGATTGCTCAGTATGCTTTAGCAGGTGCGCGGAGTGGAGCCGTTATTGGGACGGACCATGCAGCGGAAAATATTACAGGTTTCTTCACAAAATTTGGAGATGGTGGTGCAGATATTTTACCCCTTTTCCGTTTGAACAAGCGCCAAGGAAAACAATTGCTTAAAGCCTTGGGAGCTGATCCTGCTCTCTATGAGAAAATCCCAACTGCAGATTTGGAAGAAGAAAAACCAGGAATAGCAGACGAAGTAGCGCTGGGTGTCACCTATAATGAAATCGATGATTACCTAGAAGGCAAACAAGTGAGCCCAGAAGCTCAAGCCACTATTGAAAAATGGTGGTACAAAGGCCAACACAAACGCCACCTGCCAATCACAGTATTTGATCATTTCTGGGAGTAAAAAGGTCCACTGGACCTTTTTAGCCCGAGTCTTAAAATAGGAAAACGAGACAGAAATCGGTAACTCGCAGAGTTCGATTTCGTAGTCTCACCATACAATATTGTGAAAAGCATCAAAAAGAAGGGCGATTTCATCCGTCCTTTTCTTCTAGATTAAAGTAACCAACTTGCAACGTTCAAGTTGCATGAAAAAATGAAGGGAGACAATCTATGAATCATCTTGGAAGTCTTGTCATAGAGACAGAGCATTTATACTTGAGGCCTTTCGTTTTGGAAGATGCACCAGCGATGTTTGAAAATTGGGCTTCGGATCCTGAAACCCTGAAATATGTCACTTGGGATGCCCATGCATCTACTGAGAGAACCAGAGAATCGATCAAAAGATGGATCGAACAGTATCGTAAACCAGATACTTATAAATGGGCGCTTTGTTTGAAAACATCACTGGATCAGGTAATTGGAGATATTAGTGTGGTTTCTCAAGACCAGGAAAGTCAATCATGCGAGCTAGGTTATATCCTTGGCAAGAAATTCTGGGGGCGGGGATTCATGACAGAAGCCGTCATAGCTGTTTTGGATTTCTTATTGAACAAAGTCGGATTTAAAGAAATCAAAGCCACTTATGTCAGTTTAAATCCTGCTTCAGGGAAAGTCATGGAAAAGGCAGGAATGCAGTATGTAGAAACCATCCCTCATGCCATTCAACGCAAAGGATATTGCGGGGATAAAATCATCTATTCTAAACAGAATCCCTCTCTATAGGGTGATTTTTACTTGAAGATTCTGCTCAAAGGATTATAATAGTAAATAATGAAAAAAGGAGATTGCTATGTCAGAATTAACGAAAGAATTTACAGACCAGCTCTATGCTAATTATGAAGCAAATGTGAAATATGCGGCTCTTGAAAATGCTGTTACCCACAATGGGATCCATGCATCGCTTGAAACGCGCAAGAGTGCAGTAGAAAATACACCAGTTTTTTCACTTGATTTGACCAAGGATAAGGTGACAAACCAAAAAGCATCTGGACGTTGTTGGATGTTTGCGGCTTTAAATACCTTCCGTCACAAGATGATTTCAAGCTTCCAATTGGAGGATTTTGAATTGTCTCAAGCACATACTTTCTTTTGGGATAAGTATGAAAAATCAAACTGGTTTTTGGAGCAAGTGATTGCTACAGCAGATCAAGAATTGACCAGCCGTAAGGTGGCTTTTCTCCTACAAACCCCACAACAAGATGGTGGTCAATGGGATATGGTGGTATCCCTCTTTGAGAAATACGGAGTGGTTCCAAAATCAGTTTATCCGGAATCGATTTCTTCAAGTAATAGCCGGGAATTGAACACCTACCTCAATAAACTCTTGCGTCAAGATGCGCAAATCTTGCGTGACTTGATTCACTCAGGCGCAGATAGTGAGGCAGTTGCGAGCAAGAAACAAGCGTTGTTGCAAGAAATCTTTAACTTCTTGGCTATGTCTTTAGGATTGCCTCCGCGTGAATTTGACTTTTCATACCGTGATAAGGACAACCAATTCCATACCGAAAGTGGCTTAACTCCACAAAGCTTCTACAAAAAATATGTAGACCTTCAATTAGACGATTACGTCTCCATTATCAATGCCCCAACTACAGATAAGCCATATGGAAAATCTTACACCGTAGATATGCTGGGCAATGTGGTTGGTAGCCGTCCAGTCCGCTACCTAAATGTTCCAATGGATCGATTGAAAGAATTAGCTATTGCTCAAATGAAAGCAGGAGAAACTGTCTGGTTTGGTTCAGATGTAGGCCAAGTCAGCAACCGTAAAGCCGGAATCCTGGCAACAGATGTCTACGATTTTGAAGCAGGCATGGACATTCATTTGACACAAGACAAGGCGGGTCGCTTGGACTATGCAGAAAGTCTCATGACACACGCTATGGTCTTGACAGGGGTTGATTTAGACGAAGCAGGTCAGCCTCGTAAATGGAAGGTTGAAAATTCATGGGGAGACAAGGTCGGTACAGATGGTTACTTTGTGGCTTCTGATGCTTGGATGGATGAATATACCTATCAAATCGTGGTTCGTAAAGAATTCCTAACAGCAGACGAATTAGCAGCCTATGAAGCAGAACCAATTGTCCTAGCACCGTGGGATCCAATGGGAGCTTTAGCAAAATAATGATATAGAAAAGAGCCGAAAGGCTCTTTTCAGATTGAAGACAAAATATCTTAAAAACTTTCCTTAGGTGAGTACGGACGTCAGCGAACTTCTTTAAAGTTCCATGACTAATTATTGAGTCTAAGGTCTCAATAATTCCGAGTGCCTGAAACAATAACGTTTCAAGCACTTTTCTCACAGCGGAAAGTTTCAGTATTTTCTTAAATCGATTTAAATATTGGAACTCAATTTTGTTTTTTGCAGAATCACTTAACTTATTTTGCTTTAAAATAGTTTGTCTACATTCTAATAAGAGCCGAAAGGCTCTTTTTTTTATATACTCAAAAATAAAAAAGCTGGGAAGTCTAACTAAATAAATCAGATTTTATTCGTTCTGGTTTTTTAACCATTGTTTTAAAAAAAGCCGGGCAAAAGCCCGACTTCTCCATTCTATTATTCGTTATGATTGTTAGAGTCTTGCGAAGAAGGCTCAGATGGTTTAGATTGATTTTCTTCGTTCGAAGAGCTAGACGATGGTTCTTCATACGAATACTGATCAGTGGAATAACTTGGCTCATAGTAGTAGTTATTGTAGTTGTTCTTACCATTGTTTAAGTAGAGATAAGAACCACTTCGATACAGTCCACTTGGTTGCGTCCAATCCGTATGACCAGAGTTATTATTATTAGCAAGATAGAGCATCATTTGACGGTAGACATCCGTTGCGACCTGTATTCCATTATCCAATACTGGTGTAAAGCGATTGGAATAACCTGTCCATACTGCCATGGCATATTCAGGAGTGTAGCCTACAAACAATTCATCCGGTGTTACAATATTTGAATAAGCATTTTTTGTCAATTTACCGATTTCGTTATCAGCATAGTTTGATGTACCTGTCTTACCAGCTTGGTAGATTCCCGAAATGGCAGCATTTGTACCGGTACCAGACAAGAGAACTGTCTTCATCATATCTGTCATCATGTAGGCAGTTGTTGCTTTCATTGCACGAGTTCCTTCGGACTCAAATTCCTTGGTTGTGCCATCACTAAAGACAACCCGACTAACATAGGATGGTTTGTAATAGGTACCGCCATTGGCAAAAGCAGCATAGGCAGCTGCCATTTTCTCACTGCTGGCTCCGTATTTGTTGCTAGAATCGCTAGTGTTACTCGAGATAGCGTTGGCGTAAACCATTTCTGGGTAATCGATCCCTAATCCATTGAGGAATTTCTTAGCTTGTTTAAGACCAACTTTTTCCAGGGCCTTCACCGCAGGCACGTTACGAGATTGTTGAATTGCGTAGGTAATGGACATGCTACCATAGTATGAACGGTCCCAGTTGTAGACAGGCGTTGATGAATGAGGGAAGTTGTATGGCGCATCTGTTGTAGTAGCTGCTGTAGAGGTATATTCCTCATGTTCAAGAGCTGGTGCGTAATCTGTGATTGGTTTCATTGTTGAACCCCAGTCACGGTTCGTTTCAACCGCTTGGTTTGTACCAAAGGAAACATTGCTGGATTGGTGACGAGAACCCAGCTGAGCAATGACTTTACCAGTATTGACATCAATAACGGTAGAAGCTACTTGCATTTCATCATCCGGGTAATTGACATATTCATCTGTATTGTAGATATCCCATAGTTTCTTTTGAGCTTCTGTATCCACGTTTGTATAGACATCCATTCCGGTTGTCAACAAATTGTAGCCCGTTTCTTCTTCGACTTGCTCGATCACTTCTTTTAGGTAATTATCCATATAGGCTGGGTAACTGCTTGAAGAACTGAGACTTTGCAGACCATCTGTAACAGGTGTATTGACCGCTGCTTCGTATTGTTTGTTAGAAATGGTCTTCATATCGAGCATTTCTTTTAATACTAAGTTTCGGCGCTGTTGCGCTGCTTCAGGATGGGAGTATGGATCGTATTGGTTTGGTGCTTGGGGCATCCCCGCAAGGAGTGCCAATTGAGGGAGCGAAAGATCTTTTAGATCTTTTCCGTAATAACTTTTCGCAGCTGTCTGCATTCCGTAGTTCCCATTCGCCATAAAAACTTTATTGACGTAATAGGTCAAGATTTCTTGTTTGGTTGCTTTCTTTTCTAGTTGGGTTGCTAACCAAGCTTCTTGGATCTTACGAGAGAGGGTACGGTCAGAGGCTGAAGTGGAGAAATAGGTTAACTTGATCAATTGTTGCGTCAAGGTTGACCCACCTTGACTTCCTCCTCGTAAGTTGTGAAGGAAGGAACCGCCGATCCGAATGATGTCGACCCCACGGTGATTGAAGAAACGGTGGTCTTCAATCGCTACGATAGCATTGACCAAATCAGTAGGGATTTCATTGGCTGTGACATTGATTCGTTTCTCAGCTCCCAAATCCGCGATCAAGTTATTTTGGTTGTCATAGATCTTACTAGATGTTGTTGCAACCAAATCTTTTTCAGACAAGGTTGGTGCTTTCATAGCATAGTAACTAAATATCAGTCCACCGAGGACAAATAAAAGTAAGAAAAATGAAATGGCTGCGATGGCAACATATTTCAACCATTGAATGACTGTTTGTTTATTCATTTAAATACCGCCTAGAAGTTTCTGTTCGATAATATCAAGATAAGGAACGCTTGGAAGACGATTCTTATCTACTAGAAAGCCGTGCTCCTGAATATAGGAGAGGGGCATGGATTTACTACCATGATCGATGTTGTAATAGTGAATTAATGCAGGAGCAGGAAGTAAGTAGGTTTCACTCAACTTTGCAAAATGCAAGAGAACGAAACAGATACCGCCTTGCTGGACAACCGCCTCCATATGATCGATCTGATGTTGATGAAAATTTTTCATCGGCATGGATTGCTTTTGCTGTGTTTCCTTAGCTTCAAAATCGATATAGCGTCCCTTGTATACTCCAGAATAGTCCGTCGTTGAGGCTTGCCTGAAATAGGCTTCAACAATCTTTGCCCGACTGCGACGTGGATAATCCACTTTCACGATTTGAATTGGTGTTGGTTTTTTATGGATGACTGCTAGACCTCGAGAAAGATAGTATTGATTACTTTCATTGATCATTTTTTCAAATGTCATCCCACGATTCGCAAAGTCGACTGGATATTTCCTTTGTGTAGAGACCAAGGTTTTTTTGGCTACTTTATGTGGATAGTTGACCATAGTTCTCCTTATTGGTACAATTACATCACTCTATTATATCATAAATTAGAATAATGAGGAAAAAATGAATACCATACTTGTTGCAGGTTATAAGAGTTTTGATGTGGGCGTCTTTTCCAATAAAGATCCTCGACTGACCATTATCAAAAAAGCCATTGAAAGAGATCTTCGTCGTTTATTTGAAGAAGGAGTGAAATGGCTAGTTTTTTCTGGTAATTTGGGATTTGAGGCTTGGGTACTAGAGGTCGCCTTTGCATTAAAAAAAGATTACGATTTTCAAATGGCGACAATCTTCCTATTTGAGAATGTTGGCGAAAATTGGAATGAAAGCAATCAGGAATTATTAGCACGCTTCAAACAGGTGGATTTCGTGAAATATGCCTATCCCCACTATAGCAATCCGGGTCAACTAAAAGAATACAATCAGTTTTTGATAGATAACGCGGATGGAGCTTATGTTTTTTATGATCCAGAAAATGAAACCAATTTAAAATATCTTTACAAAATGATGGTAGAAAAAGAACCATTTTATGTCAAACAATTAAGTTTTGATGACTTAAATGAACTTGCTGAAAATTTTTACGAAAACTAAGTGTTATACCTTGATTTTTCTTACCATTTTTTTATATAATTGAGATGATAAACTAGATTGGAGAGAGTAATGGCGAGTATTATTTTTACTGCGAAAGATATTTTTGATCAAGATTTCAAACGAGAAGTTCGTGGTTATAATAAAGATGAAGTAAATGAATTTTTGGATGATGTCATAAAAGACTATGAAACCTATGCTGCTTTGGTGAAGGAATTGCGTGAAGAAAACGCCCGCCTTCGTGAAGAACTTGCCCAAAAAGCACAGGAAACACCACAAACATCTCCGATTGCTAGCACTGCTACGCAAGAATTCCCGCAAGTGACAACAGCGACGAACTTTGATATCCTCAAGCGTCTCAATCGTTTGGAAAAAGAAGTTTTTGGGAAACAGATCGTAGATCGCGATTATTAATCCCATAGATCGTGCAATTTTTGGATAATCGCGTGAGAGAATCCTCTCATGAGGAAAGTCCATGCTAGCACAGGCTGTGATGCCTGTAGTGTTTGTGCTAGGTGAATCCATAAGCCTAGGGACTTGGTATTCAAGTTACGGCGAGTGAAGGAGCTAAGTCTAAGGATAAGCTCTAGTAACTCTGAAAGTGCCACAGTGACGTAGTTTTTAGGGAAACCTAAAAAGTGGAACGAGGTAAACCCCTCAAGCTAGCAACCCAAACTTTGGTCGGGGCATGGAATGCGTGGAAACGAACATAGCATTCTGACTGGAAACAGTAGACAGATGATTATCGAAGGAAATGGTACCTAGTCATTTCTGGAACAAAACATGGCTTATAGAAAATTGCATATAGGTTGATGAGGTGGAGAGAGATCTCAACCTCCTTTTTTAAAGTGATAGGAATAAGATGAAAAAACAATTTGAATTGATTGCAACGGTCGCTGCTGGCTTAGAGGCTGTTGTTGGTCGAGAACTACGCGATCTCGGTTACGATTGCCAGGTTGAAAATGGACGGGTTCGATTTCAAGGAGACCGTCGAGCAATCATAGAAACCAACCTCTGGTTGCGCGCGGCTGATCGTGTGAAAATTGTGGTTGGGACTTTTCCAGCCAAAACCTTCGAAGAACTCTTTCAAGGTGTCTTTGCTTTGGATTGGGAAAACTATTTGCCTTTAGGAGCACGTTTTCCTATTTCTAAGGCTAAATGTGTCAAATCAAAGCTTCATAATGAACCTAGCGTTCAGGCCATTTCGAAAAAAGCAGTGGTTAAAAAGTTACAAAAACACTATGCCCGACCAGAAGGTGTTCCTCTCATGGAAAATGGGGCAGAGTTCAAGATCGAAGTATCGATCCTTAAAGATCAAGCCACTGTCATGATTGATACCACTGGTAGTAGCCTCTTCAAACGTGGTTATCGGACTGAAAAAGGGGGAGCCCCTATTAAGGAAAATATGGCAGCAGCAATTCTTCTGCTGTCAAACTGGTATCCAGATAAACCCTTGATTGACCCGACATGTGGTTCTGGAACGTTTTGTATTGAGGCGGCGATGATTGCGAGAAATATGGCACCTGGTTTACGTAGGACCTTTTCTTTTGAAGAATGGAACTGGATGGATGATCGCTTGATTCATGAAGTCCGTCAAGAAGCAAGCAGAAAAATCAATCGCGAGATCGAATTGGATATTATGGGAACTGATATCGATGCACGGATGGTTGAGATTGCCAAAGAAAATGCCCAGAAAGCGGGCGTTAGCAGTGACATTACTTTCAAACAGATGCGAGTCCAAGATCTTCACTCAGATAAGATCAACGGGGTGATTATCTCCAACCCTCCATATGGAGAACGCTTATCCGATGATGAGGGTGTGACGAAATTGTATACTGAAATGGGGCACGTATTTGCACCTCTCAAAACCTGGAGTAAATTTATCCTAACCAGTGATGAAGGTTTTGAATCTAAATTCGGTAGTAAAGCAGATAAAAAACGAAAACTTTATAACGGAACCCTAAAAGTTGATCTCTACCAATATTTTGGGGAACGAGTAAAACGGCAGATTAAGGCATAGAAAGGATTTTTATGACAGAGAAGGATAAAAAGCCATTAGAGCAAGAAACAGAATCAATTTTAGAGTTTGAAGATGCTAAAGAGATGACGATTGGGCAGGCCAATCGAAAAGCAGAAGAAATCGAAGCAGGTGTCACTGAAGGTGATAATGTCTTAGACAAATACATCAAACAACACCGAGCAGAAATTGAAGCTGAAAAATACGATACAAAAATTTTGGCCAAAGAAGAATTGGCTAAAGCTGAAGAGGTGGCAGCTTCAGAAACAGTTGCTGAAGTAGCTGAAGCAGTGGAGGCACCGGAAGTAACGGAAACGGTCTTGGAACAAAGACCTGAAATGGATGCTATCTCAACAGAATTACCTGCCAAGATTAAATTTGGACCTACACCAACTGAACCAGTTGTAGAAGCAGAGGACCTTCCTGAGGAAACACCAAGCAATGCGGGTAAACGAATCAAAGCGGTTCTATACTCTGCATTAGGTCTTGCGATTGTCGGTTCGGCCATTTTTGTGACCTATAACTGGATGCACAGTCGTGGAAAATCTGGTGGTACAACTGTTGTATCGTCTTCATCTAGCAAGTCATCTTCTACTTCTAAATCAAGTAGCAGTGAAACACAAGCTCAAAAACTAGAAGAGTTTACCAAAGCCTACGATGCCTTTTTTGTAGATGAATCAAAAAGTGCTCTTAAAAATGATAAATTCGGAGACTTGGAAAATCTGAAGAAACTGCTGGACAAATTAGAAGGAAGCAGTGATTATAATGCGGCTAAAACAAAATATGAAGACCTTGTGAAGCAAGTTTCTGCTATTCAAAAAGTGAATTCTCAATTTAGTTCTCCAGTCATCAAAGATGGAGTTCTTGATGCAACTGCCAAAGCGAAAAGTGATGCGACCTTTGCAGAAACAAAGACAGGCAATGAAAAATTAGATAGCTTATTGAATGAGGCGGTTGCGCAAGGACGTTCACAACAAGTTGCGACACCGGCACCAGTGACAGGAACAGGTGGTACAGATACTTCTAACGCAGCCCCAGCCCCAGCTCAAGCAGCAACGCCTACGGCCCCAGCTGTCAATGCTGCTACAGGTGGTGCAGGAACGGCAAGTCCAGGCTATTCAGGGTACGGTCTTCCAAGCGATGGTGTCTCACTTCAGCGGAACTTGAGTCGTGTGCCATATAACCAAACAGCTATCAATGATGTCAATAACCCGGCCTGGGTATTTGGTGATGGTATCCTTGAAAAAGTATTGAATATTGCTCGTAAACGTGGACATATCACTGGCAATCAATACATTTTAGAGCGTGTCAATATCATTAACGGTAATGGCTATTACAACCTCTTCAAACCAGATGGAACCTATCTCTTTAGTATCAATGCCAAAACTGGTTATTTCGTAGGAAACGGAAAAGGTCATTCAGATGCTCTGGATTATTAATGCTTGATCAGACATCCCCTTTTTGGGAAAAATGACAATAAAAAAGAGAGTGGGACAGAAATCGGTAATTCGTTAGAATTCGATTTCGTCGTCCCACCTCCGCACAGTTGAGTAGGGCTGTAAAAGCTGATGAAATCAGCGTAGTAGAGCCCACTCAACCACTGCGTCTTGCTCGACAATCCAAAAATAATTGAGAGGCTAGGACTTTTGTCCCAGCCTCTTTTTCGTATTAAACAAGATGACGTTCAAATGGATCATCTGAGATTCCTTGATCTAGAATCAAGCGACACCATTCTTTGGCTGAGAAGAGGCTGTGATCCTTGTAATTTCCGCAAGACTCAATGGTTGTGCCTGGGACATCCTCCCAAGTGCTGATAGAAGCAATTTCTTCTAGAGAATCTTTAATCACTTTAGCAATTTCCGTACTTGAATGCTGTCCCCACATGATCATATGAAAACCGGTGCGACATCCAAATGGGGAACAATCAATCATTCCATCGATGCGTTTGCGAATAAGCATTGCAAGAAGGTGCTCGATCGTGTGGAGTCCTGCCGTTGGAATCGCATTTTCATTGGGTTGCACCAGACGAATATCGAAGTTAGAGATGATGTCTCCTTTGGGTCCAGTTTCCTCACCAATCAAGCGTACATAGGGAGCCTTCACAGCTGTGTGGTCCAATTCAAAACTTTCAACAATTACTTCTTTTGTCATACTCAAATCCTTCTTTGTTTTTCTTGATTATAGCATAAAAAAGCAGATTCAACAAAGTGGAAATAAATGAATGTCTCACAGATGTTCCATGAAAGAAAAGTCGATAAAAGAACAAGCGTTAAGCAAAAATATAAAAGGTTTTTCCTGTTTTTTTAGATTGTTAATTTTAGTAATTTATGGTAAAATGTAAAAGAATTTTTAATTCAACTAATTAAATAGATTTGGGGTAAAAGCATGAATTTTGTTATTACAGGTGTTTTTGCCGCGGTCATTGGTTTAGTCATTGGATATGTGGGAACTGCTCTTAAAATGAAAGCTTCAAAAGAAGCTGCGGAACTCACCCTTTTGAATGCTGAACAAGAAGCAACGAATTTACGTGGACAGGCTGAACGCGAAGCCGATTTGATTTTAAAAGAGGCGAAGCATGAGTCAAGTTCACTTAAAAAAGAAGCACTTTTGGAGGCAAAGGAAGAAGCCAGAAAATATCGTGAAGAGGTCGATGCTGAGTTTAAGTCAGAACGACAAGAATTGAAGCAATTAGAAAGCCGTTTGGCAGAACGTGCTAGCAATCTTGATCGCAAAGACGACATTTTAACAAGCAAAGAACAGTCTCTTGAACACAAAGAGCAAAGTCTTACAGATAGAACTAAACACATTGATGCGCGTGAACAACAGCTGGAAGAGCTTGAACACAAGAAAGTAGAAGAACTGGAACGTGTCGCTGCTCTAAGTCAAGGAGAAGCGCGTGACATTATTTTGAGTCAGACGGAAGAGCAACTTTCAAAAGAAATTGCCTCACGGATTCGTGATGCTGAATTGGAAGTGAAAGAACGTTCTGATAAAATCGCAAAAGACATTCTCGTGCAAGCTATGCAGCGAATGGCGGGTGATTTTGTTGCTGAGCAAACAAACTCAACCGTTCATTTGCCGGACGATAGTATGAAGGGTCGGATTATCGGTCGTGAAGGTCGCAATATTCGTACCTTTGAGAGTTTGACAGGTGTCGATGTGATTATTGATGATACGCCTGAAGTGGTGACCTTGTCAGGGTTTGATCCGATTCGTCGTGAAATCGCCCGCATGACAATGGAGAGCCTTCTCAAAGATGGTCGGATCCATCCAGCCCGCATCGAAGAGCTGGTTGAGAAGAACCGCCAGGAAATTGACAACCGGATTCGTGAATACGGTGAGGCGGCTGCCTATGAAATCGGTGCGCCAAACCTCCATCCAGATTTGATGAAAATCATGGGACGGTTGCAATTCCGTACTTCTTATGGTCAAAACGTTTTGCGTCACTCCATTGAAGTTGCTAAACTTTCTGGTATTATTGCTAGCGAGTTGGGTGAAAATGCTACCTTGGCACGACGTGCAGGATTCTTACATGATATCGGTAAAGCGATTGACCGTGAAGTGGAAGGAAGTCACGTCGAGATTGGAACTGAATTGGCACGGAAGTACAAGGAACACCCAGTGGTGGTCAATACCATTGCCAGTCACCATGGGGACGTGGAACCAGAAAGTGTCATTGCAGTCATTGTCGCTGCGGCGGATGCCTTGAGTGCGGCTCGACCTGGAGCACGAAGTGAGTCACTTGAAAGCTACATCAAACGCTTGCAAGATCTTGAAGAAATTGCAAATAGTTTTGAAGGAGTTAAGACAAGTTTCGCCCTTCAAGCGGGTCGTGAAATCCGTATTATGGTTAGCCCTGAGGCAATTAAGGATGATAAAGTGACGATCTTGGCTCATGATATTCGTGAGAAGATCGAATCTAATCTTGAATATCCTGGAAACATTAAGGTTACCGTTATTCGAGAATTGCGTGCAGTCGATTACGCAAAATAAACAAAAAGCTTGAGATCTAGCATCTCAAGCTTTTTGAATGAAAAAATCAGTTGAAAATTAGGCCGTTTTTTGTTACACTAGTTAGAAAGACATTGAAGGAGAAATCATGGCGGATCGTGGCTTATTAATCGTATTTTCTGGCCCTTCGGGGGTTGGAAAAGGAACGGTTAGACGAGAAATTTTTGAAAACTCGGACAATCAGTTTCAGTATTCTGTATCGATGACGACGCGTGCACAACGTCCAGGTGAAGTGGATGGTGTCGACTATTTTTTCCGTACACGTGAAGAATTTGAAGATTTGATCCGTCAAGGGCAAATGTTGGAGTACGCTGAGTACGTTGGAAATTACTATGGGACTCCTTTAACCTATGTGAATGAAACCTTGGACAAGGGAATCGATGTATTCCTTGAAATTGAAGTTCAGGGTGCACTTCAAGTAAAGAAGAAAGTTCCAGATGCAGTTTTTATTTTCCTAACTCCGCCTGATTTGGATGAATTGCAAGATCGATTAGTGGGTCGCGGGACAGATAGTGCAGAAGTCATTGCGCAACGGATTGAAAAAGCAAAAGAAGAAATCGCCATGATGCGTGAATATGACTATGCCATTGTGAACGACGAGGTTCCTCTTGCTGCTGAGCGTGTCAAACGTGTGATCGAAGCAGAGCATTTCCGTGTAGACCGTGTCATTGGCCATTATCTGGATATGTTACCAAAAACACAAACTATTGTGAAGAGATAAATAATTAGAAATTAGGTATAGGAATATGATGTTAAAACCTTCTATTGATACATTGCTTGACAAAGTACCATCAAAATATTCATTGGTCATTCTTGAGGCAAAACGGGCCCACGAATTGGAAAGTGGTGCAGTACCCACTCAAGAATTCCAATCAGTTAAATCAACATTACAAGCGCTTGAAGAAATTGAGTCCGGAAACGTAGTTGTTCACCCGGATCCAGAAGCAAAACGTGAAGCGCTTCGTCGTCGGATTGAAGCAGAGCGGATTCGCAAAGAAGAAGAAGAGCGCAAAATTAAGGAACAAATTGCCAAAGAAAAAGAAGATGGTGAAAAAATTTAAGGTTGGGGCTTCTCAATCTTATTTTTTGCTATTTAAAGGGTTCCGTGATAAAGTAAAGCTCATATGATAGAGGCTGGAGGTGAAAAAGTGATAGCAAAAGTCATCGTAGACGTCCCATTGATGCAGACAGATAAACCCTATTCGTATCAGATTCCATCAGAATTTGAGGATATGGTGGAGGCAGGTATGCGAGTTCATGTCCCCTTTGGTAAAGGGAATCGCCTCATTCAAGGGATTGTGGTAGACGTTGTAGAAGAGGCAGACACGAGCGAGGAATTAAAAGCGATTGTGGAGGTTTTGGATTACACTCCGGTCTTAAATCAAGAGCAGTTCTGGTTGGCAGATCAATTACGAAAAAGTGTTTTTTCTTATAAGATCACGATTTTAAAAACCATGCTTCCTTCTCTCCTCAATTCGAGTTATGATAAGATTTTGTATCCTCAACCTTCTTTAGAGCCCACTCTCAAAGTGAAACTTTTTGGTGAAAAAAATGAAGTTTCTTTTTCTTCTCTAGATGCGGCTGATCAAGCCCAAGTGATGCGGTTGGTCAGAAAAGGAGATTTGGTACTTGAATACAAGGCCAAGGATAAGAAACAAATTAAAACAGAAAAATGGTATCGCGTTAACCAGGAAGGATTAAAAGAACTTCAACCATCAGCGAGAGCTAAAAAAAGGCTAGCATTAAAAGAGCGCCTGTTGCTAGAGCAAGGGGAGCAACCCTTAGCAGGATTGTATCAGGATTTTTCACGAGAAGTAGTGGCTTATTTTATTGATCAGGGTGTTTTAGAAATTACAGAACGAGAAGTGAATCGGGCAGCTGCATACTATGAAGGAAAAGAACAGACCCGGGCCCTGCATTTAAATTCAGAGCAAGCAAAAGCTGTCGAAACAGTAGTTTCTCAAATTGGGAAAACATCAAAGCCTTTTTTATTAGAAGGTGTGACTGGAAGTGGGAAAACAGAAGTTTATCTGCAGATTATTCAGGAAGTTCTAAATAAGGGGAAAACGGCTATTATGTTGGTTCCTGAGATTTCCTTGACGCCACAGATGACGGATCGCTTTATCTCTCGTTTTGGCCAGGAAGTAGCGATTTTACACTCGGGCTTATCAAACGGTGAGAAGTATGATCAATGGCGAAAAGTTGAACGTGGGGAGGCCAAGGTAGTCGTTGGAGCGCGCTCAGCCATCTTTGCTCCTTTAAAAAACATCGGAGCCATTATCATTGATGAGGAGCATGAGGCTTCCTACAAACAAGATAGTAACCCACGCTACCACGCAAGGGAAGTCGCGGTCTTAAGAGCTCAGTACAATCAAGCAGTTTTGCTTCTTGGATCTGCTACACCAAGTTTAGAATCGCGGGCTCGTGCAACAAAAGGGGTTTATGAATTAATTCGTCTGACCCAACGGGCCAATCCGGCAGCCAAAATTCCAGAAGTTAAAGTCGTTGATTTTCGTGATTATATTGGCCAAAATGAAGCTGGTAACTTCACTCCGGTTCTAGTGGAAGCTATTGCTGATCGTTTGCAGAAAAAAGAGCAGGTTGTCTTGATGTTGAACCGCCGTGGTTATTCCAGCTTTGTCATGTGTCGCGAGTGTGGAACTGTAGATACTTGTCCCAATTGTGATATCTCACTGACCCTCCACATGGATACTAAAACCATGAACTGTCATTATTGTGGCTATAGCAAAGCGATTCCTCGACACTGTCCAAATTGCCAAAGTCCTTCCATTCGTTATTACGGGACAGGAACACAAAAAGCTTATGATGAATTACAAGAGATCTTTCCTGAAGCTAAAATTTTGCGCATGGATGTGGATACCACTCGAAAAAAAGGGAGCCACGCAGCAATATTAGATGCTTTCGGGAATGGAGAAGCGGATATTTTGTTAGGGACGCAAATGATTGCGAAGGGCTTGGATTTTCCAAATGTGACGTTAGTGGGTGTCTTGAATGCGGATACTTCTTTAAATTTACCGGATTATCGATCTTCAGAGAGAACCTTTCAACTCTTGACTCAGGTGGCAGGAAGGGCCGGACGAGCAGAGAAAGAAGGAGAGGTTATCATTCAGAGCTACAACCCCAATCATTATGCGATTCGATTTGCCAAAGACCAAGATTATGAAGGTTTTTTTGCCTATGAAATGCAGATTCGCCGGCAGTTAGGCTATACGCCTTATTACTTCACAGTTGGGTTAACCCTATCCCATAAGAGTGAGGAAATTGTGATGGAGAAGTCACATCAGGTCATGGAAATTCTCCGATCTGGCTTATCTGATCAGGTCCAAATCTTAGGACCAACACCTAAACCAATTGCACGCACACATAATTTGTATCATTATCAAATCATTGTGAAATATCGTTTTGAAGAAGGCATGACACAGGTCTTGAATCAAATCTTAGAATTTACTCAAGAAAGAGGCAACCAAGATCTCCGTGTCAGTATTGATAATGAACCTCAAAGTTTTATGTAAGGAAGAAAGAAATGACAAAATTAATTTTTATGGGAACGCCTGATTTTTCAGCGACGGTTTTAAAGGGATTGTTAGTAGATTCGCGCTATGAAATTTTGGCAGTTGTGACTCAACCAGACCGCAAAGTAGGTCGCAAAAAAGAGATTCGAATGACCCCGGTGAAGCAGGTAGCTTTAGAACATCAACTACCAGTTCTTCAGCCGGAGAAATTATCGGGTAGTCCAGAAATGGAAACTCTCTTATCATTAGATGCAGATGGAATTGTGACCGCTGCTTTTGGACAATTTTTACCGACAAAATTGTTGGAGAACTTCCAATTTGCGGTGAATGTCCACGCGTCTTTATTGCCTAAATATAGAGGTGGGGCTCCCATTCACTATGCTCTGATCAATGGTGATGAAGAAGCTGGGGTTACAATTATGGAAATGGTCAAGGAAATGGATGCCGGAGACATGATTGCAGCTCGTTCTCTCCCAATTTTAGATGAGGACAATGTGGGAACTTTGTTTGAAAAATTGGCTGTCCTTGGACGTGACTTACTCCTAGATACTTTGCCAGCTTACCTGGCAGGGGAGATCAAGCCAAGTCCACAAGATCCAAGTTTGGTCACATTTTCACCGAATATTTTACCGGAAGAAGAGGTTTTGGACTGGACCAAAACCAATCGCCAAGTCTTTAACCAGATCCGGGGGATGAATCCTTGGCCAGTCGCTCATACGTTATTAAATGGTCAGCGCTTTAAAGTTTATGAAGCAGAGCTATGCGAAGGAAATGGAAATCCAGGAGAAGTGATTGCTTTGACTAAAAAAGAGTTGGTGGTCGCTGCAGGAGAAGGAGCGCTGTCCCTCAAAGTTGTGCAGCCGGCAGGAAAACCCAAAATGTCCATCACAGACTTTTTGAATGGCGCTGGCCGTCAATTGAAAGTAGGAGATCACTTTGGAAGTTAAACAAATGAATGCGCGTGAACAGATCGTTCGAGTATTAGAAGAGGTTTTTGAACAGGGGGCTTATTCTAATATTGCCCTAAATCAAGCGCTAGAACACTCTCAACTTTCAGATAAAGATAGAAGCTTTGTCACGGAAGTTGTATACGGTACTGTAGCACGGAAGATAACGCTCGAGTGGTATCTCGCCCACGTGATTGAAGACCGGACGAAATTGGATCCTTGGCTCTATTATCTTTTGATGATGAGCTTGTATCAACTTGTCTATTTAGACCGCATTCCTGATCATGCCATCGTCAATGAAGCTGTCCGGATAGCAAAACGTCGAAAAGAAGGCAGTGAGAAGTTTGTCAATGCTATTCTTAGAAAGCTCCTCCGCGAGGGACTACCAGCTATTGATACGATCAAGCGAAAGAATAAACGTTATTCGGTAGAGTATTCCCTACCTGTATGGTTGGTCAAAGCATTGATCGAAGAATACGGTGAGGAACGTGCTTGCGCTATTTTTAAGAGTCTCTATCAGCGTAATAAATCCAGTATTCGTGTGATTGATCTAGACGAAAAAGAAGAGTTGGCTCAGCTACTCGAAGCAACCTCCTCTCTACTTGCTCCGTCCGCTCTCGTGAAAGAACAGGGACATTTTGCAGCGCATTCCTTGTTCAAAGAAGGGCGCATTACTATTCAAGACGAGTCCAGTCAATTGGTGGCACCGGCTTTGGATTTGCAAGGAGATGAGTGGGTTTTAGATGCCTGTGCGGCGCCAGGTGGAAAGACGACTCACCTGGCTTCTTATCTCACAACTGGGAAAGTCACAGCCTTGGATCTCTATGACCATAAGCTCAAATTGATTCAAGAAAATGCTAATCGGCTCCATGTTGCGGACAAAATTTTGACAAAGAAGTTAGATGCGACAAAAGTCTTTGAAACATTTGGACCTGATGCTTTCGATAAAATTTTGGTGGATGCGCCTTGTTCAGGGATTGGTTTGATACGGAGAAAGCCTGATATCAAGTACAATAAAGAGAGTGCAGATTTTGTATCTTTACAAGCTATTCAATTGGACATTCTGGATAGTGTTTGTCAAAGTGTGCGTAAAGGTGGTATAATAGTGTACAGTACGTGTACAATTATGGGTAAAGAGAATTTTGAAGTGGTGGACCAATTTTTGAAAAACCATCCAAATTTCGAACAAGTCCCATTGGATCACGAAAGAAAAGATATTCTTAAAAATGATTGTATCCTTATTACACCCGAATTATATGGAAGCGACGGCTTCTTTATCAGTCGTTTTAAGAGAATCTCATAATATCAGGAGGAAACTGACAGTATGGATATTACGATCTTAACCGATGTAGGTCAAAGACGGACAAATAACCAAGACTATGCAAATCAATATAAAAACAAGGCAGGAAAATCTATGGTTTTACTTGCTGATGGTATGGGAGGACACCGTGCCGGAAATATTGCTAGTGAAATGGCAGTCACAGACTTAGGTGCGGCTTGGGTTTCTTCTGAGATCGAGACGGTTAATCAAGTACGGGAATGGTTTGCAGAACATTTAGAAGCTGTGAACCGTCGGATCCATTTAGCTGGGCAAGATGATGAGCACAAAGGAATGGGAACGACATTGGAAGCCTTGGCTTTTGTAGAAGGGCAAGTGATTTATGCCCATGTTGGAGATTCGCGGATTGGTCTCATTCGTCAGGGCGAATATCAGCAGTTGACCAGTGATCATTCTCTTGTAAATGCTCTTTTGCGAGCAGGTCAAATCACAGAGGAAGAAGCAGCCCATCATCCTCAACGTAACATCATCACTCAGTCCATTGGCCAAAAAGATGAGTTGGAGCCGGATTATGGTTTGGTGACGGTTGAAGCAGATGATTATATTTTGATCAATAGTGACGGTTTAACTAATATGATTGGTCCGGATGAAATCAGAGATATTGTCTTGAGTGATGTTTCACTGGAAGAAAAAGCTCAAACCTTGATTCGTTTTGCCAATAATGCTGGAGGCTTGGATAATATCACTGTTGTACTGCTCCACTTTACTGAGGAGGACGCAGCATGATTCAAATCGGCAAAATTTTTGCCGGGCGATATAAAATCATCCAACAAATTGGACGCGGCGGGATGGCAGATGTTTATCTTGCGCGTGATTTGATTTTAGATGGGGAAGAAGTTGCAGTCAAGGTACTGCGTACGAATTACCAGACGGATCCCATTGCAGTTGCGCGTTTTCAGCGTGAAGCAAAGGCGATGGCAGAGCTGGACCATCCAAATATCGTTCGGATTACAGATATTGGCGAAGAAGAAGGACAACAATACCTTGCAATGGAATATGTTGCAGGTTTAGACTTGAAACGCTATATCAAAGAAAATGCTCCTTTATCAAATGAAGAAGCTGTTCGTTTGATGGGGCAGATCCTTCTCGCTATGCGTCTTGCCCATACGCGTGGCATTATCCATAGAGATTTAAAACCACAGAATGTCCTCTTGACACCAGATGGAACAGCAAAAGTTTCAGACTTTGGGATTGCAGTGGCCTTTGCAGAGACTAGCTTGACCCAGACCAACTCGATGTTGGGGTCGGTTCATTATTTGTCCCCTGAGCAGGCGCGTGGTTCAAAAGCTACAGTGCAAAGTGACATCTACGCTATGGGGATCATTTTCTATGAGATGTTGACAGGACACATTCCTTATGATGGAGATAGTGCAGTCACAATTGCTTTGCAGCATTTTCAAAAGCCACTCCCATCTATTCGTGAAGAAAATAAGAATGTTCCACAAGCTTTAGAAAATGTGGTGATCAAAGCGACAGCTAAAAAACTGACGGATCGCTATAAATCAGTGGCAGAGATGTATGTGGACCTTTCAAGTTGCTTGTCCTACGAGAGAAGAAATGAGAAAAAACTGATTTTTGAAGACCAAGCGAAAGCTGATACAAAGACTCTTCCAAAAGTGAGTCCAACTCCAAAGACGGCTCCTGTTCCAATCTCTGAGGTACGCAGTGAAATCAGTTCGGTAGATCCTAATCGACCATTATCTGACCAGCAGACCATGGCACCAAGTAAAAAGCCAAGAAGACGCTTGCGGGCGCGCTACAAGGTCTTGTTTGTTGCTATTGCCCTAGTTCTTGCTGCCTTTACTTTCTTGTTGTATATGAGCCCAGCCAATAAAACCGTTCCAGATGTTTCCGGCAAAACCATTGCCGAAGCTAGAGCGGTTATTGAGGGACAAGACCTTCAAGTCGGTGAAGAGAAAGAAGAGTACAGTGATTCGGTTGCAGAAGGCTATGTCATTCGAACCAATCCAAATGCAGGGGCCCAAAAGAAAGAACAAAGTCGAATTGATTTGATTGTTTCAAAAGGACCAAACAGCTTTGAAATGCCAAATTACGTGGGTGAAACACGGGCAAAAGCAGAAGAAGATTTGAAAAATACTTATAAAGTATCAAGCAAAATGATCACGATTGAAGAAGTTGAGACCTTCGATTATGCTGCAGGGACAGTTCTTGAACAAACTCCAGCTCCAGGAGAGCAATATTCTCTGAATTCAAAAACTAAGATTGTTTTGAAAGTAGCGAAAGAAACGACTTCAATTGAAATGCCAAACTATGTTGGATCAACTTATGATTTTGCTAGAAGTAATTTGATTGAGATCTATGGTATTAAAGAAGCCAATATCGAATTAAGAAAAACAGAACATCTCCCTGATGGGGTATCTGTTTCTGCAGGTCAAATTGTCAGTCAAACTCCAGAAGTTTCGAGTACGGTGGATATTAACCGAACACGAATTGTTTTGACTGTATATGAGCCTAAAGTGACAGCTTCTTCAAGTACGAAAGCCTCATCAAGTTCTGATACATCTAGTTCATCCTCTGGTGAACGATCAGATACAGAAAGTTCAAGCAGTAGTGCAACTAGTGGAGATTCATAAATCAGTCTAAGACTCAGATGGATTTCTGGGTCTTTTTGATTGTCTGCTATTATCCAACCACAGACGGAAGTCAAATGAGGAAAAATTTGATAAAATAGGAAAAGATGAGGTAGACTATGTGGAAAATACAAATTTTTATTTTCGTTGAAGCCGTTTTGTTAACATTAGCAGCGATCACCATTTTATCAATCGATTTTTCCAGATTTGTTGTCTTGATGGTTCTCTTTTTGCTCCTTTTGTATTACTATTTTGGCAAACAAAAAGCGAATTTTCTATTAATCGCGCTGAGTGTGCTATTGTTTTTTATCGTGATGCTGAATCCTTTTGTGATTGCAGCCATTTTATTTGCGGTGGTTTATGGTTTATTGATTGCCTACCCTTATATGTATAAGGAAAATGAAGCCGTTGTGTTTGATGTTGAAGAGGATACGAAAATTCGTCAGGAAAAAACTCGATGGATTGGTGATTTACAACATTTTTCAAAGCAAAGTCGAGGGTATCGAGATCTGAATGTGATCCGAGTTTTTGGGAATGACACCCTCCATTTAGAGGAGGTAGCCATTTGCAATTGGGACAATGTAGTGATCATTCGGAAAGGGTTTGGAAATACAAAAATTATCTTACCGATTGATTTGGAATTGCATTTACAAATTAACACCCTGTATGGAGATCTGAAGTTTTTGGATCTTCCTGTCCGTAAAATGAGGAATGAAACCATAGACATTGAAACGGCACATTATCGGAGATCGCACCGTTCTATAAAAATTGTGTTAGTTGGTATTGTTGGGGATGTTGAGGTGATTCGCGCATGAAGAAATTAGACTATCTCCTATTGTATTTCTATTCCCTAATGGTGGTTGCGGTCATTTGTCATACCATTTTCCATTTTGTTGGTTTTCAGTGGGGCAAACTTCTTTCAGATCTTTCCTTGCTTCAGTCATTCCTATTTTTGGTTTTTAGTCTGACGCTTGCATTGACGGCTTTGGTTGTCTTAATTATTAAAATCACGCAATTTGTAACGGTTCATGCAGTACAACAAAAGGTAGAAGCGATCCTGACTGCTTCACAGCGAAAAGAAATTGCCCCCAAAGAATTGAATCAACAGTTAGATTTATTGGACAGCAAATTGCTTCGACTAGAAGAAAATTTACAAAAAAGTGAAAATCGTGTGATGCGAAATGAGGAAGAAATTGTGGAAATCGAGCGTAAGAGAATTGCGCGTGATCTACATGACACGGTTAGTCAAGAATTGTTTGCAGCCAATATGATTTTATCTGGCGTGGCAGCACAGGCCCTTGAGTTAGAGAAAAGTCAGATCCAGCAGCAACTCAATGGTGTATCGGATATTCTAGGTACAGCCCAAAATGATTTACGCGTCTTGCTCCTACATCTTCGTCCTACAGAATTGGAAGGAAAAAGTTTGGTAGAAGGGATGGAGATGATTTTTAGAGAATTGAAGGAAAAGAGTAACCTAACAGTTGTCTTCCATCATAATGACGTGAGCATTCCAAAAGATATGGAAGAACATCTATTTCGAATCGTCCAAGAAATTGTCAGCAATACCTTGAAACACGCTAGAGCTCAACAAATGGATGTCTTTTTGCATCAGGAAGGAAAACAACTTCATTTACGGATGGTAGATGATGGAATCGGCTTTGAGCAGGAAAAATTGGAACGATTGAGTTATGGGTTGAAAAATATTCAAGAACGTGTAGAAGACATGGCGGGAACCATTAAAATAAGAACGAGTCCTCAAAAGGGAGTGGCTGTAGATATTCGTGTTCCCCTCCTTGTAAAAGATAAAAATGAAAAGGAAACTGTATGAAAGTATTATTAGTAGATGATCATGAAATGGTCCGATTGGGATTGAAAAGCTTTTTGTCCATGCAAACCGATATTGAGAAAGTCTTAGAGGCGAAAAATGGGCAAGAAGGGGTGGAGTTGGCGCTGAAAGAAAGACCAGACGTCATCATCATGGATATTGTGATGCCAGAGCTAAATGGAATCGATGCGACTCTAGCCATCCTAAAAGAGTGGCCGGAAGCTAAAATTGTCATTTTGACGTCTTATTTAGATAACGAAAAGATTTACCCTGTCTTAGATGCCGGTGCAAAAGGATATATTTTAAAGACCTCGTCAGCAACTGAGATCTTACAGGCTGTCAGAAAGGTTGCAAAGGGAGAATTTGCAATTGAGACAGAAGTTAGTCAAAAAGTTGAGTCACGAAAGAACCATGCTGAATTGCATGATGATTTGACAGCTAGAGAACGAGATATTCTGGCTTTATTGACGAAAGGATATGAAAATCAACGAATAGCAGATGAACTCTTCATTTCTTTAAAAACAGTGAAGACCCATGTCTCCAACATCTTATCCAAATTAGAAGTCAGTGATCGGACGCAAGCAGTCGTCTATGCCTTCCGACACCATCTGGTGAATCAAGAAGATTTTTAAAGGGAAACATGCTATAATAGAGCATGATCATAAGGGGGAGACAAGTGGACGCAAAATTACGTTATAAAGCCAAAAAAGTTAAAATCGTCTTTTTTGATATTGATGATACATTACGTGCAAAAGAAACTGGATTGATCCCAGAATCTGTCAAAGAAGTCTTTCATCAGTTGAAAGAAAAAGGAATCCGAACAGGGATTGCAACCGGCAGAGGGATTTTTGGGGTTGTTCCTGAAATCATGGACTTAAAGCCGGATTTTCTGGTAACCTTAAACGGTGCCTATATAGAAGATACAAAAGGAACTGTGATCTACCAATCACCAATCAATGAAGCAATCGTTTCTTCTTTTGTAGATTGGGCCAAAAAATCTGAGATTGATTATGGGTTAGTGGCTAGTCATCAAGCTGCCCTGTCTAATCGGACACCCTTGATCAGTGATGCTATTGACATCATTTATCCCAACTTACCTGTAGATCCAGATCTGCATTTGAAAGAACCTATTTTCCAAATGTGGACATTTGATGAACAGGATAGTGAGCTAGAGTTGCCCCCTTCTTTGCAAGAGGACTTGCGCCTAGTTTCGTGGCATCCCCATTCGTCAGATGTTGTTCGCTTTGAAGCTTCAAAAGCTTCAGGAGTTTCTCATCTTGTAAATCATTTGGGCTTGAAGCCAGAGAATGTTTTAGTATTTGGGGATGGATTAAATGATCTAGAACTGTTTGATTACGCTGGAATTAGTATCGCAATGGGAAAATCTGCCCCAGAGTTACAAGAAAAAGCTGATTATATCACTAAGAATTTAGAAGAAGATGGCATATTCTATGCCTTAGAGGAGTTAAATATGGTTGAAAAAGAATTGACATTACCACAGTTAGAACTTGCTACGGTTGACGGTCCTGTCGCTGTGATCAAAACCAATCACGGTGAGATGAACATTCAATTGTTCCCGGATCAAGCGCCAAAAACAGTTGCAAACTTTGTAGCTCTTGCTAAGTCTGGCTATTATGATGGTGTCATTTTCCATCGGATTATTAAAGATTTTATGATCCAAGGGGGAGATCCAACAGGCACAGGTATGGGTGGTGAATCCATCTATGGGGAGAGCTTCGAAGACGAGTTTTCAAAAGAATTGTACAATATTCGCGGAGCCCTTTCAATGGCAAATGCTGGACCAAACACAAATGGCAGCCAATTCTTTATTGTACAAAATCAACATCTCCCATATTCGAAAAAGGAATTAGTCCGCGGTGGCTGGCCTGAAAAAATTGCAGAAATCTATACGACAGAAGGGGGAACTCCTCACCTAGATCAACGCCATACAGTATTTGGTCAATTGATGGATGAAGCTTCTTTTTCTGTGTTGGATGAGATCGCGGCTGTTGAGACAGGGATGATGGATAAGCCAGTAGAAGATGTCGTGATTGAAACCATCGAAATTGAGGACTAATATGAAAATTGGAGATAAGTTAGAAGGAACCATCACAGGAATTCAACCTTACGGCGCCTTTGTCGAACTAGAGTCGGGTGTGACGGGCTTGATTCATATCTCAGAGATTAGAAGTGGTTATGTAAGTAATATTCAGGATATTCTGTCGATTGGGGAGAAGGTCTTTGTTCAAGTCATCGATGTTGATGAATATACCAACAAAGCTAGCCTCTCTCTGAGAACGCTTGAAGAGACCCCGCAACGAAGCATTCGACACCATCGCTTTTCTAATGACCGTCACAAGAGTGGTTTTGCCCCCTTAGCTCAACAGATGCCAACCTGGGTCAAAGAAGGAAAGGTATTCTTTAGCAAACAAGAAAAAAAATAAAAACTTCGATAGGTTGATGAAACCTATCGAAGTTTTTTTGATATAGAGAATTATTCAAATTCGTAAAGGGTAGTAGAAAGGTAACGTTCTCCATTATCTGGTGCAAGAGCAAGAACTTTTTTACCGCTTCCCAATTCTTTTGCGACTTCAATAGCAGCATAGATAGCAGCTGCGCTTGAGATACCGACTAAGAATCCTTCAGCTCCACCGATAGCGCGCGCAAGTTCGAAAGCTTCTTCTGAAGATACGCGACGAACACCATCATATGCATTAGTGTCTAAAGTATTTGGGATAAAACCAGCTGAAATCCCTTGGATTTTATGTGGTCCAGGTTTTTCGCCAGAAAGGACTGCAGATTCATTGGCCTCAACGGCATAGACTTTGACAGCAGGATTATTCTTTTTCAAAGTATGAGAAATACCAGAAACAGTACCACCAGTACCAACACCTGCGACAAAAGCATCTAAACCATCTTTTCCAAAGGCATCAACGATTTCTTGTCCTGTTGTTCTTTCATGTACCTCTGGGTTAGCAGGGTTTTCAAATTGAAGAGGAAGGAAGCCATTCCTTTCTGCAGCGATTGCTTCAGCTTTAGCGATAGCGCCTTTCATTCCTTCACTTCCAGGAGTCAAAACGAGTTCAGCTCCATAGGCTTGGATGATTTTACGACGTTCCACACTCATGGTTTCAGGCATGACAATCACAACTTTGTAGCCTTTAGCTGCGCCAACCCATGACAAGCCAATCCCTGTGTTCCCACTAGTTGCTTCGACAATGGTATCACCTGGTTTGATCAAGCCATCCGCTTCAGCTTTTTCAATCATGCTCAAAGCAATCCGGTCTTTGACAGATGATCCAGGATTGAAGGCTTCGAGTTTGACATAGACATCTGCAGCTCCTTCAGGAACAAGACGATTCAATTTGACAATCGGAGTGTTCCCAATCAATTCTGTAATATTTTCATAAATAGCCATAATATACCTCAGTTCTAGGTTTTCTTGATACTAACAAGTATAGTCCCTTGCGGGAAGAATGTAAAATATAGAAATTTTATGGGTGTGATAAAAAAAAACTATCGTTGCCGATAGTTTTTTAATTATTTTTCTACAGAAAGTAGGGGGACTTCAACCTCACGAATTCCTTGATCCTCAATAATGACTTTGCCATTGTAAAATTCGACTAAAGCTGCTGTGATAGAGTTTGTGTTTTCTTTATCCACAAAAATAGTTGTCATCACCTGATCTGTGAACATTGGATCTTGTTCCGCCAATTGATGGTCTTTTAAGAAATTAGCAAATTCTTGGTATTGGGAATAAGAAAGTGTGATCCCAAGAACCACTTGCTCTTTGATTTCTACCAGTCCAATTTCTCGAACTGCTTGTGCCACACTTCCAGCATAAGCACGAATTAGACCGCCAGCACCTAATTTAATACCTCCAAAATAGCGTGTAACCACGACACAACTATTAGTGATGCGATGATTCTCCAAAACTCCTAACATCGGTACCCCAGCTGTTCCGCTAGGCTCTCCATCATCACTGGTCCGTTTGATATCACTTTGTTCTCCTATGATGAAAGCAGAGCAGTTATGTGTAGCCTTATAGTGTTCCTTTTTGATGGCATTGATAAAATCTCTAGCTTCCTCTTCAGAGGAGACTCGCTTGACATGACAAATGAATTTTGATTTTTTGATTTCTTCTTGAACAGTACCGTTCTCTTTAAATGTAACATATTCCATATTCTTATTTTACAAAAAAAGAATGATTTTCTCCAACTTTTGCGAATTAATAAGTATGAAGATAGAAGATTCTTATGGAAGACTCTTAACGGAGAGTCAAATGACAAATGATCTAAAAGAAATTGCTCAAGAACTTCCAGCTATAGAAAAACAGAATGGAAGGTACCAATGCTTTCGATGTGGCAGTATGATTGATCAAAAACTGTGGAAGTTGAGTGAAGAGGTACTGTATTGTAGAGCCTGTATCCAATTAGGAAGGATCCGGAGTGATCAAAAACTTTATGCTATTGCACAGCAAGACTTTGAAGGTCAAGAGGTGCTAAACTGGAAAGGGACCTTGACTTCCTATCAACAAGAGGTATCTGAAGGACTTATCCAAGCAGTTAAAGCAGGAAAACATGCCTTGGTACATGCTGTGACAGGAGCTGGAAAAACGGAAATGATGTATCAGGTTGTAGCAACAGCTATCAAGGCAGGAAAAGCAGTCTGTATTGCTACCCCAAGAATCGATGTCTGTATCGAACTGTACGGAAGAATGAAGGATGATTTTTCCTGCCCCATCTCTTTGCTTCATGGAGAATCGGAGCCCTATTTTAGAACGCCTTTAGTGATCGCTACAACCCACCAATTGCTAAAGTTTTATCAGGCTTTTGATCTCCTTATTATAGATGAGGTAGATGCTTTTCCCTATGTGGATAATCCAATCTTATATAAAGCAGCTCAGAATGCAATAAAAAAAGAGGGGAATACCCTATATTTGACAGCAACCTCTACAGATGAGCTAGATAAAAAGGTTAAGAAAAAAGAAATCATTCGTTATAGTCTTCCAAGAAGATTTCATGGGAACCCACTAGTGGTCCCTGAAATAAAATGGGTGCCGAAAATTAGAGAAAAAATTGAAAAAGGAAGAATCCCTTACGAACTATTGCAACTGATCAAGAAACAAAGACAGACTCACTACCCATTGTTAATCTTTGTATCTGAAATAGAATTAGGACAACAATTCACTGAGAACTTAAAAAAATACTTTCCCAAAGAAACAGTAGGTTTTGTATCCTCACAGACAACAGACCGCCTACGAATGGTAGAAAAGTTTAGAAACAAAGCCATAACCATGCTAGTCTCGACAACAATTTTAGAAAGAGGAGTGACTTTTCTATTTGTAGATGTCTTTGTTTTAGAAAGTAATCACAAATTATTTACTAAAAGTGCCCTCGTACAAATTTCAGGAAGGGTCGGTCGAAGTAAAGAAAGACCAACAGGTGAACTACTTTTTCTATCAGATGGTATAACACGAGGAATGAAAAAAGCGATTAAAGAAATAAAGGAAATGAATCAGGAGGCTGGATTTTGAAAGAATGTCTGCTTTGTACTAAAGAGTTGAAAACTGGTGAACATTTCATAGATCTTATAATTATGAATCAACAAGAAGAATGGATTTGTAAAGAATGCAAAGAAGGCTTCGAACAAATTGGCGAAATCCATTGTCCTAGATGTTATAAAGATAAGGAGGAGAAAGTATGTAAAGATTGCGAATACTGGATACAAAAGGGGAATATGGTAGAACATGAAGCATTATATAGATATAATGCAGCAATGAAGGACTATTTCAAACGATATAAATTTGAAGGAGATCGTTTATTAGGAATGGTATTTGCATGTGACATCAAAAAAGCCTTGAAAAAGTATAAAAGCTATACGATAATACCGACTCCAATCAGCCATGAAAAAAAGCAGGAAAGAGGATTCAATCAAGTATCGACTATACTAGATTTTGCAGAGATAAAGTACAACAGTCTATTCCAAAAAGAAGACACTTTAACCCAATCAAAAAAAACAAGAGAAGAAAGATTAAAAACCACTCAGCACTTTCAATTAAAAGGAGAAATTTCAGAAAAGCAGAAATATCTAATCTTCGATGATATCTACACAACGGGCAAAACAATCGAATTAATGAAGCGCCTACTAATTGAAAAAGGTGTGAAAGAAATAAAGACATTTTCAATCGCAAGGTAAAAAAAGATTTGCAAAAACTTTATGAAAGCGTTATAATATACATATAAATAAAAACATAATGTTTAGAAAGTAGGTACTAATATGATTAAATATAGTATCCGTGGTGAAAACCTAGAAGTAACAGAAGCCATTCGCGACTATGTCGTTTCTAAACTCGAAAAGATTGAAAAATATTTTCAGGCAGATCAAGAGCTAGACGCTCGAGTAAACTTAAAAGTTTACCGTGAAAAGACCGCAAAAGTAGAAGTAACCATTCCACTTGGATCTATTACACTGCGTGCAGAAGATGTCTCTCAAGATATGTACGGTTCAATTGATCTGGTTGTAGATAAAATTGAACGTCAAATTCGTAAGAATAAAACAAAAATCGAAAAGAAAAATCGTGTTAAATCTGGTGCAGGTAAATTGTTTACCGATGCAGTTGTAGAAGAAGCAGCAACCACAGAAAAAGTTGTTCGCTCAAAAACAATTGATCTAGAACCAATGGATTTAGATGAAGCGATCCTTCAAATGGATCTATTAGCACACGATTTCTTCATTTATCGTGATGCAGAGGATAACACAACAAATGTGATCTACCGTAGAGAAGATGGAGACATCGGTCTATTGGAAGTAAAAGAATAGAGATCAAAAAAGAGATCGAAAACATCAATTAATTATAGAGGAATCAGGAGCATTTATGCTCCTGATTTTTTTATATAAACCAAAAAAGTAAAAAAACTTTCAAAAAAATAAATTTTTTTAAGAAAAAGTATTGACAGTAAGGGTAGGTCATGATATACTAATATAGTTGTCGCGCGAGAGCGACAAAGACCTTTGAAAA
>ERZ857750.459-NODE-459-length-55638-cov-4.882032_pt1 | contig 55638 bp, 57 predicted proteins | sample MGYA00519915_ERZ857750 | MGnify/ENA primary metagenome ERZ857750 (study PRJEB31778, sample SAMEA3449358) | human gut metagenome | biome: human gut; feature: human-associated habitat; material: faeces | place: United Kingdom | collected 2010/2012 ...
GCAATTTGGTGGACAACGTTTCGGTGAGATGGAGGTTTGGGCCCTTGAAGCTTATGGTGCATCAAATATCCTTCAAGAAATCTTGACTTACAAGTCAGATGACGTTAACGGACGTTTGAAAGCCTATGAAGCTATCACTAAAGGTAAACCAATTCCAAAACCAGGTGTACCAGAATCATTCCGAGTACTTGTTAAAGAATTGCAATCACTTGGTCTTGATATGCGTGTCCTTGATGAGGATGACTACGAAGTTGAATTACGTGATCTTGATGAAGGTGAAGACGATGATGTCATGCACGTTGATGATCTTGAAAAAGCACGTGTACAACAAGCCAAAGAAGCTGCTGAATTAGAAAAAGCTAAAGAAGCTTCAGATAAAACAGAATAAAATAAGCTTTAGAGAGGGAGTTCACTCTCTCTGCTAAGGTAGCTGATAAAGGTGAGAATAGCGCTGCTATTGTCAATAGAACAAAAGAAAGGTAATACTAGTGGTTGACGTAAATCGATTTAAAAGTATGCAAATCACACTAGCTTCACCAACTAAGGTCCGTTCATGGTCTTATGGTGAAGTTAAGAAACCTGAAACAATCAACTACCGTACGCTCAAACCAGAACGCGAAGGTCTCTTCGACGAAGTGATCTTTGGTCCTACTAAAGACTGGGAATGTGCGTGTGGGAAATACAAACGTATCCGTTATAAAGGTATCGTTTGTGACCGCTGTGGTGTTGAAGTAACACGTGCTAAGGTTCGTCGTGAACGTATGGGTCACATCGAGTTGAAAGCACCAGTATCACATATCTGGTACTTCAAGGGAATCCCTTCTCGTATGGGATTGACTTTGGACATGAGTCCTCGTGCGCTTGAAGAAGTTATTTACTTCGCAGCTTACGTGGTTATTGATCCAAAGGAAACACCACTTGAACCAAAATCTCTCTTGACAGAACGTGAATATCGTGAAAAATTGCAAGAGTATGGACATGGTTCATTTGTCGCTAAAATGGGTGCCGAAGCTATCCAAGATCTCTTGAAACAAGTAGATTTGGAAGCTGAAATTGCTGAACTCAAAGAAGAGTTGAAAACAGCAACTGGTCAAAAACGTGTTAAAGCTGTTCGTCGTTTGGACGTTCTTGATGCCTTCTACAAGTCTGGTAACAAACCAGAATGGATGGTGCTTAACATCTTGCCAGTATTGCCACCAGACCTTCGTCCAATGGTTCAATTGGATGGTGGACGTTTTGCGGCATCTGACTTGAACGATCTTTATCGTCGTGTTATCAACCGTAACAACCGTTTGGCTCGTTTGCTTGAATTGAATGCCCCAGGTATCATCGTGCAAAACGAAAAACGTATGTTGCAAGAAGCGGTAGATGCCCTTATCGATAATGGACGTCGTGGTCGTCCAATCACTGGACCAGGTAGTCGTCCACTTAAATCTTTGAGCCACATGCTTAAAGGTAAACAAGGTCGTTTCCGTCAAAACTTACTTGGTAAACGTGTTGACTACTCTGGACGTTCCGTTATCGCCGTTGGTCCAACACTTAAAATGTACCAATGTGGTGTGCCACGTTTGATGGCCATCGAACTTTTCAAACCATTTGTGATGCGTGAAATCGTTGCGCGTGAATACGCAGGTAACGTGAAAGCTGCTAAACGTATGGTTGAACGTGGTGATGAACGTATTTGGGATATTCTTGAAGATGTTATCAAGGAACACCCAGTACTTCTTAACCGCGCACCTACCCTCCACCGTTTGGGTATCCAGGCCTTCGAACCTGTCTTGATTGATGGTAAGGCCCTCCGTCTTCACCCATTGGTATGTGAGGCCTACAATGCCGACTTTGACGGTGACCAAATGGCCATCCACGTTCCATTGTCTGAAGAAGCTCAAGCTGAAGCACGTTTGCTCCTTCTTGCGGCTGAACACATCCTTAACCCTAAAGACGGTAAACCGGTCGTAACGCCATCTCAGGATATGGTTCTTGGTAACTACTACTTGACTATGGAAGAAGAAGGCCGTGAGGGGGAAGGTATGGTCTTCAAGGATATTGATGAGGCAGTTATGGCTTATCGTAATGGTTATGTTCACTTGCATAGCCGTGTCGGTATCGCAGTAGACAGCATGCCTGATAAACCTTGGAAAGAAAACCAACTTCACAAGATTATGGTTACAACTGTTGGTAAGATTCTCTTTAACTCAATCATTCCAGCAGAAATTCCATATCTTCAAGAAACAACAAATGAGAACTTGACAGATAGTACACCAGATAAGTACTTCCTTGAACCAGGTCAAGATATCCAAACAGTTATTGATAGTTTGGAAATTAATGCGCCATTCAAGAAGAAAAATCTTGGTAACATCATCGCTGAAACCTTCAAACGTCTTCGTACGACTGAAACATCAGCCTTCCTTGACCGTTTGAAAGACCTTGGTTACTACCACTCAACACTTGCTGGTTTGACAGTGGGTATCGCCGATATCCCAGTTATCGATAACAAACAAGAAATTATCGATGCTGCTCACCACCGTGTTGAAGAAATTAACAAAGCTTTCCGTCGTGGTTTGATGACAGAAGATGACCGTTATGTTGCTGTTACAACAACATGGCGTGAAGCGAAAGAAGCACTTGAAAAACGTCTGATTGAGACACAAGATCCTAAGAACCCAATCGTTATGATGATGGACTCAGGAGCTCGTGGTAACATCTCTAACTTCTCTCAACTTGCCGGTATGCGTGGTTTGATGGCCGCTCCTAACGGACGTATCATGGAATTGCCTATCCTTTCAAACTTCCGTGAAGGTTTGAGCGTTTTGGAAATGTTCTTCTCTACTCACGGTGCGCGTAAAGGTATGACCGATACGGCCCTTAAGACAGCCGACTCAGGTTACCTTACTCGTCGTTTGGTTGACGTTGCCCAAGATGTTATCATCCGTGAAGATGACTGTGGAACAGACCGTGGTCTTCTCATCCGTGCGATTACTGACGGTAAAGAAGTTACGGAAACACTTGAAGAACGTCTTCAAGGTCGTTACACTAAGAAATCAGTTAAGAATCCTACAACAGGTGAAGTAATCGTAGGTCCAGATACTTTGATTACTGAAGACATGGCTGCTGCTATTGTCAATGCTGGTGTTGAAGAAGTAACTATCCGTTCAGTCTTTACATGTAACACACGTCACGGTGTCTGCCGTCACTGTTACGGTATCAACTTGGCAACAGGTGATGCGGTTGAAGTTGGTGAAGCAGTTGGTACTATCGCCGCTCAATCTATCGGGGAACCTGGTACACAGCTTACTATGCGTACCTTCCACACCGGTGGGGTAGCCTCAAACACCGATATCACACAGGGTCTTCCACGTATCCAGGAAATCTTTGAAGCACGTAACCCTAAAGGGGAAGCGGTTATCACTGAAGTTAAAGGTACTGTTATTGAAATCGAAGAAGATGCCGCAACACGTACTAAGAAAGTCTTCGTTCAAGGTAAGACTGGAATGGGTGAATACGTTGTTCCATTTACAGCTCGTATGAAAGTTGAAGTGGGTGACGAAGTACATCGTGGTGCAGCCTTGACAGAAGGGTCAATCCAACCTAAACGTCTCCTTGAAGTGCGTGATACCTTGTCAGTTGAAACTTATCTTCTTGCAGAAGTACAAAAAGTTTACCGTAGCCAAGGGGTAGAAATCGGTGACAAACACGTCGAAGTAATGGTTCGTCAAATGCTTCGTAAAGTACGTGTTATGGATCCAGGTGATACAGATCTCCTTCCAGGTACACTTATGGACATTTCTGACTTCACAGATGCTAACAAGGATATTGTTATCTCTGGTGGTGTTCCTGCAACATCTCGTCCAGTCCTTCTTGGTATTACGAAAGCCTCACTTGAAACAAATTCATTCTTGTCAGCGGCTTCCTTCCAAGAAACAACACGTGTGCTTACAGATGCAGCTATCCGTGGTAAGAAAGACCATCTCCTTGGTCTTAAAGAAAATGTTATCATTGGTAAGACTATTCCTGCTGGTACAGGTATGGCTCGTTACCGTAACATTGAACCACTTTCAGTTAACGAAGTTGAAGTTATTGAAAATATTGCTGTTGATGAAGCAATTGTGGAATCATCTGAAGACTAAAACGAAATCAAAAGAACTCACAATGAATTGTGAGTTCTTTTCGTATTTATATGACTAGAATTTCTTCAATTTTTGATAAATATAAAATATAAGACCATTTTTTTTATCTTTTCCAGAAAATTTTGTATAATAGGAACACCAAAGATGAAGTGAGAAAGAAAAATGTACCAAGTAGTTGAAATGAAAGGGGATTTGGAACCGTGGTGGTTCTTAGAAGGCTGGCAAGAAGATATCATCAGTACTAAGGAATTTGAAAATTTTTATGATGCCCTCAAGTACTATAAAAAACTTTGGTTTGCCATGGAAGAAACCTTGCCAAGTTATATCAGCCGTAGTAGTGTCATGACTGCTTTTTGGGACCAAGAGGATAAACACTGGTGTGAGGAGTGTGACGAATATCTGCAGGTCTATCAATCGATTGCTCTTTTGGATGATTGGCAGGAAATTCCTGAGGAAAAATACCGTCCGGGATATGAAAAGCGAAATGACCTTCCAAATCATGCCCACTGTAAAATTAAACGTTAAACAATGCAGAAGCTCGAATTTTTTCGGGCTTCTTTTCATTTTCTTAAACTTTTTACGAATAGGTCTATGAGGAGGTCCTTATGGTAACAGAATTTGCTAAGGAAATGATCAAAAATGCTGATAGTTGTGGGGCTCAAGACATCTATGTCATTCCACGTCAGGATAATTATGAGCTCTATATGCGAGTTGGCCAGGAGAGGAGATTAATTGATGTATATCGGCCTGATTTCATGGCTAGTCTTATTGGTCACTTTAAATTTGTGGCGGGAATGATGGTGGGTGAGAAGCGTAGGAGTCAACTAGGTTCCTGTGACTATGATTGTGGTGATGGTCAAAGGGTTTCTCTGCGTTTATCAACCGTTGGGGATTATCGCGGCTTAGAAAGTTTAGTTATTCGTGTTCTACATTCCGAACGTCGAGAATTGGTGTATTGGAATCAAGGAATCCAGCCGATTATGGATGCTTTGGATTATCGTGGCTTGTATCTCTTTGCAGGTCCCGTAGGTTCTGGAAAGACTACGCTTATGCATGAATTGGTTCAGGAGCGTTTTAAGGGACAGCAGGTGATTTCGATTGAAGATCCTGTGGAAATTAAACAGGATAATGTCTTGCAACTCCAGGTAAATCAGGCAATTGACATGACCTATGATAATTTGATTAAGCTATCACTACGTCACCGCCCGGATGTTTTGATTATTGGAGAAATTCGAGATAAGGAGACTGCTCGAGCGGTTATTAGAGCTAGTCTGACAGGAGTGACTGTTCTTTCAACTATTCACGCAAAGAGTGTGGCAGGTGTTTATGAGCGTCTTCTGGACCTCGGTGTAGATAAGTCTGAGTTGGATAATGCTCTTCAAGGGATTGCCTATATGCGTTTGATTAAGGGAGGAGGTGTGATTGATTTTGCCAGTGAAAATTTCCAAAGCCATTCGTCAACCAGCTGGAACCAACAGTTGGAAGGCTTGGTTCAACAAGGATATCTCACTGAAGGGGATATCCAAGGGGAAAAAATTAAAGATTAATCAGCAAGTTAAGGTTATCCAGCTTTTCAAACAACTTCTAAAGGCAGGGTTTACTTTAACTGAGATCGTAGCCTTTTTGGAGCGAAGTCACTTGTTGAAAGAATCGTCATTATCTCTTATGAAAGCAAGCTTAATGCGAGGCGACAGGTTGGACCAGATGTTTGCGGCAGTGGGCTTTTCGGACAATATTGTTACTCAGATTGCCCTTGCTGATAAGCACGGTAATCTTCTAGGGAGTTTAACCAAGATTGAAACCTACATGCTTCGCATGACCAAGGTTCGTAAGAAACTCATGGAGGTAGCGACCTATCCTATTCTACTTCTGGGTTTCCTGATTCTGATTATGTTGGGGCTCAAAAATTATCTTTTACCTCAACTGTTAGAGGGTGATGGTAAGGATAATTGGGCTGTACAGTTGGTTCAAATCTTTCCCCAGCTCTTCTTTGTGAGTTTGTGTGGACTTCTTGTATTAAGCTTAATTCTTTATCTATGGGTCAAACACCAGCCAGCCCTTGTCTTTTATCGACGAATGGCAAAAATCCCTTTCATAGGCCAAACTGTCAGGCTATATACGACCGCCTATTATGCTAGGGAATGGGGAAATCTCTTAGGACAAGGCATTGATCTGTTAGACTTGGTTTCTCTTATGCAAGAGCAAAAGTCCAAGCTCTTTCGTGAGCTAGGGGCTGATTTAGAAGAGGCCTTGATGCTAGGACAGAGTTTTCCTGATCGTATTGCTAGTCACCCTTTTTTCACTAAGGAACTATCCTTGATTATTGCTTATGGAGAGGCTAATGCTAGGTTGGGCTATGAGTTAGAAGTCTATGCTGAAGAGGTTTGGCAGGCTTTCTTTAACCGTCTTAATAAGGCAACAACCTTTGTGCAACCCCTCATTTTTATTATTGTTGCTGTCGTGATTGTAATGATCTATGCAGCCATGCTATTACCAATGTATCAAAATATGGAAGGAATGATGTCATGAAAATGATGTTAAAAAAATTGAATGCCGTTAAACTACGAGCTTTTACGTTAATTGAAATGCTAGTCGTGCTTCTCATTATCAGTATTCTCCTCTTGCTTTTTGTTCCTAACTTGAGTAAGCAGAAGGATTCTGTTAAAGAGACTGGAAATGCGGCTGTGGTCAAGGTCGTGGATTCTCAAGCAGAACTTTATGAAATGAAGAATAACAAGACAGCTAGCTTAGCAGCTCTTGTTTCAGAAGGTCAAATCACGCAAAAACAGGCAGATTCATACAATGATTACTATGCGAAACATGGTGGCGAAAGCCGCTCAGTGGCCAATTAGAGCCTTCACCTTGTTGGAGAGTCTGGTGACACTAGCAGTGGTTGCCTTTCTCACTCTGAGTTTGTCAGGCTCAGTGACAGGTATTTTTCAACAGGTTGAAACTAACCTTTTTTATCTGCGCTTTGAGTACCTATACCGAGATAGTCAGCGCTTGGCAGCGGCGGAAGGGGCCAATGTTGAATTGCAGTTGACCAAGGATAAAATCAGTAACGGAAAATCCAGTCTGGTGATTCCTAAAAGTATTCATCTTGATAAGGGGCAGACGCTAATGTTTGATGCCAAAGGAGGCAACTCTAGCCTCACGAAAATTCGTTTTTCAAGTGATAAGGAGGTGGTGACCTATCAGCTTAACATGGGCAGTGGTAAATATAAAAAGACGGTTTCTTAGAGGCTATATTCTTATCGAAAGCTTGGTAGCAATGGCTGTCTTAGTGCTTGTCAGTGGTCTTATATTAGATCAAATCAATACCAATCGTAGGTTAATGGCTAGGAATCTCCACCAACAGGAGGTTTTGAGTGTGGCAACCATGGCAGTTCAGACCAAACAGGATCAGTTGACCTTAAATGGTATCACAGTGACAGTAAAACGTAGCAAGCAAGGTATCGCGGTTTATGAATCAGGAAAGGAGATTATTCATGTCTCTAAATAGTAAGGTTCGCGCCTTTACCCTCTTGGAATGTCTAGTAGCCTTGTTGGTGATTGCTGGTTCAATTCAAGTTTATCAAGGTCTGACCACAGTATTGGTGAGCAATGTTAAGCAGGTCAAGCAACAAGAAAACCAAGACTGGCTTTTATTTGTTCAACAAATGGAGGCAGAGTTAGAAGGCTGTCAGTTGGTAAAGGTAGAAGGGAACAAGCTCTATGTCAAGCAGGATAATCAAGACCTGGCTTTTGGCCTTTCAAGTGCTACTGATTTTCGAAAAACAAATGCTGACGGTCGAGGCTACCAACCAATGCTTTTCAATGTAAAATCTAGTACGATTAGTCAAAATAACCAGATAGTCACCATCCAAGTGACTCTTAAAAATGGGCTACAAAGGAGTTTTGTTTATGCTTTTGAAAAAACAGGTTAGGGGAGGCGTTCTCCTCTACGCTCTTTTTATGGCTGGCATTTTCACACTTCTTCTTCATGTTTATCTGGAGCGGGTGGTTGCTAGCTCTAGACAAAACCAAGCGCAAATGACTTCCAGTCAAAGTCGTCTCATGGCAGAAATGACCATGGACTTGGCGGACAAGGAAACTGGTGCTTTTAGTTTTTCTCAGGGAACTACGACTTATGAGGTTAAGGACAAACAAGTGATTGTTAGAGTTGCCAGTAAAGGCCAAATCAAGACCTATCGTTATGTGAAGAAACAGGAGCAGAAATAGAAATTCTCTTCCCTTTTTGATATGATAGAAGGACGGAGGAAATCATGAATTTTGAAGCAATTGAGACAGCTTTTGAGCTGTTGTTAGAAAATGTCCAAACCATTGAAAATGATCTTGGAACCCATGCTTACGATGCACTTATTGAGCAAAATTCCTATTATTTGGGGGCTGAGGTAGCTAATGAAGTCATCATCAAAAACAACGAGAAATTACGTGCTCTTGATCTAAGTAAAGAGGAGTGGCGTCGTGCTTTTCAGTTCTTGTTTATCAAACTAGGACAATTGGAAGCTTTACAAGCCAATCACCAATTTACACCAGATGCTATTGGATTTATCATTCTTTACCTACTCGAAGGTTTGACCAAGGACGACCAATTAGATATTTTGGAGATTGGTTCAGGGACAGGAAACTTGGCTGAAACTCTTCTAAATAATAGTCAGAAAACCCTTAATTATATGGGAATGGAAGTTGACGATCTCCTTATCGATTTGTCAGCTAGTATTGCTGATGTGGTGAATTCAAGTGCAGTTTACATCCAAGAAGATGCTGTTCGACCACACATTCTCAAAGAGAGTGATGTTATTATCAGTGACCTACCTGTTGGGTATTACCCAAATGATGAGATTGCGAGTCGTTTCAAGGTTGCAGCAACTGGTGAACACACCTATGCCCATCACCTTCTCATGGAGCAATCACTCAAGTACCTGAAGAAAGATGGTATTGCTATTCTTTTGGCACCAACTAATCTTTTGACAAGCCCACAAAGTGACTTGCTTAAGAAATGGCTATCAGGATATGCTGATATTATTGCCGTTATCACTCTTCCAGAAGCAGCTTTTGGCAATAAACATAATATGAAGTCTATCTTCGTACTTAAAAAACAAACTGAAAATGCTCCAGAGACCTTCGTTTATCCACTTAGCGATTTGCAAAACCCAGAGATCCTCAAGGATTTTACAGATAATTTCCAAAAATGGAAATCAGATAATTCCATTTTCTAGCAAAACATGTTAGAATAGGACTATATTATTGAAAGCGTTTTACAAAGAGGTGGCTTATGACAAAAACAATAGCAATTAATGCAGGAAGCTCAAGCTTGAAATGGCAACTATATGAGATGCCAGATGAAGTTGTTCTTGCTAAGGGTTTGATTGAACGTATCGGCTTGAAAGATTCTGTTTCAACAGTAAAATTTGATGACCGTTCAGAATCGCAAACCCTAGATATTGCTGACCATGTTCAGGCAGTAAAAATCTTGCTTGATGATTTGATTCGTTTTGATATTATCAAGAGTTATGATGAAATTACAGGTGTTGGTCACCGTGTGGTTGCTGGTGGAGAATATTTCAAAGAATCAAGCTTGGTGGATGAAGATGCCTTGGCTAAGATTGAAGAATTGTCAGCCTTAGCACCTTTGCACAATCCAGGTGCAGCTTCAGGGATTCGGGCCTTTAAGGAGCTCCTCCCAGATATTACGAGTGTTGCTGTTTTTGATACAGCCTTCCATACGTCTATGCCGGAAGTGGCCTACCGTTATCCAGTGCCTAATCGTTACTATACAGACTACCAAGTCCGTAAGTATGGAGCACACGGAACTAGCCACCAATATGTTTCTCAAGAAGCAGCTAAGTTGTTAGGTAAGCCAATTGAAGAAACTAAGATTATCACAGCCCATGTGGGAAATGGTGTTTCAATTACTGCCGTTGATGGTGGTAAATCAGTAGACACGTCAATGGGGTTGACACCACTTGGTGGCGTTATGATGGGAACACGTACTGGGGATCTTGACCCTGCGATTATTCCATTTGTTATCGACCGTGAGCCTGAAATGGCAGATGCAGAGCGTATCCGTCACGTCTTTAATAAGGAATCAGGTCTCCTTGGTATTTCTGAAAAATCAAGTGATATGCGTGATATCATTGCTGGTAAGAATGCTGGCGATGAAAAATGTGTGTTAGCCTATAATCTTTATGTGGATCGTTTGCGTAAATACATTGCTCAATACTTCGGTGTGTTGAACGGAGCGGATGCTATCGTCTTTACAGCAGGTATTGGTGAAAACTCTGCAGAAGTTCGTGCTTCAGTCTTGGATGGTCTCACTTGGTTTGGTATTGAAGTGGATCCTGAAAAGAATGTCTTTGGACATGTAGGCGACATTACAACAGCAGAGTCAGCTGTTAAAGTATTTGTTATCCCAACAGATGAAGAGTTGGTGATTGCACGTGATGTTGAGCGCCTTAAAACTAAATAAGTTATCAAAAATTTGATAAGACCAGAAAAGTTGGCTGAGTGATTGGCCAGCTTTTTTGAATGCTCTGACAGAATCATTCGCCTATGTTTATAAATGTGTAATTCAATAAGTAAAGAAAACTTTATAAAAAATGTAAAAGAGACTTTACAAAAAATGTAAAGTGAACTATACTATATATGTAAAGTTAACTTAACAAAGAAAAGTAAGGAGTTTAACTATTTGAGAATAAACGATAAAGTTGAGGTAGCACATGGAAACAAAGATTCAGGAACTTCGTAAGGCTAATAAGATTAGTCAGGCAGAGTTAGCAGATGAGATGGGAGTCACGAGGCAGACCATCATTTCACTCGAAAAAGGTCGCTATAATGCGTCGTTGGAACTAGCTTTTAAAATTGCTAGGTATTTTAGAAAGACTATTGAAGAAGTCTTTATTTTTGAGGAAGATTAAGGAGAAAAGATATGTTTAAACAAGTAATGAAGAAAATTGGTGTTATTTTTTTAGCGCTCACTCTACTAATCTTAGATTTAACACTATTAGGTGCTTTCCCACTACTTACTCAGGATGGTAAGTTTTCACTTGTGGAGCAAATAGGTTACGGTGTTTGGGCATTAGGGAGTTTGGCTATTTTTATCGTGATTGCTTATAGATTTAAACTCTTATCGCTTAAAGAGATTAATTGGAGACGCCTCGTTGCGATTGCTTCTCTTAATCTCGTCATCTTTTTCCTAGGTGATTTTCTAGGGTATTTTGTTGGTCAGTTAACACACAATGCGACTATGGAAAATCAAGATGCTTTAAATAAGATATTTATTCACGTACCAACCTATCTTAAGTTTGCAGTAGTAGGTTTTATCGTTCCTATTATGGAAGAAATCATTTTTAGGGGACTCTTAGCCAAGGTGCTCTTTGGAAAATACTTTAAGACGGGTCTTGTTATTTCCAGTCTTCTCTTTATGGCTGGTCACTCAGCATTTACGCTTCAGACAATTGTCATCTATGGTGTTATGTCAGCTGGTCTTGCGATAACATATTATAAGACTAAGCGTATCGAGTACAGTATGGGTGTTCATATCTTAAACAATAGCATAGTTGTACTACTCAGTCTTTTCGTTTAAGGTGAATGTTTAAGGCTATCATTGAAAAAATTTATATTGCTCTTATAAAGTATAATGAAGGGAGAATTAGGATATGTTAATAAAAATGTTATTAGGAAATAGAAAAACAGAGGCCGAATTTAAGAAATACATTACACGAGTAGCCTGCTCTCTTTTGTCTTTGGGTGTTTTGGGATTGTTTGTTGTTCGCTCTAACAGTCTTAGTGATTATGCTCTAGGCTTAGTATTGGGACTTACCATTGGGGTTTATGTCTTGTCAATCTATTATTTTGCGACACTTACCCATCCTAAACGTCTTCATCGGATGTATATTGCTGCCTACGATGAGCGAAATAAACAGATTTTAATGGCGTCAGCAGTCGCAACTCTGATTTTAGAGTTTTTGCTTATCTTTGCTTTGATTGCCCTATATGCCTTTGTCAATATTCAGTTGCCATATGTTACAGTCTTATCAGTCTTGCTCTATGGCTTAGTATTGGGATTTGCTCTTATTCGTCTCATCCTATCTAAAATAGGATAAGAGCCTATATTTTCTTGAAAAATTCACCTCTCGTTCGCTTATTATCTTGTCAAATGAGTTACGTTGTATTATAATAAGAATACAAATAAACGATGAAAAGAGGTGGATTCTCATGAACAAAGAGTCAATTCTCAAACGCTTTCTTTATTTTTTTCTAGCTTTCCTAATTTTCTATATTGAACAAATTCCAACTATTTATTTAGGTGTCAAGGATACAAGGATAGTCTGTCTCTTAGTTTTTGTCTCACTTCTCATAAGCGCAGGAGCTCTTTTCTTAGGAAAATGTCTTGGGCTTTTCGAAGGCTTTAAGGCCCTTTCTTCTCTGAAGGCCTGGGGAAAGATTGGCTTGACCTACCTAGGTATTTATATCGTTACTAGGATTGGTGCTATGGTCATGATGATGGAAGGTGTTAGTAATAGCACCAATCAGGCAGCCATAGAAAATGCCCATATGAATCCCTTCCTACTCATAATGTTTACGGTAATTATGGCACCGATTGTGGAAGAGCTGGTTTTTCGAGGGCTCCTCATGGGACGCATCTTTACTCCAGATTCTATTGTTGGCTTGATTTTGAGTAGCTTACTTTTTGGTCTTATTCATCGGCCTAATAGTATTGGTGTTTGGATTGTATATGCAGGTATGGGATTTGCCCTTGGGACACTATATCGTAAGTGTCAAAAGTTAGAGTACTGTATCATGGCCCATATCATTAACAATACTATTGCAGTTTCAGTGATGTTACTCCTACAATTGTTAGCGCCATATATCAAATAAAGCTCGGAAGATTCCGAGCTTTTTTCTTATAGTTTTTTAGCTTTAGCAATGGTTGTATCAATACTTGAAACCACACTATGGGTGAGGCCTGTACGCTCAAGGTCCATGAGACCAGCGATAGTGGTCCCACCAGGGCTACAGACCTTGTCAATAAGATCATGTGGGCTGTCGCTACCAAGACTGAGATTTTCAGCGGTAGCTAGAACCGTCTGTGTGGCAATGGTCAGAGCGACCTGCTTACTTAGGCCATTTTTGACGCCAGCCTTAGCCAGAGCCTCGATAAAGAGGGCGATATAGGCCGGACTAGAGCCAGCTAGGGCAGTGAAGGTATCAAAGTCCTTCTCAGCCAATTCAACAGTGGTTCCAAAACTGTCTGTGATTTCCTTGGCAACTGCCAAAAGGTCCTCTGATACCTTATCGTTAGTACAAAGACCAGTAGTGCTCTTGAGAATCTGAGCGTTAAGGTTAGGCATGATACGAATGAGAGGAAGGACTGGACTGGTGAGTGAAGCGAGGCGTTCCAAGGTTACTCCAGCAGCCATACTCATGATAGGTTGATGGAAATTGAGGCCAGTTAGTACCTTATCAAACATTTGAGGTTTGATGCCAAGAATGACTAAGTCAGCATTATCCAACAATTCTTGATGGGAAGCAGCAGCTTCAACCTCTAGTTCCTCTGCAATTTGGCGTGAACGAGCCAAGGAAGACCCTGAAATAATGATACGATGTGAGCTTGTATTTAGGCCGTTGATAATGGCTGTCGCCATCTTTCCAACGCCAATAAAACCAATAATCATGGGTTACTCCTTGTCTTAGTAGTTTTTAATCAAATCCACTGTTGAACGATCCAACTTCTTAACAATCGCTTGTAAGAAGGCTTGTGCCTCTAGGAAGTCATCCATCGCATAAAGGGTTTGGTGCGAGTGAATGTAACGGGCACAAACACCGATAGTTGTTGATGGGACACCAGCATTCTGCAAGTGAGCGGCACCAGCATCTGTTCCGCCCGCAGCACAGTAGTATTGGTATTTGATACCAGCTTCTTCAGCTGTAGTCAAAAGGAAATCTTTCATATTTGGCAACATGATGTGACCTGGGTCGAAGAAACGAATAAGGGTTCCATCACCTACCTTACCTTGATTACCATAGATATCACCTGCAGGAGAACAGTCCACTGCAAAGAAAACTTCAGGATCAAATTTAGTGGTAGAAACATGGGCACCACGTAAACCAACTTCTTCTTGAACGTTGGCACCAGCAATTAGAGTATTATTGAGTTCTTGATCTTTAACGTTTTCCAAGAGTTCACGAATCATGAGAACACCATAACGGTTGTCCCAAGCTTTAGAAATCACATTCTTTTGATTGGCTGTGAGAATCGTTTCCGATTCAGGAATAATGACATCACCTGGGAAAACGCCGTAGGCATTAGCCTCTTCTTGGTTGGCAAAACCAGCATCAAAGACAATATCAGAAACACTAGGAAGACTTGAAGCTCCGCTGCTAGCACGTAAGAAATGAGGTGGCACCGAACCTGAGATGACAGGATAGATACGGCCATCACGAGTGTGTAGGGTGAAGCGTTGTGAGCTGACAACCAGTGGGTTCCAACCACCAAGTTCGACGACACGGAAAGTCCCGTCTGCCTTGATTTCCTTAATCATAAACCCAACTTCGTCCATGTGGGCAGCCACGAGCACCTTAGGGGCATTTTCCGCCTGGCTATGTTTGATACCGAAAATACCACCGAGACCATCTGTTTGGACCTCATCTACGAGTGGTGTAATATTTTGGCGAAGGTAGTCGCGTACTGGCGCTTCAAATCCTGAAGTGGCACTGAGTTCAGTTACTTCTTTAATCTTGTCAAATAGGGTAGTCATAAAATCCTCCTTGAGTAGTACTTGCTACTATTTTAGCACGATTCTTAAGAGATAGGTAGCCTCTCCCCATTCGTCTAAAAATATGGTAAAATGTTTCATATGAAACGTAAAACATTGGCCTTGTTTGCTGGAGGCGTAGGAGCTTTAGGTCTCTTGGCAATGGCAGAGAAGTATAGACAGTCACGTGCAGAAATGAAGCAGGCTGCATTAATCCAAGATATTAGACAAGAATTATCACACCTGGGGACTATCGCAGTCCTCTATACGAATCCCACTGATAAGGAAAATTCAGGGCTTACAGGAGGTATCGTCTTAGAGGATGGACGTGCCTATAGCTTTGTTTATGCAGAGGATATCTTGACCTATGAGGAGGAGCAGGCATGATTATTCCTAAGAATCTTGAAGAACTGGCAAGCTATGTCGATAGTGATCAAAAGGTGGTTTTCTTTTTCACTGCCGACTGGTGTCCAGACTGCCAGTTCATCTATCCCGTTATGCCTGAAATCGAAGCCCTCCATCCAGATATGACCTTTGTGCGTGTTAATCGTGATGATTATATGGCTTTGGCGCAAACTTGGAATATTTTTGGTATCCCAAGTTTTGTCGTGACTCAGAAAGGTCAGGAATTGGGGCGCTTGGTCAATAAAGCTCGTAAAACCAAAGAAGAAATCAATGCCTTTTTGTCGGAGATTTAAAAGATGAAAATCAATCACTTTCCTAATATCTCTCTTGATATTTCAGAAACCAAAGAAAAGTATCTGACAGAAAAAAATGAGAGGATCATCGAAGAATTATGCCAAGTTTTAGTAGAGCATTCCAAAATTGAAAGTGATATCTTCCTAAAACACCAAGAAATAAACACCTACAAAAAGGAAAATAATCTTCCTACACATCAAACTATTCCTGGAGAAATGGAGTTATTTGATGAATTTAAAGTGAAGTTGACTCCTTTAGCTCAAAAACACTTGACTGATAACTGTTATAAAAGAGGTTTTTCAGCTTCTTTTGGTTCTCCAGGCACCTATGATTTTGTGTTAGAGCCCTGTCGAGTTAAGTTTATTATGAAGAGTAAGGCTAAGATGTTTCTCGAATTTTCCTATGGGAATGATTTTTGGTACCATAAACAATTTATCGTAAAATTAACAGAGAGTGACTGGAAAATTGACAAGATTAGTTATCGCTATGGTAGTAACGACGATTCTTGGCATATCAGTCGATTTTAAAATCTAGAAAAAGAATTATTGAAGGAGAATCCATGATTTTTGCATATAATAAAGAACAAGTTGGCGACGTTTTGTTGGTTATCTTGGAAGATACTAAAGACATCAAACGTAGCGTAGAACGTAAAGGTAAAGTGGCGCGTGTCACAGCTGATGAAACAGGCGAGACTCTTGCTTGGAATATTTTTGAAGCGTCAAGCCTCATTGATATCGAAGGTAACGGTCAAGTTTTCTTGTCAGACCAAGATGTAGCTGTCTTGAACGAGGAATTGGCTAAAGAAGGCTTTGAAGAGCGTTTGGAAAATACACAAGGTCCAGTTTTTGTGGTTGGACAAATTGATGAAATGGTTGCACATCCAGACAGTGACCATCTTAACATCTGCCAAGTGAACATCGGTGATAAGAAGGTCCAAATCGTTGCAGGAGCACCAAACGCAGCGCTTGGGCTTAAAACTATTGTAGCTCTTCCCGGTGCTATGATGCCTAGCGGTACCCTTATCTTCCCAGGAAAACTTCGTGGTGAAGATAGTTATGGTATGATGTGTGCCCCACGTGAGTTGGCACTTCCAAATGCTCCACAAAAACGTGGTATTATTGAACTTGATGATTCAGCAGTAGTTGGTGAGGCTTTTGATCCAGCCAAACACTGGAAAGGGTAAATAGTAAAAGGAGCAATGATTTATGCTTCTTTTTTTCTAATCAGTTCTTTTTTACTTCCTCTTACGAATAGATAGGTGGAGGTAAAAAAATGTATAACAAAGTAATTTTAATTGGACGTTTGACAGCTACTCCTGAAATGGTTAAGACTGCTAGCGATAGGTCTTTTACACGTGTCACAGTTGCGGTTAATCGTCGCTATAAGACGCAAAATGGTGAGCGTGAGGCTGACTTTATTACAGTGGTTGTCTGGGGGCGTTTGGCTGAGACCTTAGCCTCTTATGCAAGCAAGGGGAGTTTAATTTCTCTTGATGGTGAGCTTCGTACCCGTAAGTACGATAAGGATGGCCAAACCCATTACGTTACTGAGGTGCTTTGTTCCTCTTTCCAACTTCTGGAGAGTCGTGCTCAGCGTGCTGTTAGGGAAAATAATCCTGACAATGACTTGGCTGACCTCGTCTTGGAAGAAGAACTTCCCTTCTAGTTTATCCTTTGGCTAGCTATCTAGGTCTCCTATCTTTGAAGCAACCTCTCTAAAAAATCATTATCTTGTTCCATACCTTGTTTTGAAGAATTGTTGGAGATAAAACATTAAACACCTGTTAGACTAATAAACAGTAAAATTAGATAAGACTTAGGATGATAGGAGTTTAAAAGTATAGATAGAGTAGAGAAAGTTATTCGAAAAACCTTAAAATGCAGTTATAACATGGTTTTTTGCTATTTGGTTAATTAGCCAAAACAGTGTACACAATTAACAGTTATTTCTCATTTATATCATTGTTTTATTACCGATTTTTAAATTAAATGATAGAGGTTTCGTGATAAACTATAGGTGGGTAAGGAAAAAGCTATAAAAGTTACTTTTATAGTAGGCATTATTTGTTTGGAAGGAAAGTGTGAAATATCACAACTAGAACACTATCCTTGCAATTGTTTGAGGCAGTTGCATTTTTGTTTATTGTTGTGAGGCCACAGGTCCATAATTGATTTCACAGACAATTGACTATGACACTCCGACTGACATATGAATTAGGATGTTAAGCGGTCGTTGACTTTTCGTCTAGCCTTGGGGGAACACATTGGTGTGATTCCTAAGACTCACCAGACTAATGTGTTTGAAGCTAGGATGATTCGTCTTAGCTTTTTTTGTGTCCTTTAAAATGGAGATCTTTGGTATTGATTTTCTTATGCTATAATAGAAGGACTAAGCGAGATAATATCTCGCAAATCTTGGAACGGGAGTGATACTAATGCTTGATTTTACCCAAGAAGAGAAAGACTTTTTTATGTCTGAAGCTCTTAAGGAGGCCGAAAAATCTCTAGATAAAGCAGAGATCCCAATTGGCTGTGTCATCGTTAAAGATGGCGAAGTCATCGGTCGTGGGCACAATGCACGTGAGGAGCTCAATCAAGCTATTATGCATGCGGAGGTCATGGCTATTCAGGAGGCTAATAGGACCGAGGGCAATTGGCGTTTGTTAGATTGTACCCTCTTTGTGACCATTGAACCCTGTGTCATGTGTAGTGGGGCCATCGGTCTGGCTCGTATTCCTAAAGTTATCTATGGAGCAAGTAATCAAAAGTTTGGTGGTGCGGGCAGCCTCTACGATATCCTACGAGACGAGCGTCTCAATCATCGCGTAGAAGTAGAGACCGGTATCATGGAGGAGGAGTGTGCTAAGATTATGCAAGACTTCTTCCGCCAGAGTCGTGAACGCAAAAAAGAAGCCAAACGATTGGCTAAATTGGAAACAATGCAAGATATGTAAACAAAAGTGCAAGTCCCTTTGGACTTGCATTTTTAATGGAAGATGAGTATTTTTGTTTTCCTGAAGACAGTTTAAGTCACTCTTTCTATGCTTTATTTTTTTCTTTCTCTCTTGTTAGAAGAAAAATAGGCATAAAGAGAATCAGAGTACCAAAAGCGGACTTCAAATTAGTATCAATAATTGGTATTCCTAATCGTATATGAAAGATAAGGTTGATTAGGAGTATCAGAAGTAGGCTACTGATAATTCCAGCTAAAGCTATTTTTACGAGTAAATAGTTATTCATTTTAGGTGATTGATTAGTAGTAGTATCATTTGTTCGATTTATGGTATGTTTCATGAGTTATCATCCTCAAAATCTTTGAGATATCAGGTGAGTTCTGTTAGTTAGTGGGTGAGGTTATAGAAAGATTTACCCGCAGCATAGCTAAGGTCATAGGTCCGTTTTGCAGCAGCCATGCCAACAGAAATAGCCACCCAAGGAACCACTCCACCTGATACAGCTTCAAGTTCTTGAGTAGTCATGTGTTTACGATTGTTAATTGTCTTAGTCATTGTTCATATATCCTTTCTTTTTATCGTGCAGAGTCCATGTAGCCGTTGTAGGCACCAAGGCAAATCATAGTTCCAATAGGTCCTGAAGCTAGGCAGAGCCCTCCAACGGCAAGGTTAGTCTTCCATCCGCCTCCTGTTACTGAGGCTAAATCAGAAGTGTTCCTTTCTTTGTTAGTCATTATTGTTCTCCTTTTTTATTTTTGGTGAGTTTTAAAATCTCGTACCCTCTCACCATGAGTTAAGAGATATGTTAAACATGACTTCTTCTTTTAATAAAATCAGTCATGTCACTAGCTTATGGAGCTTCCCTCAAACTATGGATTTATTATAAGGCGTCGAGAAATAAAAAAGTAGTGACATAAATGTCACTATGGTAAGTCTTATACTTTACCAAAGCTTATACTAACGGGAGGAAACCAAGGGGATTAATAGGGGGATAGGTCTAGCTAGTCTTATCGTAAGTTCTCTACTTGCAATCACTTCGATTTATGGTATAATATTTCTCGGAGCAACATCTGTGCGTGAAGCGGGTCAGGGGAGGAATCCAGCAGCCCTAAGCGATTTCAGGTGTGTGCTCTTTTTTTGTGTCGAGGAGGATTTATGGCCAAATTTAGTGTTTTTAAAGATCAAGAGAGCCTTTTTGCTTGTCCAATCTGTCAGGTGCCAATGCATTTGGATTTGTCTAGCTTGGTTTGTCAGAATAGGCATACCTTTAATATAGCTAAGCAGGGCTTTGTCAATTTTTTAAGACAGACTAAGGGAGATAAGCACTATGATATGGCTTCTTTTGAAAAGAGGAGTCAGATTTTAGCAGCAGGCTATTACGATCCTATCCTGAAGGTGATTTCAGAGCGCTTGCGTGACCTTCCTGGACACTCGCACGTGTTAGATGTTGCCTGTGGTGAAGGCTATTATAGCCGTCAGTTGGCTCAACAGTTTGACAAGGATTTCATGGCCTTTGACTTATCTAAGGATTCAATCCTTCTTGCGGCACGTCAAAATCCTCAGAAAAACGTAGCTTGGTTCGTTGGTGATTTGGCTCAATTGCCCTTACGTGAACACAGTATCGATGTCATTTTAGATATCTTTTCACCAGCTAATTATCAAGAATTTGGAAGACTTTTGTCTGATCAGGGCTTGATTTTCAAGGTTATTCCTCACGAAGATCATCTTAAAGAGTTTCGCCAACTGTTACCGGAGGCGCAGGCTTATTCTAACCAGGATGTTCTGGAACATTTTCAAGAGTCTTGTGAGCTTTTGGAGCGTGTGACGATTGCTAAGACTTGGTCTATGCCATCAGAACATGTTCAAACATTTGCTGAGATGACACCTCTTTTCTTCCATGCCAATAAGGATACTTTGGACTTGACTTCAGTGACGCAATTAACCGTTGCGGGAGAGCTGCTGATTGGTCGTATTAGAGATGATAAGCAATCCTAACAGTCGTTGGGATTTTTTTGATGGGAAAATATCTCAGTTAGCTTGTTTGGTCTTCCTAAAAGATGTATGATGGGAGCAATAAGTAAGAAAGTTTCAGTAATGGGTAAAAGTGATGAAAAATAGAGCCTATAAGAACTACATTTTTGATTTTTATGGTACCTTGGTTGATATCCTAACCGATGAGAAGAATCCTATGTTATGGGATAAATTAGCCCAACTTTACCAAGCTTATGGGGCGGATTATAAGGGTGAAAGTCTTAAAAAATCTTATGCTAAGCGTGTGGCTCAGACTCGTAAGCAGTTAATAGAGATTAAAGGAGTTGCTTATCCAGAAGTTGATTTAGCTCACATTTTCAACCAGCTTTATGTAGATGGTCGGTCTCAGTCTAGTTGCCATAATCAGCCAGAAGATTGGGGTCAACTGATAGCTATGGTATTTCGCGTCTTATCTCGTAAGCAGTTGTTAGCTTATCCGCATACCAAGGAGGTTTTGACCTTTCTAAAAGAGCAGGGATGTCATCTCTATCTCTTGTCTAATGCTCAAGCAGCCTTTACTAACACCGAGATTGACCTAATGGAGCTAAGGTCTTGTTTTGATGCCATTTATTTGTCTTCAGATGCGGGTATCTGTAAGCCTCAACCTGAATTTTTAAAGCAAGTTTTGGATGATTATGGGTTAAAGCCATCTGAGACTGTCATGGTGGGAAATGACCTGATGACTGATATTGCTGTGGCTGAGGCAGTTGGGATCGATGGTATCTTGCTGAATACCTTCCCTTATTCTCGTCGAGAGTTGGAGAATTCCCCAATCAAACCAGATCGAGTGATTACTGACATAGAGGCTCTAAAGACAAATTTTACATAAAAATACACTCTATTTGGCAAAAGCAAAGACAATTATCAGAATTTTTGGTATAATAATTCCTAACTTTATGTGAATGGAGAATCTCATGACTGCACAAAAAATGTCCGCACAAGAAATTATCGCTTTTATCGGTAATGCTGAAAAGAAAACGAATGTTAAAGTAACTTTTGAAGGGGAATTGGCAACCGCTGTTCCAGTTTCTGTCACTAAGCTTGGTAATGTTCTTTTTGGAGACTGGAAAGATATCGAACCACTTCTTGCGAATTTGACTGAAAACAAGGACTACGTTGTAGAACAAGATGGCCGTAACTCAGCTGTTCCATTGCTTGATAAACGTCACCTTAATGCGCGTATCGAACCAGGCGCTATTATCCGTGACCAAGTAACTATCGAAGATAATGCTGTTGTTATGATGGGCGCTGTTATCAACATCGGTGCTGAAATCGGTGCTGGTACTATGATTGATATGGGCGCAATCCTTGGTGGTCGTGCTACTGTTGGTAAAAACAGCCACATCGGTGCGGGTGCGGTCCTTGCTGGAGTGATTGAACCAGCTTCAGCAGATCCAGTTCGTATCGGTGACAACGTTCTTGTTGGTGCTAATGCTGTTGTTATTGAAGGTGTTCAAGTTGGTAACGGTTCAGTCGTTGCTGCTGGAGCTATCGTTACTCAAGATGTTCCTGAAAATGTGGTTGTAGCTGGTGTTCCAGCTCGCATTATTAAGGAAATCGATGAAAAAACACAACAAAAAACAGCACTCGAAGACGCTTTGCGTAACTTGTAACATATTGATAGTAGAGGCCTGTAAGGCCTCTATTTCTAGATTCTCTATAAAATAAGACAATAAAAAGGACAAAACATGACACTTGATTTAATTAAAATCAGACGCGACCTTCACCAAATTCCTGAAATTGGTTTGGAAGAATTTAAAACTCAGGCTTATCTCTTAGAGCGTATTGCTGGAATGACTGAAGGTAAGGACTTTGTGGAGCAACGTACTTGGCGTACAGGAATTCTTGTCTATCTTCACGGGCATGCTCCTGAAAAAACCATTGGTTGGCGTACAGATATTGATGGCCTCCCAATCGTAGAGGAAACAGATCTTGACTTCAAGTCTACTCATGAAGGTCGTATGCATGCTTGTGGACACGATATGCACATGACCACAGCACTTGGTCTTTTGGACCAGATGCTTCAAGTACAGCCTAAAAATAACATGCTCTTCCTCTTCCAACCAGCCGAAGAAAATGAAGCTGGTGGTATGCTTATGTATGAAGCTGGTGCCTTTGGAGATTGGTTGCCAGATGAGTTCTATGGCCTCCACGTCCGTCCAGATTTCAAGGTAGGTGATATTGCGACTAACACAAGTACCCTTTTTGCTGGAACTTGTGAAGTCCTCGTTACTTTCAAGGGGAAAGGTGGACATGCGGCCTTTCCACATGAGGCCAATGATGCTCTTGTAGCAGCTTCTTACTTTATTACTCAAGTGCAAACGATTGTCAGTCGTAATGTTGACCCTATTCAGGGTGGGGTAGTTACCTTTGGTTCTTTCCATGCAGGAACTACTAATAATGTTATCGCTGAAACTGCAGAGGTTTATGGAACTATTCGTACCCTTACTCAGAAAATGAGTCTCCTTATCCAGAAGCGCGTGCGCCAGATTGCAGAAGGTGTAGCAGCTAGCTTTGGTATGGAAGTGGATATCATGTTGAAACAAGGTGGTTATCTTCCTGTGGAAAATAATCCAGCCTTGGCCAAAGAGTTGATGGCCTTCTTTGATGCTAGCCCAGAAGTTAACCTGATTGATTGTCCACCGGCTATGACTGGAGAGGATTTTGGTTATTTGCTTAGTAAGGTTCCTGGTGTCATGTTCTGGTTGGGAATCGACACGCCATATGCACTTCACCATCCTAAGATGAGTCCAAACGAAGATGCCCTCGCTTTTGCAGTGGCTGAAATTGGAAAATTCCTTAAACACAAGGCAGAAGCCTAATCAGAGTTGATAAAGCTAAAAAATCTACCAAGTCTGACTTTTGGTAGATTTTTTGATATGATAAACCTATGAAAAATGAACTTAGAAAAACAGTCTTGGCTCAATTAACTTCACAAGAACCTGAGACTAAGGCTAAGATAGATAAACATCTTTTGGAGCAATTGATTGCCTTACCTGCTTATAAAGAGGCTCAGGTGATTGCGACTTATTTGTCTTTTCCTCATGAATATGATACCAATCTTTTAATCAATCAGGCTTTAAAGGATGGTAAACGACTTTTGATTCCTAAAACATATAAACAAGGTCGAATGATTTTTGTGGATTATGATCCAGATAATCTTGTTGCAACCTCTTTTGGCTTGATGGAACCTGCGTCTGATTTGGCTGTGGAAAAATCAGAGATTGATTTGATTCATGTGCCAGGAGTAGTTTTCAATGATGAAGGCTATCGTATTGGTTACGGAGCAGGTTACTATGACCGCTATTTGTCTGATTTTGAAGGGGAGACAGTTAGTACGGTTTATCCTTGCCAGAAACATGATTTTCAACCAGACAGCTATGATATTCCTGTTAAGGAGGTCGTCACATGCCAGTAAATGAGTGGAAAAAATACCCAGCAACCTATCTATTGTTGGGGCTTACGACGTTGACTTTTATCTGTCAATATCTTTTAAACGGCTTTCAAGCGACCTCGCCTTTGAGCCTTTTTAAGATGGGAGCTATGTACGGTGCGTTTGTTCAGTACAGTCCCTTGAACCTTTGGCGTCTTGTAACACCAATTTTTGTGCATATAGGTGTTGAGCATTTTCTATTTAATATGCTTACTCTTTACTTTATGGGGAAAATGGCTGAGCAGATTTTTGGGACTCTACGTTTTCTAGGGCTTTATTTGTTAGCTGGTGTTATGGGAAATGCCTTTACCTTACTTTTTACGCCTAATGTTATTGCAGCTGGTGCTTCGACATCCTTGTTTGGACTTTTTGCGGCTGTTGTGATTCTTGGTTATTACAGTCACAGCCCCTTGCTTAATCAGTTAGGCCGTAATTATTTGGCTTTGATTGTTATTAACTTAATCTTCAACCTTTTTACACCTAGTGTTGGGATTACAGGCCATCTCGGTGGTTTAGTTGGAGGTGCTCTTGCAGCTATCTTTTTGGCCAACAAGGTTGAAAGTCGCTTATTTAGTAGAGGTTGGCGTTCTACAGCTCTTTTAACCTATATTTTACTATTGCTGATTCTTCTAGGATTCACTTATTTTTAAGCCATATGAAAAATCCATCGAATGTTATGTTCGATGGATTTTATTTTAGTCTTTTTTAGCTGCTTTGCCTTCAAGTTTGTGGCCCAAGTCAATGAGGTATTGCTTGAGGTTATCTTTAACTTGAGGATGTTTAAGTGCGTAATCGATAGACGTTTTCATGAATCCGAATTTGTCACCGACATCATAACGGTCTCCAGTAAATTCGCGAGCAAAGACGCGTTGTGTCTTGTTAAGTGTATCGATGGCATCAGTCAGTTGGACTTCGTTTCCAGCACCTGGTTTTTGAGTTTCCAAAATACCGAAAATTTCAGGTGTTAGAAGGTAACGTCCGATGATAGCAAGATCACTTGGTGCATCTTCTGGATTTGGTTTTTCAACGAAAGTTTCAACGCTATAACGTCCATTTTCGCCTTTGCCTTGAGGGGCGATGACACCATATGAGGAAACTTCTTCGTGAGGTACAGGCATAACTGCAATGGTTGATGCATGTGTTTCCTCATAGTCGTTAATGAGCTGCTTAGTCAAAGGTACTGCTTTGTCATTAGTGATATCCATGAGGTCGTCACCAAGCATGACAACGAATGGCTCATTTCCGACAAATGCTTTGGCTTGAAGAACTGCATCTCCAAGACCACGCGGATGGCTTTGACGGATAAAGTGGAGGTTGATAGCAGTGGTGTCATTAACCAATTTCAACAAGTCTGTCTTACCTTTTTGTTCCAAGTTGTATTCTAACTCGAAGTTTGAATCAAAGTGGTCTTCGATAGAACGTTTTGACTTACCAGTAACCACCAAGATATCTTCAATACCTGATTTGAGGGCTTCTTCAACGATAAATTGGATGGTTGGCTTGTCAACGATTGGCAACATTTCTTTGGCCAAGGCCTTAGTAGCTGGTAAAAAGCGTGTCCCGAGTCCTGCAGCGGGGATGATAGCTTTTTTAACTTTTTGATTCTTCATGAGAACTCCTTAGATTTTTATTTTTTATCCCATTCATTTTCAGAGCGCAATTCATTGGACATCATATTGAGAATAGATTCCTTGATATCAGCACCCTCATAGATAGATTTGTAGATTGCTGTTGTAATTGGCATGTAGACACCGAGTTCTTGGGCGATTTCGTAGGCAACCTTTGTGGTTGAAATACCTTCGATAACCATTCCCATGTTACGTTCAATGTCTTCTAGCTTTTCTCCACGACCGAGCGCATCCCCAGCACGCCAGTTACGTGAATGGATAGAAGTTCCTGTAACAATAAGGTCACCAACCCCAGATAGACCGCTGTAAGTCAAAGGATCGGCACCGAGTTTCACACCAAGACGAGTAATTTCTGCAAGTCCACGAGTAATAACGGCTGCCTTAGCATTGTCCCCATAACCCATACCGTGGAGGGCACCAGCACCTACCGCGATAATGTTTTTAAGAGCACCAGCTGTTTCAACACCAATCACATCTGAATTGGTGTAGAGGCGGAAGTAGTTATTACTGAAAATGCCTTGGACATAGCGTGCCACTTCAAGATCCTTAGATGCTGCTGTAATCAAAGTGATATCGCGAACGATAGTTTCTTCAGCGTGGCTTGGACCAGATACGACAACAATGTCACTGCGAAGTTCCTCAGGAATCTCTTCTTCAAGGATTGTTGAAAGACGTTCGTGTGTTCCGGGTTCCAATCCTTTTGAAGCATGCATGACAACGACTTTGTGGTCCAAAAGTTCGGCAACTTGTTTAGCAACTAAGCGAGTAACCTTGGTTGGAACAACAAAGAGAACAGCGTCGACACTATCTAGGGCTTCAGACAGTTCCTTGTAGGCTTTAATATTTTCATCCAAAACCACATCCTTGAAGTAGCGGGTGTTGGTGTGTTTCTCGTTAATTTCATCAATTTGTTCAGGGATGTTTCCCCAAATACGGACCTCGTGTCCGTTGTCGTTGAGTACCTGAGCAAGGGCAGTTCCCCATGAACCAGGGCCCAAGACAGCGATTTTTTGTTTTTTCATCATTAGGTCTCCCTTTAGGTCCTTTCTAACAAAGTAGAAAAAGACTGTATTCTTTTTCATTATAACATAAGAAAAGCATGTTTGTCTTGTACTCTCTGTTAGGAAGGCTGATGGCCATTTATTTTTTCAGCCAATTTTGGGCAATGTAGCCTCCAATGAGGGCAGCCATGAGCGTTCCTCCAATCAGGATTAAGACATGACTGCCTGTAAAGGGAACCATAACTTGATTGACATAATCTTGAGTTTTCCCTTTGGCCAGGAGCTGTGCGATATAAGCTTTGGGCGCAAGCCACATGGTGATAATGGGTGCTAAGTTCCCTAGGGAAAAAATCATATAGGAGAGTAGATTAAGTTTATTATTCTCATAGTTCCCTTTCTTAGCTAGAAAATCAGCGACAAGGCCGGCTAAAAAGCTAGGAAGAAAGGCTAGAACAAAGTGCCCAGAGGCAAAGAAGAAGAGGGACATAAAGATACCCAGACAGGTAATAGCTCCAAATTGTTTAGTTTTTCTGATAAGCCCCAAATAGACCCAACCTGCAAAGATAGCAGCTAAAGCAGGCGTATGATACATATTTTTGACTTTGAAAAAGATTAAATCAATGGCAACTGCAAGGGCTAGGCAAATAAAATAGAGTAGAATAGCTAGACTGGTTTGTTTGATGAATGTCTTTTGACGCATGAGGTCTCCTAATCAATGTGAGGTGTTTTAGTTTTATTGAGCCAAGAGTATGCCAAACCAATGAAAATACCTCCGCCAATCCAGTTACCGAAGAAAACGACTATCCACTGACGTAGAATATTTGCCAAAGTGAAATTACCTACAGCGTCACGCACACCGTTGAAACCGAGCAACATGAAAGAGGCAAAGTTAGCAATCAAGTGTTCATTAATCAAAAATACAAACATAAAGATAGCTGATAGCGCAATGAAAATTTTAGCAGATTCTTCTTTGAGGAGCATGTAGCCCAAGATGGCAATATTAACGAACATATTCGCTGTAATACCTTCTGTAAAGTTCATCCAATCTGTTTTTCCAAGCTTGGTTGAGACAGCAGTAACTAAGAAGCTCTTGTCAGTCAAATGTTGGAAAGAGAAGGATTGGTTGAAGAACCAGGCTAAGATAAGGGCACCGACAAAATTAAAGAAGGTACAGTAGAGGAGGATGGTACACACCTTGCTCCATTTGATTTTACCATAATAGGCACCGCTGGTCAGGAACATCATGTTTGAAGTAGCCAACTCTCCATTGAATATGAGAACGAAGACCAGTCCGATGGCAAAGATAAAGGCAAAGACAAAACGAGAAAGGGCTGGAATACCTGTTGCGATAACATCTGCACCAATAATTCCTACAGCAGTCGACATGGTAAGATAAGCTCCTGCAAGCATAGAACGCAAGGCATAGCGCCCCAGACTTTCGTCAAAGAGAGCTTCTTTTTTAGCACAAGCAGCGAATACTTTTTCTTGAAATTGAGACATAGGTTTACCTCTAAAATATGTGGCATGGAGCATGGCAAATGCGCAAGCTCGAGTGAAACTTAATCTAGGATGACCATGAAAAAAAGTCAGGACAGTTGTCCCAACTTTTCCAAGTCTTAATATGAGGATGCTCCAGATGTGGCATCTGCGGCTGGGGCTGCGTCGCCACCATGACCACCCGCATCTGATGCACCAGATGTGGCGTCGCTACCGCCATGACTAGCTGCAGCTGGTGCAAAAGGACCGCTTCCTCCGACAAGGCGTTGACCAGTTGTTTCGAGATACCAGTCAAGCCATGGTTTAAAGTTAAAGACGATTTCATTGATTCCTGCATAAGAACCATCATCATAGTACATAGCCTGATAGTTATGCGTATTGATAACTCCTTCAGGTGACCCTGGAACAATCGTACGAACATATTCTTGGTTACCATTACGAAGTGTACCGATAACCCATTCCACATTTTTCATACGAGCTGGTGGAAGTGAGCCGTGAACAGTTGACATACGGCTACCAGATTGAGGTGGTACACGTTTGGCGAACATAGTATCAGGATCTTGATGGGCGTTATTGTAGTAGAGGAACTGGTTGTTATCATCGGCATAGGTCAATTCAAATGGCATAGCCTTGAGGAACATGTCAATTTGATTAACCGTCAAAATACCGTGGTCCAATTTCACGTAGGTATCACCAGATACCGCACCAGTGATTTCAGCTACTTTTTCTACCCACTCTGGATCGTCAGGATCAACTTCGGTAACAGTTGTAGCGATTGGGTTGTTACAATCCAAGTCTTCAGGTTCAATTGGTTTTGGTTTTTTCAATTTAGAAACCACTCCTACATATTGGATGAAATTATCTAAGCACTGTTCAAGGAAGTTAACAGTACCTTCGTTGGTAATGTTTCCCTCAAGGTCAAAGGCTTCTTTAGCCTTTCCAAGCAAGAATTCATTACCTGGAAGTGTATAGGCATTGACACCAGGTGCTTCAAGGATTTTACGCAAATGCACTTGGGCACGCGAAGTCCCTTGGTCGTAGTAAGAAGCACCAACAATCATTACAGGCTTGTTTTCAAAAGGGTGCACTTCGAATGATAGCCACTCTAATACTGATTTAAGTGCTGCAGAGATAGTGTGGTTGTGCTCAGGTGTTGCAATGATGACACCGTCAGCGCGTGTAATTTTGTTATTAAGTAAGCGAAGTTGGAAACTTTCATCCCATTTTTCATCTTGGTTAAACATAGGAACTTCATCAATTTCCAAAACTTCAAGTTCAAATTTAATTTTAAAATGTCTTCTGATAAATTCGAGCAGTTTACGGTTATATGATTGATCATAATTTGCTCCAACGAGTCCAACAAATTTCATATTTTATATTCTCCTGTCTTATAGGCTTTCCCAGTCGAAGTCTTCAGCTTCTTTATGTAATAACTCTGTAGCATGTGAGAGTTTACCAGTAATTTTGACGTAGAGACGGAAGTCATCGAAAATAGCATCTAATTTTTTGATGACATCGAGGTCAACTAAATCGCCGTTGCTATCAAAAGCTTGAAGGGAATGTGAAAGCAAGAATTCGTCTGGAAGCACATTAGCTTTGATTTCTGGAGCATTCAAAATTTGACGAAGTTGTAGCTGTGCACGAGAAGCTCCTAGAGTTCCATAAGATGCTCCTGTAATCATAACAGGCTTATTCAAAAGAGGGAAAACACCGTATGAGACCCAAGCTAAAGCATTCATGAGAACAGCTGGAATTGAGTGGTCATACTCAGGTGTTCCAATAATAACCCCATCAGCCTCATCGATTTTTTTAACGATTTCAAGGACACTTTCTGGCAATTGTTTGTTAGCGGGTTTGTTAAAGACAGGGAGGTCTTTGATTTCAACAAGTTCGATGTCTGCCTTATCTGCAAAATGTTTCTGAATATATTGCAATAATTGTCTATTAGTTGAACGTTTTGAATTCGTACCAACAAGTCCGATGAATTTCATGACAATTCTCCTTAAAAGTATTATATCTATCACTATGTTAGCGTTTTCCTAGTTAAAAGTCAATCTTCGTTTAATGAGAAAGTGATTAGACTATTACCTTTGTCATCTTATTTCGAATAGATTATAATAGGATAGATTTAAAAGTCTGAAGCTAGCATGGCTAGTTTTACAAGAATTAATTTATAGATGCATCGAAAGGAAAAATAATGACAAAAATTCGTGGATTTGAACTTGTATCAACCTATACAAATCAGGACTTACTTCCAAAACGGGAGACAGCCCATGCAGCTGGGTACGACTTAAAGGTGGCAGAGCGCACAGTGATTGCACCAGGAGAAATCGTCCTCGTCCCAACTGGGGTCAAGGCTTATATGCAAGCGGGTGAGGTGCTTTATCTTTATGATCGTTCTTCTAATCCTCGCAAAAAAGGTCTGGTCTTGATCAACTCTGTGGGGGTTATTGATGGCGATTACTATGGAAATCCAGGGAATGAGGGTCACATCTTCGCCCAGATGAAAAATATTACGGATCAGCCCGTGACTCTTGAAGTTGGCGAACGTATCGTTCAAGGTGTCTTTACGCCCTTCTTAATTGTAGATGGAGATGAAGCTGACGGTGTTCGTACAGGTGGTTTCGGATCGACAGGGAAATAGAGAAAGAATATGGCAGACTATTTATTAGTTGTAGATATGCAGTCAGATTATGTTGCTGTTGGAAAAGCATATCATGAAGAACTGATTGCAGCTGTGAATGACAAAATTGCCAGCTATCCCAGTGACCGGGTTATCTATATTCTCAACCGTTTTTTCTGGGAGAGAAAAGATAGAAAGAAGAAATTTGCGACCGGCTTGCTGCTTGTATCTTCTCGTATCTTTGAGAAGCGTCGGGCTTCTTGCTTTACCAATCCAGATTTAAAAGATTTTTTAGAGGAAAATGGTGCTAAAAGCATAGAGTTTATAGGGGTAGATGGCAATGGCTGTGTCAAGGCTTCCATTTTGGCAGCTGTCAAGGAGAATTATCAGGTTTCTGTTGATTTGTCCGCTGTCGGAGTTGCCAACCAGAAGAAATTTAAAAAAACATTGCATAAGTGGCATTCTGTCGGAGTAATCGTAGAAGGAGAATTATCATAGCAAAGAAAAAATCAACTTTTGTTTGTCGAGAATGTGGCTACAATTCACCCAAATATCTAGGGCGCTGTCCCAACTGTTCTTCTTGGTCCTCTTTTGAAGAAGAGGTTGAGGTGCAGGAGGTGAAAAATGCCCGTGTCAGTTTGACGGGTGAAAAGTCTAAACCAACTAAATTAAAAGAAGTATCCTCAATCAATTATGCCCGCATAAAGACTGATATGGACGAGTTTAACCGTGTTTTAGGTGGCGGTGTGGTTCCGGGGAGTTTGGTTCTTATTGGAGGAGATCCAGGGATAGGGAAATCAACCCTCCTCTTACAGGTGTCAACGCAACTGGCTAACAAGGGTACGGTCCTCTATGTATCTGGAGAAGAATCTGCCGAGCAAATCAAATTGCGGAGCGAACGTTTAGGTGATATTGATAACGAATTTTATCTTTATGCTGAGACTAATATGCAAGCCGTTCGCAGCCAAGTAGAGGCCATAAAACCCGATTTCCTCATTATCGACTCTATTCAGACCATCATGAGTCCAGAGATTTCTGGCGTTCAAGGTTCTGTTTCTCAGGTTCGTGAAGTCACTGCTGAACTCATGCAGATTGCCAAAACCAATAACATTGCCACATTTATTGTTGGGCATGTGACCAAGGAGGGACAACTGGCTGGACCACGTATGTTGGAACACATGGTAGATACGGTGCTCTATTTTGAGGGGGAACGTCATCATACCTTCCGTATTTTACGAGCAGTCAAAAACCGTTTTGGTTCAACCAATGAGATTGGGATTTTTGAGATGCAGTCTGGTGGTTTGGTAGAGGTGCTAAATCCTAGCCAGGTTTTCTTAGAGGAACGCCTAGACGGTGCTACAGGTTCTGCCATTGTAGTGACAATGGAAGGTAGCAGACCTATCTTAGCTGAAGTTCAAGCCTTGGTGACACCAACCGTCTTTGGTAATGCCAAGCGGACAACGACGGGACTGGACTTTAACCGTGTCAGTCTCATTATGGCTGTTTTAGAGAAACGTTGTGGCCTTCTTCTCCAAAATCAAGATGCCTATCTCAAATCGGCTGGTGGTGTCAAACTGGACGAGCCAGCTATTGACCTTGCTGTAGCCGTTGCGATTGCTTCTAGTTACAAGGAGCTTCCAACCAATCCACAAGAAGCTTTTATAGGAGAAATTGGGTTGACTGGAGAGATTCGCCGAGTAACTCGCATTGAACAGCGTATTAATGAAGCTGCTAAATTAGGTTTTACTAAGATTTATGCTCCGAAGAATTCCCTGCATGGCATGAAAATTCCAGAAGGTATCCAGGTCGTTGGAGTTACGACAGTGGGAGAAGTACTCAAAAAAGTTTTTTCTTAAAAAAATGCCTCAAAGCCAGAATTTGGAAGCGCTTGCAAAAATAGCTGTTCGATGCTATACTTTTCTTAAGAATAGGGAGGTATTTATTATGCAATTTTTTACAGACAGCAATATGCAATTCCCGCTAGTAGAGTTATCTCTTAATCAAGGTGAAACAGTCTTTATCCAGCGTGGCAGTATGGTATATCACACACCGAATGTGACACTGAGTACCAAATTAAATGCCAGTGGATCAGGTTTAGGTCGCTTTGTAAAAGCAGTTGGGCGTTCAATGGTTTCGGGCGAAAGTAGCTTTATTACTCAGGTTGTCTCGCAGTCCAATAACGGCTATATAGCCTTGGCCCCTGATTCTCCAGGTCAGGTGATTCCACTTTATTTAGGTGAAAAACAGTACCGACTCAACGACGGTGCCTTTCTAGCACTTGATGGCACAGCTTACTATACAATGGAGCTCCAGTCTGTTGGTAAGGCTCTTTTTGGTGGTCAGGGTGGTTTCTTTGTAATGACTACCCAAGGCCAAGGAACTCTCTTGGCAAATGCTTACGGCTCTATTAAAAAAATTGAGCTAAACAATCAAGAAGTGACTATTGATAATGCTCATGTCGTTGCCTGGAGTCAGACACTTGATTATAATATTCACCTGGAAAATGGTTTCTGGCAGTCTATTGGGACAGGAGAGGGTGTCGTTAATACCTTTAGAGGAACAGGTGAAATTTATGTTCAAAGTCTCAATCTTCAAACCTTTGCAGGCTTGCTTAATAGATACTTGCCAAAACGTTCATAATATAAATTGAAGGAGGATGGATGCTTGTTAGCATTTATTCTCCTTTTTTATGTTGCGAACTCAATAGCTGACAAGTTAATAAAAAGATGATAAGATAGTGTGTAAATAATTTGATAGTCAAATTATTTTCTTCATTAGAAAGTGAGTTATTATGTCTTATTTTGAAAACTTTCTCAATGCCAACAAAGCCTATGTTGACCTCCACGGGACAGCCCATCTTCCCTTGAAACCAAAGACTAAGGTGGCTATTGTAACTTGTATGGATTCACGCCTTCACGTTGCTCAGGCCTTGGGGTTGGCACTAGGTGACGCTCATATTTTGCGTAATGCGGGTGGCCGTGTGACGGAAGATATGATTCGTTCTTTGGTCATTTCTCAACAACAGATGGGGACACGAGAAATCGTAGTTCTTCACCATACAGATTGTGGTGCTCAGACCTTTAAGAACGATGAGTTTACCGCCTATCTCAATAAAGAACTTGGTGTTGATGTTTCTGATCAAGATTTTCTTCCATTCACAGATGTAGAAGAGAGTGTTCGTGAAGATATGGCCATTCTTCGTCAGTCACTGCTTATCCCTGAGGATGTTATCATCTCCGGTGCGGTTTATGATGTAGATACTGGCCGAATGACTCAAGTTCAACCCTAATACCGAAAAGTTAAGCAGGCAACCATGCCTGCTTTTTTCATGTTTTGACATAAAAAACTCAGCACACAATAAATCTGCTGAGTTAATCTAGTTTTTAAGAAACAATAAAAATGAGAATCACGGTCCCCAAATAGAAAAGACTGGTGATAAAAAAGCTGATACGCCAGAACAACTTAAGAAAACGTTTAAATTTAAAGGATTGTGTTTTTCTCAGCATTTGAATCGTGATAATTATAGCCGCCAAGGATAATAAAATGGTGATGTAAGGCAAAAAGCTATGGGTAAAGAAACGGGCTGACACAGCAACTACCTCAATAAAATAAAGAGGGAAGGTAAGGTCAGCAAAATTAAGCCCGAGGTATTTTAAACTGAAGAAGCGGTGGATAATAAAAGCAAAGATAGGTGTTAAAATCAAAAATGCTATAGCAAAGAATTTATATAGAATCATAAGTCTATTTTACCTCGAAAAGCCCTTTATGTAAATTTTTTCCTAAACTTAATAAGAAATTCTTGCATCTAAAAAGAATTTCTGTATAATAGATAAGGTATGTAAAAACATACTTGTGGGAGGTAACAAAACTTACTTACCGCCAAAACCACAATAGGAGGAAATTACAAAATGGCTAAAAAAGTCGAAAACATCGTAAAACTTCAGATTCCTGCTGGTAAAGCGACTCCAGCTCCACCAGTTGGACCAGCTCTTGGTCAAGCCGGAATCAACATCATGGGATTCACTAAAGAGTTTAACGCTCGTACAGCTGACCAAGCTGGTATGATCATCCCAGTTGTTATCTCTGTGTATGAAGATAAATCATTTGATTTCATCACTAAAACACCACCAGCTGCTGTTCTTTTGAAAAAAGCTGCAGGTGTTGAAAAAGGTTCAGGTACTCCAAACTCAGTTAAAGTTGCTTCAGTAACTCGTGCACAAGTACAAGAAATTGCTGAAACTAAAATGCCTGACTTGAACGCTGCAAACATCGAATCAGCTATGCGTATGATCGAAGGTACTGCACGTTCAATGGGATTCACTGTTACTGACTAATTCAGTTAACAAGAAAACCACAGACGTCGTCTCACTTCGCTGAGTGACGTGGAAGATGAAAGTCGTTATGACCACATTACACAAGGAGAAATAATTAACATGGCTAAAAAAAGCAAACAAATGCGTGCTGCTCTTGAGAAAATCGACAGCACAAAAGCTTACAGCGTAGAAGAAGCTGTAGCTCTTGCACAAGAAACTAACTTCGCAAAATTTGATGCTACTGTTGAAGTATCATACAACCTTAACATCGACGTTAAGAAAGCTGACCAACAAATCCGTGGAGCAATGGTATTGCCAAACGGTACTGGTAAAACTCAACGCGTTCTTGTATTTGCTCGTGGTGCTAAAGCTGAAGAAGCTAAAGCAGCAGGTGCTGACTTCGTTGGTGAAGACGAACTCGTTGCTAAAATCAACGGTGGATGGCTTGACTTTGACGTTGTTGTTGCAACACCAGACATGATGGCAATCGTTGGTCGTCTTGGACGTGTCCTTGGACCACGTAACTTGATGCCAAACCCTAAAACTGGTACAGTAACTATGGACGTTGCTAAAGCAGTTGAAGAGTCTAAAGGTGGTAAAATCACTTACCGTGCTGATAAAGCAGGTAACGTACAAGCTATCATCGGTAAAGTTTCATTCGAAACTGAAAAATTGGTTGAAAACTTCAAAGCATTTAACGATGCAATCCAAAAAGCTAAACCAGCTACAGCGAAAGGTGCTTACATCACAAACCTTTCAATTACTACTACACAAGGTGCTGGTATCAAAGTTGATCCTAACTCATTGTAAGAGTAGTAAAGGGCCTATCTTCGGATAGGCTTTTTTCTTGCTCTAAACACGAAATTTGAGTAGAAAATAAAAAATATTCAGAAAGTAGTGTTGCTTTTTCGAATTTATGGTATAATTTAAACGTATACACATAATTATTGATTTTTGAATTTTTTACGTTGCAAATTTAAGGAGGCAATGAATGAAAAAGAGTAAGGTATTTTTACTGGCAGCCGTAGGCCTGTTATCTGTAGGTGTTTTAACGGCTTGCTCGTCATCAAGTAAGACGTCTGGTAAGACTTATAATTATGTCTACGGTGGCGATCCTGCAACCCTAGACTATGTTTCTACAAATAAGAAAAATATGACGACAGCCGTTAGTAACGGTGTTGATGGTTTGTTTGAGAATGACCAATACGGGAATCTAAAACCTTCTGTCGCTGAAAACTGGTCTGTTTCTCAAGATGGTTTGACCTATACTTACAAGATTCGTAAGGGTATCAAATGGTACACTTCAGACGGCGAAGAATATGCCAATGTAACAGCTAAAGACTTTGTGACAGGACTTAAGCATGCTGCGGATACAAATTCTGAAGCGATTTATTTGCTACAAAACTCAGTTAAGGGCTTGAATGATTACCTTTCAGGTGCCAACAAGGACTTTTCAAATGTAGGTATCAAGGCTGTTGATGATTACACCTTGCAATATACGCTTAGTCAACCAGAACCTTATTGGAATTCAAAATTGACCTACTCTGTTACTTGGCCTGTTAATGGAGAATTCTTGAAATCTAAAGGTAAAGACTTTGGTAAGTCAACAGATCCGACTTCTATTCTCTATAACGGTCCATACCTTCTTAAATCTTTGACAACGAAATCATCTATTGAGTTCACCAAGAATGAAAACTATTGGGATAAGGATAATGTCTACTTTGATACAGTTAAATTGACTTATGATGATGGTACAGACCAAGAATCCTTGGAACGTAACTTCACAGATGGAGTCTATAACTTAGCTCGTCTATACCCAACTAGTTCAAACTATTCTAAAGTTGAAAAACAGTACAAAGACAATATTTTCTATACACAACCTGGAGCAGCTGTAGAAGGTGTCGGTATTAATATCGATCGTCAAACTTATGGTCATACATCTAAAGAAAATGACCAGCAAAAGACATCAACTAAGACAGCTCTTCTTAACAAAGATTTCCGTCAAGCATTAGGTTTTGCTATTGACCGTACGAATTATGCTGCACAACTTAACGGTAAAGAGGGTGGTAGTACTGCCGTTCGTAATATCTATGTTAAACCAGACTTTGTTCAAGCAGATGGTAAAGATTTCGGAACTATGGTAATGGATCAATTACCAAGCTATGGTGATGAGTGGTCTGGTGTGAATCTTGCAGATAGTCAAGATGGTCTTTATAATCCAGAAAAAGCTAAGGCTGAATTTGCTAAAGCTAAAGAAGCTCTTCAAGCAGAAGGGGTTCAGTTCCCAATCCATTTGGATGTTCCTGTCAATCAGTCAAATAAAATCTTTGTGAATCAAGTGCAGTCACTTAAACAATCTATTGAATCCGCTCTTGGAAAAGATAATGTTGTACTTGATCTTCACCAATTGTCAACTGATGATTTCTATAATATTACATACTCTGCTTCAAATGCAGCTGCAGAGGATTGGGACTTGTCAGTAGGTGTGGCTTGGGAGCCTGATTACCTTGATCCATCAACTTATCTTGATGTCTTGAAGACTACAAATAGTGAAAATACTAAATCTTTCATGGGTTATGATGATCCAAATAGTCAAGCGGTTCAAAAAGTAGGTCTTAAAGAATATGACCAATTGGTTGATGATGCTTCTAAGGAAACAACAGACTTGACGGCTCGTTATGAAAAATATGCAAAAGCTCAGGCATGGTTGACGGATAGTGCACTTTATATCCCAACGACTACTTATAATGGTGCAGCCGCTGTAATTTCTCGTATTAAGCCATTCTCAGGAGCATATGCTCAAGCTGGTGATAAAGGTTCTACATACTACTTCAAGTATCTTAAATCTCAAGATGATATTGTAACTAAGAAACAATACGACTCAGCTTATAAAGATTGGCTTAAAGAAAGAGCGAAATCTAATGACAAAGCTCAAAAAGATCTTGCTAAACACGTTAAGTAATCTATCGAAAACGTCTACCTTTAGGTAGTCGTTTTTTTAACAAAATTTCTCGAACCACCCCTAGATTGTGATATAATAAGAAAGATTGGTACTCGCTTCTAGATTTTTATTTGGAAAATTTGAAGGCTAGAGTTACCTACGGGTACTTATCGTCTTAAGGTTGTTCCAAAGGGAAGGATTTAGGCTTAATAGGTATCCAAAGACTGAAGAATGAAACATAAAAAGGAGATTTATCTTGGCTAAAGATATCCGCGTTCGTTACGCACCAAGTCCAACAGGGCTTCTACACATTGGTAATGCTCGTACAGCATTGTTTAACTACCTCTATGCACGTCATCATGGCGGTACTTTCATTATCCGTATTGAAGATACTGACCGTAAGCGTCACGTTGAAGATGGTGAGCGTTCACAGCTTGATAACTTGCGTTGGTTGGGGATTGACTGGGATGAAAGTCCTGAAACACATGCAAATTATCGTCAATCAGAGCGTTTGCCACTTTACCAAAAATATATTGATCAACTTTTGGCAGAAGGTAAAGCCTATAAGTCATATGTAACTGAAGAAGAGTTGGCTGCAGAGCGCGAACGTCAAGAAGCAGCAGGTGAAACACCTCGTTATATTAACGAGTTCCTTGGTATGACTGAAGAAGAAAAAGCTGCCTACATCGCAGAACGTGAAGCGGCAGGTATTGTTCCTACAGTTCGTTTGGCGGTTAATGAGTCAGGAATTTATAAATGGCATGATATCGTTAAGGGAGATATCGAATTTGAAGGTGGTAATATCGGTGGCGATTGGGTTATCCAGAAGAAAGATGGTTACCCAACTTACAACTTTGCGGTAGTTATTGATGACCACGATATGCAAATCTCACACGTTATCCGTGGAGATGACCATATTGCCAATACACCAAAACAACTCATGGTTTATGAAGCTCTTGGCTGGGAAGCACCTGAGTTTGGACACATGACCCTTATCATCAATTCTGAAACTGGTAAGAAGTTGTCTAAACGTGATACTAACACCCTTCAGTTTATCGAAGATTACCGGAAGAAAGGTTACCTTCCAGAAGCAGTCTTTAACTTTATCGCTCTTCTTGGTTGGAACCCTGGTGGGGAAGACGAAATCTTCTCTCGTGAAGAACTCATTAAACTTTTTGATGAAAACCGTCTAAGCAAGTCACCGGCGGCCTTTGATCAGAAGAAATTGGATTGGATGAGTAACGACTACATTAAGAATGCAGATTTCGATAAAGTCTTTGCTCTTTGCAAACCTTTCTTGGAAGAAGCTGGTCGTTTAACAGATAAAGCTGAAAAATTAGTGGAGCTCTACAAACCACAAATGACAGCTGCGGAAGAAATTGTCCCTCTTACAGATCTCTTCTTTGAAGATTTTCCAGAATTGACAGAGGCTGAAAAAGAAGTTATGGCTGGTGAAACAGTACCAACAGTACTTGAGGCTTTTAAAGCCAAACTCGAAGCTATGTCTGATGATGAGTTTGTTGTTGAAAACATTTTCCCTCAGATTAAGGCTGTTCAAAAAGAAACAGGAATCAAAGGGAAAAACCTTTTCATGCCAATCCGTATTGCTGTTTCAGGAGAAATGCACGGTCCAGAATTGCCAGACACTATTTTCTTGCTCGGTCGTGAAAAATCAATCAAACATATTGATCAAGTTCTTGCAACATTATAAAAACAAACCCAACAATTGTTGGGTTTTCGAATGCACATAAACAATGTATCAGCAATTAATGGGGTATTACTAAGAGTGTATTTGTAATATAATGATGATATTTCGTAATCATATCATCATTTTCAAAACTTTAAATTAGTTTTATAATAGATTGGTAATAAAAAGTAGGGAGGAGTGAGCATTATGAGAAGATTTGGTTGGTATTTCTACTACGTCATTGGCATGTACCCATAAAAAGAGGTAATGAGTCAGTTAAAGAGCTTAGAAAAACTAAGCTCTTTTTTATGTTTATGAAAAGTAAGGAATATGGGAAATGGTCTGACGCTCATATTAATAATTGATTGTTCTTAACCGAGAAAAAATAAATTTATATTTTTAGCTTTTTCTAATAGGAATGACGCTAAATTATATATTTATGTTACAATAAAGTAGGTTGATTTTTGAAAGGAAAGGGGGGAGTCTAGAGATGATCGTTTTGTTTACGGTTCTACGTTTATTGGCTATTTTAATTGTTAGTCACGATATGTCAGGTTTGCTCAAAACTTGGAAGAGTAAATGCTGGTTTATCGCAGGGAGTCTCTTGCTCTCTCTGTTTGTCGGAGGCATTACAGGATCGCTCTTAGCACTTTTGTTCTGCTATCTTTTCTTAAATAAAATATCAAGTAGTGAAAAGAATTCTTTTCTTTTCACCTTTTTGCCGTGGGTTTTTGTTGAAGTCACCTCGAAACTGCTTCAACTTTACTTTTTCCCATGGATTTTTCAAATTAATTATTTACAGGTCAAGGACACCCCAGTACTTATTGCTTTGTCTTATCTCTTGATTTATCCAATTTTTCATCTGATTGTCAAAGTATTCTTTATTGACTTTGGTGCTCTCAATGTTATGGGAAATAACCATACTTACCAAGTTAGGCAACGCTTATTGGTTGGGGTTACTCTGGCTTATATTGTTTTATCTTTAATTATTTTCTATGCCAGTAACATCTTTCCTTACACAGGCCTCTTTATTTATTTAGCGGGCAGTATTACGATTGTTTACTCCATTCTCTTCATTTTGCTCTTTGCTCAGCTTAATATCTATTCTAAGAGAAGAGTGAAAAACCAGTTGGCCGAAGAAATGGCTAGACATGAGGAAAGTTTAGAGGAATATAGCCACCGTTTAGAAAATCTCTATAATGATATTTCTCAGGTGAAGAAGGATTATCTTGAAGGACTTAAGACAATGGAGGTTAGTATCCAACGTCGAGACTTACCTGCTTTGAAACAAGAGTATGCAGAGCTTTTAGAGAAATCTGGAAATAGCTTAACTTTGTCAAATTATGAATTGTCACGTTTGATCAACTTAGAAATCACGTCTCTCAAGAGTCTCTTTTCTGCTAAAGTGCTTGAGGCAGAGAACTTAGGAATTAAGGTCAATTTGGAGTTACCAGATGTTATATCGTCAACTCAGATAGAGGCCTTAGATTTGGTTGTGATTTCTTCTGTCTTCTTAAACAATGCTATTGAGTCGGCAGTGGATTCTGAAAATCCTACTTTAACCATATCCTTCTTTAAAAATCAAGGTTATCTTATCTTGGTTATTGATAATACAACCAGAGAAGAACGTATTCCTGTGTCAAGGATTTTTGATGAAGGGGTTTCTAGCAAAGGTGAAGGCCGAGGTCTTGGTTTGTCTAAGGTCGCAGATATACTTAATCGCTATCCAAAAGTAAATCTTGAGACTCGTAGTTGTGACCATCATTTTACCCAGGTCCTCTCTTTTCAGGATAATTGATAAATCAAAGATAATATTTGTGGAGGATAAGGGAAAATAGAAAGGGGAAAAGCATATGCAACTTGCGATTGATGGTCTTATTGCTTTGGTTGTTGTCGTTTCACATCTTGTGATTTTAGCTAGAATGGCTTATCTAGATGTTTTTACTTACCGTTATATTCCTTATGTAATCGTAGTAACTGCCGTTAAGTGGTTAGCCAAGGTGCTATGGCAAATTGATATTCCAGATGCAATCTATCTCCTAGTCTTTATTTTTCTTGAAAAACCTCAGGCTTTACGAGAAGAAAAGTATTTTTATGCTTTCTTTGCCCCTGTCTTTTGGACCCTGATTACAAGTTTCTTTAGTTTTTATCTTTTCCGAGTTTTCTTTAATAAGCCGGTTGAGTTGGTTCCAAACCATTTAGGAATCTTGGCTGTAGATAGTGTTGTCCTTCCTTTCTTTCTAGGCTTGCAAAAAATGTTTGGTTTAGATAGCTTTTTTAAGGAACCGTATCAGGACTTGAAGGATAAATATAAGAGCATGCTCTTGCAAGTTGATTATATTTTAATTATCAGTTATCTGCTTATCCTCTTTAAACAGGAGATATTCTCCTTGCTCCTGAGTCAGACCTACCTCCCGGGTTACCCTCAAATTTATATTTGGGTTGGTTTTCTTATACACATGTATATTCTTGTTCGTTTTGTTTCCTACGGTAAAGATGTTCGTGATAGTAAAATTCTTAGAGAACAAGAGGAGCATTTGAGGAGTCTGGAAGCTTATAATGAAAAAATCGAAACTGCCTATAAGAGTGTACGCTCATTTAAACATGATTATGAAAACATACTCATTAGTATGCAGACAAGTATTGATAGTGGGGATTTTGACCTTATTGAACAAACCTATCAGGATATTTTGAAAAAGGCAGGTCAAGAACTCATTGAAGAAGATGACGAAAATGTCTCTTGAGTATAAACAGGAAATATTATCATGAACTTACAACTTTGGACCATAGTATCCCTTGAAAATAGTATTATTCAAATTATTAGTTTTCATATTACCTGGTTTATTTATAAAAAACTAACAAGGAGCACACTAGCTTACTGGAAAGTATTTTGTTTAAGTCTCTTAGGTATAGTGGTATCATTTGGTAAAGGTGACGGCTTCTATTATCAAGTTGTTATCTTTTTAGCTTTGGCCTTAAAGGAACGTCGGGAACATCGTTTGACGCTCTGGGCAAGCCTCTTTTTTGGAGCTTTCTCGGTTATTTTTACAGATTTATTTGCGACTTTTACCCCATTTTATGTATTCAATAATCTGTTTACAAATATGACTTTAAGTGAGATTCAAGAAAACTTCTTCCTCAAATTGTTATCTTTTGTACTGATTTACCCATTCTTTCTCTATGTCAATTATCTTTCAAGTTCAGATGTTGATAAGGTCAAGGAATTGATTTATTCACGTGGTCGCGAACGTCTGTTGATAGCCGTTGATCTGACCTTTGCACTCTACATTACTTGTAGTACTATTTTGGTATCAACAGGTAGTAATGTGGGAGGGCCAATTTTTATTGCAATGGCAGTTTATCTCCTAATGGTAACAACCTTGAACCGCTATTCTCATAAATTTGTCAGAGAACGTAGTAAGGAAGCTGTGGAGACCTATGTCTATAACTTGGAAGTCTATAATAAACATATTGAGGATCTTTTTACAAAAGTAAAGCCTATTGAAAAAGATTTTGAGAGTCTTTTGGTAGCTCTTGAGACTCCATTGGCTAAAAATCAATTATCAGAGGTTTTATCTGTTTATCATGAGCATTTGAATCATCTTAAACTTGATAATTTGGACTTAAATGATAAGTTGGCTCCTCTGTTCGAGATTCCTTATCCGGTATTAAGAAGTTGGATTGTAAACCAAATCATTCCTTTGGAACAAAAGGGTATCACCGTTAGGTTGGATGTCAACGTTGATGCTTATCCTAACAATTTAAATATTGCAGTTCTTATTAGAGTTTTAGAACGTTGCGTGAACTTAGCTGAAAAACTTTGGGCCAAGGAGCCGGAGACAGATATTGGTTTCCTTATTCAACAGAATGAGGATGGCAATCTCAGCTTTATTCTTGAAAATACTAACCAGGAAGCTGATCCGAAGCTCGACGATAGTCTGACTATTAGTCGTGATTTTGCTCAGTTTTGCTGGTCAAACGGTATCGGTTTAACAAATAAAAAAGAATTATTTAAAACCTATCAAATTGTCACGGTAGGACTATAATCGTAGAAAGGGGGATAACTATGCTGGGTAACATCTTATTTCAAATTTTGATGTTTGTCATCATTTGGGATATCTACTTACGTATTGGTGGGCAAAACACTAATCTTAAAAATCGTATGCTTTATTTGTTATTTGATGTTGCTCTATGCATTTGGGGACAACTCATTGGACGCTATATAGGCATAGTACCTCCCTTAGTAGCCATTGTAACATTGACATTTAGTTATCAACTGAATAAAAGTGTCACTTCTGTAGAGCGCTTTTTTCTAGGTTTTTACCCAGTGGTACTAGTTGATTTGGCAAGACGTTTTTTGGCTACCTTCTTCTTCCCGCCGATACTTGGCATAACTGCTGCTACTTTAAACAACAATATTTGGTGGTCTATGGTACCACTTTCCTTTGTTATGTTGACGGTCAGAATAGTAGATTTTATTTTACGTCTAGATTTTACAGATATCTTGAAAGTTGCGACCCAACAAGAAAAAAAGAACCGTCTGGGTTTGGTCAACATGCTTCTTTTACTTTACTATTTAGTTATCTTTTTGGTGTCGACATTTGATACTTATTTTCCAGAGTTACATCTTGAGAGTAGGTTTCGTGTGCCATTGGTAATGGGATATCTCTACTTACTCCTCTTTGTACTAGGAGCTGTGAACCAGTTTGCTAAGGAAAAAATAGAGCAGGATTTGGCCATGAAGCAAGCCAACTATCTTGATGATTTGAAGCGCGAGAATACTAGGGTGGAAGGCTTGTATAGAGACTTGATGCATGTTCGCTCTAACTATAATTTTCTGCTTAATAATTTGAGAGATATCGAAAGAACAGGAGATATTCGTTCTTACAAAAAAGATTTAGTTGATCTTTATGTCAATCGAGATCAGCACAGCTTTTCGACTCAGGTCACAGATTTGGATAATATCCAAAACCCAAGTATTCATAGTCTACTTTCATCAAAATATCATGAAGCTCAGATGTATCGACTCAATATTCATGCAGAGATTCCAGATCCAGTGACTCATAACTATCTAACTGATTTAGATTTAGCTGTTGTTTTGGGTCACCTCATGGATAATGCTATTGATGGTGCTCGTAAAGCCAGTGAGGGTTTCATTAGTCTGGCCTATTTTGATGAAGAAGATTGCCAGAGTTTTATTATTGAAAGTACAATTGCAGATGAGCAAGTTCCACTTTCAATGATGAGTACCCAGACTCCTCATCCTGAGGGTGGTATAGGTGTTAATGCTGTTCAAGATATCTTGGAACGTTATCCGAATACGTCCTTCTCTGTCCGTAGTCAGAATCATAAAATGATGCAAATACTAGAAATGAGGCCCTAATATGAATATTTACATTTTAGAAGATGACTTAATGCAGCAAACACGTATTAGTGACATCATCAGAGAATTGGTTTCAGAGGGCACGTTTTCCGTACGAAAACTTGAAGTTTTTTCTAAACCCCACAAACTATTGTCCAGTATCAACGAGAAGGGTAACCATCAGGTTTTCCTTTTGGATATTGATATTGATGGTGAGCGAAAGAAGGGGCTAGAAGTAGCCTCAGAAATTCGCCAACAAGATGCTAATGCGGTTATTATTTTTGTGACAACTCACTCAGAGTTTGCACCGATTAGTTTTAAATACAAGGTTTCTGCACTAGATTTTATTGATAAGACAGTTTCTAATGCAGAGTTCAAACAACAACTAAAACAAACATTGACTTTTGTAAATCAAAAAGTTGGAGATGTGGATGATGATGAGATATTTGTGTTTGAAACAGCACAGTCTCGAATTCAAGTCCCTATGAGAGATATTTATTATTTTGCGACTGCTGTGACACCTCATAAGGTGATGCTGATTACCAAAACAGAGCGTTTGGAGTTTTATGCCAATCTTGGAGATATTACTTCGGTGAATAAAAAACTCTTTTCTTGTCATCGTTCGTTTTTAGTTAATTTGGATAATATTTCTCGTATTGATAAGAGTCAGTTGATGATTTACTTTGAAAATGGTGATTCTTGTCCAGTTTCACGTTTGAAAATGAAGGCCTTGCTTAAAAAATGGTCAGAGGTAAAAGAACATTAGTCATCGACTAATGTTCTTTTTAGTCTAAAAAAGCATGTGTTTATTTTATAGGTGATTGATTATCTTATAGGTGAGTAAATTCTGTAAAAACACAAAATAGATGTCCTTTAGTGATGGAATTTAGAGATTCATAAAAAAATAACTAAAAAAAATGCAGTTCAGGATGAAAAAACGACATTCTATGAAATCGTATAGACAATTAAATTGAAAAAAGTTATTATATAATCAAGATATGTGATTCGGAAATGAGACATCGTCAATCTTATTGAAATCTACATACACTTTATGAAAATAAATAATGTACTTTTATATAACTTTTTCCTAATCCCCATTTTTTATTGGCCGCTCGTCCAATTACATATCTTTTTTATAGAAATTAATAGGCTTGAGAAATCAAGCCTTTTTTTTGTTTTTAAGAGGATTAGTGCAGATTGGGATAAAAAATACATTCTGTGAGTGAAATTCGACATTTTAGGAAATGAAGATATACATTTTGGGATTGCATGCTATAATGTAATCAAGGTTAGAGAGCAAGAAGAATGTATGGTTTAAGTTAGTCCCTTAAACATAATAATTTCCCTCATTCATTCTATCTAAAATTGCTGTTGTGTTCTCTACCGATGATGCTGTTGTTCAAAAGGTCTGTACTTTGTACAGGCCTTTTGGCATTTTAGAAAATAGATAGTTAAAGATGCTTTTGAGTCTATTTGTATCGTTTCAAGAGTGTTTTTTTTTATTTTCCACCATCCCTTGCATAAAATTGAATAAAAATTAAGGATCACGCACTTTTCAGGTCGAAATAATAAATAAAAATGAAATAAATATAAAAAAATAACAAAAAAGTATTGACAAGTGAATAAATATGCAATATAATAAATCTCGTAAGGTTGATAGAGATAGCAACCGCAAGAAAATATAAGAAAAGAGAAAATATTATGTCAAAAGAGAAAGTTATTCTTGCCTATTCGGGAGGTCTTGATACCTCAGTCGCTATTACATGGCTTAAAAAAGATTACGATGTTATCGCTGTTTGTATGGATGTCGGTGAAGGTAAAGATCTTGAGTTCATCCATGACAAAGCTTTGACAGTTGGAGCTATCGAGTCATACGTGCTTGATGTCAAAGATGAGTTTGCTGAAGACTATGTGCTTCCAGCACTTCAGGCTCACGCTTACTATGAACAAAAATATCCTTTGGTTTCAGCGCTTAGCCGTCCAATTATTGCTAAAAAATTAGTTGAGATTGCTCATGAAACAGGAGCAACAACTATCGCTCACGGTTGTACTGGTAAAGGTAATGACCAAGTTCGTTTCGAAGTTGCCATTGCTGCCCTAGATCCAAGTCTTAAAGTAGTAGCGCCAGTGCGTGAATGGAAATGGTCTCGTGAGGAAGAAATTGAGTATGCTAAGGCTAATGGTGTTCCAGTTCCAGCAGACCTTGATAATCCTTACTCAGTCGATCAAAACCTTTGGGGACGTGCTAACGAGTGTGGTGTTCTTGAAAATCCTTGGAATCAAGCTCCAGAAGAAGCTTTTGGAATTACCAATTCACCAGAGTCTGCACCAGATGAAGCTGAATATGTCGATGTAACCTTTAAAGAAGGGAAACCAGTTGCCCTTAACGGTAAAGAAATGAAATTGGCTGACCTTATCCAAGAAATGAATGTTATTGCTGGCAAGCATGGTGTAGGACGTATCGACCACGTTGAGAATCGTCTTGTGGGTATCAAGTCACGTGAAATTTATGAATGCCCAGGAGCTATTGCGCTTTTGACAGCTCATAAAGAAATTGAGGACCTAACTTTGGTACGTGAAGTTTCTCATTTCAAACCAATTCTTGAAAATGAATTGTCAAACCTTATCTACAATGCTTTGTGGTTTAGCCCAGCAACACAAGCTATCATTGCTTATATTAAGGAAACACAAAAAGTTGTTAATGGTATCGCTAAAGTCAAACTTTATAAAGGGCATGCTCAGGTTGTAGCACGTCAATCAGCTAATTCATTGTATGATGAAAACTTGGCTACTTACACATCAGCGGACAGCTTTGATCAGGATGCTGCGATTGGATTTATCAAGCTTTGGGGGCTTCCAACACAGGTAAATTCTCAAGTTAACCATCCGTTTGACAATTAATGACAGATTTCATAAGAAAAGCAGAATATGAGAAGGAAAATTCTTAATATCAGATAAAAGTGGACAGGGAGCCACATCTGATACTCTTTTCTTATAACTTATATTATTATCGTTAAGGCGTTCTGAGAGGCGTCACGAGCCTAAATAAACTGCGACAGAGATCGAGATTTAGGAAAACAAGTGTCCAGAGAGACAAATTAAGCTAGACAAATACTATCTAGCTTTTTTCATTTAAGTTGTTGTGACCTAAGAGGTCGTTACTTGTTATAAGTATTAAGAAAGGATGGAAGGTTATCTCAGTGTAGGGAAATCTTCAAAATAAAACTATGGCAGAAAATCATAAACTATGGGGCGGTCGGTTCGAAGCTAGTCTTGAAAAATGGGTAGAAGAATTTGGTGCTTCAATCTCCTTTGACCAAAAGATGGCAGAGTTTGATCTTAAAGGGTCTATTGCCCATGTCACTATGCTTGGTGAGACAGGAATTATTACCAAAGAGGAAGCTTTACAAATTAAACAGGGATTGGAAGAGCTGCTTAAGGAATATAAGGCTGGTAAACTAGAATTCGATGTTTCCAATGAAGATATTCATATGAATATGGAGAGCCTTTTAACAGCTAAAATTGGACCAGTAGCAGGAAAACTTCATACAGCACGTTCACGTAACGACCAAGTGGCAACGGATATGCACTTGTATCTGAAAGCTAAATTAGTGGAAGTTATTGAGAAGCTTGATAATTTACGTGGTACTTTAGTCAACCTAGCAGACAAACATACCTATACAATTATGCCAGGCTACACCCACTTGCAGCATGCACAACCGATTTCTTTTGGTCACCACTTGATGGCTTATTACAACATGTTTACACGTGATGCCGAACGTTTTGAATTTAATATCAAGCATACGGATATTTCTCCACTCGGAGCTGCTGCACTGGCAGGAACAACTTTCCCAATTGATCGTAATATGACATCTGACTTAATGGGCTTCGCAAAGCCATATAGCAATTCCTTGGATGCTGTTTCTGATCGTGACTTTATTCTCGAATTCTTGTCAAACTCAAGTATTCTAATGATGCATATGACACGTATTTGTGAAGAAATCATTAACTGGTGTTCTAACGAGTTTAAGTTTGTGACTTTATCAGATACTTTTTCAACAGGCTCTTCCATTATGCCTCAAAAGAAAAACCCAGATATGGCAGAACTAATTCGTGGGAAATCAGGTCGTGTCTATGGCAATCTGATTGGATTATTGACTGTGATGAAGTCATTACCTTTAGCCTACAATAAAGATCTCCAAGAAGATAAAGAAGGTATGTTTGATACGGTAGAAACGATTACTGTTGCTATTGATATTCTCGCAGGTATGCTCAATACAATGACTGTTAACGACAAGCATATGGCAGAATCAACAGAGAAAGATTTTTCAAATGCTACAGAGTTGGCTGATTATCTTGCGTCTAAAGGACTTCCATTCCGTGAAGCACATGAGATTGTTGGAAAACTTGTCCTTGAGTGTACCAAAGCTGGTTATTATCTTCAGGATGTTCCTCTCGAACGTTATCAAGAAGTTTCAGATTTGATTGAAGAGGACATCTATGAGACGCTTAAATCTCATACAGCTGTTGAACGTCGTCATTCCCTTGGTGGGACAGGGTTTGATCAAGTTAAATGGCAAATCAAAGAAGCTCAAAAAGCTCTAAAAAAATAAGTCTCTAAGGCCCTAACCATAAGGTTTTGGGCTTTTTTGCTATTTATGATATAATAGTACTAATTTTGAGTTTGGAGTCGCATTTTGAAAAAATCTTATCGCGTTAAGAAAGAGAAAGACTTTAAAGCATTATTTGATGCGGGACACAGTGTTGCTAATCGAAAATTTGTTGTCTACTGTCTGGATCGTGATCTGCCTCATTTTAGAGTAGGTTTGTCAGTCAGTAAGCGTCTTGGTAATGCGGTTACTCGGAATCGGGTAAAACGTCGTCTACGACATGCACTGATGGACATGTCATCTCAGTTAGAACATCAAGATTTTGTCGTTATTGCTCGTAAAGGTGTCGAAGACTTAAGTTATCAAGACATTTATAGCAATCTCGTTCATGTCTTAAAAATAGCAAAGTTATATAAGGACTAGAAAATTATTTTGCTTCTTTACATTGTAGGATAAACTAAGATCATTCCTGACTTTTGAGATAGTCTTAATGAATGGAAGCAAGCAGTTCTTTATCGTATTAAAAAGGAGTTTTTAGTGAAGAAAAAACTTAATTTATCTATTTTAGGTGCAGGAGTTCTCTTGCTTTTGTCCGCATGTGGACGAAGTGATGTTACAAGTCATTCTACAGGCCTTTGGGAACGTCTCATTTTAATGTTTGGGAAGGCTATTCAAGGGCTCTCATTTGGTGGTTCCATTGGATTAGGGATTATCATTTTCACGATTTTAATTCGTGCGGTAATGATTCCTCTTTATAATCGCCAAATTAAGTCAAGCCGTGAACTACAAGAGTTGCAGCCAGAGTTACGTCGCTTGCAGAGTGAGTATCCTGGACGCGAGAATCGTGAAGCTCTTGCTTATGCACAACAAGATCTTTATAAAGAGCATGGTGTAAATCCTTACGCAAGCTTTGTTCCTCTCTTGATTCAATTTCCTATTTTGATGGCTCTTTATGGAGCGCTCACGCGAGTGCCAGAATTGCGAGAAGGAACATTCCTCTGGGTTGACTTAGGTCAGAAAGACCCTTACTTTATTCTTCCGATTTTGGCGGCTGCTTTCACCTTCCTTTCAACTTGGTTGACAAATAAGGCAGCTAAAGATCGTAGTGCAATGCTTCTTGTTATGAATATCATGCTTCCAATCTTTATTTTCTGGTTTGGAACTCAGATTTCTTCAGGGGTAGCACTTTACTGGGCAGTTTCAAACGCCTTCCAAGTTATTCAGATTTTGGTTTTTAATAATCCGTTTAAAATCATCGAAGAACGTAATCGTTTGGAAATGGAAGAAAAAGAACGTAAAGCTAAGATTCGTCGTGCCAAGAAAAAGGCGCATAAACGTAAATAAGGAGGCTTATTATGGTTGTCTATTCTGGACGAACAGTCGAACAAGCTATTGAAAAAGGTTTGAAAGATCTTAATTTACCCCGTATGAGGGCTCATATTAAGGTGATTTCTCGTGAGAAAAAAGGTTTTCTAGGGTTCGGAAAGAAGCCAGCTCGAGTTAGCGTTGAACCAATAAATGAAAAGATAGCTCATGAAGCAGATCAAAACACCGTTAAAGTGGCTCCTGGTGCTATAAAACAATTCGACGATTCTGTCGCAAGTCCAAAAGACGAAACGATTGCTTTCAATAAAGTGACAAAACTCGTTACGGTTTCAGATAATAAGGAAATTGCACAAGAAAACTTAAAGCAACCAGTGTCTACAGAGCCCCTTGGTGAAGAGTTGACAGATAAGAAACAGGAGCAACCAAAGGCAACAATTATTCCTCTATCTGTTAAACGTGAGTCATCAGAAGAGGATGCTACAGAATTTATGGCAAGTTCGCTTGAACCTCAACTAGAACCAGTTGCTCAAGTTCAGACTCTGGAAACTTCAGAAGGAGATTTCAGTGCTTTTGTGGCATCTGAGTTTAGTTCAGATGATTCTTCTGAAAATAATTTAGAAGATATTCAAGCAGCTGCAGATGATGTTTTATCTTATCTTGAAAAAATTATCTATGAAATGGATGTTGATGCTAGCCTAGAGGTTAGTCACAATCGTCGCAATATTATCATTCAGATTGAAACAGACCAGCCTGGTCGTGTTATCGGTTATCATGGCAAGGTTCTCAAGTCTTTACAACTTTTAGCGCAAAATTATTTGCACGATCGTCATTCTAAACGCTTTAGTGTTGTTCTTAATGTTCGTGATTATTTGGAGCAACGCACAGAGACTTTGATTGATTTAGCAGAAAAAACGGCAGCTAAAGTAAAAGAAACAGGCCGAGAGTATGTTATGGATCCAATGACGAATAGCGAACGAAAAATTATCCATAAGGCACTTTCTCAAATTGAAGGGGTTGAAAGTCACTCGGAAGGGGACGATCCTAATCGTTACGTTGTTGTGACAAAAGTATAATTAGAATAGCGTTATTGCTTACAGAAACTAGTCTTATTTGAAGGCTAGTTTTTTTGACAATTAAAAGTAGACAGTGTATACTTTAATAAAAAGTAATCGCTGTCTACTTATATGCAAATAGGAGTTAGAATGAAACGTAATACTGCTGAATTGAAGGAAAAATTAATCACAACTGGAATTGAGGAGATAAGAATAAGAGGGATTGATCAACTATCTATCCGAACAGTGGCTCAAAAATGCGGGATCACCCATGGAGCACCCTATAAGCACTTTGAAAATAAGGGTGTATATCTTCAGGTAGTTTTAGAGCGTTTATCTGAGATCTTTTTGAAGTATCTGACACAAGGAATAGACTCTTCTCTTGATGTAAGGAATCAATTAGTATTAATGGGGTGTAATTTTGTGGAATTTGCTCAAAAAGAAACAAACAGTTTTGAGGCCTTATTTATTGAGTTTCCTTTCAATTATATGGAACTAACCCAGGACAGTATCTCTGTTAATGCCCATTTACCAGGATTTGAGCACTTTAAGAGTGTGGTTTTGAAGCTAAAAAGTGAAATGAACATTTCTGGTAGTGAGATAGAAATATTAGTTCATATCTGGAGTTTTATTACTGGATTAGCTGTTTTGGTAAGGAGTCCTATTGGTGATAATTTCAATAGTAACACTATTGAAGAGACTGTTAGTACTATGTTAGACATCTACGTTAAAGGAGCTAAACAATGAAAACTTTAATTATCTACGCACATCCAAACGACAAGAGCTACAACGCCTCTATACTAGAGACAGTCAAGGAGAATTTATCGTCTAAACATGAGTTAAAGGTTCTAGATTTGTATAAAGAGCGGTTCGATCCTGTTTTACGCTTTGATACAACACATAGGAGAAGAGACCTAGCGCACGATGTAGCTATGAAAGACTATCGAGATTTAATAATTTGGGCAGATCAGTTGATTTTTATTTTTCCAACTTGGTGGAGTGGAATGCCAGCTATCTTGAAAGGATTTATTGAACGCGTCTTTGTTGCTGGTTTTGCCTATGAAAATACACCCCGTGGATTGGATGGTAATCTGACTGGGAAAGCTTGGATTATTACAACCCACAATACACCGAAAATTATTCTACCTTTAGTTCAAGATTATAGCCGGGTTCTAAAATCTCAAATTCTAAAACCTTGTGGTATTAAATCGGTCAAAGTTACCCAGATTTCACCTGTTGAGTATATGGGTGACCATAAGCGAAAAGAGGTGCTCAAGAAAATAACTAAAATAGCAAGAAGGTTATGAGCAAGCGATGATATAGGGATAGTAATGTGGTCTACAATTATCACCAGCCTGAGGGTTTCAAAGATATAATAAAATTAATATCTAAGTAATTCTTGACAAGATTAAGCTATTGCTATAAAATAGTATGGTATGTTTAGTAACTGATCAAAAATAGCCGGCTAAACGAATACGAAAATCTATCAGGAGGTATTCAACGTGAAACGTACTTATCAACCAAGTAAAATCCGTCGTCAACGTAAACACGGATTCCGTCACCGTATGTCAACTAAAAACGGACGTCGTGTTCTTGCAGCTCGTCGTCGTAAAGGACGTAAAGTTCTTTCAGCATAAGACGTTATTGAAAGCAACAGTGCTCGAGACTGTTGTTTTTTTGTTTGCTATGAATGTTAGTATTGGTGTTTGATGGTATTCATCGAGAGTTTGAAAATATAGAGCTGACAATTCTTGTGATTTTTGATAAACTAAAGCGGTTGTGGATAATGACCACTGACTAAAAAATACTTAGGGCTGTTTTTCCTAATGTAAGGAGTATAAATGACTGATTTTCCTATTAAATATCGTCTTATAAAGAAAGAAAAACACACAGGAGCGCGCCTGGGGGAAATTATCACGCCTCATGGAACTTTTCCAACGCCGATGTTTATGCCTGTAGGCACCCAAGCTACAGTAAAAACGCAATCCCCTGAAGAATTAAAACAGATGGGTTCAGGAATTCTTTTGGCCAATACCTATCATTTATGGCTAAGACCTGGTGATGAGCTCGTTGCTAAAGCTGGAGGACTCCATAAATTCATGAATTGGGATCAAGCGATTCTTACAGATAGTGGTGGTTTCCAAGTTTATTCATTGGCAGAAAAACGCAATATTTCTGAAGAAGGTGTAACATTTAAAAATCACCTTAACGGAAGTAAGATGTTTTTATCTCCTGAAAAAGCGATCTCGATTCAGAACAATCTCGGTTCAGATATTATGATGAGCTTTGACGAATGTCCTCAATTTTACCAACCATACGATTATGTGAAAAATTCTATTGAACGGACAAGTCGTTGGGCAGAACGAGGGCTAAAAGCACACCGTCGCCCACATGATCAAGGCCTATTTGGAATTGTGCAGGGAGCAGGTTTTGAAGACCTTCGTAGACAATCTGCACAGGATTTGGTTTCTATGGATTTTCTAGGTTATTCAATTGGAGGTCTTGCGGTTGGAGAAACTCATGAAGAGATGAATGCCGTACTAGACTTTACTGTACCTTTGCTTCCTGAGAATAAACCACGTTATCTTATGGGTGTAGGAGCACCGGATAGTTTAATTGATGGTGTTATTCGTGGTGTGGACATGTATGATTGTGTCCTCCCAACACGAATTGCTCGTAACGGAACTTGTATGACGAGTCAAGGGCGTCTCGTGGTAAAAAATGCGAAGTATGCAGAAGATTTTAGTCCTATAGATCCTGAGTGTGATTGTTATACATGTAAGAATTACACACGTGCTTATGTGAGACATTTGTTGAAAGCAGATGAAACGTTTGGAATTCGCCTGACAAGTTACCATAATCTCTACTTCTTGGTAAATTTAATGGCCAAGGTACGACAAGCTATTATAGATGACAATTTACTTGAGTTTCGCCAAGATTTCATCGAAAAATATGGTTATAATGCAAGTAAAAGAAATTTTTAAATAATTTATTTAGCAGTACATGATTATACTGCTTTATTTTTTTAAAAAACCCTATTGACAATAACTAAATTGGGTGTTAAGATATAAAAGTTGTCTTAACAGACTTGCCACAAACTTGAAAAGGTTCCAAAACTTTAAAAAAAGTTATTGACAAGACAAGTGAGAGATGATATTATAAATAAGCTGTTTCGGAAGGGGCGGCGAACACGAGAAGTGAAAAAACTTCAAAAAAAAGTGTTGACAAGCTATTCTAGATTTGCTAGAATATAGGAGTTGTCTTAAGAGAGACAAAGACCTTTGAGAACTGAATAAGAAACCAAGTGCAGGGTTATGATAGAAGAAATTATAACCTGTCAATTTACAAGAATAAATCGTCAGATGACGGTAATGAGTTAACGCTCGAACAATTATTAAAGATTTTAATGAGAGTTTGATCCTGGCTCAGGACGAACGCTGGCGGCGTGCCTAATACATGCAAGTAGAACGCTGAAGAGAGGAGCTTGCTCTTCTTGGATGAGTTGCGAACGGGTGAGTAACGCGTAGGTAACCTGCCTTGTAGCGGGGGATAACTATTGGAAACGATAGCTAATACCGCATAAAAGTCGACATCG
>ERZ857750.460-NODE-460-length-55566-cov-23.998865_pt1 | contig 55566 bp, 82 predicted proteins | sample MGYA00519915_ERZ857750 | MGnify/ENA primary metagenome ERZ857750 (study PRJEB31778, sample SAMEA3449358) | human gut metagenome | biome: human gut; feature: human-associated habitat; material: faeces | place: United Kingdom | collected 2010/2012 ...
GCTTGTAGACATTAGCCAAGAACATGATACGACCTTCCCGTGAGGAAAGCATCCACGACTGCGCTCGCTCGTTGAAGCCACCTCCTTCGGGAAGCGTGCTGTTCCCGCGCCGTGTCAGATTGTAGCCGGCTACAGGCGGATAGTTGGTACCGCCGGGCACTTCGCTGTCCGGATAGAGCGATACCGTGATACTGTTCTCCTGAACATTGGTGGTAAGGATACGCATCCAGCTTGTGTAATAGTCAGAGCCACCGGTAAGCAGGGTATTGATAATTGAGAAGCATACATCGTTATCCTGGAACTTCATAAAGTCGAAGTCTGTACGTTTCTCAATGATCAGGCGATAAGTGCTTTTTCCCAAATCCTCCACGTATGAAATCTTACCAATCTCGGCAAAGGAATAATCTGATTCCATGCCTTGAATCTGGTTGATGATAAGGTCCATCACCGTCATCGAGCCGCGCACCTCAAGACGTTCAAACTGTCCTCGACCATCCGGGAATATTCCGGCACCTTTGCCAGCTATCATACTGTCGATAAACTTTCCAAACTTCATGGTATCGAGAAATGTCTTTTCTCCTTTTGCTGTATCAGCAACATCTTTGCGAAAGAACTTGATTAAAGAGTGCAGCGCCGAAAACACATTTCTGTCACTTGGTTGTGTAACATCATTGCTTCCAATTACATATACCGAGGTACTTGCTCCACTAGAAGAACCGATTCCAGAATATGACTTGCCTCCATATTCAAGAGACTCGACTTTCTTTTCCAACGCACCAAGCCGTGAATATGCAGGTTTATCCCCTACAGTATAGATTGGGTGGTCGTATGGGAAGTCAAGAGGATGTTCATAACCTAATATTCTCCCCTCTTTACTTCCTTCAAAGTAAGCCTTGTTAATAAGATTTACCTTATCTCCAACTTCAAATCGCTTAGGCTCGCCGTTGTTCCACATGTATTCAGTAGACATGGTATTTGCATAGGTATGCGAACGGTTGTACGCTTCATCGGCGGCTTTGACAGCTTCCTTCTTAAGTTCCTGTTCAGCTTCTGGTATCATGGAATCAGAGACAAATTCAGGGTCAAAGCCTGACAGGATATATTTGTCTCCATCCTCCGGAAATGCGATATTGTCCGGCAATGGTCTGCCATAGTCCTCGTTCCTTACAATCTCCCATATCTGACTGCCTTTTTCAGTTCCATCCGGCTCAAAAATAACGATGAATGTCAGTCCGTTTAACTTTCCTGATTGAAACGTGATTTTCAGGTCTTCTCCGGCTATCCTGTAGTCTTCGCTGAAGATTAAACCTGAATCCTTATATTGATAAGCCTTGAATGTTCCTTCTTCTTTTCCGTCCTCATTTTCTACGGCACGGTCAACGGTATTAACATCTGACATTGTCCCAATCCGTTTTGGATAAATATCGTCAAAGACGACTACCTGTTCGACAATTTGTGAATTATTAAGACCGGCAACCGCATCTATGTAAGGGGTGTCTTTAGGTAACATTAGCCGTTTTGATACCACACCTTCAATTGTAACCTCTGTTTTGGGGTTTGAAAAGTAACTGTCTGGTACTCGAGAGCGCACAAGGTTATTCACTGCATATTGTTCTCCTTTGGGTAGTGTACCTTCTGACAGTTGTATAATATTTGCCGCAGCACCACTTTGGAAATAAGGATTAAAAATTCCGTTATAGATTTTACCTTTTTCAATTCCTGTGAGTACAGTGATAGATGTGCTTGCAGAAAGTCCTGCTAGTTTATACTTAACTACATTATAAATGTAAAGTTTAATATTTGCTCCTACTACATTTCCAAGGTTGACTTCAGTGGTTACAGCTACTGATGTATTATCTTCTTCAATGTCAAGAAATAATACTTCATCAAGATTATCTATCTCATATCGACTTCCTGTCCTTTTGAACTCTTTCTCAAAGATTTTCTGCTCATTTCCATTAAAAGAAATATAGGTTTTTGCTTTAGCAGGAGATGGAGTGTGGGCGGTTAGTATATTGACTTCAATACGTCCTGTTGTATGAAATGCATACTTACCTTTATTTAGCATTATATTCCCATTGTCTCTTTTATAAGATATAGTGGAAGTTGTACTATTAATATTTACTTCATTCTGTGAATCACCATTGGGAATTATTTGCTCTTTATCTTCTGACAAAGCAGATTCTGGGAAATAATCATTTGATAATTTACGAAAATTATCCTGAATGGAATTCCCATCTCCATCATTGATGAAAACTAAATCCTTACGATATTTTGCTGGTATATTTTGTTCTCCTCCAAATGCAATAATTCGCGTAGCATACTTTGTCTGTGAATCGGTGCGAGTCATGGCTGACACCTCAGCCCCTAACTCGAATTTAACCGGAGTTCCGTATTCACAACGCCCAAAGTGAATTACATTATCGGTTATCCACCATTCACAGCTCCACGCTTCAGCCATCATGGTCAAAGCGTCAATGAGGTTTGTATTTGAATAAGTCAGAGATTTGGATTCAGCACCATAGCCATCCTGTATTTCATAAATAAAATCAGATGTACGGTACTTAAATCCCCATGCCTGCAGGTTTCTCAGAAAGACATTCAGATGTATGGAAAGATTTGCAGTGAGAGACCATGATGCTTCATTTCCATAACCTTCCGGAGTATACTTGAATATCTTATTCTTCCATTTCCGGTAGTAGGCATCTAACCGAAGTTCATAATCATAACCACCGGTTGAGGTGTTGAACGATGGAGAGTAAGGATCTACAAGCTCGAATATACCGATCTCGTTATCTATCCCATCGCCTAGTTGAAAATAGACAGGATTCATGAGGGAGAACTTCAATGTGATGTAATCCTCCTTCATCAATTCAAACTTCCGCTTACTACCTTTACCGGGCAAAGTGGAGAATCTTGTCTTACCGGATATGTCCTTGATTTCAATCTCTTTCATAAAATCGTTTCGTGCGCCTTCACACGATGCTTATTGTTACAAAGATATAAAAATGATAGTTTTATCAATCACTTTTTATCCAAAATTCGATTTTCTGGATTGGGTTCATTTAATTTTAACGTGAATTTTCCAATTCCTTGCATGAACTGGCTGAATTGATTACACGATATATAGATGGTACGGTATAAGATAGTGGGCTGATACTTTGTCTTAATCTCCAACTTTCCTGATTTTAATTCATTACAAAATGAAGAATACCTTTTAAAAAATAAATCTTTTGTTGGTGCGGTAAGATTTATTTGTAAGGTTAAATTGCGCTCATCAACTTTAACATTGTCAGTAATGACATGCTTCCCATGTTCAAGTCTTGATTTGTTTTCTATCAATTCTTTATTAGGGGGTGGTGTCATTAATGCAGACAAAGAGGTATCATCCATACTTATCCCCCACTCTATATACGCATCTTTTCCATTTATAAATAATTCTCCTATCATTGTAATCCATTTTTAATATTAGTATTGATATTATCTAGTTTTTCTCCAAAACCTTCAAGGATTTTCTTTACAAATCCTGATATATCCTCCAAATGCCCATTGGACGAAATCATAAGATTCCTTATTTCAAGTAATGTAGTATTACAACTGTCAGTTGAAACTCCAATAGATTGTAAGACAGATATATTTTGCAAAATTTGTAAACCTACTTCATATAGTGCAGTGAACCGTCCGTTAAGTTCACCAGCTTGCTCTTGGGACATTGTTTCAAAACCTTTATTGGTTGCTTTTTGTCCTTGTCCTGAAGAAGTACCCAATCCCATAGATTCCATCAAGTCATTTCTCTCTTTCAAGGCATCGTTTACAATATCATCCCACTGCTGTTTCAGACTGTTTTGTTCATCTTTTGATATAGAACCATCGTTCCCCATTGAATCGGCAAACTTCTTATACCATTCCTTCAGGCGTTTGGCATAAGTGTCTGAAATCATGGATTCAATGATAGCCTCCTGCATCATCTTCTCAAATGATTCGGCAAAATCTTCTGAATCGGATTCCATGTCAAGAAGCAGACTTTTGAAATCATTTTTTACAGTGTCAAATGATACAGAAGTAAGTTTTTCGTAATAGGCTTCTTCCAATTCTTCAAGCTGCTTCCAGTAACCAATGTATTCATCCATGTACTGGGCTGCATTCTCATGCCCGTCATCAGCATAGCTTTTAATTTTGGAATACAGATCTTCTGCCCCCATCAGGACATTGTACATCTGCTCGCTTGTCAGATTCCAGAAATCCCCGACATCACGTACCGTTGTTCCTGCTACTTTACTAATGCGTTCCCAGTCGGCAGCGGACATGGCGTCATTAACCCGTTTGTTGCTGGAGTGGGTTCCACCCATACCCAAGAAGCCATTGCTATAAGCTGCACCGGAGCGACGCATCATCTCTTGGGTATTAGCCATAGACTGTTCGATATTCTTTTTCTGCTGTTCGTAAAGTTCGGGGGCATCTGCTACAGCAGAATCTTCCATCTTTTCAGCAAGGTTATCGAGAGCCATTTTCAAATCCTGATTGGACTGGGTAAGCCGTTCCACATCTTCCTTCAAATGTGGATCACTTTCTTTATTGCCTATCAATCCGAAAGTCAAAGTGTCAAATATTCCTCCAACAGCTTTAAATACGCTTCCAAACACATTCCCGACAAAGCCATCAAGTCCTTGAGAACCTATTGCATCTAATAAGGAAAATGCAGCTCCGATAATACCACCTACTTCTTCCCCAATATCAGTGAACACATTTGCGACATCCATAGCTAAATTCCCGACTTGCGAAAGCGACAATTCGGAATTGGAGCCAAGTTCAGTAATTACATTTGACAAGGTGGTAAGGTTACTGATAGTTTTATCCGCTGACTTCTGAACATTGACTTGTGCATTCTGTTGTCTTATTTGGGCATCGTTCAGTTTTTTTGTAGCGGCTTCTTTCTGCGCATCCGTACCGCTCTCCATTGCTTTATTGTATTCGTTTTGGGCTTGTGCAAGTTCTTCTTGAGCCTTAGCCAATTCGTTCAACTGGTGCGGTAAATCTCCCAATAATCCACCCTTATCAATAAGGACGGTCTGAATGTTATTTAACGCTTCATCAATGACCTTCTTTTGGTCAATAGACATATTCTTGTATTCTTCGGAGTTCTTGAAGTCTTTAAGTTGCTGTTTCACTTTGTTCAAGGACTCTTTAGAAACCTTATCCAAGTCTCCGAATACCAGTTCCCAGTTGATTCCCTGTTTCAGCTTTTCAAGATTGAGAGAAGAAAGAGCTTCTTCCATCTGCTTCTGTAAGATGTTCTTATCTCCTTGCGTTGTAGCCTCTGAAATCTTACGAGTGTATTCAGAAGTGATGGCATCACGTTTCTGCAAGAATGTACCATAGCTTTTCAGGTAACGTTCGTTGGCCTCGATTGCAGCCCTGTTTTCGTCTTCCGTTACTTTAGCCAATCCCTTTTCACGTACCTGCATGGCATTGCTCGCACGATTACCCAACGCTTCTCTCTGTTCTGCTGTGAGTTTCCCTCCTTGCGCTTCTTCCCATAACTTACGCTGTTTCTTTACTTCGTCAATCTCTTTCTGATAGTCCAATTCAATCTGTCTGCGCTTCTTTTCAGAGCCTTCTTTTAGCAGATTAATTTCGTTCTGCTGATTGGTTCTGCGAAGTTGGAGAAGTTCATCAGCAATCTGCTGTTGTTTCTTCTTCCGTTCGTCTGCTTCTTTTATTGCATTATCAGAGGTAATGCCTCCAAGTGATTCAAATTTCTTTTTCTTGTCGGCATAATCAGCTTTTGCATCCGTGTACTGTTTGGCAGTAAATTTCTTTTTGTCAGCTTCTATCTCTTGAAGTTTTTTCTTTGCATCTTCCCATACTTTCTTAGCTGCATCGTAATCTTCCTGATAATTTCCGTTACCTTTTTCCCTCGCTTTTTGTTCGGAAGCCAAAGCTGATTTAATCATATCAAGCTGCCCTTTAGAAAATTCACCACCAAGAGAAGATACTATTGCAATGGCATTATTTCCAGAATTTTCAAGTGCTTTTAATGATAAATCTATATCATCAATAACAGAAGCTATATCGCTATCTTTTAATTCCTTAATCTTGGCAAGGAATGAGTTCACTTCTGGTTCTGCGACTTTAGCCTTTGCCTGATTCACGATGGCAAGCTGGGCATTAATTGCGTCATTAACATTTGTATCTCCCCAACCGTTGCCATTCATATCAATCATGGTAACACCCTGCGTTTTGCGATTCCGATATTCTTGCAATTTCAATTCAGCAAGACGCAACGCTTCTATGTCATCAGCATTGGCACGTTTGGCATCTTCTTCGGCTATGAGCTTTTTATACTTGACGATTTCTTTCAAGTATTCGGTTTCGGTTAGGTATTTATCAAAGATGTTAGGATATTCAGCTTTTAACTTTTCGAAAGCGGCAAGTCGTTCTCCTTCTGACAAGACATTGTTTTCGATGATAGCTGTAAGCTCATCAATCTTCTCTTTATGTTCTTCCTGCTTCTTTGTATTTTCATCAAGAATCTGATTAAAATTCTTTGTGGCTTTTTCAGCGGCAGATGTTCTGTCGGATAAGGTCCATATAGCAGCTGCCACCCCTGCTACAGCAACGGCAACAGCTACATAAGGATTTGCAAGCATAGTAGCATTCAATAACATCTGAGCCTTTTGTGTTGCGACAAGCCAGCCATAATGGATAATTTCTTTAGTAGTCAAAGCTGCTATTCCGGTAGCTTGCAATGATTGTAGAGCTGTAACAGTCATAACAGCAACCTTGTACGTACCATAAACAGCGACAAGGCCTGCTATAACAGTCCCCACTTTCTCATAATTCTCAACCAAAGAAGAAACACCACTCAATGCATCACTGATAATACCTTCATTGGCCTGTCCGATTTCATTGAACATTTGCGAAATGCTATCCTCAATATTTGAGATTTGCCCGGCAATAGTTTTGGATTGGGCTTCCATCAGACCTCCGAATTTTCCTCCTTCATTAGTGAGATTTTCAATGACTTCTTGAACTTCAGGGAATCCGACTTTGCCAGCTTCTACGAGTCCTTTTACTTCACTTTCAGCCACATTAAATTTCTTTGCAAGCATTTCAATCATAGGAATACCACGACTTGTGAACTGATTAAAATCTTCAGTATATAATCTCCCCTGCGCACGTGTGGTTCCATACAGATAAACCAAATCCCCAAGAGGAATACTCAGACCGGCGGCAATATCTCCAAGACGGATAAGGGTTTGGTTTACATCTTCGGCTGCAACTCCATATGCCAAAAGCTGCTTTGCACCTCCTGCAACGTCTTGCAAACTAAAAGGTGTAGTAGCAGCAGTCCGTACCATTTGTGCCATAAGTTCCTCTGCCTTTGCTTTACTTCCAAGCATAGTGGTAAAGGCAACTTCCAACTTCTGGAACTCTCCACGAACTTGCGCTACCTGTGTAACAAATTCTTTTGCAGTGAATCCTGCACCAAAAACAGCAGCAGATTTAGCAATGCGGTTAAACAGGGCTTCTATATTTCCACCTTCCTTTTCAACGGTTTGAGAAACAGATCTAATGCCTTTTTCAGTTTCTTGTAATTTGCGAAGTAAATTAGAGTTATCACCGGTTATATCGAAATGCAATCCAGCCATAGTCTTTTCGTCCTTAGATTATTGGCGTACAACATTATACGCTTAGGCAAAGATAGTGAATTATACGCTAATTCTGCTATCAAGCTCAAACATAAGGATAATTTTTAATCTTTTCATTTTGTTATAAATTTATTAATTAATACATTTGCGCAAATGTGTTTGTATAAATAGAGCAATGGATTTCGAAGACAAAATAATTCAGTTATCTGATAAAGTAACCAAACAAAAGGATGGAATAAACACAGAAGAAGCAACGAAAACGGCTTTTATCATGCCAATGATTTCAGCATTAGGTTATGATGTGTTCAACCCTTTTGAAGTAATACCTGAAATGGATTGCGATCTGACAAAAAGAGGTGATAAGATAGACTATGTCATATTAAAAGACGGCAAGCCAATTATTCTTATTGAGTGCAAGCACTGTAAACAAAATCTTGACTTGCATAGCACCCAACTTGCTAAATATTATGCAGCATCCAATGCGCGTTTCGGAGTACTGACTAATGGTGTGGAATATCGCTTCTATGCGGATTTGCAGAAAACAAATATCATGGACGAAAAACCGTTTTTAGTTGTGAATATGCTGGAACCGTCAGATACAGATATAGAACAACTAAAGAAATTCCATAAATCTTATTTCAATGAAAGTGAGATTCTAAGTACAGCGCAGGAACTGCAGATAACAATACAAGTAAAGAACTTGCTGGAGCAGAACTTCAAGCAACCAGGCGATGAGTTTACAAGATACTTTGTTCGCAGTTTGAATGATGGCAAATCAAATTCTAAATTGATAGATCAATACAAACCAATAATTAAGAAGTCTATAGCTTCGGTTATTGGGGATATGATTTCTGACAGATTGGCTACTGCAATGCAGGTAGAAGAAAATAAACCTCAATCGCAAGAGTTGCTTGATGGGGTCGTGGCTATTGATGAAAGACGAGGTGTTATAACCACGCAGGAAGAAATAGACGCATACAACATAGTTAAAGATATCTTGAAACAATATATAGATGAATCTCGTATCCGATACATTGATTTTAAGAATTATTTTGCCATTAATCTTGACGGGTATTATCGTAGGTGGATATGCAGACTATCGTTAGAAAACAATAATAAACGTATAGGCCTCCCAATCAATGGTTATGGTAGCTGCGAGTGGATTAAACTTGAAAGCGTTGAGGACATACGCAAATATCAAGATAGGCTAAAGATTGGGCTTGATGTGGCTTGGGCTGCATACGAAAATGATAAGGAAAGAAACAATAACAAATAACATTTCAATTATGAAGAAAATTTTACTTATGCTGGCAATGATTTTACCAATGATTACATTTATAGCATGTTCAAATGACGATAAAGAGCAGGAAGTAAAAATACCAATTACGTTAAATGAGCTTCAAGGAAGCTGGCATAATTCGTCTTATGGCATATATCGCCATATAACATTTGAGGAAGATAGTTATTCGTATTATATTATGAGCGATGATGAAATAACCCATCGTGAATACGGTACATATACCATTAATGGCATTAATATAACATTTACATCAAAAGGAGAAATGTCTAAACTTGATAATTGCGAAATATATTGGGAGGACGATTATAAGAATTATCTTCACATATATCCAATAGGGACATTTATAAGAGCTGATTAAATTTGAAATCAGGTAAATACCCAATAATAAATTTGCTCTATTTTTTATGTTCTTTGGGGAGAACAAAGTGTTTTCCCCGAAATTTTTCTGACAAAATTATTCTATTTTTAAAATCACTCACTTAACATTTGCCTAATAAGCTCACGATTTTTGGGATCATCGGCATTAATGATTTCATGGTTATCCGTAATACCAAGTTTCTTTCGCTCTTCTTCAGACAAATAGACGGAAGTGATAGCATCAGCCATCAACATCTGCAAATTGGCATAGCTGATTCCCCAAACCACATATTCCATGCTCCATCCGTAACGCTGGCAGGCCCAGTCTATAAGCGTACCATAGGTGCTTTTCCCACAGAAAGACAGGTTGCCTGACATGTTCTTAACTTTCGTAATCCGGTTACGTTCTGCTTGCTCCTTGTCAATCCCTAAATGGGTGATATAACTTGATACATCTTCCAACGTAAAAGTAATGACAAGCAGTTGGGTGAGTTCATCTACATCAAGTTTTTCCTGAAACAGCTTAGTGCGTGATCTGACTTTAATCTCATCTTGAATATCACGTTTCTTGCTAAGGCTATGGTAAGCAAGCATACGACACACCGTTTCCCTATTTTCAGAAGACAATCTAAATGCTTCTAAATAGGGGTTGCGTGAAAGCATTTCTGTATTGACATTAAGAGTTTTAATAAGCCTTGAAAGAAGATAGCTTTTACCGAGTGTGGGAGGGTATAAATAGAATTGCCGATGACCTATTTTGAAACCAACAGGCTTCTCCATAATGGTATCGGCAATATTCATTTCAATGATTTCGTTGTTATCCATAATCTAATACCTATTGAAAAGCTGGTTTATCCTACCTACCAGCGAAGGGTGTCTTTCCACACGTCATTACTGTGAGAAAAAAGTATATGGACATTATTAACCACCGCCTCCCGCCGCTGTATAGGCAGCTTGTACTTCAACAAGTTCATTTGCTTTTACAGTTGCAGTTGTTTGTGTCGGCTTTGTTTTGCCGGAAACATCTTTGTACGCTATTGTAACAGAACCGGCTTGTGTGGATAATGTTACCCCACTTTTGTGCCAGTCATTTGCTCCTTCAGTAGAGAGTTTCCACGCGCCGGCTCCACCATCACCCGAAATGACTACTTTAAGGCTGCCGGCTTTGCTAAAATCCACAACTTCAAATTTAACGGTATTTCCAGTTGCAGGCTTCAGAGCGTCAAGAGTGTATTTCCACTTCGTACCATTTTCAGTATCGTATGTCGGTTCCATAGACAGAACACCTCTTTCGATAATAATACCTTCGACTGTCGGATCTTCAGGCTGGAGCTTGAGGGCATATTCACCTTCAATAATTCCATCATTATCTTCAACAGGCTTCTGTCTTCCTTTTGCGGCACGGATTTCAAATTCAAGTACATATGTATTTTTACCATACCGCACAGCTTCGTTATCACCTCCTTCAATTTTGGCTTCCTGCTTGTTGCCTTTTGTAGGTGTCAATTTTGTTGAATTCTCCACAGGAGTGGGAATATCAATCCAAGAGGTTGGAGCTTCACCATTGGCTCCAAGCTTTCCGATTTTCAATTTGGGCATTCCCCAGCTTAATGCTGCCATAACATTTATTCGTTTACTTGTTTATACAATAGTTTGTTATTGATGAAGTGTTCATCCTTACCATTTACGGGCATCACCCGCTGTTTGTCAAGGGTAAAACGGAAACCGCTACCACGACCGACTTCAAGCACTTCGATAGCCACCTTGCAGAGTTCGCGGCAACGAATATCATTCATTTCTGCTTGTCCACCACGGATATTGTCTTTTACGTAGATATTCACGTTTACAAAAGCTTCCTGAATCTGTCCGCTTCCATTATCAAGAATAGAGATAACAATATCCTCTTTATCAGATCCATTGGGACGCTTGGAAGATTTACACAATTTTCCTGTTACGGTACGTTCCAAAGCAGAGCCTTTGATGTACTTGTAAATATCATCCTTTATGTCAATATCCGATTTCATTTGGCTATCTGTGTTTTAAGTTTCTGCATCATGGATGGGAGTTCTTTACGGGCAAACAGTTCGGCAGATGCAAGGACAACCTTGTTGTCCATCGCTTCCACGTATTCGGCATAGTTCATTCCGGCAACGACTACAAGAGCATACCCGGTCGAGTATTTTTTTATCAGCTCTGCTGCAAACTCCTTCCCAATCTTACTGCCTTCTGAACCATTTTTTACTTGCTGAAAACTTGAATACTGAACTATCTTTCCGTTATGAGAAATGACATATCCGACAGAACTACGAAGATTTCCTGTTTGGTCAAACCAACTTTCCTCTGGAGAGCGGTCGCGAGCTTCTATCACGCATTTTTCTCCCAAATAGGCAAGCGCACGGATAGTGAGCATTTCCGTACGTTCTGCTTCAGCCTGAATAGCGGCTTGCACTTCGCTCATCGGTGTTGTCATTTTAATTCCCATATTATCCTATCCACATTTTGCATTGATGCTGGTAAGGCATGAATCCTTTCACTTCATATTCGTAAACTTCTCCAAAGCGGAACAATCTTACTTTCTCGCCAATGACAAACTTTCTGCTATTTGGTTTCATGTAAATGGTAAATGAATACTTCTTTACCGAGCCATCCTCGAAAGTGCGCTCATCGGCTTTTCCGGCAGGAACAGCATCGCATTCAATATCACCTTCCCAATAAGATTCTCCGGGATGGAAATCTCCGTTTTCATCCTCATATCCGGGAGTGGTTACTTGATATTGCAGACGATATGGTTTTATGCTTAATACTGCCATAGATTAACCTCCTATGTAAACCATGGGCTCACCAACACATTTGTCAGTTTCGCCTATGGATGCGTAAATGGCATTCATCTTTTTCAGTATCACATTCCTGTCTGGAAGATTAACAGACTTATCTGCTTCGGAGAAGTTTATCGCTTCAATCAGAGAATAAAGACAATCAGCAACAGCACCTTTAAACTCTTTGCTTGTAATTACCTCGTAAGTAACTTCATCTTCTCCATTAAGGTTACGAGCGAGAAGTTTATTCTCAAATTTGCCTTGCGGGAAGGGATAATCAATTTCGTCTATCAGTGCTTGCAGGATTGTCTTCATAATTTACACGGCTTTATGTGATTCAACAGCAGCTTTCAAAGCAGCTTCTTCTTCGTCGTTTAGTTTGTTTACGGTCTGAATGACTTTTTCATCAGTGGTCTTGTCTGACAGTCTTCCACCGGTGATTTTATTCAGCTCCTTAACGAACTCAGGCTTTTTGTAAGTCTGTCCCCAAATGGTGATTTTTACATCCGTTGAATCAGTCGCTTCCTTTTCTGTGTCTACTACCTGAGCTTCTGAAAGGTCGAGAGAATAAATCTGGTCCACATTCTCGATAACCGGAAGCACCAAAGCCTGACCGTTGGTAAATTCCTGCAACGGGTCTGTCTTGGAGTAACGGCTGATTAACTTGTAGCTGTCCACAGTAGCATACTCAACTCCGTTTACACGGTTGGTATCTTCCGCCAATGTTCCCCATACAAGAGAACCGACATTATCAGCAGATGGAAGGAAAATCAACTTGTTTGCATTGAAAGGCTTGTAAGAATTTCTCTTGCCGTTCTTTTCAATAATTACAGTACGGTCAATCTTCAAGAAGTCAAGGTTATATTCAGCCTTGAATGCTTCATCAAAAGATGTAGCGGTAGGAACAGGCAACTTGCTTGTTTCTGTAACAACTTGCTCTTTATAACCAGCAACAAGTTCTTTAGCCCACTGGGACTTACGGATTTTGTTGTAAGTGGAAAGAGCGATTGCAACCACAGACAATGAGTTTCCGTCATCATCAGCTTTTGAAGTTACACGCTCGATATCATCACCGGTAACAATTCCGGCAGTTTCAACTCCGAAGCTGTGGCTTGGGAGATAGCCATAATTGATACGCAACCCGGTTCCGGTATTTTCTTCGTCCTGAACCAAGATGATACCATCAGACAAACCTTTCAAGAAGTTCGCTTCGTTTCTTTCATCAATTCCGACAGAGCAGGCATATCCATCATCTGTAATCTTGTTGAAAATACGCTGGAGCTGCGCTTTCTTGGCATTCGCATCAGAAGTCATAGAAAGCTGAGCCTTCATAATGTTGATAGCATTAATCTGAGTTTCCTTCAACTGCTTTTTCATACCGACTTTCGGCAGTTTACCGCTGGACTGTGCGATTGAATCACGTATTTTCAACGGCAACGGAGAATCCATCGCAACCATATCTGCAGCTACATAAGTCGTGTTAGCGGAAGTTCCTTCCCATTTCTGGTCGGCAGAATAAACCGGAGTAAGCATTTCCTTGTGGTAATACTTCAACGGCTTTTTCTGATTATTCACTTTCTCTTGTACAAAGAGGCTCAACTTGGGCCATACTTTGCTTACATATTCAATAAATAATGATTTTTCCATTTGTTACCTCATTTAATCGTGCATAAATACAAGCATAGGCAAGGCGGCTTTCAACGCATCCTTGATGCCGTCAATCGGATATGGCGAAGCCACATCGTTCACTTCCCCTGCATACATGATACCTACAAGCGGTTCGTTGGCTGGTTTGCTGCATACAACGACACCGGCATACTCATGCGATCCGGGCAATGAATCATAACCATTACCTGCTGAATTTACAGGCATAGGCTTATAGGTATCGGTTGCGGTATCATGGATAACAATGTGTCCGGCATTGATAACAGAATCCTTAAATCCTGTCATATCCAGCGTGCGACCTCCAATGATACCGGAAATGTACTTTCTGATAACCACCGAATCCATACCGGACAAGATGGCTCTTTCTTCTTTTGAGAAATCTGCTACTGCACCCATTTCGTTTTGCTTTGTGATGAAAGATTAAAATTTAGCCAAAGCCTTTATCTCTTCATCTGTTAATACTTCATCTTCTTTTGGCTTACCACCTCCTGCTGCCGGGGGATTGCCCAATGTGGAAAGTCCTGCATCGGCACGCTCTTGGTTGTAGTTTTTTAAATCCTCTTCAACTTCGGAATAGAACTCGTCAAACTCATCATCGTTTTCAAATTTCATTTTAGCGAAACTTTTCAGAATACGAGTGCCGAATGTACCAGAGTCTTTTAATAAGGCTTCAAGTTTGGCTTTTCTACTGGAAGTGGTTTTCTCTCCTTCCAATGCAGCAAAGTGAGCTTCCTGCTGTTCACGGTATGCCTTAAACCATGAAGGCTCGTCGTCATTCTTGTTTCCTTTGTTTTGGGGATTTTTGTTCTTTGAACCAGCCTGACGATTGTTCTTGTTCGAAGTGTCGTCATCATTGTCTTCGTCATCGTCATCTGTTTCGGGGTGATTCTTCTTCCATTCGTCAAGCAGACGGTTAGCTTGCGACTGACCGAAAGAAAGGTAGGGGAGAACCGCATCAATCGCTTTGTCTATTTCTGCGTTTGCATCCTCTTCTGAGGCATCATCTGCGAGTTCAAGGTTATCGGCAATTTTAGCAGCGATACCCTTCAACTCTTTTACGTTGAACCCTAACGCCTTCGCTTTAAGTTTCAACCTTACTAAAACTTGCTGTTGTCTGTTCATTATTACTTAGATTTGAATAAAAAAATAGTCTGCGTAGCACAAGCGTATGCCAGCAGACTATTCGTGTTGAACTAAACCTAAGAGCAATGAATAAGGTTCTTACGACAAGTTCGTGGCGTACAGCTTCATACGCACTACAAAGATATATAAATATGGCTAATAATCAATCATTTTATATGTAAAATTTTACCTCATCAAGAAAAATCTACCTGACGAGGTAAAACATTACTGATTTTTCCTCATTTGGGCGGTAACTTCATTAGCCAGCGTTTCCTGTTTGTATTTCAGGTACGAATCGAAAAATTCATACAAGATTAAATCAGGGTAGGCATTCACATCACCGAATCTCTCTACACGTACTTTTTGTGGCTCATAACCTCGCTTCTTGCAGAGCTGCGACACTTGTCTTCCAATCTGGTTCAAATCTCTCACATAAATCGGAAGCTGGTTCTTGTTTACATAGGCAGCAACAGTAGACATAGTGCCGCTTACTTCATTCTTTTTGAGAAGTTCCTTTACTCTTTCTTCCAGCAAGATTTGTCTTTGCTCAAGTTTTTCCAGCTTCTTTTCGTATTCTACATTAAGCTGTGCCATCTGCATGATAAGTTCAGCTTGTGTCATGCGTGGTCTTTTGTCAGATGTTTCTTCCATTGCTCTTGGTCTTAATAGTTCAACATTTATTGGATTCCTATTGCCTTCCTGATGAAATCAGCGGATTCGGCTAAGGAAAGATTCAATTTTCGGGAAACGAGATTCATCATGCTGTCAACGGATTCCTTTGTTTCAAGGTTTCCGCTGACAAATTCCTGCATGATGAATTTTTCGAGAAGTCTGTTTTTCAATACTGATGTTTTCATTGCTCTATATAATTATTAATTTATTTCGTTAATTGTAAGTTCCGGATATTCTGCGCCTCTTGCATTTTCCAACCAAATCATTGTATTGCAGAAATCAACAGCTTCTTCGTATGTTGCAAACTTGAATGTTACACTTGAACCTTTTTTTGATACTTCGTATTTCATTGCTCTTTACTTTTAATGGTTTGTTATTTTGGATATGTAAAGATAGTGATAATTTATTGAATATCAGTATTTTATAAACTTTATTTTCTTCATAAAATACAGAAAAACAAAGATTTAACTTTTACTTACAGACATAGAAAAAGCGGAACAGATTTCTCCATTCCGCTTTCGTTGTCTTAATTAAATGCTCTTTTGATTTATGAAGTACTAAATCACCACAAAGATAGAAAACCTATTTTTAAGCGCAAAACATCAGCCGGAAAGTTTCCTTACCTTTCGGAGTAACGAATAACTGTGTTCCGGTATGCCCGTTATGCTCGTAATCTTTCAGCTCAAATAAAGATGGAGTATGTTCTGCGTATGGCTTCAATTTCCGCTTTGCATCACGATAGACATACTTATTCTCCAGTAGCAGGGAAATGAATGTGTTTTGAGGAATCTTCAATTCTTTGGCAGTATCACGGAGATTGGTCAGCAGGTTTCTATCAACTAACTTGTCAAAATATTCTGCTTTGGGTTTCATAGTTGAATTTTCCAATGACAGACGCTCGTTTTCCTCAACGGTAGCTACCAACTCTTTGAGTGCTTCTAGATAGGTTTGAGGGAGTTTCTTTTCGCATTGGCTCTGCTTTTCTGTTTCCAGTTCTTCCCAGCGGTCTATTATTTTAGCTCTAAGCACAACATCGTATCCACTGGCAAGAAGCAAACAAGCCTTCTTGTTTAAATTATACATCATTCTGCTTTCTCCCTTTGCATCAGTATATGAAGAAGTCATTATTTGATACTGCGAATAGTTTTTACCAAATGCAAAATTTAAGATAGCTTCCTGTGTAGCCTCTGACAAGTATTTGTATTGCGTTCTATCTCCTCTGTGGTATTCAGAACCAACCAATCCTGATGTGGATGCGTTGGCTTTATTAATGTTTTCCACCATGTTACGAATATCTCTCAACACGTGGGCGTGTTGTTTTCCTGTAAGTTCCGCAATCTCCAGTGAACTCATTGTGTTTTTGAAAATCTGAATATCTTTCATACAATTTTCGTGGCGTGTCCCTTTACACGCAGGATAAAAAATACGGCTACTGACATAGAGGAATCAGCAGCCGTATCATATCCATTACTCTTAATGAATATTTAATTTCTTACTTCATGCGAAAACCTCTATCTATCGCATTGCAAACCTACAAAAGTTATCGGATAAAAGCAAGCGAACAACTTACGAATAATGCAATAACAGCAACAATCAGAGCAAGAATACCTGTTATAGCTGCAACCTTGCTCCAATCAATAGGATTATTCAGATTAGGATTATCATATAAATATAGCCTTCCTTTGTCAGTAAGTCTGGCGGCTTCTATTCCACCACCTTCTACGGATGCACCAAAAACAAGGCCTTTATCATGAAGAGAATGAATGGCAAGTGCATACTCATCAGACCTGATAGCAGTCTGACCATAAGCAAGACCGGCAGAAAGCATAAACAATACTTTCTTTTCTGTTTTTGAAAGTCTGATACGTTCCATACTACTTATTGTCTTTTCTGAACGGATTAAAATCCGGGTCTTCATCTTCATCAACCACTCCGGCTAAATAGAGATTGGTGTTAGCTTCATCCTGCCAACGCTCGAATATCACACGGTCGGCTTCGTCCTGACGCTCTCGCTCTTCTGGTGTCATGGCGGCACGTTGGGCAGCGATGCGTTTATCAACTTCCTTTTCTCTTGCTCTTTCTTTCTCAATCTCATCAATAACCTCATCTATTGAAGAATAGCAAGATTTTGCATAACTACACTCAGCACCATCATATTCAAAAGTAACGGCTTTATCAGTTTCACTTATTATCTTATACTTCTTTTGCTTTTTCATTGCTCAATTAAAATTATTCTGTAAATGCCATCCTCTTCTACTTTACGTTTCTTTACCAAGAATTTCGTCCTCTTGTCAAACAAAATCTCATGCTGATTCTCTAATGTAAAGATACCATTAAATTCCGAGATTTTACTAATATCCCGACCGTTTTTACTCTGAATTTCAAAGATAACCCTCTTATGGTTCTTAGGAACTCCTGCATGAGAAATAAACTTTCTTGGAGTATCTTCATATAAGCTGGAGGACACAAAACCATTGTCCGAAACAACATCGCCAATATGGTCAAGAAAGCGTTCTTGCAGTTTTTTCATGCTCATGGTTTCACCACGATATACAACGCCCTCATGTTTAGGGAGTTTGGCAAGAGCCTGACTTATCAGCGTACTTGCCACATCCACATATTCATCTTCGGTACTATTGCGAAGCCTGCGATTTATCTCACGGCTGGTAGCTCCTTTGTTGGTTTCTCCTACGGCTTGCGTGTAGGCATTCACGGCAGCTTGCTGCACTTCCGGGATATTGGGATAAGTTTGGTTGTAATATTCCACACGGCTCATGGCAAGATTTGTCCTGCGTTTCCGCACAAAGGCTTTCTCTGTCTTGTTATATACATTTACCTTGAAGTCCTCACGAATGTACTTACCGTTATCACGGATGAAATAGGGCGAATTATCCCAGCTCTTGGCTCGGTGGATATTGTCATTGATCCATGCCTTGAAGTTATCCGGTACATCCTTCACTTGATTTACGCTATCAGAAGAAGCGGTACTTTGTCCGTCCCATTCCCAAAATTCCTCTTCAGTTTTGAGGATGGGAATCTTGTAGCATCTACAGACCGGGTGCCAGCCCTTCCATTCAAAATCTTTAGGGTACTTTCCTGCAAGCATATCACAGATGTCGTAATATTGCCCCTTGGGAACTCCTTTGCAATTATGATTTCCGCTCAACTTGATTTCGTAGCCGACCACAAAATCCATCTGTTCCCAACGCTTGTTTTCAGCAGTACGATAAGCCATATTAATTTCGGATGCAGCAAGACGTAAAGAACGGTATTCGCAATCTGTGGCTTTGCTGGCTGTACCGAATTTCTCCTTGTAATCCTTTTGCAGACTGTGGAAGTCAAGCAGATATTTGGATATGCGCTTGCTAAGGGTTACGGCGCTGTACCCTTTCTCTATGGCGCATGAAATAGCATCTTCCAGCTCTTTCTTGTAAACGACAGACTGGTTCCATAGCTTATCGGACACATTAAAGCCTTTGTCCTTGCGATTCTGAAAGGCTTTCAGCACATCGGAGTTAGTTTGATACAGGACTTTGTACTTTTCTTTATCCACAACTGCATCATAAGCCTTCAATACAGCATTGGCAAGCAAATCTTGTACTTCGTTGCTGTTTTTCCATTCTTCACTCGTACCACGATAAATAATGGTTTGAATCTCACTTACAAAGCGTTTCTGAATATCATTTATTCTCTTTTGGGTTTCCGGGTAATTTGAGAAAGAGAATGGTATGTCCTTCAAGTCCGCTTCTGAAATACCCAAGCTCTCAACCAGTTTAGCCGCTTCAAGATTAAGCGTGTCGTATATGGATTGCACGAGCGCAACATACTGGGCGAGCCGCTTGTTCAGCTCGCTGTACTTATACTTCTGATTGGGTGTTTTAGGCTTTGCCATTACTGCTTTTTGAATTTATTAAATGCCTCTACTAATTTTGATGCAGCTTTTTGCAAATTATCAGTCATTTGTGGAATTTGTTTTTTCAAGGTGGCGATGGATTTGTTTCCTTTTTCTTTAGCATCTTCAGTAATATGCTTTTTACACCACTCCTTATGACATTCCTTATTGCAGAAAAAGTAACATCCACTTATTCCGTACAAGAATGGCATTTTAAAAACAAACCCCAATCGCATAGCTTCAGAACCGGCAACACCATCGGATTTATCCGTTTCAAATAATAACGTTCCACAATGCGAACATCTAATTTGCCGTTTCATTTCTTATCAAACTTTTCACAATAATCAAGATTTAAAAACATACTTCTTTTCTGAAAGGGGCACTTACACATAAAGTATTCTCCTTTCAGATTCTTGTCGTGGAAGTCATGTGCGTGTTGGCATTCACGACAACGATAATTGGGCTGGGGTTGTGTTTTCTTTGCCATATTATTCCTTTTCAATCCTGTCAGGTGCAGGCATTTCCAATAAACGGATAGCCTTAATGGTTTCTTTTCCTTCTAATATAGCTTTACATAAGCGATGATAACCGTCAGCAATTTGACCGACCTCATCAAGGATTATAGGATAATCGAGAGAACAATCACGAACACGCTTACACTGGTAAATAAATGTGTGGAGTTGATTACACTCGAATGGCTCTGCCGTCAAATCAATGTTCCATAGTGGCATATCCATAACTGGGTATTCTTTTGCTTTTGCAAAGTCATATAAAGTTTGGGCATTCCATATTTTGTTACCTCGTTGATAACAGCTCTCAGAAAATGTCATATTGTCTATTGGAACTTTCATTGTATTAAAAGTTGGTAACGCAATTCGTTCCGTTACCAACCTTGTATTGATTAACAGATAATTTATTGTACAATCTCCCAATCTTCTGCAAATACATCACTGATGGATGGAACCCATGAATCAGCCTGACCTGATTTTGTATTGTACATTAGGCACTGCGATACATAGTCAATACATTTTGCCTTTCGCATAATCAAATCTTTTGCTGGTTGTGGTAAAGACTGCATGTATGGAATAGTAACTTCTGTAATATGCGCCGGTACTTGCTTGATAACACACATTCCTGTGCCGTTCCAGAAACTTCTTCTGATAGCAAAACCAAATTTCAAGGCTTGAATGGCAATGCCGAATGACATTCTCGGTAATGTAGTTATACTTGTTTCTCCTTTAGCAATAGCCATACGTTGTTCAAGAATTGCAGCATATCTTCCCATAAATTCACGTTGTAACCAAAGCAGGAAAGCTGGATAATCTTCTTTTATAACCTCTCTGAATTTATCAGAATCAACAAATACTGCACATTTTTCAAACTTGTCAAACAAATCATCATGCTCAATATGAAGTCTGTCGAGGAATGAATCTGCACACTTGTATGCTTCCTCAAACGATTCTGCTGGTGACCAGCTTTCATAACCGTCTTTATACTTCACATGATAGCCAGCTTTATCCTTTTCCGCTTCCGATGGAACTCTGCCAGCTTGTAGTAATCCTTTACTATAAGCATCACCCATTGTCATAGGTTCTGCTTCTACTTGTTTTGTACCAATGTATTTTTTCATATCTTTAAAAAATTAGATTATTCTCCGGGAGTATATGTACCAGTAATCGGTGCAGTACTTTCATCGTCAAGGGTTGCGGTTCCTGTGATGGTTGTGCCGGTAATTGTTAAGGAGATAGACTTGATTTTGGCTCCTGTATCACCCTTATCTCCTTTCGCACCAGCAGCTCCAGGTTCTCCTTTATCACCCTTTGGACCAGTTTCTCCAGCATCACCTTTGGGACCTTGTGCACCAGTTTGTCCCTGTTCACCTTTATCACCTTTAGCTCCGGCAGCACCTGTATCACCTTTCTGTCCTTTGAGATTTTTGAAAGCAAAGTTCAGCTTGCCTTCTTCCATCGTTACATCAACAGAAGGTGTACCTATATTCGCATCAACGCTGGCCGTTGCTCCGGTAATGGATGAACAGCCACTGGATTGAGGCAATACTACCATCTTGGCAGCGGTTACAGTAGTGGCACTGATAATGCGAATTATCATTCCGGCAGGAACATCAAGGTCAATTACTCGTTTCTTGGGATTATCAAGCGGAATCATATCATAAGCACTTGGCTCCATATCAGGCATGTGCCGGTAGATTTTTAACGGCTCTACATTCCCATTATCCACTTGGATGACACAAGGACCTTCAGATACAAAATCGGCTATATACAAACCGTCTTTCTGTTCAAAACTAATATCTTTCATACGATAAATAAATTAGATGATTATTACATTGTAGGTTCATTGAATACACTTTCCATATTGGCTTTAGCGGTTTCTGCTTCTTCTTTTTGAATCTGTTCTAAAGAAGATTGTGGGTCATTAGAGATACCTGCCATCTGTATTGATTCAAGATGGCTGACTACAGGCTTGCCACCGTTGGCTTTAGTTGCACGACTAATAGCTGCATCTTCGTCAAGCTGGATAAATGGAGTAATGATATTTTCCACTTCCACTTCGTCTATTTCGCTTTTCCATTCAGTATTCATAAATTTTAGAAACTCTTTGATTACACTGACTTCACGATCGAGTGTTTCAATCCATACACCGCTTTCATCACCGACTTTTAAATGAGCGTCTGTAAGCAAAGTTTGTCGTGCGTCAAAGCCGATATTGCCAAGACTCATCATGTTGTCGAATGAAATGTCAGGCATCTGCGATTGCATCCAATAGAGTTTTAAAAGTGTATCGATATGGTACTTCACAGCTTCAATAGACTGCGACCATGATACATAGGAAACATCACCGCCTTGCTCAACACGGAACAATCTGCGGCTTTCTCCCTTATCTTCTTCTCCAACCATTTTACCGGAAACCTTCAGCACTGGAGCGGAATTATAAGCAATGACATCACTGTTTCGTGAAAGGGTATATTCAAGTTCTTTGCGAATCTGTGTCAAACCATGATAGATAGGCACAGGTCGATAAGCGTACACTCCGGGGATTTTCATCAAACGGATAGGTTCGCCTGCAAGAACTTCTACCCAGCCATTGCCATCGTCTTTCCATTTGTAATGACGGTCTGATGTATAGGTCTCAAAGTAGGTGATTTCTTTATCCTTTACTTTCTTCTTATACTCAAAGGACATGGCAAGCATATCTCCGTATTCATCAAAAAGCGGATAAAGGCTTACTCCATCCATCGGACTGTAGGTCTTGCATTTCAGTTTATATTTACCGGGGAATCCATAGAGAGTATTAGGTTTTTCCACTACATACCAAATGGTAAAAATCTCACATGAAGCAAAGAAAGCGGTTCCGCGCTTGATGTTTTCAGAATCTATACGTGCATATTTATAGATGGATTCGATAGCCTTTGCTATCTTTTGTCTTGTTTCGTTACCTTCAATATTGTGATAAATACGTTTTACAGGAATAGCGAACATGAACTCTGTCATTCGCTTGGTAAGCAGTTTCTCAAGACCTATATAAATCCGGGCAGCTTCCTCTTTTGTACCATCACTCTTGATTTTATCTTTTCGTGTGATAGTATCAGTTACAATGTCATGTAGTTTTGGCTCATAGGCTTTAATCAAAGAACTCCACGAGGGCACATCGACTGACTTTTCTTTCAGTACATTGATTATTGTTTCAACCGGAAGACCGGAATTGAGTATTTGGGTTATTTCGTCCATAATTTTTAAATGTGGTGGAGTGCCGCTTGACACTCCATATTATAAAGCAGGTAATTATTGTTGAGTTCGCATTTCCTTGTCAAGTTCTTTTGCAAATGACAGTTCGCAGATTCTAAGATTCAACAGACATTGGGCATCCCTCCTGAAGATTTCAAGTTCATTTTTATTGTCAGCAAATGGGTTGAGCATTTTAATCTGATTTACCATACGCAGCAAACAAAAGCCTACCATGTAGATGTTAGAAGCAAACAGTTCAGCATCATATATCTCGGATGCTTTTCGTAGTTCCTTATCGGCAAAAGTCATGGGGACCATATTACCGTTTTCATCCTGTTTATATGTGGTCGGCTCTTTCCCGAAACATTTCCTGAATGCATCTCCAAGACTGAACTCTGCCTGACCATACAAGCAGGAAATAAGCGGACCTAAATCATTAGTAGTAGCATCAAAGACTATATCTCTCCAGCCATTACTTACCAAGTCGCGAACAACGGTATTGGATTCAAGCTCTGTATCGGAAAGGTTATCAGTTTTTATACTGCCATCAGTATTGTAGTCTGATTGCTCACCTCCATATTCCTTAATGGATTCAAGCCGCTTGCTGCAAGCGTAATATTTCCAACTTCCGTCAAACTCACCCAAATATTCATCCAGCGTATCAATCCATCCATGCAATTTGATAACAACCTCATGCATCCACATTTCCCATAAGCAGGTTTCGTAAAACAATCTCATGTTATCACCTTCACATGAGTGTACATCAGTAAATGTCTTGGGAGCGGAAGTAATTCGTATTAGATCCAACTTCTGCATTACGCCATTAAAGAATACGGCAAGACGACTGTCATCCTTTATGCGTTTCATTAATTCATAGAAAGGCTTGTCTTTCATGCGGCACTCCTTTCTTTTACAAGGTTGGATATGATAATGTATATATTGTCAAGGAAATGGTTCCGTCCGGCTTGTAATTTCCAATAGAATTAACATAACTACTTGAGTCAAAAGCTAAACGCATTTTTGTGTTCAGCGATTCATCTTCTGTATGTATCAATTTCTCAATAGAGTGGATAACGTCCGAATGCCTTTTACCAAACTTCTCGGCAACCAAAAGACTATTGGTCAATACCTGATTGCCACTTCCCTTAAAAACCATACTGTTCATAATATTGCACTTTACATTGTTAGCTGCGCCCTTAAAACAAATCCGGCAGCATCTTGAACAAAATACTACCGGATGTAAAGGAGCGCAATATTATATGAATGAATTCTTCAATGCAAATATATGAATAAAGTGTCGGTTTATCAATCATTTTATAAATAAAAAAAGCGTAACTACATCATGTAATCACGCTGATAGTAAGGTTTATGATTTAGACTACAGCCCAAACATGGCAAGATGCTCTTTCGTTTCGTTAGGGCTGTCCTTAACTGTGGAAGTTATGAGTTTGACATCATCTAAAGAAAAGACCCCAAGAAATTGCCATTTTCCGAACTTTTCAATGCTTGCAGTCTTTAATTTAGAACAATCTACAAACGAGTCATGTTCTAAAAAACTATATTTACTGCATTTGATCGGCATATGCCAATCTTTCATAGACTGCGGTATATTCTGATTGATATTGGAATTTATAATTACTCCACCATAAGCATTGCCTTCACTGTCAAAACCAAGCACAATGAAAAATTTGTTACGTGAACTATCTCCAGCCTTAGGCTTGATGCCATTCCTTTCATCCATTTTAATGCGATAAACATTGCCAACTTTTATAGAATCCTTAGCAATAGCTCTTGTGCTATGTTCATCAAGTATATCAAACAACTTTGTCATGCCAGTTCTTCTTCAAGTTGTATTTGTTCTTTTACATACTCGATAACAGATTCATCAGCATTCATGACTTCAAGCATAGTTATGGGAGAAATGATATTATTCCCATTAACCTTGTGATATGCTTCGTACCAAGCCTTGTCATGCGATTTCTGCTTCAACTGACCAAAGGTAAGATGAGCGTTTTCCTCGATAGATTCATCCAGTGCTTCAACTTCCGATTTGGATATGTAATTCATATTTGCAGGAGCTTCAGGAAGCAATACATTGGGAGCATCGTTGCCTGCAAACCGTGCATTTTTCTTCAATAAATCAGCCAAAGAGGTGTCTTTTGCATTTTTCCCTTTTACAGCATCATACAACATTGTCGGCACTGGACCATAGTCAAGTGCACATAAATTATCGGACAGTATGCGATGTCCCCACTTTGCCAAATGTTTCATTTCGGCAAAGTATATAATCTTAAACACATGATAAAAATCAATACCTCCGGTTTTGTTAAGAATATACAGTACAACCTCTATTATTTTTTGTTGCTCAAATCTATTCATAAATGTATGATTGTATGTTTGTGCAAAGATACAAAGAAGTTTCTTATCGCAGCAATCATTACAGATAAATCACTGGCGCATTAACTTTTAATATTATTTCCTCAACAATTCGGGAGCGTGTTCATTAATGATACTTTTAACTACCACTTTGGCTTGTTCTATACCATATTTATAGCCTCTGGCATAGTCTGTTCTTGTAGAAAGATAACTGGTACTATTACCAAGCCACTTAATAATCTCTTGTAGGATTTCTTTTTCTTTCATATACTTAATATCTGCTTAATAATTCATAGAATATTCGTTTCTTCTCAATGTATTTCAGCCCATTGCGTCTAAGTCCTCTCTTTGTTTTTGCAACAACCATTTGATAACCATTTACGCCTACATAGATATGGTCTTTATGGTGTTCTTTATTTTCTCTTAGACAAGCATCAATCATTATATCACAATATCTGTAGCTGTCATTCTGAACACCTTCATAGCCTTTACTCATTATGAAGTGTCCTATTTCGTTTGCTTCTTCCTTTGAATAAGCAATAGTAAATATCTTATTCATAACCATCTTAAATTATGGTAGCCCGAAGGCTACCGATTATAACCAAAGTTTCTTTGCTAAATCAAAATTCTTTTGAGCTTCGTTTACTGCTTTCTTTGCATACGTCAAAGAGTATGAATGTTCACGAGGGTATTTACCGGATTTCAGTCCCTCATGGTATTCTTTGGCTGCTATCAGCTTATGCTCATAGAAGTCAACACTTTCAGGCATAGAAAGATTTATAGTATCTGCCTTGTTTGCCCAATACTGAGCTATTCTTTCATGTTCTTTGGCTTTCTCGTCAAATTCTACACTCTTGCCCATGTTATTCCAAGCATCTTCAATCGCCTTTCTGTGACGTTTTTCGCTATGATGACCGACTTTGATAGGTTCACCCAAAGAGAGAAAATCACGGTCCTTGTTTGAGGCATTATAATATGCTTCGCTCTTTTGTTCTGCTGAAGCTGCCCAGCCAAGCCGACGCTCTGCTTTTAGCTTCGCCCATTCTTGAACGTTGAAGTCATCAGCGCGAACGATTGAATAGTAATAGAAGCCATCACGTTCAAATATTAAGTTAAACACTATGCTTTCATTCTCTTTACCGTATTTGGTGGTTACTTCAATAACTTCACATTTTTCGTGTTTTGCATCACATTTAGCAAGAAACACGTTCGGACAAAACTTGTAATATGTATTAATAATCGTGTGAGGGGTTATGCAGGGCTTTCGCCCTGCTTGTTATACTTATATTGCCGCTTTTAACTTTTCTATATCTCTCATGAGATGTCTTGCTCTTGAGCTTTCAATGTCTGCTTTTTCTTCATCGTTTATGCTTGCCCAGAAGTCAGCGTTTTCAGAAGCCTCTTTCAAAGCCATTTCTTTAATGCTTATCATCTTGTTTATTGCCACCTTATCACTGCTTTCAATCAGTGTTTCTAAGTATGTCTTTTTAACTAATATGCAAGGCACTTTCATAATCATTTTATATTATAGCACCCCCGAAGGGCTGCAGGTTAAACTTATGCTAATTCTATCGCTCTTGCAGGAACCCCTATCATAGTCCACGTTTTACCGTCTTTCAGGTAATCAACCGAATATTCAGTTTCCCATGTACAGATATTAGTATCAATACTGGATATTTTGCCTACAATTTTGCCTTTCTTTGTAGTAACTATAACTGATTGACCTTCCTTAAACTCTAATGTTTTCATTACTCTTTACTTTTACTTATTAAACTTATGCTATCTTTGAATATTTAAAAATACAAATAATATATTGATTTACAAAGGTTTAAGTAATTTATTTCCATCGTAAAATGCAGAAAAATAAAGATTTAACTTTTACTTACAGAAACAAAAAACGCACCGACTTTCACAAGCCAGTGCGCATAGAGCAATGAAAACATCAGTAGAATTACATGACATTTTCAAAAGCAAAGTTACCGAAAATTATCAAGACTACAAGAAATCCTTGAATATATCTTCTTCGTTAATAGATACATAATCGTTTGGATAAAAAGTATTCGCCAACGCATCGGCATAGTCAGGCGATCTCTTAATACGTGACTTTATATCTTCCTTTGACTCGATGATAATGCTGCCGTTACTCATAAACTTCCAATGCACTTCAGTGGCTTCTTCCATAAATTTATCACAAGGAGGAATAGCCGGATTAAAACCGTTCTTAGGGTTCAGCCAATCACGCACAGCCCAATAACAATAGGCACGCATATTGGCAAAAGTATATACTCCAGTAATATCATTCATCCCACGTGCGCTTTCGGAAAACTTGCAGGAATAAACATTTTTGCAACCAAGTTCCTGCAAACGAGAGAAAACACCAGCTCCCTCCCCTATCGTATCTACAAATGCTTTGTTCTTTTTGTTGTCGAGATACTTCACGTGCATTCCAGCAACGTGCATGTGGTCGGCTCTACCGGCGGAATCGTGCGTTTCAAACTTCGAAACATAATTACCATATCGAGGGCACAGAATACTCGAATCCCGCCCCATTCCGGCAACATCCGAACCAATACGGCAAGCCTTGCCTTTAGGTTCATATCCTTCCTCCTGTAATTCAAGCCAGCGTTTGTTGGCGAGTTCAATCCATTCATATGGTATCAGTACATCTTCTGCTACTTTAGGAAACATGCCAAGCACTTTTACCCGAAACAAATCATTTGGGCGATAGAAGCTACCTTCCCACTTGAAGTCCCCCTCCCCTTCGTTGAAATCATCTTGTCGGATTAGAGAGCACCAGTTTGCCACCTTATCTTTTACCCATTCATAATCCACCTGACCGGGGATGATTACTTTTTTGCTAACCACATTCTCTGCATTAAGAGAGCTGAGACGAAACTTAGCAAAACGGTCTGATTTCATGGATCTCGCCGCATAGCCGGTGGTAACATTGGGATTGAAGACGATGAGTAATCGTGAATTACCCTGCAAGTTACCTTCGATAGCGTTGAACGTGGTTTCAGAAATACCAGATGCTTCAGTTACAACAAACATGGTATTTACGGCATGGAACCCTGACCATGCTTCCATGTTATCGTCAGAACTCTTAAACCCAGTTAGAAACCATTCATCATATCTCGTTTTAATGCCAGACGACAATAATCTTCCCGGCAATACACCAGCATTGCGGAACAGACGAGAGATTTCCGGAATCATAATGTTTTGTACTTGGCGACCCGTTGGGGCAGTCATGGCTATCTTGGTATTTTTAACCAGCTTCCCATTTTCCCAACGTGGAGTGAGGTACATGAAACAAATAGCAGCGCAAGCAGCAACAAAATCTTTGCCACGAGCTGTTCCGGAAGCAACAGCTGTCATTCTATTATGCTGGACAGAGTGTATAATTGCCTGCTGCTCTTTATCAAGCCGTGCTTTCAGAACATCGGAACAGAACTTGCACCAATCATCCCTCCATGCCTGCATATACAATGCTGCCTTGTCGCTCAGATTCATCATTCGTCAATTTTATCAGGCAACTCTTTCATCAAACTTTCAAACGGATTGACATTTACATCCTGCTCAACTCGTTCAATATAACCACGTTTCTTTCCTTTGGTTTTCAGATAGAAGATTATGGCAGTCAAATCATCATTATTAATCGCAGACAATAACTTAGATTCAACCACATCAATCGTTTCTTCCTCAACTTCTTCAGCACGCTCTTTAAACTTAGGGTCGCTTTCTCTCCATTTATAATAACAAGCCCTTGTTATACCTACCTTTTGGCAAGCATAAGAAACAATTCCATGACTATCACGGAAGTGCTGTAAAAAAAGCTCCTGTCTTTGTTTCTTTTTCATAATTAAATAACTCCTATCAATTTTCTTAAACTCCAACTTTTATCCACAACTTCTCTAAGGATTTCATCGGTATTATCTCCGAATATAGGGCCATTACAAAGTTGATGAAAATCAAGTTCACCATAAGAGATATTCATTTCTATCAATAACGGAGAATTGTTTTCATCAATAGCAATATCAAAAGAAATTAGTCTGGATATTCCAGCAAATCTCACAGCTAACTTCTTTACAATTTCTAAGCATTGACTGTAAGCTGGAATTGCAAAACCTGCAAATTCGACTCCATTAGGATGCTTGTAGTAGGCATTAGCTTTATTATCATAGGCGACATCTTTTAAACATCCGTTAGAATCAATTCCACAAACAATACCTCCACTGCTACAATTATCTACTCTGCTACCACGTTTCCCCATTCTAAGTACAGAAGAAAGTATATTTGTGTCATCACTTCTTACTAATGTCATAATTCTTATGGTATTAACGCTATCTGGATTAAACACAGCCATCTGTTTGCTTTGTTTAATTGACTCCTGTACAACATACTGTTTACACGAACGAGAAGTACTTCCTGTCCAGCTTTCATTATCAATATAATTAAGAAGTTTATCTATGGAATCTGTGTTTGATTTCCAAAATTTAACACCATACCCACCATACGAGTAAATGGCAGATTTAATCACAACTTCATCGTTTGACTCGCAAAGTGAAATAAAATCTTCAACCGGTATAGGATTGTATTTTTCATCCATAAAAACACCATCTATTTTACGACAAATGGTTTTAGGACGATTTATATCATAGAAATACAAGTCGTATAAATTCTTATCATCTACAGGAACAGACCTCTTTGGATTAGTGAAATATTCATCAATGAAAGCATAAAAGAAACTTTCAGGGATATAGTATTTGAGGTTCGATTTATCTTTTTCTATCGCGTTATAGATATTAAAAGAACTAAAATTTACAAGTTCAAGACTATGGGGCAAAAACTTCTTCCAATATGCTTTAATAATATCCATATCGGCATTTCCTACATGAAGCATATTAACCGACTTTTGAGAAATAGACTTATTACCGGCTATAAATCGAGGTTCAATATATTGATGGATATATCCTTTTCTTTTTGTGTATTCTACTTCACTTTCATTATTGTTTCTTTTTATTTCCATCCGTATAAACTTTACGCAATCAATCCCCCAAAACAACAGAGTTATGGAGGATGACTGCAAGATTAATCAAACATACTCATTTGCACACCGCCTGAATCAAGTTCCTTAAGTTGTTGTTCAGTAGGTTTGGGAGCAACATTGTTTTTGTCATAAAAACCATTTTTCTCACAATAGAAAAAACGACTCCAATCCAACCGGTCATAATATCCTTCAACATATGGATAAAGAGCATTCTGTTCGTCACGTATCATGTCGGCTTTAGTCTTTCCAGCACGTTTACCCTGCAATGTATGACAGTCGTATACATAATCTGGGATTCTATCAAAGTTTCGTTCGCATTCAGCTAAATCAAGCGTTTCACGGCAGTTAAGCAGATTGCAAGCAAACCAATCGGCATCACGATTTTTTCTTGCCCGGAGGAGAATGGTTACAGCACGGGCGACAAATAAAGGTTGAGGATTCATTTCATCAGCCTTACGCAATGCCACAATCTCATGTGTTACACAATCCCAACAATCTTCTGCGGAAATAATGAGCAATCTGTTCCATAGCTGTTTTCTATATCTTACCATTAGCTGGCAAGCTGCGTAACCAGCATAAGCATCATGCCCTCTACGAATTGCTTTTTGCAGAAGAGAAATCATTTCGAACATATTATGCCCGTTCTGTGTCAATAATTGCGTTTTCATTTTGTAATCTAATTAAATCTATTTTCCGTTAAAACTTATGTTATCTTTAGATATTTAAAGATACATATAATTAATTGGATTACAATGAATTAAAAACTTTATTTTCATACAAATAAACAGATAAATACATATTTAACTATACGAAACTATTACTATTTAAAAATACAATCTCTTTCATTTGAACCACATTTCTGCATCCGTGAGTAATGAAATTGTTAGTTGTGTTGTACGAGTACGCTCCTATGTTTCGGATAAAAATTTTATCTCCAATGTTAGCAGGTCCATTGTATGTTCGTATCAAAAAATCTGTTTCAACACAAGAGCAACCACAAATGACAGCATTTTCTACAAAGTTCTTCTCTTTGCCATAATGCTGATGCGATGGGCTTTTACATATACAGGAAGCGCCTACATCCTCATGTTTCGTGTCAAGTACAATAAAGGTTTTTCCTTGTACTTTCTTCACTCCAATAACGGTTGCCAACAGGTGCATAGCATTTGATACGACAGGCGTACCATCTTCAGTGATAAGCAACTTTTCTCCGTTTGGATATGCTTTTGCCATTTCTGTACCTATAACCTCGGCATATTCTTCAAAGGTAGGAACGTATTCATTATATTGCCCTTTGAAAAAATCATCCATTCTTCCAAACATATTTCCACCTATATCAATAATGGATGCACCAAGCATATCAGCAAACTTAATCATACTCTGCACACGTTTGCGGAAGTACCCTAAACCACGTGCCTGACTGATATGACAATGTACAGATTTAATTGTGATGAATGGGAAATTATCCTTATCAAGCAGGAACTGAAAATCATCCCCTTCTGTATCAAATCCAAAGCGGGACACAATCCCATTCCCGATGTCGAAATTAAGTCGTACACCAATTTCAATCTTACGTTGCTTATTATTGGACCAATCTATGAAATTCTTGAACTCGTCAAGATTTTCAATATTCACGATACCACCATTCAAAGCTACGTTCAGTTTGTTGGCGAAGTCTGGTATTACACCGTTGTATATAATATTCTCGTCATGTACACCAAGTTCTTTTGCATAGTGATATTCTTTGGGTGATACAACTTCTGCACACTCTCCTAGTTTATCTACAACTTTGCAGAACTCTGGGTAATAATTCGTTTTATAACTATATCCCATACGGTAGTTGGGATAGTATTTGTTTACCGCTTTACGGAAGTCGGTAATATTGCCTTTAAATGCTTCAATATCGCAAATATAGGCAGGGGTTTGAATTTCTCTAACGTTTAACATTTATCTTAGCTTGGTTTTTCTTAAAGTCAAAATCAAAATATTTTCCCCACTTATTTTTCATTGCACAACGAAATTGATAATTTATTTTAGAGTCAACAGTTGTTCCTCCTTCCAGCTTATCTTTTACACTCATGGAATGAAAATAACGGGGTTGTAGAATGATACGATTCATTAAAAGTTCCTGCATCACCATATCAATATCAGAGATTGCGAAATCATTTGGATCATATTTAGCCTTGAAAGCCTTTTTGTTTATCCACCTAATTCCACCTGGCATTCCTTTGAAACAAAACTCCTGAGTATAGTTGTAAAGAGCGAACTGAGGGTTGTCGCAAGCAAAACCCAAATTTAAATCATACAAAAGTTGTGCTATGCGCTCTATTTCAGATGTGGCTATTTCACGATAGTTTTTAAACTCAGTTTTGATGTTGGTATAAGTGTCAAGTCGGTAACAAAACTGATTCAAATCATCATCTGCAATAAATATCACATCCTCAGGCGTATTTTCTATTATCCAGTGCAAAGTTGTCATAAATCCTTTTACGGACATTCCACATTTAAGCGTAGCCCCTTCAGGAATAACAAGCAAATCTTTTACTCCAGCATTTCTGTATGCTTCCTCCTCTTTTTGGCGCACAACATAAGTGCAGTATTCAAGCAAATCCTGCGTAAGTATCCTGTCTGACCGCTGATAGGACATACAGTAGATGTTAAATGAAATATCTTGTTTCAAAGTACTTTTTCATTTTAAATCCAACATTGATTTTTTGCTGGTCATGTTCATAATCATAACCCAACAACTGTTTGCAGCGCAAGTAAAACATATTACAACCAGCATTACTTACAAAATTAAGAGAAGCATTTACACGTGGATTGATTTCAAGTAGCGTTACTTTATCATCCTCTCCAAGTATAAAATCGAAACAGGCATTACCATCTATTCCTAACTTTTTGCAGATAGTCCGTGCTATCTCATACGCTTGTTCATTAGGTTTGATTTCAGCGTACATCATGGAACCAAATTCGAGGATATAACCAACATAACCACAGATATGTGTGACACGACCTTTGTCTGCAAGTACACTCACAGAATAGTCAAGTCCTTCTTTATATTCCTGCACAATGACATCATGGTCTTGTTTGTCAACAATTTGGCAAAGCTGTTCGGTTGATATATAATGCTTTTTACCAAATCTATGAAACAGACTTACATCTATACACTTTTCATTATCAACTACCGCAAACCCACGTCCTCCACACATATTGGCAACTTTGCAGCAAATTTTATTATTAAAATCACGGAAGAACGGAGTTAAATCTCCAACATTTTGAGGAACAATCTGTTTGGGCATATATTCTCCAAACATACTATGAAGTGCAATCTTATCATTGGCAATCTTCATAGATTCTGGAGAGGTTACAGATATATGTATTCCATATTTCTTAAATTCTTCCTTATGTTCTGCCATTGCATCTAAATCAATGGAGGTTACAGGGAACACTACATCAATATTCAACTCCTTGCACAAATTAAGCAGCGTGGGGAAATAGCTTTCGTCAGAAACCTTCGGTACAACAAAAGTCCCGTCGCACTCTCCTTCTTTGGGCAAATCCCATTCTACCGAATTAACACAATATACATTTACCGGCGTTCCTTCGTAGTTATTCTTTAGGCAGTCTATCATGTTCTTTACATGAATGTTACTGCAAGTAATCAAGACATTTATTGGTTTCATATAATCATTTATTATCAGGTACAATCTTAGCTTTCATTTCATCATACCAGATGGCACGAGCTTTAATTTTACGAGCTCCACTCTTTCCTTTGGCAACTAGCACTTTCTTTCCGTCAATCCCAAGCGCACGAGTGAGATTAAGGTAATCTATCTCATTCCTGCAAACAATCATTACATAGTCGTACTTCTCATATCGGATAAGTTCCATGTCTTTAATCTTAGTGTCAGTATTCGGGTCAACTTGCGGCAACTCAAAGCCAAGATTCAGGTTAAAATCAGCAGTCCAATCAGCCAGCTTATCCATATCCCAATCCCCGGCATGAGTATTCGCCTTTATATTGATGGCTCTAAGCTCCGGTTCGGAGTAACCTATCAGCTTTTTACATAATACAGTAGTATCATCCCCTTTACTAGCTTTCAATGCGTTTACTCGTTGATGACCGGATATGATATTATTGTGTTCATCGACTACAATAATGCCGAAATCACCGAACTGCTCTAAAGATTCTTGTAATTCTTTCGCTTTTTTCTTGGTTATCTTTCTTGGATTGCCAATATCGTCTTTCAATTCAGAAAGAGGAATTTCAACTACTTCAATACGCTTTTCCATCTTGTTCTTGTCATTTCAAGTCGTTCAACTTCAGGTTTGATAAAACTGCTCCCTGCACGTACAAATCTCTTATTGATTGCATTGCTGTAAGAAGCTATATTCTTAGGATTGATGTACAGGTAAACCATATCAAGTTCAAGTTCGCCAAAAGCGTACTGAACGGCAAGTATAGTAGCGGAGCTGACAATACCTTTGCCCCATAAATCCTGTCGCATGATACAATAGCTGAGTTCGGCTGTACCGGTGATAATATTCTTTAAGGCTATGTATCCGGCAAACTTACCGTCAGCCAATATCGCAAACACTTCATTTTTGCTGTCATATTGTAATGACTTCAGATATTCCGTTTCGCTCTCCAAAGTCGCTGGGAATGGGGCAGTACTATCCATATACCTCCATAACGAAGGATTATTCCGCAGCTTCCAACTATCATTTGCGAAACGCTCAGTCATCGGTGTAATTTCTACTTTCATACAAATTGCTCTATTATATCGTTCATACTGTAATACTTATATTCAGCCAACCTACCACCAAATATCACATTGGATTCTTTGTCTGCCAATCCCTTGTATTTGGCATACTTCATTAAATTATCTTCAGTTGGTATTGGATAAGATGGAGAACAATTCTCGCTGTAATCGCAAGGTATTTCATAAGAGAGAACAGTACCTTTATACTGTGCTTTCAGAAAGTGCTTATGCTCAATCCTACGTGTGTATGGAGTATCTCTATCAGTGAAGTTCACGACAGCGTTTCCTTGCTGGTTATCAATGTTAGATAGATAGATTTCTTTGAACTTCACGGAGCGATAGTCTAACTTCCCAAACTTGTAATCATAGAACCTATCTATTGGTCCGGTATAGACAACTTCTTTTGCCAGACTTCTAAACCACTCAACATCATCAAAAAAGTCATTTTCAGTCCAGACATCAGAGCCAACAAGCAAACGTCTGATAAACTCTGTATATCCACACTCAGGAATGCCCTGATATTTTTCGTTGAAATAGTTATTATCAAACGTGTAACGGATAGGAATACGCTTCATAATAGAAGCAGGGAGTTCTGTGCATTTCTTTCCCCACTGTTTCTCTGTATAGTCTTTAATGAATGTTTCATATATCGTTCTGCCAACAGAGTTAAGGCAATGCTCTTCAAGGTTCTTAGGATTATCAAATTTAACTCTATCTTTTTCTATAGCCTTGAAAGCATCAGCAGGAGTGGTTACTCCGAACACATGTTTAAAGGTATTCATGTTGAATGGCAGGTTATAAATCTTTCCGTGATAACTTGCAAGAGGGGAATTGACGAACGGAACGAACTCGCAGATGCTATTTACAAAGCTCCAAACTTTCTTTGAATTAGTCCTGAAGATATGAGCACCGAACTTATGGACTTCAATGCCATGTACGTTTTCTGTATAGCAATAGCCACCTATGTGGTTATTCTTTTCTATCACAAGACATTTATTGCCTTGCAATGTGGCTGTATGCGCAAACATGGCTCCATACAATCCTGCTCCAACAATGAGATAGTCATACTTTGGTCTTGTCATACTATTTTCGGTTATGTATTACTTCATACATTAAGCAGAAACGAACGATAAGGTAAAATCATTAAAAACACTCATTTCTGCTGTAAAGATACAAAAGTGATTTGTAAAATGCCACTTTTTAAAAGGAAAATATTCAAAAAGTACAATTTTAGGTATTTTGAGAATGATATTTTTCTACTATTTTAAAAACTTGGATCTATATAATGATTCTGATAATGCAGCATAAGGATAACTCCACCTTTATACGACTGGCCTTCTGCTACCCAATATCCATTTCTGCGTTTGGTGAATACTTTAGGTCCTCCTTCAAGTTTGGGAAGAATTTCATATTCTCCTGCATAGTAATCTATACATTTCGTCTGATTGAAAGTTACTTCAATCTTACATGGAGAAACTATCTTGGTTACTGTGGCTGCACGCTTGTCTGAGTAGTAACATATTGTACAACCCAATCCGACTTCAGGAACAAGATTCTTGATTGCTAAATCTCTTTCTTTTTCAATTTGTTTCCTCCAATCGGTATATTCATTTTTACCATCCCATTGCCTATTCTCTATTTCGTGAAGAATAGCGAAACTTTCTTTGCTGGTTAATTTACTTAATGTCCTCATTGCTCTATAACGCACTATATAATTGTTGTTACTTGATTTCATTGATTGTTAGTTCTTCTGCCTTATGATTTCCGAAAACGAACATTGAGTTACAGAAGTCAACTGCTTCTTCGTAGGTGGCAAACTTGAATGTTACACTTGAACCTTTCTTTGATACTTGGTATTTCATTGTCTTTTACTTTTAATTGGTTTGTTATTTTTGATATGTAAAGATAGTTATAATTTATTGATTTACAATGGATTATATCTTTTATTTTCATCGTAAAATACAATAAATCAAAGATTTAACTTTTGGTTACAGGCATAGAAAAAGGCAGGATAGATTTCTCCATCCTGCCTTAATGTAATCTGTGGATATAAGGGGCTAAATAAATGTAGGCGTAAACTCAATGCCCAGCGCACGAGCGATGCGGAAGAAACTCGACAATTGTATGTCCGCTTCCCCTTTTTCCACACGGGCGATATAGCTCTGTTGCTTGCCGATTTTCTGCGCCAACTGTTTCTGGGTCAGTTTCAGCTCCTTACGACGTTCACGTAGTATATCACCGTAATACCATGCCATTGCTTTCTCGTTGAATTTCTCACGAGCAGACGTACCATTCTCCCCATACTTTTCATCAAGTTGCTGGTTGGTTGTTTTGAGTTTGGCTAATTTCTTCTCATCTAACTGTATCATAACGCTAAATCTTTTAAAATTCGTATTGCTTTGGCTATTTGCTTGCTATAATCCTTTGTGGATTTCTTTAAGAATCCGTTGAGCAGGATTATTTTTGTGGACAAAATGACATTGCTGTTGTCAATTGCAAATAACACGGTTCTGTACTCATTAGAACCAACTGATACACGCATTTCATACAAGTCTGTCCCTTCCAAATGCTTTACATACTTTACAGGTAAGGCATATACAGTTTGTACAAGTTCGAATGTGTACTCAAATTTATCCTTCACCCTTGCATCCAAGGCATTATAGAACTCTTCGAATTCTTCTGTCTTGTATATGGTTCTTATATCAGTGGTTTTGCTTTCTATTGATTCCATGACGCAAATATAACTAATTAGTTATAATATAACAAACTTTACGCTCAATTTTGCGTTAAACTTTTTCATTGCTCAAATACTTTTCTGTGATTATTTCAACCGACCTGCTTATCATAGAATCTGTATCAATTCCTATCTGCTGGTAGAAATTTTCGTTTCCTGTAAGACTTTCACTTGCAATTTGCAGTGTTCTGCGTTCCTCTTTAGTGAATCCAATCCGGAATGTCCGAAAGATAGCGAGTGCTTCTTTCAGGCATCCAGACTGGAATAAACTAACTGCTTTTTCTGTTTTCGTTCTCATATTCTGATATTCATGTGTGTAACTTTGCATATGTAAATATACTTACAATATATTGAATATCAAAGAGTTAAAACTAAAATATCATCGTATATAACTAAGAAATTCCTAATACTGCCTTATACAATTCAAAGTTCTTGTTTTCAATATATTCATCAGAAGCATAGCGTTTGGCTCCGGCATACCATTCATGGAAGCAATCAGGGCAATACCAGCAATTAAGGACTGCGATGTAGAATCCATTCTGACTGTTGCAGGAACAGCAACTGTCGCAAATGCCGACACAGCCATATTCGCTGAGGGCGCACATCATTTCGCCACGAGTGGCTTGTATGACCTTGAATCCTTTCTTGTTTTCATATACTTTTGCCATACTGATTTACTTCACAATCATTTCAGGGTGAACGGGGAAATCCCAATCGGTTATTCTTGAATTCACAGAGTGTAAATTACCACCAACGACAAGACCAAAACTTTCTTCAACTAATTCTTTCGCTTCATTTTTGCTGTAAGCATTGACAGTTACTTCTCCTTCTAAGATAAACTGGACTTTTACTTTATATTCTTTGTTACTTTTCATAATCTTCTGCCGGATAAAATTCTCTACCTTCAAAGTCATCTGCTGTAAGAACAACATCTTCACAGTTTACCATTTCTTCCACTCTCTCGAAAGCGGAATCATAATCTTCCGCTTCTACCTCTACAACTTTTGAGAGGGTTTCTACTACTTTGATTCTGTACTTTCTCATATCACTTGAACCCCCATTCTTTTATATAATTAATATTTTCAGGAAATCCTTCTACCGATTTAGGACTAAGGAATTTTTTCTCGCTTTTAAAGTTACCACATCCCCATTCAGTAGGTGGGCAGTTTTCGTATTCTTCTTTAGGAACTTCACTTACACTAAAGCGTGGTTGAAACCCGTACCCTTGGACACTTTCTCCCAAAAGATGACCGAATTTCCGTAATGCCCATTCAATAGCGACTCCTTTTTGAAAGTAATGTTCAGAAAAAACTGCCACATATATTTTATGTTGGAAATATCCTGTCTCTGTCAAATCAGGATGACATCTGACACAGAAATACTTAATACGTGAAAGTATTTCTTTAACAAACTTCTCGTGCTTTTCGCAATCTTCTTTCGTCAAGAACTCTTTTCCATCATTTGCGATGTAAACGGTTTTAGTTATTTCTTTCGTTTTCATATTCTACCCATTTTAACAATTCAAGATTATCATAGATATTTCCTATATTCTTGATTCCAAACATATCAATCATTTGCACTATTGGTTTGTTTCCAATGTTCTGCGTAAGAACCTCAAGTAAAACAAATGCTCCAATTTTATCATTATACACTATTTCGCATAATATGCCAGCACATTCAATTAAATCATGTTCGTATAATTCTATACCTTCGTTTTCAATTCCAATAAACTGGCATACAGTTTCAGGATTAACTTCGTATTCGACAAACTTTCTTTTACCACTCTGTCGTAAATCACCATAGACCCACTTTTCGGTATTGAGGCTTTTTCCTCTAAACTTAATAGTTTGCATTGTTATCTCCTTTCTTCAATTTTGCAACGAGTGCATCGGCACCGACAACACTCCATTGTGCTAACATTTCAGAACTTGCGTCCACACACTGATTATGTGAATTTGCAGCGAATCCTTTCATTAGCTCTTTCGCGATTTCATATCTACGCTGCTCCCAATCAATATCACCAGCCTTTTCTTGAAGTATCTCCACTTCGTCAAACCCTAATTCCAATGGATTGCCGTAACTATCGCACGATTCTAATACTACTCTTGCATACTCTGCAATATTGATAATCTCTCCAGTTTTCTTTATCCTTGCTTTCATATCTCACTTGCTATAAAATCACTATCACATTCCAAACATTCCCAGTCATAGCCATCATGTCTGCTTGGTGTCAATTTACTTCCACACGTAGGGCAACAAGGAAGCAGGTCTTTGATAAAACCTACTTCCAATGCGAAAGGCAAATCATTATACAATGCTCTTTCGAAAGCTACATCATCTTCAATCAATACTTCAGCATCACCGCTGTAAAGCTGGTACAGTTCTTGTGTTCCTGATTCGTATATGGCTTTGGCGGTGGTATTATCTACCACCAGCCATACAAATCCATCTTTCGTTACTTTGGTTCTCATTACATCAACCTCCTGTCTTCACTTATACTTTCGGCATAAATGCCTTTGTTTATCTCTACATTTTGACCGGTTATAAATCCTCGATTGGCAGAAAGTCTGTCTACACTTTCACTGCTCGCTCTGCCTTTTCCTATTTTTTCTCCTTTCAAAAAATCATCAATTTCGGCACGAGTGCTTAAAACAAGCGCAGTAATATCACATTCCTGCTGTAACTGACGCTTCTCGGCAAGGAATTTGGCATTCAATCCTGATACGCAGCCACGCAAGTAAGACCGGAGATACATGGTAAGACTTTGAGGAGTCCGACCGTACCTAAACAGGCAATCATGCTTGTAGGACGGATATTCTTTTCGTCCAATCTGATAGAATTTATTAGCGAGAAATGACACAAGGTACAGAACCACTTCCACATTCTTTTTCCTGCCTACAATCTGGAACTTATCACGGCTCATTCGTCCGTTATCTTTCCTTGTTGAGATAACCAGCGGACGACACATATTATATTCGCATACCACTCCAATTAAGCTTTCGTACCATTTGCCACCGTTTATTTCAGACTTGAACGGTATCTCTTCGGCAACCACAGGATTGTCAATTCTTTCTTGTGTGGGGATGTCTGTTTCAGACAGGTTATAAGCTATCAGCAGGCGTGTGATTCCGGCTGCTGCCGCACACGCTTCCCCTTCATTCCCAAGTGCAAGTGCTGATTCTTTCAAATTCATCAACTTGCGGAGTTTTTCGAGTATTTTATCTTTATTTGTCATGATTCTTCACTGATTAAAACATTCCTTCATCGCTCATTGACAGATAGCTTCCATCTGTAATAATTATACTATCTAAGAATTTCACTTCAAGTATTTTCAGCCCGTCTCTCATTTTACCGGCAAGGCGAATATCTTCTGTGGACGGTCGGATATTGCCTGATGGATGGTTATGTATGAGTATCACGGAGGCGGCAAGGCAGTCTATTGCGTACTTGGCAACCAACCTTATATCTACGATTGTGGAACAAATACCACCTTGCGATATTTTGGCATATCCCATCACATTACTCGCTTGATTCATAAGCAGGATAAACGAGCTTTCGTAAATATTAATGTCCTCATGATAAAACTGCCGTGCGAAGTTTACAGCGTCTTCCGCAGAACGTACTTTTACTATCGGAAATTCTTGCTTTTCGGATTTTAAACTGTATTCCACTGCTTTCTTTTTCATTGCTCTATTGATTAATTGGTTTCTTTTAGTATTGTAAAGATACTGATAATCTGCGAGTTATACAAATATAATAATCTAATAGTCAGTATCTTAAACTTAGTTTAACTGAGTATTTTCATGGCAAACAAACGTGAAAATGGTAAGTATTAAGGACTGCGAAAAGATAAATAACGATAGTAATCATACTATCTATGAATATCGCCCATGCTCCCAGTTTCTGAAACTGGCTCACACTTAAAATCAAAACTATTAAGAAACATAGCCACTGACTTGAAAACAATCCAATTCCTAAAAGAAGCAGCCCAAGCAAATCTATCAACGAAGCAAGTATAAGTAAAGGATACGCTCTTAAATACCAGTTTCTTGCATCTTTATCCATTACCTGTAAGGCTTTTATATGAAAATCAAGTTTCTTACAGTTACATATCTTCATACACTCATATAAAGACAGAATGAAAATAAGAGTATAAAATATATGTTTCATAATCAGTATGCTTTATTTCCGTATTTATAAGGTCTTAATGAATTATATCTCATTTTTTCTTCAATGTGCCAAAGCAAGTCAAAATTCTTTATCTTTGCGATGCAGCATAACTCTTGCAGAATCCCTATAAATAAATATCCTATCGGATAATTGTCTTTATTGTATCTTACTATTACTCGTGTTACATCGTAGCACCATTCAGTAAAAGTTAATTTACTTCTGTTTTCGATATGCTCTTTGCTATTCTCTATAGGAAATGATATGCTGGAGAGATTTATATTTCTCAATCCTGCCAAATCAAAAATACGAATACAAGTATCGCAAAGCTCATCTTCAACAGTATCTTTTATTCCATGCTTGAAAGCATATACAAATTCATCGTCAGACCGTTCTCTAAGGCTCATATAACTTTCAAACTGATTTCGGTCTGCATATTTCCCTATTCGGTCTGCTTCTACTGCTTCCATCAGTTCTGCTATAACCAAACACAGCCAATGCTTATCGGTGTATTCCTCCTCATGCCAGCCGTGTGCTACTGCGCATTGGTAGGCTTTATCTCTTAATTCGTTTAAGTTTATTTTTCTTTCCATTGTTCATTTATTATTTGAAGTCCTCCAATTCCTATTATCACCAAGGCTACAGTCCAGTCTATGCACCACAACCAATAGATAATAGGAACAACTATCATTGCTGCAAAAATCAGCATCACTAAAGTTCTCATTTCAAGTATTCTTTATTAAAATGTCCGTTAGCTATGAGCCACGAAATCATAGAAATACAGTTCTCAAATATATTAGGATTAGTAGTGAAATGATGATGTCCTTTATATTGAGTATCATAGTACACGATTAACAGAGGTTCAATCATAAGTTGTACCCCCTCTTCTTCGTCAATGTATTGTGGCAATAACTCTAATAACCGGCTAAGGCTCCATGCAGGAACTATATCACGATTCATTCGTGCCGAAAACCATTGTTCTGGATTTATATCTTTGGTTAATGCGTGAAGATAATAATCCCCCGCTTCAGGTAATCTACATTTTTCAAGGTACATGTCTGCCGTTTCCGGCTTCAGTCCCAGAGCAAGCAGCCTTCCCGACTGCTCACGTGTTGTTGCTATTTGTGATTTGAAGTGCATAATATTTTGTTTTAATTATTACATTTGTACTATGGAATCAAAAGAATATTATCAGTCATTTATCGATGTGATAAACTATGCCGCTGAGGGACATAGGACAATCACTTTGGAGAAAGGAGAAGAATTGGCCGGAAACTACTGGCCTCGGATTTACCGCGTCCTTTGTGAGAACAAAGTAGGTGTCGGCATATCCGGTGGCGACTTTGACATTACCCAAGGTCAATATATGAATCCGATTTATGCCGATTGCGTCCATGCTCTTGAAGAAATCAAAAAGCGTGAAGCAGATCGGGAACTTGACAATGCCGTGAAGCGTTCTAATATCAGATATGCCAAACGTGCCTACTGGATTTCCATCGGTGCGCTAATTGTTGCTGTTTTTACTCTCCTTTGGCAGATTATGCAAGTGATAGTGCAAACGAAATGATTGACAACCCTAAGGCTATTAGGGATATAATATATGCCCTATCAGCAAACTGTTCTTCTGTTAACTTTTTCATATTTTCTATTTTTTATACCGTGAGCGATAAGGCTCGCCCACGGTTGTTTAATGGATATGGCTTTCATTCTCTATTCTTTGGTGTATATTCTTCTGATTCTTCATCATAATCATAGCAATCTGGACAATAATCTTTCCCTTCAATGTTGGTCCAATTACTTTCATAGGCTGCTTCTGCTGCATAGTTTTCATCACTCCAAGCAACATAACCATTAAAATCGTCAATATATGATTTACCACATCTGTCACATACACACTGATACATATCTACTTTTCTTATCATTGTTCGTCCTCCGATATTTTTCTTTTTAATTCATTAATCTGCTTTGTATAATCCCTTACGACTTCTTCCCAGTCTTTATCAGCAAGAAGATAACCAACTCTTACAGCTGATTGCGCCCCATGCAAGTAAGCCTTGGACAAAGCTTCTTCTATCCACTCGGAAAAATGATTAAGATCCTTACATGGGGAAAGAACTCCCTTCCCCTCCATCATTTTCTTTGCGAAATCACGGGCATCTTTCTGATACCCCATATCATTCATCACATTAGGTAATTGCTTTGTCATCATAACTACTTCTTTTTGGAATCGCCCGACTTCTCTGAACGCTTGGTTCTTATATATTCTACTATCTCATTCATGGCTTTATCCCAGGGTATATCCCCAAGGTACTTCAAGCAGGCATCCCAGCCGGATAGGAATCCTTCACTAAATTCATCAGCAAAACAATCTTCATCGCAATCATGTGCGATATTTTCTCCATCACAAAAGCGACAGTATGCACGTTCTACACAAGCATATTCCCCGTTACACTGGTAATGCTGGTGAACGGCTTCTCTTAGCATTTCTTCTTTCTTTTCCATTATCATTCCTCCAATAAATCTTTGTTGTCGTAGATGTTGCCGATGATTTCAAAGATGACATTTTTAAGTGGTACATATCCACATCCTTTGATTCCAATGGCAAACATCCCCTTAACGTAAACGACCTCATATATTTGTCCATTAACTAAAACCAAGTCATTTTCATACACATCTTTTCCATTTTTGTCATGTAATCCGGTGAACTGACCGATAGTTTCCTTATCTACTTTTGTTCTATTGCTTATTTGTGTAGCTTCGTAACCATATCTAGTTATTTTCTTTTCAAAAATAGCTGTGTCTCCGTTTTCGTACTGAATCAAGTCACCAAAAATAAATTGATTGCTTTCAGTTTTTCCTCTGAATTTTATTTCTCTGTCCATAATCAGTCCTCCGTATTAGGTATTAAGTCTTCAATGTATGCAAACTGTATAAGTTTGTCATAGTGGCACATTTCTTTCCATTCATAACCGCAAAAAACATCTACACGATACTTTATTTTTAAATCTCCAGTAATGTATTTTACAAGGGCTTCTTTACCGGAGATTGGTATTTCGCTTGCATCATGCCAAACGCTGTTTACTCTCCATTTTGCACCATCTATGAACCCTTGTTCATAATACGGGGTTAATTCAGAATTAAAAATGCTATTCTCAAAAACACAGTTATCTACTGCTGCTTTTTCAATATCTTCTTTTGTCATAACTTTTTCTTATTTAAGTGTTTTCTGTATTTCATTGGTATAAATCGTTTGAGTTCCGGAAGCGAAGTGGAAACAAGGTACATCCATGTATCCCATCTCTTTCCCTCATGTTCACGAAATGGCTGAGAACAAGCTTGGCCAGAACAACCATCATTCTTATTCTCAGCCTTGCATTTAACACAGCATCCCGTACACTCAGAGGAAAGATGGCAAAGGATACAAGCCTGTTCCTTACTGATGCCGTATTCCATATTCAAGGATAATTGCTTACTCATAACTCAATTTCATATCAAGGAATACACGACTCAAGAACACCGATAACATTATCTCCTGTAATCCTTCTTATTTCAGAAATTATTTCTTCATCTGAAGCCGTTACAAATTGTTGATTTGGACTACATACATCAGTTTTAATAATAATAGTTGCATACCGCTTAAATATCCATAAAAAACGATATTGGTATGTAACTATTGTTTGCTTTTTAAATCCGTAACTTATTTTCCCCATAATTATCTCCTTTCCACCTATCCCAGCAGCCACCACATGACTGCAAGGAATAGGTAATATAGTTTTGTTTTAGTCATTAAAATATTCTTTACATTTAAATCCTTTTCTCGGTTCAAAATCCTTAAAATCACAAGTCCTAAATATCCATTTTTTATCAGCCCAACCTGCCAAATCCTTTTGCCACTGAGGGATGATCTGACGCGGATTATCCAAGTCCCGATAAGGCTGTGCATGGGGTAAGAATCTCCGCCCCTTGCTTCTCCAGTGATTGATCCTGTTGAATGATTCCCGGAAATCATCAAGAAGGATGCAATAGAAGAAGTATTCACCCTTGTATCCATACTTGTCAATCAAGGAGGTTGCCCGTTCACATTCAGCTATCTGTCCGGGTGTATCACAACCGAAGCGTATGCGCTTTATCCACTTGACTTTGGCTAATAACTTAGCAACATCTTCCGTTACTAAACGTGCATCCAGAGCTTGATTAAAATCAACCCGTAACTTCATCCGTACAATCTTCTCTATTTGTTCTAATCCGTAATCGGAAGCAAGCACGTTGTTATCCATTAAAATTAGGTTATTTCTTCCGCCGACAGCTATTTCTTCCACGTCCATATAAGGCTGTATCTTTCCTTCCTTTCGGTGAACAATACACCACTTACAACGGTTGGGGCAACCGCGAGTAAGAAAACCATAAGCTGTCTTGTTGTCGATGGACGGGTACAGGCTGTAATCTGGTTGCATCCGGTCTATCATTTCCGGCAGATTCTTTTGTATATCATACCCGGTTCCTCCTTTCTCCACCACATCCGCATTGATATAATAACCATAGTCTGGTGTGAAAGAAAACACCTTGGCCGCATATACTTCATCGTAATGGGTAAACGGGTTGTACCATTCAATCCGATCTCCTTGCGACTTATGCCATGCGCTTATTTTCATAAGTGCGAGATTGGGGTAATTGCTATCAACTGCAAGTAAACCTACGTTCATCACCCCTCCCAATCATCAGTAGTTCCCAACAGGTGTGCTGTCTGTTCGTTGTAAGGGATGCAATAGTTCCATGTAGCCCCACATACACCTTCGTATTTGTACGGAAGATTATCTTCTTTATCTACTATCATTCTACCAAAGAAATCTATCTTCCACTCTTCTGAATTATTATCTCTTACCAACACCTTGTCAAATGGCTTAAATTCACACTTGGGCTTTTCTTCAATCCCGAAGAAGCGTTTAAGGTATTCTTTGGCACGTGGGACTTTGCTTGCTTTGAGTGCGTCAATGAGTTTCTGTTTTTCGGATTCGGTAGCCTTTCTTATCCACTCTACTGAGGTAGTATAGACTTCAAAAACTAATTTTCCTGCCGTGTTATTATTGCTCTTTAGCATTAAAAATACATAATCGCTTGTATGTATATCATTCTTCAGAACTCTTATAGATTTAACTATACTTACCCATGCACTACCTTCGTTTTGACCTTCCCATCCGCACGCTATTATATCCCCGTCCTTAAAAGTTCTGTATTCGGGGATTTCAAGCATAAGGTCGGAATTAGATATGTCTGTAATGGTGGTATATTTACCATTATCGGTGTAGAAATACGAATGTTCTAAGCCTTTGTTATCTTTCACCAACGCTACAATATGGTAATTCTTATTATCTATCTTGTCCCAGCATATTATTCTTGCACTTCTCCCATCGCGTGTTACAATTCTACCTTCAATTTCTTTACTCGCTATCTTCTTTGCCATCTCAAAATCAAACGGCACTATTACCAATTTCTTTTCCATAATACTTCTGATTTCAGTTCCATCTTAATGGTCTGTTGTTAATTCTCTCCAGGTACGCAGCAATCTTCTTCTCGCTATCCTCACCATCACGAACGAAAACTAATGTATGGCACTTGTCGCCGACCGGATAATATCTGCCGCCTTTCTCACGCTCCTGCTGTTGGAATACTTTCTTTTCAACCCCATGCGGATATTCCTGTCAAGGTCAACTGTCTTGTAGGTTTCTATGATTTCTTCAGTTTCTTTTGCCATACAGCTAACCATCAATCACTTTTGATTAAACCTAAAGACTATTGAACTCAAATCATCTAAAATCTGGAACTGTGGAAAATTCCTTTCGTTCATGTAATAATACTTTTTTCCCATTGCTCTATTATTTTATAAATTATTGATTTACAGATGTAAAGATAATTATTTTATTTGAGTTATATTACATTGTACATTCTGATTATCAGTAGATTAACTATGTATAACTTATGTACTTGCAGGTGTAGATAGCAGCTCAATTGCCTCGTTATCACCGTTGGCAGCACGTTGTTTTAACTCATTGTACCAAGTTAGTGATGTGTAACCGTCAGGCGGTATAAATCTCCTTCGTTCTATTTTTGTCTGCATTGATTTACGGTTAATGGCATCCAGTTCTCTATTTCTTTCAGGGAGAAATTCTTTAAAAAAAGCATTACCAATTCTTCTCGAATCAAAGCTGGCAAATGAGTTATCATATCGTCCGGCTTTATACCGAGCAAAAAATAACATAAGTTCCGATAACTTAAAACCTTTGGCTTCTGCTGCAAAGGATTGACAGAAAATTCTTATTCCATCGGCAACTCCTTTTTCCTTGCTATTGGAAGCTCCAAAAATACCAGAAACTTGTGTTTCAATCCAATACTCAGAAGAGCCAAGGCCGTAAAGCGCATCGTACTGCATCAATGTGGGACAATTTGCTGTATAAGCCATTCCTGAATTTTGCAAAGTATATCCCCATTGAACAGGGGAAAATATCCTCTCGACTTCAGAACGGTCTTTCCATTTTGTCAGCCAAGCCCTCTTCGAGTTCTCGCTTATGTTGTTGTAACAAGCCAAGAGCGTAGGCATTTGCTTCTTGTTTGCTTGTATAACTGCTCCGATTGTTTCCATTTTCTTGCGATTTTACAACCTTTACTGCCCAGTTTGGAAAGTGCATCATTGCATCATCTAAAGACTTGTAAGACACTCCTTCGGCTTTTAGTTTGCACACGTAATTCTCAATAAGTTCGAGCACATCATCGTTAGAAAGTAACTTTTTTGTTTGCCTGTATATATTCTCAGGTTGAAATCTAAGCCATTCTGAATCTTCAACAAGCTTTTCGCATAAATCATTAATGGCAATTAATCCAATCGAATTAGGCTTTTCTTTACTACTCGATAGAGTAGTTTCTTTATATTTACTTTCCTTTACTTTACTTTGTGTCATTTCTTCCGAAGTTATTTTTATTTCTTCCGAATTAATTACCTTTTCTTCCGAAGAAATATCAGTATCTACATCAGAAACGATAAGAGAGTATTCAACGATTCTGTTCTTTCGCTTTGCTTGCTTGCAGATAAAGTTGTACTGTTCTTGAATACCTTTTGATGTTAAAATTTTTTCTTTATCATACAATTCTTTAGATAATAACCCTAATGTCATACAGCATCTAATGACCTCAAGTATATACGCCTCGTCAAACCCGGTTCTTTCCGATATAATGAAAGGCAACTCTTTATCCCACCTCATGTAGTACCCACTCTTGTAGATAAGACATAGCAGGAGAGCATATACTGCAACAGCCTTGCCACTCTGATATTTGATTAATTTTCTAATTTTTATGTCTTGAAAGAAGTTTATATCAAAAGGGAAATAATCCAGCCCAACTTCTTTTTTTCTTGCCATATTATGTATCCATAGATTAAAAAGAATGGCTTTCAAGTTTCTATACCTTTAAAGTGGTGTTAAGGTATATACTCCAAGAAAGCCAGTTTAATATCTTATTTATCATCAAACACCACTAAGATGATATGTTTATTTTCTGAGTGTAAAGATAACTAAAGTGATTGAATAAATCACACTTTTAAATCTAAAAATATCATTCAATTATATATTTTATCAGTATCCGGTTTTATTCAAACGGAGTGATTCTTTCTCATAACTCAGAAGGGTGCGGAGCGCGTCAAGTTGATGTGTGCAGGAAGCATTAAGCCTATCCAGCCGATCGACAAGATATGCTTCTTCTTCAGCAATACTGTCAAGAAGCGCATTCTGTACTTTTGCAGAAAGACAATTTTCTTTGGCTATCTGGATAATAGTATTTTGTATCTCATCAGACTTTTTCTTGCGAAGCATTTTCTTTGCATCAGCAAGCATTTCTCCTGTACGCATCATGTACACCATTATAACCGATATGCGCTCTTGTATCTCTTGCGGATTGTTGGAGCAAGTAATATTTAGGTAGTCGCTGATTTCCTTTATTTCCTGTTCCATAGCTATTATAATTCAAACAAGTGATAGCAGTTAGGATGTACATTCACAAATTGCTCACGTGGAGGGAATATCTGGGCAACTTCCATAGCATTGGGTAAGAACTTGTAACGCACGTCCTTGATTTGCTGGTAGCCAAGCGGATATTTGGCGGATACGCTCAAATGCCATTTGCCATCGTCTTTAGTTACAAACACATACATTCCTTTATACTTGAATACTCCGGTAGAATAAGTTCCGTATTCATCCTCTTTGTATTCAGGGGTGATGTCAAGCTGGTTGGCATCACGTAATTTATCCAATTCTTCTTTTGTCATACATCATTCAAATAATCGGTTATTATTTTCATAAATTCATCCAAAGACCGGCAGACAATATATTTATATCCAACTGCTTCAACAGCAAGCTGATAAGCCTTTTGCACTTTACTTTGCCGTCCGATGCTGGTTTTTATCTCTATTCTTAGCCCATGATAAAAACGGTTGGGCAAATCAAAATTCAGATCAGAGACTCCAGCTTTCACGCCTTCTGCTTTCAAAAGTGCACCTGTTACCGCATCACGCCTTCCTCCATTCGGGACGGCATACATCAGAGTGGAATACTTTTTATGAGCATACTCGAACCACTCAACACAAGCGCATTGTAGCCGGTGTTCTTTGTTTGTCGGCTTTTTACGCAGCCTATAAGACTGCGCTTTCTTAATCATCTCCTCGTATGTCATTGTCGGCTATTGCTTTGTCAGTAGTTACTTTCTTTCCTGACTGTGATGTAGAGATAGTTACGTTATGCTTTTCTGCCACATTATGCAGGAAATCATTTACTTCTTTCTCAAACGTTTTATATTCTGATTTTTGTGGAGAGGTATTCTCTTCTTCGTAAGGGTACACATCTATAATGGCGGTTTCCTTGATGCAGACAGCGTTGTAGTCTGCCATTGTGCCTTTCATCCCTTCATCCAGCTTTTTCATTGCATCCCGAAGGTCGGCAGCCTGTACAAGAACGGTAGTCTTGGTTTTCTTCTCAGCTCCGGACTTTTCGTCGAGGGTAATAAATTCCAGTTTGCAATCATACCACTTGTCAGCAGATTCTTCATCACTTGGGAACAGTTCTGAATAATGTGCACGCTTAATGTCAGCAACCGTAAACTCTCCACTGATAAATGGAGTCATTTCTTCGATTATCCTTGATTCCGCTTCGGTAAAACTGAGGGCATCCACAAGATAGGGTTCAACTACTTTTTTATTCATTCCGTTTCCCATTACTTTTTCGTAACGGACTTTACATATAAACCAATTATGCAACATAACTATTATTGTTGAGTATTTTTACACATTCTTTTTATTTCATCTTCAAGCATTTCCCCAAAGCAAGTACCACCATTATTGAATTGGAACAGGTAGTTAAATGTCCCATCACCATTTGGAAGTAAAAGAGATATGTCATTGTAATCCTCTTCCTCTTTATCTTCTATTACCTCCCAAAACTCCCCATTAACCTTTACGACCTTGGCTGGATAGGGTTCATTAAGCAGTGCATCTTCATATGTGGCATTCCATTGATCTTTTTCTATACCTAACTCTTTACATTTCTTTTTACACCATTCCTCGGTTTCCATTCCTTGTAAATTGGCAACTCTTACTTTACCAATATGTCTTTCCATTTCACTCATAAACGATTCCTGTTTTCTTTTGAATTTTCTTACTCATATTTCTGAATTGTCTTGCCTTATCCGTTTCACAAGGCTTGGTAGCGGTCTTATCTATCAGGCTGGCTCCATATTCAAGCATCCTGACAATGGTATTCAAGTCTGTGTTACATAAAGTATCGGCAAGTTCAATCTTGTCAAAATCAACATCATTGTCATTCATAAAATCACCAAGAGCGATGATTTTATCACGTGTAGCAGTTACGGTAAAAGCTCTTGTCAGAAGTTCTGGAGCAGTCGCGTTTGGTGATGGAGCATGAACGTCAGATACTGTATGTGGAACTTGCGCAGGAATCTCAGGTTTGGAAGCTTCTGCCTGAAATTGGGTGGTTTGCTTTTCGTCCTCAAGCCTTTTGCGTTCCTCTTCGGCTTTCAACCTTGCTTCCTCTGCTGCTTTTGCACGCTCCCTCTGTTCCTTCAATCGGTTGGCATATTGGATTGTTGCAGAAATGTCAAGCATTTCCTTATAATAAGTATAAAGCACATCAAAATCATCGCCAAAACCTTGCAATGCCTGGATGTCGTTTTCGACTACGGAAAACATGGTATCAATCGCATCGCAGACGGATTTCATGCTGGCTGTCTTGTTGAGCCATTCAATACGGAAAACTTTATTAAAGTCTATTCCGTTTTTGTTCAATCCGTCAAAATAGGTCTTGATGTCAGCTTTCTTCTTGTCTTTGTATTGCTGCTCATTCTGTTTGATTACGGAGTCAATTTTTGCGGAGCATTCTCCTATAAGTTTCACTGTTTCAGCAACAGCTTCCTTGAACTCTCCAAAGGGTTTCATGAACTCCTTCTCGATTTCAATTCGTTTGGAATTGAGAGCTTTAGCAGCCTTGTTTAAGGCTGCCTTATCTCTTTTTGCTTGATCTATGTTATCATCTGTATAGTTAGAAATATCATACTTTGGCAAAGCGGACTTTACCAAATCTCTAATCTGTTTGGCATTGGTAGTAAGGCTTCCAAGTGTCTTTTCACTTACTACAAGCTCCAAATCTGAATCTTGAAATACTATATTAGTTTCCATTCTACACATCAGCTATCTGGTTAATAATATCATTTGCCATCCGAATGCGTTTTTCCATTTCAGCAAAAACTTTCTCGTCAGGCAGGATTCTCGTTATATGGATGGGAACGGACTGAAACGGACAGTACGCAATGAAATCAACCCACTCGGCTCCGGTACACATCATGTGAGCCATGCACTGGTAAAAGTATTCGGGTTTTGTTTTAAGAAGCGTTTCATTATCTTTAGCCTCATCCTTATACTTCATGAAAGTAGACTGATTGGGACACTTGATTTCAAGTGCTCCTTTCTCTCCAGTTATGTCATCTATGAATACACCATCGGGGCTACTGGCGAAATCAGGAATAGTAGGATGCAAACAAGAACCGGTTTCTGTAATATATCTTCCAGTAATTTTAGAATAAAGAGAACGAGCGTATTGCTCTTGCTCGTTCCCCCATTTCATAGCCTTACTGCTTACATCAACCTGATATAAATATTGCTGAAAAGAATCGTCATCTTCAACTATCTCTGCATTCATGGACCGCTCGGCTGCAAGCTGGTAGATGTATGATTTTGCCGTTTCTGAAAAATCTTCACAACGACCTTTTTTCATCAATACACCAACCATGCTTCCAGTGATTTTGCCTAAGCGCTTACGAAACCACTCTAACGAATGTTGTTCTTCCATCATAATAAGGATTTACGTTGTTTGCTTTCTTGGTTTTCACTATCCTGCTTGATGGCTGGTGATTCCTCTTGATTTTCTTCCATAATTCCAGCAGCTTTTTCAGCCATTTCCTGCAATTTGTTGGTAGCAGGGATTTCCGTATATTCTGCATCCTGAATATCCTCTGCTTCTTCTTTGGTAAGGAATCCCATAGAAATCTCAGGGCAATAGGCACGCTGCCAAAAGGCTGCAGCACGATAAGTAAGCATAAGGTTGGGCATTGTAACCCATTTACTGCCAGCTTTTGTGTACCACCCTTCTTTGATTGCCATTTCAATGGTTATCGGATCTGATTCAAGAACTTCTCCGGTTGCCAATTCAGTAGCATAGGCGACACATTCAATATTATCTACATTTGTGCCATCAAATTCTTTTACAACGATGGTGTTGCGCCTGTTTACAGCATCCCAAACAGTTTCATTGTAATTTATCTTACCAACTTTACCAAGTGTTCTTTTACGGTATCTAAGGGAAGTGTACTTACCACTCATATTAATAGTGGCAATAAGAAACTTGCTCGACCATGACGGATTCCCTTTGACAACATATAGATTTTGCATAATCATAAGTGGATTTGCGTTCATTCTCATTGCCATATCCAGTGCGATTACACAGTTTCCTGTATTCCCTTTATAAGTATCGGGGACAATCGTACTTTCAGTATACATCTTAGCCATACGCTGCATTACTTCAAACTGCTTGACAGTTTGTCCAACTGGTGTCATTGCAAATTCAGCGGCTTGTTTTGCTTGGATAATCTGCAACTCGGTTACAGGTTGATTTTGGTTTTTGTTTTCTTCCATTGTTACAATATTTTAAGTTCAACAATATCTTGATATTCCTTGTGAAAGGCATAAGGATAACCGTTCATTTTCAAGTTCTTCTTCTGTATAGTCGAATGATTCAGGTTGAAAACTTTCTTCAATATCATTAATATCTTCATTGATAAGTTTGATGATTTCACTTTTAGGGGAAAACCCATATTCAGGAAGATTTTCAAAAGGGGAGGATTTGACTTTTTCAAGCTCTTCGTAAAGTAATTCAAGTTCCATTTCCATATCTTCAACTCTGTTTAGGGATTTCGATTAATTCAACCACTGGCTTTACTGTATTTCTAAAGGAAGTGAAACGATGAACTTCCCTATGATATGCATCATGCCAATAATTAGCATTGTTATTCGCTTTTCCAATATCATCCTGAAGGAGCAAAGCATACTTTACAAGTTCTTCGTGAGGCATTGTCTGTAATTCTTCCGATGTTCTCATTGCTCTGATAATTATTAATCAATTTTATGTAGTAGACATTTAAAACTATATGAGACAAAAGCAAAAGCTGTAAATGAAAGCCAAAACTTAATATCAAGGCTATTTGCGAATAATACCATTGCAATAAATGATATCAACCATGCCAAAATTATCACATCTTTATTCATAACTAATTGATTTTCTTTGTGTTACTTTTATATTGTAAATATACTTTATTATATTAGTATGACAAATTTTTAATCAACTTAAAATCAATACATTAACTTGATATAACTTATTTAATTTCAGCCCATTTAATGCAATCCCAAGCATTGCAATACCACCTTCCATTTTGTCTGTCAGCAGGCTTCTTCTCAGCACGGATTTTTCCTTCTCCAACAAGACGGAACAATCTCCCTCTGCCACCTACAATTCCAGCAGCTTCCCTTTGTCAGAAAGTCTTGTCATTCAAGACTATTTTGAGAACTGTTTCATTTAACATATACTACTTGTTGAAAAGATTACCTTAGATTTGCATCCGAGGATTACAGATAAAATAGAAAAGATAAATTTGTGA
>ERZ857750.464-NODE-464-length-55302-cov-6.700273_pt1 | contig 55302 bp, 49 predicted proteins | sample MGYA00519915_ERZ857750 | MGnify/ENA primary metagenome ERZ857750 (study PRJEB31778, sample SAMEA3449358) | human gut metagenome | biome: human gut; feature: human-associated habitat; material: faeces | place: United Kingdom | collected 2010/2012 ...
TTATCAAAGCGGCTCATGCTGAAGGTAAATGGGCTGGTATGTGTGGTGAAATGGCTGGTGACCAAACTGCTGTTCCACTTCTTGTCGGAATGGGCTTGGATGAGTTCTCCATGTCAGCTACATCTGTCCTTCGTACACGTAGCTTGATGAAGAAATTGGACACAGCTAAAATGAAAGAATACGCTGACCGTGCCCTTACTGAATGTTCAACAATGGAAGAAGTTCTTGAACTTTCAAAAGAATACGTGAACGTAGACTAAGAGTTCAACAAGACTAAGACAAATCTGTCTTAGTCTTTTCTTATATGATTCTTTCTTATGAAACAATAGGAATGTTTGTTTTTATTCGTAATCAACTAGATAGTAATAAAAATATTAGTAGGATTGTTCGGTTTTTTGTTTAAAAATCCTAAGATATATAGTATAATCATAAGTAAGATTAGGAGGAAAACGAAGAGAAGAAGTAAAAAATTCGGGATAGAAAATGACAAAAATTTTCCTGATATTTTTACATGATTTTACAGGAATAAACTTGAAAATTAAGTGAGTTTATAGTAAAATAAAAACATGTAGAAAACGCTTTCAAAAACAAAAAGAGGTGAGTTTATGGATAGAAGCACAGATTTATGGACGTTTGGAAGAGGGGATAATTTCCGTCTTCAAGAGTACTTAGGAGCTCACAAAGAGTTCGAAGGAGATCAAGAAGGTTACACCTTCCGTGTATGGGCTCCGAATGCTCAGGCAGTTGATCTGATTGGTGATTTCACTGATTGGGAAGCCCGTAAAATTCCAATGGTTCGTAATGAAGGAGGCGTCTGGGAAGTCTTCTGTCCCGATGCAAAAGAGGGAGATATATACAAGTACTTGGTGACGCGACAAAATGGTCATCAGGTACAAAAAATTGATCCTCTAGCGTTATGGATGGAAAAGAGACCCAATACAGGATCTATTATTAAGACCATTCCAGAGAAAAACTGGAAAGATGGTCTTTGGCGGGCACGCCGTAAAAAGCTTGGTTTTAAGGAACGACCTGTTAATATCTATGAGGTGCACGCAGGATCGTGGAAACGAAATGAAGATCACAGTTCCTATACCTTTAAACAACTAAAAGAAGAACTGATTCCTTATCTGGTGGAGATGAACTACACTCACGTGGAATTTATGCCAGTGATGGCCCATCCATTGGGACTGAGCTGGGGATATCAGCTCATGGGTTATTTTGCACTCGAACAGACTTATGGTAGTCCAGAAGAGTTTCAAGATTTCGTGGAAGAATGCCACCTCAACAATATCGGAGTGATCGTGGATTGGGTACCTGGTCATTTCATTATCAATGATGATGCCTTGGCTTATTATGATGGAACACCAACTTTTGAGTATCAGGATGAACATCGGGCCCATAACTATGGTTGGGGAGCTTTGAACTTCGATTTAGGAAAAAATCAAGTACAATCATTCTTGATTTCTAGTTTGAAGTTTTGGATTGACACCTATCATTTAGATGGAATTCGGGTTGATGCCGTGAGCAATATGCTCTATCTTGATTACGATAGTGGTCCATGGACACCAAATATTGATGGGGGAAACCTCAACTATGAAGGGGTTCATTTCCTCAGACGTTTGAATGCGATTATCAAGAACGAACACCCAGATGTTATGATGATTGCAGAAGAAAGTTCTGCTGGTCAAAAGGTCACAGGCCCTGAAGAAGAAGGTGGTCTTGGTTTTGACTATAAATGGAATATGGGTTGGATGAATGATATTCTCCGATTCTATGAGGAAGACCCGGTCTACAGGAAATTTGACTTTAATCTGGTAACCTTTAGTTATATGTATGCATTTTCTGAAAATTTCCTTCTTCCGTTTTCACATGATGAAGTAGTGCATGGCAAGAAGAGTTTGATGCACAAGATGTGGGGAGATCGTTACAATCAATTTGCTGGACTCCGTAACCTTTTGACCTATCAGATTTGCCATCCAGGAAAAAAATTACTCTTTATGGGTTCGGAATTTGGTCAATTTTTGGAATGGAAGTCAGAAGAGCAACTGGAATGGGGCAATCTAGAGGATGAAATGAACGCCAAGATGCGTCGTTTCACTTCTCAGCTCAATCATTTCTACAAGGAACACAAGGAATTGTGGGAGATTGATGATAGCTTTGATGGCTTAGAGATTATTGATGCAGATAACCGGGATCAGAGCGTCTTGTCTATGGTCCGGAAAAATCGTAAGGGCGATCTTTTGGTGTGCGTTTTCAATATGGCACCAGTAGAACGCAAGGACTTTACGATTGGTGTGCCTGTATCAGCGGTCTATGAAGAAATTTGGAATACAGAATTAGAAGAATGGGGAGGTGTCTGGAAAGAGCACAATCCGACAGTTCAGTCTCAAGAGGGACTGTGGAAGGATTATGAACAAACCTTGACCTTTACTTTGCCGGCTTTAGGTGCTAGCATTTGGAAGGTGAAACGCAAGGTGCGTAAGACAAAATCTAAAACATCAGATAAGAAATGACGATCGGTTGACTCTATGGGAGTCCAGGCTTTAAAAAGAGGAAGTAGTCAATGAAGAATGAAATGCTCGCTTTAATTCTTGCCGGTGGGCAAGGAACACGTCTTGGAAAATTAACCAAAAACATCGCAAAACCTGCGGTTCAATTTGGTGGGCGCTATCGGATTATCGATTTTGCGCTATCAAACTGTGCCAACTCAGGAATTCACAATGTTGGTGTGATTACACAGTACCAGCCACTTGCCCTTAACAGCCATATTGGGAATGGTTCCAGCTGGGGCTTGGATGGAATCAATACGGGTGTGTCTATTCTCCAACCTTATTCAGCTAGTGAAGGAAATCGTTGGTTTGAAGGAACTAGCCATGCCATCCTCCAAAACATCGACTATATCGACAGCATCAATCCGGAATATGTCTTGATATTATCTGGGGACCACATCTATAAGATGGATTACGATGATATGCTTCAAGCGCACAAGGATAATAATGCAAGCTTAACTGTTGCCGTCCTAGATGTACCTTTGAAGGAAGCAAGCCGTTTTGGAATCATGAATACAGATGCCAATAATCGGATTGTCGAATTTGAAGAAAAACCAGCTGAACCAAAATCCACCAAGGCTTCCATGGGGATTTACATCTTTGACTGGGCTCGTCTCCGCAATATGTTGGTTGCTGCTGAAAAGAGTGATATCGATATGTCAGACTTCGGTAAAAATGTCATTCCAACTTATCTAGAATCAGGCGAAAGTGTTTATGCTTATGAATTCAATGGTTATTGGAAAGACGTTGGTACGATTGAGTCTCTTTGGGAAGCCAATATGGAATATATCGATCCAAATAATGCCTTGGATAGTCGCGATCGTCACTGGAAAATCTATTCACGCAACCTCATTTCTCCACCGAACTTCTTTGGGGAACATGGCCACGTCGAAGATTCTCTTGTCGTCGACGGTTGTTCGGTAGACGGTACAGTCAAACACTCCATCTTATCAACAGAAGCTCAAGTTCGTGAAGGAGCAGTTGTCGAAGATGCTGTCGTGATGAGCAATGCCATTATCGGTAAAGGAGCTGTCGTGAAACGCGCGATTATCGGGGAAGGTGCAGTCATTGCAGAAGGTGTCGTGATTGATGGAACAGAGGAAGTACAAGTTGTCGGTTACAATGAAAAAGTGGGGGTAGCAACAGATGAAGATTGATAAATATTCAGCCATTTTAGGAAATACAGTTGGGTATCATGATATGTCCACTTTGACTAGCCATCGTCCGGTAGCATCCCTACCGTTTGATGGGAAATACCGCTTGATTGACTTCCCATTGTCTAGTCTTGCAAATGCTGGTATTCGTAGTGTTTTTGGGATTTTCCAACAAGAAAATATTAGTTCGGTCTTTGACCATATTCGTTCAGGTCGTGAGTGGGGCTTGTCTACTTTATTGAGCCACTATTACCTCGGAATCTATAATACTCCAGTTGAAAATACAACGGTAGGACCAGAATACTACCAACAATTATTGACCTATTTGAAACGGTCTGGTTCTAACCAAACAGTTGCTTTGAACTGTGATGTTTTGATGAATATTGATCTCAATCAGATTTTCCACCTTCATAATACCATTGATCGTCCGATTACAGTGGTTTATAAAAAGTTGCATCTTCAAAATATCTCTGAAGTGAATGCTGTCTTGGAAATTGATGAAACAGACCATGTTACAGAGCAAAAACTTTTTGATGGCAAGGATCCTGATGAAGTATACAACATGTCAACAGATGTCTTTATTGTGGATACTCCTTGGTTGATTGAAAAAATAGAAGAAGAAGCTAAGAAAGAATACCCACAAAAATTGCGCTATATCTTGCGTGATTTGGCGGTGGAATACAATGCTTTTGCTTTTGAATATACAGGCTACCTAGCAAATATTCACTCAGTTGAATCCTATTATCAAGCAAACTTGGATATGTTGGAAAACCAAAAATTCATGAAGCTCTTTTCACCAAATCAAAAGGTGTATACAAAAGTGAAGAATGAAGAGCCGACTTATTATTCCAAGACTTCAAATATCAAATCGTCCCAATTTGCTTCTGGTAGTATTGTAGAAGGAACCGTTGAACGCTCTGTTGTTTCACGCCGGGTACACCTTCATCAAGGTTCAGAAGTCCGTAGTAGTCTTCTTTTCCCTGGTGTTGTAATTCATGAAAATGCAATCGTCGAACATGCCATCCTGGATAAGGGGGCCGAAGTGGCTGCTGGTGTGACGATTCGTGGGACAGAAGAAGCACCTGTCGTGGTTAAAAAAGGAACGATTGTTACAGAGGATATTGTCTAATGAAACTATTATTTGTTGCAGCTGAAGGAGCACCGTTTTCTAAAACAGGGGGGTTGGGAGACGTCATTGGCGCTCTTCCTAAATCCTTAGCTAAAAGTGGTCATGATGTGCGCGTGATCCTCCCATACTATGATATGGTAGAGGCCAAGTTTGGAGATCAAATCGAAGATGTCTTGCATTTTGAGACCAAAGTTGGCTGGAGAAGTCAATATGTTGGTGTGAAACGCATTGTGCGCGATGGAGTCACCTTTTACTTTATTGATAACCAACACTATTTCTTTAGAGGCCATGTGTATGGTGACTTTGATGATGGCGAACGCTTTGCCTTCTTCCAGCTTGCGGCCTTAGAAACGATGGAACGGGTTGACTTCATTCCAGATGTTCTTCATGCACATGATTACCATACAGCGATGATTCCTTTCTTGCTTAAGGAGAAATACCGTTGGATTCAAGCTTATCATGGGATTAAGACAGTATTGACCATCCATAATTTGGAATTCCAAGGTCAGTTTGACCCAGGAATGTTATGGGATCTATTCGGAGTGGGATTTGAACGCTATGCAGACGGAACGCTTAGGTGGAATGATTGCCTGAATTGGATGAAAGCCGGCATTCTATATGCTGACCGTGTGACAACCGTATCTCCTAGTTATGCACATGAGATTATGACTTCTGAATATGGTTGTGGCTTGGATCAGATCCTTCGGATGGAGTCTGGCAAGGTGACCGGTATTGTTAACGGGATTGATGCGGATCTATATAATCCTGAAACTGATCCGCTTCTGACGTATCACTTCAGTCTCTCAGATCTTTCAGGTAAAGCAGCTAGTAAACGAGCTCTTCAAGAACGTGTCGGTCTACCCGTTCGCGATGATGTACCTTTGTTTGGGATCGTCTCTCGTTTGACACGCCAAAAAGGTTTTGATGTTGTGGTAGAAGAGTTGCATCAACTCTTGCAAAAGGATATTCAGATTGTCTTGCTCGGTACAGGAGATCCTGGATTTGAAAATGCCTTTGCTTGGTTCGGTCAAGCCTACTCAGATAAACTTTCAGCTAATATCACATTTGATGTCCAATTGGCCCAAGAAATCTATGCAGCGTCAGATGTCTTCTTGATGCCAAGTCGCTTTGAACCGTGTGGTCTTTCTCAAATGATGGCCATGCGTTATGGAACCCTTCCTTTGGTGCATGAAGTCGGCGGACTTCGAGATACGGTTCAACCGTATAATGTTGTTGATGGAAGTGGAACAGGCTTTAGCTTCAATAATTTGTCTGGCTATTGGTTTAACTGGGCAGTTGATGAAGCTTTGGCTGTCTACTACAAAGATAAACAGGCTTGGTATGGTCTGCAAGAGCAAGCTATGACTCGTGACTTCTCATGGGATACGGCTAGTCAACAATACAATGATTTGTACCAATCCTTATAAATAGAACTATGATACAAACGCCTTTCGAGGCGTTTTTTGTTTTGCTTTCTTCCTATAAATAAAACGGTTTATTTTTTTGAGTTTTAGTGCTTGCTAAAATAGAAGAAAAAAGATAAGATAGGTGAAGGTAAAAAATCTCGGGAAGTTCCTTGTTTTCGGAAACTATTTTCCTTCTCCATATAAAATAAGGCTTTGACCTGAGGTTTGAATATTACTATATAGGAATTTTAGGATGAAAAAAGCAAAACAATTTTTTGAAAAGAAGACCAAATATTCGATTCGGAAATTATCCGTTGGGGTTGGTCCAGTGGCCATTGGAGCCTTTTTATTGGGAGGAAGTCTGTTAGGAGCTCGTCCTGTCAAAGCTGATCAGGTGACCCTACCTGCAAACGTTCACTTAGGATATGTGACAGAAGAAGAGCTAACTGCTGATGAAAAAAAACAGGTAATTCATGCAATTCCTGAAGAATACCAAAATGAAGATACCTTCTATTTAGTCTATAAGAAGAAGGAGGCAACTCAACCAGTTCTTCCCCAAACAGGAAGTCAGGAAATCGCCCTCTTTGGCCTAAGTCTAGCCACAGCTTCATTTGCGGTCCTCTTACTTTCTAAAAAGCACCGGAAGAAGGTCATGGGCGTCCTTTTGATTGGAGCCATGGGACAAAGTCTTTTACTTCCAGTTGAAGTCGCTGCGCTACAAAATCAAATCTTTCGCGCTTATAATCAGGATCTTGCGATCTCATCGAGCAAAGATCTTGCAAATGGCGTGATTCAAATTGACGGCTACGACTATGTGGGCTATCTGCACTACTCGCCAGTCCAAAAGACGGATTCACAAGAAACAAAGGCTAAGCAGGAAACGAAATTTTCTGTAGCAGGGACGATCAAAAGAAGCACAGGGATTCCACAAGTGGAAGCACAAGCGCGTGTGACCCCAGAAGTCGCTCCAGCCTTTCCTCAAGTTGAAAAACCAAGCCTTGAAGTCTCTACTGAGCCTATCCCATTTGAAATTATCAACCAAGCTGATCCTACATTAGCCAAAGGGCAAACTAGGGTGCTGACTGCTGGCCAAAATGGAGAGCGGACTATATTTACGGAAGTGAGTGTAGTAGATGGACAAGAAGTTCGCAGAGTAGCTGAAAGCAAGCTCACTAAAGAACCGGTTTCGCAAATTATTGCCGTCGGTACAAAAGAAGATGCGCAACCAACCCCTCAACCAAGCCCTTCTCCAGTTGTAACAGCAAAGGGGACGCAGGAAGAAGGTCACGTGGGAGAAGCTCCCGTTCAACCAGAGGCTCCAGCCTATACAGGAGTAGTGGAAGCTAAAGGGACGCAGGAAGAAGGTCACGTGGGAGAAGCTCCTGTTCAACCAGAGGCTCCAGCCTATACAGGAGTAGTGGAAGCTAAAGGGACACAAGAAGAAGGTCATGTTGGCGAAGCTCCTGTTCAATCAGAGAATCCAGCCTACCAAGTGACCGAAGGGACAGTGACGGAGACAGAAACGGTAATCCTTCCATATGAAACAGAGTATGTAACGGATGCCAATCGTTACACCGATGAAGAAATCCTCCTTCAGAAAGGCGAAGCTGGTAGCCAGGAAATTCGCCGTGTTTATAAAACGGTCAATGGCGAAAAGGTTGGAGAGCCCCTCAGCACGACAACTGAAACGGTAAAAGCTCCTGTGACAGAAAAAATTAGTCGTGGAAGTAAGGTGATTGAAGGCCAAACAGAGGATATTTCTTTTGAGGAAATTCCATTTAAGACGGTAATCGAACAGGATGCCACCTTGCTGAAAGGAAGCGAAACAGTTTCTCAAGCAGGTAAAAACGGGAAGAAGAAAATCAGCAAAGTCTATAAGACCATTAAAGGTGTAAAAACTGCGGATGCTCCAACAGTTTCGGAGGAAGTAGTTGAACAAGCCCAAGATCGGATCATTAAAAAAGGGACCAAAGAACTAGACAAGCCAACCTTAACCTTGACCCAGGTCGATAAGGAAGAATTGAAGCGCAGTGCCAAAGCTAGCTATCATTTAGACAAACCAGAGGGTGTGACCATCAAGTCCATCCAGGCGGTGTTGAAGAAGGGCGATCAAGTGGTGAAAACTTTTGCCCTTTCAGAGTCTGATTTAGCAGCTGCCTTACTGGATTTAGACTACTACAAGGATTATACGCTGGCAACGACCATGGTCTATGACCGCGGAAATGGGGATGAAGAAGAGATTCTCAAGGAAGAGCCACTAAGACTTGACCTTAAAAAAGTTGAAGTCAAAAACATCAAGGAAACCAGTCTGATTAGCGTGGATGACCAAGGTCTTGAGACAGATAGTAGCCTCTTGTCTGAAACACCATTGGATGTGAAACCTTATTACTTAAAGGTTACCACCCATGATAATAAGGTCACAAAACTGGCTGTTGATAAAATTGAAGAAGTGACGGTAGATGGAGCGACCTTATACAAAGTAACAGCCAAAGCTCCAGATCTGATCCAACGGACTGCGGACAAGCAGTTTAGTGAGGACTATGTCCATTATATTGCGAAGCCGAAAGCTCATGAAGGAGATGTCTATTACAATTTCAACGAACTTGTAAAAGCCATGCAAGCCAATCCGACTGGTACCTTTAAGCTTGGTAGCAGTATGAATGCAAGTAATGTGCAACCAGCTGGCAAGTCTTATATAACCAATGCCTTCAAGGGAATATTGGAAAGTACAGAAGGCAATAAATTTGCTATCCATAACATTACGAGACCGTTATTTGGTAACATCGAAGGTGGTACTGTTAAGAATCTCTTGCTTGAAAATGTTGCGATTGACCTATCTGGGACAGATCGAGTAGCACCAATCGCAGGTGTCATAAAAAATAATGCGATTGTCGAAAATGTTAAAGTAACAGGAAGCGTTGTTGGAAACAACGATGTAGCAGGGATCATCAATAAAATTGATGGCAGTGGGAAGGTCAGTAATGTTGCCTTCATCGGGAAACTGCACGCTGCTGGCAATAAAGGTGGCTATCTAGCAGGTGTTGTTGGTGAGAACTGGAAAGGTGTCGTTGAAAAAGCTTACGTTGATGCTGAAATCACTGGTAACAAAGCCAAAGCTGCAGGTCTCGTTTATTCCTCTCAAAATGGTGGAAATAACCACACAGTAGGTAAAGAAGGGGTTCTCAGAAATTCACTTGCTAAAGGTTCAATTGAACTCAAAGAAGCGGTTCAATCTGGTGGATTACTCGGGACTAACTGGGCCTTGGGGACTATTGAAGACAATATCACCATGATGAAAGTGAAAACTGGTGAGATGGTCTTCGGACACTCGGATATCGATGCAGATGATTACTTCACTTATTCAAGAACCAAGCGCAATTACAGTGTGGAGGGCGTGAGTGAAGGGAAGAAATCCTTTAACAATTCCCGTAGAATCCCAAGCATCTCGCTGGCAGAAGCTGAGCAGAAGATTGAAGCAATGGGAATCACTGCTGATAAATTTACCAGCAGTAAACCGATTGAAGTTACGCTCAATAACCTTGTTAGCAAAGACGATCAATACAAGGCAATCACTGCTTATGATGCGACTCGTGAGCTAGCTTACCGCAATATTGCTAAACTGCAACCATTCTACAATAAAGAGTGGATTGTAGACCAAGGGAATAAATTGGATGCAACTAGTCCTCTCTTGACCAAGGAAGTCTTGTCTGTGACCGCTATGAAGGGCAATGATTTTATAACTGAACTAGCTGATGCTGATCACATCCTGATCCATTATGCAGATAAGACAAAAGATATCTTTAGCATTACACCGAAAGACTCTAAGGTCAAACAAGTCAAAGAGTACAGTGTAGCGGAGCTCGGTGAAGTGGTCTACACGCCGAATATGGTGGACAAAGACCGGAGTGATCTCATTCATGCGATCGTTGATAAATTAAGTCCTGTAGAATTACAATCAGATCCAATCTACACACACCTTGGTAGAACAGGACCAAACAAAGTCAATGCCATTAAGAACCTTTACCTTGAAGAAAGCTTTCAAGAAGTCAAGGACAATCTGACTCACTTTGTCAAACAACTAGTTGAAAACCAAGACCATCAGTTGAATACAGATGAGGTTGCTAAACGGGCCCTTATCAAGAAGATTGATGATCATAAGGCTGCTGTTCTTTTGGGGCTTTCTTACCTCAATCGCTATTATGGAGTGAAGTTCGATGATGTCAATCTCAAACAGCTCATGTTGTTCAAGCCAGACTTCTATGGGAAGAATGTCGATGTTTTAGATCGCTTGATCGAAATTGGTTCAAAAGAAGATTATATCAAAGGGACTCGTACCCACGATGCCTTCCGAGAAGTCGTGGCTAAATCGACTCTTTCTGGTAACCTAAATGACTTCTTGAAGTACAATATGGAGCTCTTTACAAGTGATAGAGACTTGAATGATTGGTTCATCAAAGCAACCAAAGACAATGTCTATATAGTGGAGCCTGAGACGACCAATCCAGCGTTCGCATCTGCCAAACACAGAGCTTATGAAGGCTTAAACAATGATGTTCACGGTAAAATGATCTTGCCACTCTTGAACTTAAAAGATGCCCATATGTTCTTGATTTCAACTTACAATACCATGGCATACAGTTCCTTTGAGAAATATGGCAAGAATACGGAAGCGGAACGAACTGCCTTCAAAGCGGAAATTGACAAGGTGGCTAAAGGACAACAGAATTACCTAGATTTCTGGTCACGTCTAGCAACGGATAAGGTTCGCAATCAACTCTTGAAGAGCAATAATATGGTGCCGACCCCTGTCCTTGATAATCAAAACTACAAGGGCATTAGTACAGATCGCTATGGCCATACCAACAGTGGCAAAGATGTCGCTCCAATTCGTGAATTGTATGGCCCAACCGATCGTTACCATGCGACAGATTGGCGGATGGGAGCAGTAGCTCGAATTTACGGAAATCCATATAAAGACGACTCTGTCTTCTTCATGGTGACCGATATGGTCAGTGACTTTGGGGTGTCTGCCTTTACCCACGAAACGACGCACGTCAATGACCGTATGGTTTACTTAGGTGGGTGGAGACACCGCGAAGGGACAGATATTGAAGCCTTTGCCCAAGGAATGCTCCAAACACCATCTGTATCCAATCCAAATGGGGAATACAAAGCCTTAGGTCTCAACATGGCTTATGAACGTCAAAACGATGGAAACCAATGGTACAATACAAATCCAAATGATCTCACCTCACGTGAGGAGATTGATCGGTACATGAAAGGCTATAACGATACGCTCATGCTTCTGGATTACCTAGAAGGGGAAGCTGTATTGGATAAACATAGCAAGGACTTAAACAATGCTTGGTTCAAGAAGGTTGATAAACAATACCGAGGAGCGAACACCAAGAATCAATTCGATAAGGTTCGACCGTTGAGTGATGAGGAAAAAGCCATTGCTTTAAATACAGTAGATGACCTCATCACCAATAATTTCATGACCAACCGTGGTCCTGGAAATGGCGTCTATAATCCATCTGACTTTGGTTCAGCCTATGTGACTGTGCCGATGATGACAGGGATCTATGGTGGGAACACCAGTGAAGGGGCTCCTGGAGCCATGTCCTTCAAACACAATACTTTCAGGATTTGGGGCTATTATGGCTATGAAAAAGGATTCCTGGGTTATGCTTCGAACAAGTATAAACAAGAATCCAAACAAGCTGGACTTGCCACTCTAGGAGATGACTTCATCATTAGCAAGATTTCTGATGGAAAATTTAACACTCTTGAAGACTGGAAGAAAGCTTACTTCAATGAAGTTGTGACAAGTGCCAAAAATGGAATTCAGGCTATTGACATCGATGGTAAAACGTACAGTAGCTATGAAGACTTGAAACGTGCATTTGCTGATGCAGTGGATAAAGATAAGGCTACTCTAAGTAACGGTTCTGTCAAATTTGACAATACGGTTGAACTGAAAGAAAAAATCTTTAAGAAATTGCTACAACAAACAGACAGTTTCAAAACCTCTATCTTTAAATAATTGAATTCTCTCATCTGCTGAGCAGGTGAGAGTTTTTTAGAAGAAAAAATGAATAGAGGTGGACAAAGTGTCTAAAAATTAAAAGGAATCAATCGTAGATCGGAAAAATTATCATATTAAAAAAATAACGTAATTTAACAAAAACGCTTTCTTTTCTAGGAAATATTTGACTATTATATCTTTTAGGAGTAAACTAAGGAGGTAAAATTAATAAAAGGAGAATTCATCATGAATTTAACATTTTTAGGTCTTTGTTTAGCCTGTTTTGGTGTATCACTGGCAGAAGGTTTGATGATGAGCAGCTTATTGAAATCTGCGTCTCGTCAACCAGAAATTATCGGTCAATTACGTAGTCTTTTGATCCTTGGTGTTGCCTTTGTCGAAGGTACTTTCTTCGTAACTTTGGTTATGGCCTTTATTATCAAATAAGCACTTCTAATTTAGAAAAGGAGGTGTCAAAACTTGGAAGAAAGTATCACTCCAACGATAACTCTTGGACCTGTAACTTTTAATTTGACCCTACTTGCTATGACCTTGATTGCTGTTTTGGTGGTTTTTGGCTTTATTTATTGGGCCAGCCGTAAAATGACGATCCGACCCAAGGGCAAACAAAATGTGCTGGAATACGCATATGACTTTGTCGTAGGCTTTACAAAAGGAAATATTGGGGAACATTATATAAAGGACTATTCCTTGTTCTTGTTTGTTCTTTTCCTATTTCTTTTAGTGGCCAATAACATTGGATTGATGGCTAAAATCGAAACGACCAATGGTTACAATTTGTGGACATCACCAACCGCTAACCTCGGTTATGACTTTGCCTTTTCATTTTTGATCACCTTAATCGCCCATGTAGAAGGAATTCGCCGACGTGGTGTGAAGGAATATTTAAAGGCTTTTGTGACACCTGGATTTATGACCCCCATGAATATTTTGGAAGAATTAACGAACTTTGCCTCCTTGGCACTTCGGATCTTCGGAAATATCTTTGCGGGTGAGGTACTAGCAAGCTTACTTGTGACTTTGTCGCATCAGGCTGTTTATTGGTATCCATTTGCCTTTATTGGAAGCATGGCGTGGACAGCGTTTTCGATTTTCATTTCATGTATCCAAGCCTATGTGTTTACCATGTTGTCATCAATCTATATTGGTAAGAAAATTAATGGCGAAGAGTAAGTAGAGGAGGAGTAGAAGAATGCATGTATCAATGAGTGAAATTATTGGTAACTTTATTCTCATTGCTGGTTCCTTCCTATTATTAATCTTTTTAATAAAGAAATTTGCATGGAACAATATCAATGTAATTTTAGAAGCGCGTGCCAAAAAGATTACAGATGATATTGATGGAGCAGAATCAGCTCGTCAAAAAGCTGAGGAACTAGCAAGTAAACGTGAAGAAGAGTTGGCAGGTAGCCGCAAAGAAGCTGCGTCTATCGTCGAAAATGCAAAGGAAACTGCAGAAAAGAACAAATCTCAGATCCTTTCAGAAGCCACTCAAGAAGCAGTACGTTTGAAAGAAAAAGCGCAACAAGAAATTGCGCATAACAAAGAAGAAGCATTGAACAGTATCAAAGGCGATGTGGCAGATCTCACTGTCAATCTTGCCGGCAAATTGTTGAGTCAACAGCTGGATGCTGAAGGTCAACGCCAACTGATTGATCGCTATCTTGATGAATTAGGAGAAGCCTAATGGACAAAAAGCAACTGATGGTGATTGAGAAATATACCCAGCCTTTTGTTCAATTGGTCTTTGAAAAAGGAGAACAAGATCTTGTCTTTGAAAAATTGACCCAAATCAAGGGTATTTTTGAGGAGACTGGACTTGCTAACTTCTTAGCTCATATCGGTGTAGAGGATGAAGAGAAAGCAAAAAGTCTCAGACTTTTTCAACCCTCTGATTCACAATTACTCGACCATTTGATTGAAGTGGTTATTCTCAATCATCGTGAAGCCTTATTTTATGACATTGTAACGATTTGTTTGGATCAGATTCAACTGTTGAGCAACGCATTTGTCGTCACTGTTACGACAGTTGCTGGTTTGGATCCTGTTCAAGAGCAAAAGCTAGTACCCATTATCGAAAGAAAATTTGGGATTCAAGTTCGCTCAATCCAACAAAAGATCGATCCAGATTTAATTGGTGGCTTTGTCGTGACAGCCAATCATAAAACGTTGGATACCAGTCTCAAACACCAATTGCAAGTTATAAAATCTAAATTGAAATAGAAAGTGGTGTGAATTTTGGCGATTAACGCACAAGAAATCAGCGCTTTAATTAAGCAACAAATTGAAAATTTCAAGCCAAACTTTGACGTCACTGAGACAGGTGTTGTAACCTACATTGGTGACGGAATTGCCCGTGCTCATGGGCTTGAAAATGCCATGAGTGGTGAGTTGTTGATCTTTGAAAATGGCTCATACGGGATGGCCCAAAACTTAGAAACAACGGATGTCGGGATCATCATCTTGGGTGATTTCACGGATATTCGTGAAGGAGACTCTGTCCGTCGTACAGGTAAAATCATGGAAGTCCCTGCAGGGGATGCCTTGATTGGTCGGGTTGTCAACCCACTTGGCCAACCAGTAGATGGTTTAGGTGAGATTGTGACAGATAAATTCCGTCCAGTTGAAACACCAGCTCCTGGCGTTATGCAACGGAAATCTGTCTCAGAACCCCTACAAACTGGTTTGAAAGCTATTGATGCCCTTGTTCCAATCGGACGAGGTCAACGGGAATTGATTATCGGGGACCGTCAAACAGGGAAAACTTCGATTGCCATCGATACCATCTTGAACCAAAAGGGTCAAGACATGATCTGTATCTATGTGGCGATTGGTCAAAAAGAATCAACAGTTCGTACGCAAGTAGAAACTCTCCGTAAATACGGAGCTATGGATTATACGATTGTGGTAACCGCTTCGGCTTCTCAACCGTCTCCATTGCTTTACTTGGCACCTTATGCCGGGGTTGCCATGGCAGAAGAGTTCATGTATAACGGTAAACATGTTTTGATCGTCTATGATGATTTGTCAAAACAAGCCGTAGCTTACCGTGAATTGTCCCTTCTTCTCCGTCGTCCACCAGGACGTGAAGCCTTCCCAGGGGATGTCTTCTATCTCCATAGCCGTTTGTTGGAACGTTCAGCTAAAGTTTCAGATGAATTGGGTGGGGGCTCTATTACAGCTCTTCCAATCATTGAAACCCAAGCAGGAGATATTTCTGCTTATATCGCAACCAACGTGATTTCGATCACAGACGGACAAATCTTCTTGCAAGATAGTTTGTTCAATGCTGGTATTCGTCCAGCCATTGATGCAGGTTCTTCTGTATCCCGTGTAGGGGGAGCTGCCCAAATCAAGGCTATGAAGAAAGTTGCGGGTACCCTTCGTATCGACCTTGCTTCCTACCGTGAATTGGAAGCCTTCACGAAATTTGGTAGTGACTTGGATGCTGCGACTCAAGCGAAATTGAACCGTGGTCGCCGAACAGTTGAAGTCTTGAAACAACCCGTTCATGAACCATTGACAGTTGAAAAACAAGTCGTGATCTTGTATGCCTTGACTCATGGTTTCTTAGATAGTGTTCCAGTAGACGACATTCTTCGTTTCCAAGAAGAGTTGTTTGATTACTTTGAAGCACATTTTAATCAAATCTTTGAGACGATTCGTTCGACACATGATCTTCCAGCAGAAGAAGAACTGGATGCAGCCCTTACAGAATTTGTCAACCAGTCAAATTTCAAATAGAAATAGGAGTGGAAGATGGCAGTTTCATTAAATGATATAAAAAATAAAATTGCATCCACTAAAAATACCAGTCAAATTACCAATGCCATGCAGATGGTGTCTGCTGCTAAACTCGGGAAATCTGAGCAAGCAGCCAAGGATTTTCAGGTTTATGCCGCTAAGGTACGTAAGTTACTAACAGACTTGCTCCATGGACATGAAACAGAAAATGCCAAATCCCATCCTATGTTGGTGAGTCGGCCGGTAAAAAAGACAGCTTATATCGTCATTACATCTGATCGTGGTTTGGTCGGAGGCTACAATGCCTCCATCCTTAAAACCATGATGGAAATGAAGGCAGAATACCATCCAACTGGAGATGACTTTGAAGTGATCTGTATTGGAAGTGTCGGTGCGGATTTCTTCCGTGCCCGTGGGATTCAGCCGGTTTATGAATTGCGTGGTTTGCCTGATCAGCCTAGCTTTAAGGAAGTTCGCAAGATCATTTCGAAAACAGTCCAAATGTATCAGGAAGGCTTGTTTGATGAGTTGTACGTCTGTTACAACCACCACGTCAACAGTTTGACGAGTCAAATGCGGGTGGAACAAATGCTTCCAATTATTGATTTGGACCCAAATGAAGCGGATGAGGACTATGTATTGAATCTAGAATTGGAATCTAGTCGAGATGCCATTTTGGATCAATTGCTTCCTCAATTTGCTGAAAGCATGATCTATGGTGCTATTATTGATGCTAAAACAGCTGAAAACGCTGCTGGGATGATGGCCATGCAAACTGCAACAGACAATGCCAAGAAAGTCATTGATGAATTAACGATTCAATACAACCGTGCTCGTCAAGCAGCGATTACACAAGAAATTACCGAAATCGTTGCAGGTGCTAGCGCCCTTGAATAGTTGTCGGATACAATTTTAAATACAAAAACAGATGCTTGAAAGAGAACTTTTGAGCAGTAGAAATTACTTAGAATAGGAGAATGACATGAGTTTAGGCAAAATTTCTCAGGTCGTAGGTCCCGTCGTAGACGTTGCCTTTTCCGTTGGAGATAAACTTCCTGAGATCAATAATGCGCTTGTAGTCTATAAAAATGACCAACAAAAATCAAAAGTCGTTCTTGAAGTAGCTTTGGAACTTGGTGATGGGGTCGTACGGACCATCGCCATGGAATCAACCGATGGTTTAACACGTGGAATGGAAGTCTTGGACACAGGTCGTCCAATCTCTGTTCCAGTCGGAAAAGAAACCTTGGGACGTGTCTTCAATGTTCTTGGAGATACCATTGACTTGGATCAACCTTTTCCTGAGGATGCTCCTCGTGACTCCATCCACAAAAAAGCTCCATCCTTTGACGAGCTCTCTACTTCAGAAGAAATTCTTGAAACAGGGATCAAGGTCATTGACCTCTTAGCCCCTTATTTGAAAGGTGGGAAGGTCGGACTCTTCGGTGGTGCCGGAGTTGGGAAGACTGTCTTGATTCAAGAATTAATCCATAATATTGCCCAAGAACACGGTGGTATTTCTGTATTTACCGGTGTTGGGGAACGGACACGTGAAGGAAATGACCTTTACTGGGAAATGAAAGAATCTGGCGTTATTGAAAAAACAGCCATGGTCTTTGGACAAATGAATGAGCCACCTGGAGCACGGATGCGTGTTGCTTTGACTGGTTTGACCATTGCGGAATACTTCCGTGATGTCGAAGGTCAGGACGTTCTCTTGTTTATCGACAATATCTTCCGTTTCACCCAAGCCGGATCTGAAGTATCAGCCCTTTTGGGACGGATGCCTTCAGCCGTTGGTTACCAACCTACTTTGGCAACTGAAATGGGGCAATTGCAAGAACGGATTACGTCAACGAAGAAAGGTTCTGTTACATCCATCCAAGCCATCTATGTGCCAGCCGATGACTATACAGACCCAGCGCCAGCAACCGCTTTTGCTCACTTAGATTCAACCACCAACTTGGAACGTAAATTGGTACAATTGGGGATCTACCCTGCGGTGGATCCATTGGCATCAAGCTCGCGTGCCCTTTCTCCAGAAATCGTAGGAGAAGAACACTATGCAGTAGCTTCTGAAGTCAAACGCGTCCTTCAACGTTACCATGAATTGCAAGATATCATTGCTATCTTGGGGATGGATGAATTGTCTGACGAAGAAAAGACCTTGGTTGCTCGTGCTCGCCGGATCCAATTCTTCTTGTCACAAAACTTCAACGTTGCGGAACAATTTACAGGTCAACCTGGTTCTTATGTCCCAGTTGGAGAAACTGTTCGTGGCTTTAAAGAAATTTTGGATGGGAAATATGACCATCTTCCTGAAGATGCCTTCCGTGGTGTTGGATCGATCGAAGATGTGATCGCCAAAGCTGAAAAAATGGGATTCTAAGAAGAGGTGAAAGATGAGTCAAATGAACGTCCAAATCGTTACACCGGATGGACTGGTTTATGATCATCATGCCGCATTTGTATCTGTCAAGACAATTGATGGTGAATTAGGGATTTTACCTCATCATATCAATACCATTGCGGTTTTGGCTGTAGACCAAGTAAAGGTTCGTCGTGTCGACGATGACAAACATATTGATTGGATTGCAGTCAATGGGGGGATTATCGAAGTAGCTGATAATGTCATTACCATTGTTGCCGATTCTGCCGAACGTGCTCGAGATATCGACATTAGTCGTGCAGAACGTGCCAAACTGCGAGCTGAAAAAGCGATTGAAGAAGCCAAAGATCAGCATTCGGTTGATATGGAACGTCGTGCTAAAATTGCTCTTCAACGCGCCATTAACCGGATTAATGTCGGAAATCGTTTATAAGATATTCAAAATAAGGTGGAGGTATGTCCTCACCTTATTTTTGTTGGGAGAGAATCAAAAGAAGAAAGTACGGACCAAATATGGTATAATAGCTGTATGATTCAAATGATTTTTAATCTTTCAAGCCATCTATTGTTTATCTTTTTTGCCTATTACCTATTGATAAACCTGGTTCAATGGGAAAAGTTTTTAAAAGTAAGTGCTGAAAATGCGGTTAAAATCCGTTTTTTGATCTTGATGATCAGCGTTGGAATCGGCTATCTAGCAAGCTCATTTTTTATTAGTGTCTATGAGATGAGTCGGCAGATTTTTATTGGCCAATTCTAGCCACATTTTATAAAAAATATGGTATGATAGAAAGCGTGACTTTAAGAAATTGGAGAACAATCCCGTATGGAAAAAATAATCGTTAATGGTGGTCATAATCGACTGGTTGGAACCGTTAAAATCGAAGGAGCAAAAAATGCTGTCCTTCCTCTTCTTGCTGCAACAGTTCTAGCAAGCGAGGGTGTGACAACCTTAAAAAACGTCCCTGTTTTATCAGATGTCTTTACAATGAACAATGTTGTTCGTGGGTTGAATGCACAAGTAACCTTCAATGAAGAAGACAATACAGTTGTCGTAGATGCGCAAGCAAAATTATCAGAGGAAGCACCTTATAAGTATGTGAGCAAGATGCGGGCTTCTATCGTTGTCTTAGGTCCTGTCTTGGCACGCAATGGCCATGCCAAAGTTTCCATGCCTGGAGGCTGTACGATCGGTAGTCGTCCGATTGACCTCCATCTCAAAGGTCTGGAAGCTATGGGAGCTGAAATTACCCAAACAGCCGGCTATATTGAAGCAAAAGCAGATCGTCTCAAGGGAGCACACATCTATATGGACTTCCCATCAGTAGGGGCAACACAAAATATTATGATGGCGGCAACCTTGGCAGATGGAGTTACTGTGATTGAAAATGCAGCTCGGGAACCTGAAATTGTTGACCTAGCACTCTTGCTAAATAAAATGGGGGCTAAGGTCAAGGGAGCAGGAACTGAGACCTTGACCATTGTTGGTGTGGAGAGCTTGCACGGTGCAAACCACAATGTTGTGCAAGACCGCATCGAAGCTGGAACTTTTATGATTGGGGCAGCCATGACTGGTGGAGATGTCTTGATCGAAGATGCCATTTGGGAACACAACCGTCCGCTTCTATCTAAGATGCAGGAGATGGGTGTAACGGTAACCGAGGAAGAAAATGGAATTCGGATTCAATCGGATATCAGTAAGCTTCGTCCAGTAACCGTTAAAACCCTTCCGTATCCAGGATTCCCAACCGATATGCAGGCTCAATTCACAGCCTTGATGGCCATGGCTAAAGGTGAGTCTACCATGATTGAAACGGTCTTTGAGAATCGCTTCCAGCATTTGGAAGAAATGCGTCGGATGGGCGTTCACTCGGATATTATGCGGGATACAGCTCGTATCGTTGGAGGGGAAAGCTTCCAAGGTGCAGAGGTCATGTCGACCGATTTACGAGCAAGTGCAACCTTGGTCTTGATGGGCTTGGTAGCAGAAGGAGAAACGAAAGTCAGCAAATTAAGTCACTTAGATCGTGGTTATTATCAATTCCATGAGAAATTGGTGGCACTAGGTGCAGACGTGAAACGTGTAGAGGAAGAAGACGATGAAAACTAATCTTCGCTATGTTGGAAAACAGCTAGGAATTGTCCTCCTGTTGGCTGTGATTGGAATCATCATTTTTGCAGTTGGTTTGGTCATTGGCTATGGAGTGATTGGCGATGGGAAAAATCCATGGTCCATTCTCTCTCCGGACACTTGGTCAGAGATCATTGGGAAGCTAACAGGCAATTAAGCTTTTAACTAAAATTGAGTAAAAAGGAGAGCAGCGAATCGAGTCAATGACCCATCTAGCGCTGCTCTTTTTTGGAGAGAGATATGGCAAAACAAACAGTAAGCAAACGAACCAAACAAACCCTAGCAGGTTTTGTGGTGGCAACAGCTCTAGCTATCGGGGGCTATTATTTTAATCAATCGACGGTAAAAGAAGCGACAGATCAGGTTGTTTCGGTGGTGACTAGTAGCCAACAAGAAACACCCAGTAAAGAGTTAGCTAGCTCTGTACTAACGAAATCTGCCCGTTCACAATTAGGGAATTACTTGGAATGGAACGGTGCTGGAGCCTTTGTAGTTAAGGGGAATCGGACAGATCTGGATACCAGTGTGGCTAGTCAACCCTATGCGGATAACAAGACAAAAGAAGTGAATGGAAAGACCGTACCGACGGTTGCGAACGCTATTATGACCAAGGCGACTCGCCAGTATAGAGATCGGGAGGCAACAGGAAGTGGTCTAACCGATTGGAAACCAGCAGGTTGGCATCAGGTCCATAATCTAGCAGGCGAGTATGACCATGCTGTGGATCGGGGCCACCTATTGGGCTATGCCTTGATCGGTAATCTCAAAGGTTTCGATGCTTCGACTAGCAATCCCAAAAATATCGCCGTACAAACGGCATGGTCCAATCAAGCCAATGACCCTCATTCCACCGGTCAAAACTACTACGAGACCCTGGTTCGAAAAGCACTGGATAAGAACAAGCGGATCCGCTATCGGGTGACCTTGATCTACAACCATCCAGAAGATCTGATTCCATTAGGATCACAGATCGAAGCCAAATCGAGTGATGGGACCCTTGAGTTCAATGTCTTTGTTCCCAATGTTCAAAGTGGGATGAGCCTGGATTATCAGACAGGCAAAGTAACCGTTCATCAATAAGCTGGAAAGCGCAATTATTTAAGTTATTTTTAAGAATGGGGTGTTACAATTGCATACCTTCTTTAAGAGAAAGGAGAATGTATGAGAACCATTTTTCGATTTTTCAGAGGAATCCTTCGCATGGCTTGGAGTCTTTTTTGGGGATTTTTCTGGACCATTGCCATCAGTTTTCTCGTCCTAGTGGGGATCATCTATTTCACAGATTCTCCTAGTTCTGGTATGGATGGATTTGGCCGAGCCGCCCAAAAGGTTGTCTATCAAGTCGGCAATTTATTTGGTGATCAGGGCTTTGCATCGCGCTTTGGGATGACACCTAGCTCACAGACCACGCAGACGGACAATCATGAGCATAGCGGTGCTCGCTGGGAAAAAGCGGAGGCCACGGTCTACCTGGATCCTAATATCAGTCAAACTTTTGTAAAAGCTTATCGGGATGCTATTGAGGCTTGGAACCAAACAGGCGCCTTTACCTTCAAGTTGGTTACAAATGAAAAAGAGGCTAATGTGGTCTTGACGGAAATGGATAACGCATCGGTTTCTGCTGCAGGAGAGACTGCTTCTCAGACCACCCTCTTAACCAACCGCTTCACCCACATCACAGTGCGTCTCAATCGCCATTATCTTTTAAATTATGTCTATAACTATAGTTATGATCGGATTGTCAATACAGCTGAGCATGAGCTAGGCCATGCCATTGGGCTGGACCACACTGATGGAGAATCGGTTATGCAACCAGCTGGCTCCTTCTACAGTATTCAGGATACAGATGTGGAAGCAGTCCGACAATTATACAAGGAAGAATAAGTTTTAAAATACTTTCTAAAAGTTCTGAGCCTCAAGGGGCTCAGGATTTTTTTGATGGCTCGTCTTTCCTTGTTTAATCTGAAAAAAGATAGTAAAATAGGGACATGATTATTTTACAAGCCAACAAAATTGAACGCTCTTTTGCAGGGGAGGTTCTTTTTGATAATATCAGCCTGCAGGTGGATGAACGGGACCGGATTGCCCTGGTCGGAAAGAACGGAGCCGGCAAGTCTACGCTCTTAAAAATCTTGGTGGGAGAAGAAGAGCCGACTTCTGGGGAAATCAATAAAAAGCGGGACCTTTCTCTCTCTTATTTAGCCCAGGATAGTCGATTTGAGTCGTCCAATACTATCTACGATGAGATGCTCCATGTCTTTGACGATCTCCATAAAACCGAGAAAACCTTGCGGCAGATGGAGCTTGCGATGGGGGAAAAAACTGGGGCTGACTTAGAAAAACTCATGCAGGACTATGACCGTCTCTCGGAAGAATTCCGTCAGGCTGGTGGCTTCACCTATGAGGCAGATATCCGCGCCATTCTCAACGGCTTTAAGTTCGATGAGTCTATGTGGCAGATGAAGATTGAAGAGCTGTCTGGTGGGCAAAATACCCGTCTCGCTCTGGCCAAGATGCTCTTGGAAAAACCAAATCTCTTGGTACTGGATGAGCCGACCAACCACTTGGATATTGAGACCATTGCCTGGTTGGAAAACTATCTGGTCAATTATAGTGGGGCCCTTCTTATTGTCAGCCACGACCGGTATTTCCTCGATAAAGTTGCTACCATTACCTTGGACTTGACCAAGCATTCTTTAGATCGCTATGTCGGTAATTACTCCAGCTTTGTGGAGCAAAAAGAGCAAAAACTGCTGACAGAAGCCAAGAACTACGAGAAGCAGCAAAAAGAAATTGCTGCGCTGGAAGACTTTGTTAATCGCAATTTGGTGCGGGCTTCGACTACCAAGAGAGCCCAGTCTCGGCGCAAGCAGTTGGAAAAAATGGAGCGTCTAGACAAGCCGGAAGCTGGGACCAAGTCTGCCCATATGACCTTCCATTCTGATAAGACATCGGGCAATGTCGTCTTGACTGTAGAAGAGGCAGCTGTCGGCTATGACGATCAAATCCTCTCAGGGCCTATTAATTTGGATATCCGCAAGATGAATGCAGTCGCTATTGTGGGACCAAATGGAATCGGGAAATCTACTCTTATCAAGTCCATCGTCGGACAGATTCCTTTTATCAAGGGGGAAGCCCGTTTTGGGGCCAATGTCGAGGTGGGTTACTATGACCAGACCCAAAGTAAACTAACGCCACACAACAGTGTCTTGGATGAGCTCTGGAATGACTTTAAACTGACACCAGAAGTGGAAATTCGCAATCGCCTGGGAGCCTTTCTTTTCTCTGGGGATGATGTCAAGAAAACTGTCGGTATGCTGTCAGGTGGAGAGAGGGCGCGTCTGCTCTTGGCCAAGCTGTCCATGGAGAATAACAACTTCTTGATTCTCGATGAGCCGACCAACCACTTGGATATCGATAGCAAGGAAGTGCTGGAAAATGCCTTGATTGATTTTGATGGCACCCTGCTCTTTGTCAGCCACGACCGTTACTTTATCAATCGGGTGGCTACACAAGTTTTGGAACTCTCGGAAGAAGGCTCAACTCTTTATCTAGGAGACTACGACTATTATTTGGAGAAAAAAGCGGAGTTAGAGGCCCTTGCTGCAGCGCAAGCAGAAGCTGTGCCTGTTTCTACGATGGAAGAAGTCACCAGCAATGATTATCATCTGCAAAAGCAAAACCAAAAGGAACTCCGGAAAATCACCCGTCGCATTGAGCAATTGGAAGCGGAGATGGAAGTGCTGGATCAGAAAATCCAAGAAATCAGCGAAACTATGCATAGCACCAACGACGCAGCCGACTTGGTTCAACTCCAAAGCGAGCTGGATCAACTGACTGTCCAGCAGGAAGCGGTCATGGAAGAGTGGGCAGAACTGTCAGAGCAGGTGGAATAGATGGACGATCTTGGAAAAGTTTTTCGTGAATTTCGAATTAGTAAAGATTATTCGTTAAAAGAAGCTACAGGCCACTGACGCTGGCGAACTCATGGAGAGTCAGTAAGCTGACCACGGCCCAAGAAGAAGCCATGCTAGAATGGGAAGAACTAGCGCAGTAAGTATAGTTTTCTAATTTGTATAAGGAGAACATTATGGCGATTGAAAATGATTGGTTTATGAAGCAGGTTAAAGGTGTAGCAGACATGATTGGTACAACTTTGCGCCTACAGATTCAAAATTTAGATTTGGGTCAGTATGAGGATGAGGAAGGAAGACTCATCAACGGGTCTCACTATCTTCAGCAAGTTCTAGAAGAGCAACGCTTTGCAGAGGCCATTTCTTTTGTTGAAGAGCAGATGAAACGCCTACCTCTTCATCAGTATGATTTATTGGTTGATTGGCTGATTTCTTACTTAAGACAATTAGATGTTTCCGTGAAAGAAGATCAAGGATTCTACGAAGGGTACTTGCAAGAGTTAGAAAGGCACTTAAAGGAATTTAAGTGGTAATCAAATGGAAGATTTAGGAAAAGTTTTTCGTGAATTTCGGATTAGTAAAAATTATTCGTTAAAAGAAGCTGCTGGAGAGGCCTGCTCGACCTCCCAATTATCCCGTTTTGAATTGGGGGAGTCGGATCTGGCTGCATCGCGCTTCTTTGACATTTTGGACAATATCCATGTGACGATTGAGAATTTTATGGATAAGGCCAGAAATTTTCAACACCATGAGCATGTCGCTTTGATGGCCCAGATTATTCCGCTTTACTACGCAAATGATATTGCAGGTTTTCAAAAACTTCAAAGAGAACAACTTGAAAAAGCCAAACATTCCACCAATCCCCTCTATTTTGAGCTGAACTGGATCCTGCTACAAGGCCTGATTTGTCAGAGAGATGCCAGATACACGATGAAGCAGCGTGATCTGGATAAGGTGGCAGATTACCTCTTTCAAACGGAAGAATGGACCATGTATGACTTGATCCTCTTTGGCAATCTCTATAGCTTTTATGATGTGGACTATGTCACACGGCTTGGGAGAGAAGTGATGGAGCGTGAAGATTTCTACAAAGAAATTGGTCGCCATCGCAAACTGGTCTTGATTCTAGCTCTGAATTGCTACCAGCATTGTTTAGAACACCGTTCTTTTGAAAACGCCAGCTATTTTGAAGCCTATGTAGAAAAGATTATCGGCAAGAGCATCAAGCTCTACGAACGCAATGTCTTTCATTATCTCAAGGGATTTGCCCTGTATAAGAAGGGGCAAACAGAAGAAGGGCGGCAGCAAATGCAGGAAGCCATGCATATTTTTGACGTGCTGGGACTGCCAGAGCAGGTGGCCTATTATCAAGAACACTTTGATAAATTTGTAAAAAATGAATGTTATAAATAGGACAGTGATAAAGGAAATTTTATGAACCGACATGCGGTCCAATTAATTAGTCGTGGAGCTATTACCAAAATTGGAAATATGCTCTATGATTATGGGAATAGTGTCTGGCTGGCCTCGATGGGGACTATAGGAAAGACGGTATTAGGGATCTATCAGATTTCTGAGTTAGTGACAGGGATTCTCGTGAATCCTTTTGGAGGAGTGATTTCAGACCGTTTTTCTCGTCGCAAGATTTTGATGACGACCGACTTGGTTTGTGGACTCCTTTGTTTGGCGATTTCTTTTATCACAAATGATAGCTTGATGATTGCGGCTCTTATTTTTGCCAATATTGTTCAGGCCATTGCCTTTGGTTTTTCTCGACCTGCCAATAAAGCCATTATTACCGAGGTAGTAGAAAAAGAAGAGATTGTGACCTATAACGCTCACTTGGAGTTAGTCTTACAGGTTGTTAGTGTCTGTTCACCTGTTTTTTCTTTCCTAGTTCTACAATTTGCCAGTCTTCATATGACCCTCTTATTAGATGCGCTGACCTTTTTCATTGCCTTTGTCCTAGTGGCTTTCCTTCCGAAAGAAGAAGCTAAGGTGCAAGAGAGGAAACAGTTTACCGGGAAAGATATTTTTTCTGATATCAAGGATGGGTTAAACTATATCTGGCATCAGAAAGAGATTTTCTTTCTCCTCTTGGTCGCGTCTAGCGTCAATTTCTTTTTTGCGGCTTTTGAGTTTTTACTTCCCTTCTCGAATCGTCTATACGAGGTTAAAGGAGCTTATGCGACTATTTTAACGCTGGGAGCTATTGGATCTATTCTAGGAGCGCTTGTTGCCAATAAAATGACATCAAGTATGAAAATTCTCCTGTTTTTACTGCTCATGGCAGGGGTCGGAGTGTTCATAATGGGCTTGCCCCTTCCGCCTTATCTTTCCTTTTCAGGAAATCTGATCTGTGAATTTTTTGTGACCATTTTCGACATCCAAGTTTTTACTCAAGTACAAACCAAGGTGGAAGATGATTATCTAGGTAGAGTCTTGAGCACAATTTATACTTTGGCTGTTCTCTTTATGCCCATCGCCAAAGGGTTGATGACTTGGTTGCCAAGTGTCCGCATGGAATCATTTCTTTTTATTGGAGCTGGGGTTATTCTCTTTTCACTCTTGGCTCAGCTAGTAGCTAAGCAACTTCAATCAAAAGAACTGTAGGGATCCTTTGATAAATTTGTAAAATATTAATTTTCCCAAATAGGGGACAAAATGAAAACCTCTTTCATGAACTGATACAATAGTTTCAGAAAATGAAGGAGGTTTTTTTATGAATCGACATGCAGTCCAACTAATTGCTCGTGGAGCGATCAATCGAATGGGAAATATGCTCTATGATTACGGGAATAGTGTCTGGCTGGCCTCGATGGGGACGGTAGGAAAGACGGTATTAGGGATTTATCAGATTTCTGAACTTGTCACCTCCATTCTAGTCAATCCATTTGGAGGCGTGATCTCAGACCGTTTTTCCCGTCGCAAGATTTTGATGACGACCGACTTGGTGTGTGGTCTCCTTTGTTTGGCGATTTCTTTTATCAGGAACGATCGTTGGATGATTGCGGCTCTGATTGTTGCCAATATTGTCCAGGCCATTGCCTTTGCATTTTCTCGTACGGCCAACAAAGCCATTATCACTGAGGTTGTAGAGAAGGACGAGATTGTGACCTATAATGCCCACTTGGAGTTGGTCTTACAAGTGGTGGGTGTCAGCTCTCCTGTGTTCTCTTTCCTTGTTTTACAATTTGCCAGTCTCCATGTGACCCTCTTACTGGATGCACTGACCTTTTTCATCGCCTTTGTCCTAGTGGCATTCCTTCCGAAAGAAGAAGCCAAAGTTCAAGAAAAGAAACGGTTCACAGGAAAAGATATTTTTTCGGATATGAAAGATGGGTTAGACTACATCTGGCATCAGAAAGAGATTTTCTTCCTCCTCTTGGTGGCTTCCAGCGTCAATTTCTTTTTTGCAGCTTTTGAGTTTTTACTTCCCTTTTCGAACCGACTTTACGGGGTCAAGGGCGCTTATGCGACTATCTTAACCTTGGGGGCTATTGGCTCCATCATCGGAGCCTTGATTGCTAATAAATTTAAATCAAGCATGGAGATGCTTCTCTTCTTATTGATTTTAACAGGAGTGGGAGTGTTCATGATGGGCTTGCCTCTTCCTCACCTTCTATCCTTTTCTGGAAATTTAGTCTGTGAACTCTTTATGACGATTTTTAATATTCACTTTTTTACCCAAGTGCAAACCAAGGTAGAAGGAGACTACCTGGGCAGGGTCTTAAGCACCATTTTTACCTTGGCCATTCTCTTTATGCCTGTGGCTAAAGGCTTGATGACCTGGTTACCAAGCGTCCGAGTAGAATCCTTTCTCCTGATCGGAGCTGGCGTCATTCTCTTTTCACTCTTAGCTCAAGTAGTCGCCAAGCACCTACAAGCAAAAGATCATTAGAACAACATGAAAAAAGCACCGAATGGTGCTTTTTTAGTTGTTATTTTTTTCTTCTATTTTAACTTCTTTCTTTTCTTCCTCCAGTTGCTTTTGAGTGCTCTTGAGTTCTTTTTTTAGGGAGAAGCCCTTTGAAAAATTAACCAAGGTCATGACAAATGCACCCAAGAGGACACAGAGCAAGATCAGAATGATCAAGGGCAATTTAAATTGGACCAAGAGGAAATTCACAGTGACTGATTGCATGTTTGCAAGGGAAATACCAGCAATCAATAAAATTAAAAGTAATAAAGCAATGTAGTGTAGATTATTTTTGTTCATCATTATCTCCTTATTGTTCAGTCGGTGCCTTGCTTTTCACATCAGCGTATTCTTCCGGCTGCTCTAGGCTTAGAATCTCCTCATAAGCCGGTAGGGAAAGGTCCGTGCCATATTTATTTTTTAAGGCAGTGCTCACCAAGCGATAGGCCAAATTGGCATTTCGGGACAAGATAGGACCGTGGAAGTAGCTCCCAAAGACGTTCTTGTAATGAACCCCTTCGCAACCATCTTCTTTGTTGTTCCCATTTCCATAGACAACCTTGCCCAGCGGTTTTTCATCCTCTGCCAAGAAGGTCCGACCTTGGTGGTTTTCAAAACCATAATAGGTTTCGTTAAATTCTTCGTTATGGATCTTGATATCACCGATATAGCGGTTGTTGACTTGGTTGAGCGTATAGTGGCCCATAATACCGAGCCCTTCAATGCGTTTGCCAGAAGCTTCAATGTAGTACTGACCCAGAAGCTGAAAGCCACCACAGATAGCAAGGACCACACCATCGTCATGAATGAAGCGTTCAAGATCTTCTTTTTTATCTGGTAGATCTTCTGATACAATGGTCTGTTCGTAGTCTTGGCCGCCACCGAAAAAGGCGATATCATAGGCATCAGGGTCGAACCGGTCTTTGAGAGAGACGATATCCACTGTGACATGGGCTCCAAGTTTTTCAGCAACGTACTTGAGCATGAGGATATTTCCATTGTCTCCGTAGGTATTCATTAAGTTGCCGTAGAGATGGGCAATGCGCAGGCTGTATGGATACTGTGCCTGATCAGAAGATTCTAGAGAAGTATAAGTCATTAGTGCATCTCCTTTTCAATCAGGTGTTCTTGGGCCAAGAGTTCACGGAATTCAAGCATGGCCGTATAAGTGGCTAAGATATAGGCGTGAGGGGTTTCCTGTTGCTGGATGCGTTGGAAGACCTCTTTTAATTCAGCCATTTCTGTGATCTTTTCAGCCGGATAGCCAGTGACCCGAAGTCGCCGAGCAATCTCAGAGTGGCGCACCCCACCAGCATTGATTTCTGGAATATCCATCTGGGTGATTTGCTCAAAGTCCGCATCCCAAATCCAGCTGGTGTCGATCCCATCCGCATAATTCGCATTGAGGAGGGCTGATAAGCTAAAGGAATAAGGAGCTAGTTTGATCATTTCAATAGCTTGGGTCGCACCAACTGGATTCTTAATCAAAACCAAGGTACATTCCTTATCCCCAATCTTAAAGGTTTCCTGACGACCAAAGACAGCGCGACTGCGATCAAATCCTTGCTTAATGACTTCAGGTTGCACTCCAAAGAATCCGGCAACAGAGACAGCTGCTAAGGCATTGTAGATGTTGTAGAGACCACCGATATTGATGTGGTAGTCTTGGCCTTGAATCCGGAAGTTGGAAGATCGATGGGTTAAAGAGAGGAGATCCGATACGGCATAGGTCAGTGGTGGCCGGTGGAAACCACAGTGTTCACAGATATAATCTCCCAGGTTAGCATAGGTATTGAGCTTGTACTTGAGGATGTTGTGGCAATGCGGGCACAGGATTCCTTCCGTATTGTAATGGGCTAGTTGTGGCTCTGATTTTTCTGTATCAAATCCATAATATTGGATCGGATTGGATAAGGTCTGACTATTAAATAGCGGACTATCTCCATTTAACAGAACCGTCGCAGTTGGGACCTTGTGAATGGCATCCAAAATCATTTGGTAGGTCGTATAGATCTCTCCATAGCGGTCCATCTGATCCCGGAAAATATTGGTGACCACAAAAAGGCTGGGCTTAATATAATCACAAATCCGAGAGAGGCTGGCCTCGTCAATTTCAAGTACCGCGATCGGTCGATTTGATTTCGAACGCTTAGCCCGTAAGAAGGTCGTTGTAATCCCAGAGATCATATTGGCCCCGCTTGGATTGGTTAAAATCGGTCCGAAAGCTTCTTGGAGAATACCTACGGTCAGCGCAGTGGTCAGGGTTTTCCCATTTGTCCCTGTAATCACAACAATCTCATAGTTTTTTGCCAGTTGACTGAGAATATCTTTATCAAATTTGAGGGCTACTTTACCTGGTAGGGTTGATCCCCGCCCCATCTTTTCTAGAATAGAGCCGGAAAGCTTTCCTGCCAGAAGGCCCAAGGTTGTATTTATCTTCATAAATCATATTTTATCATAAAAAGCATCAGAAGGTTACAGAAAAATCTGTTGAAACGTGTTATAATAAGATGATGTCTTTTAGAGAAGTGGTAGGTATGAGAATATGAATATTCAACAGTTTTCAAATCCACAATTTTGGACCAGTTTGTTCCCAAATTGGTGGAGTGTTATTATCAATATCATCGATATTGCCCTGGTGGCTTGGTTGCTGTATTTTTTGATCAAGGCCATCGTCGGGACCAAGATCATGATTTTGGTGCGTGGAGTTATTATCTTTTTCTTGGCTCAATTTTTAGCCAATTTTTTGGGTTTAACGACTATTTCTTGGCTGATCAATCAAGTGATTACCTATGGGGTTATCGCGCTGGTTGTGATTTTCTCCCCTGAAATTCGGATTGGCTTAGAGCGTTTAGGTCGGGCGACAGAATTTTTTACGACGAGTGAAGTCAGTCAGGAAGAGAAAATGGTACAGGCCTATGTCAAGGCAGTGGCTTATATGAGCCCACGTAAGATTGGTGCCTTGGTAGCTATTCAAGGGGCCAGAACCCTTCAGGAATACATTTCCACAGGGATTCCACTAGATGCGGAAATTTCAGGAGAATTGCTGATTAATATCTTCATTCCTAATACTCCTTTGCACGATGGAGCGGTCATTGTCCGCAATGATAAAATTGCCGTTTCTTGTGCCTACCTGCCCTTGACGGAAAATACCGGAATTTCAAAAGAGTTCGGAACGCGTCACCGCGCAGCCATTGGTTTGTCTGAAGTTTCGGATGCCTTTACCTTTGTGGTATCAGAAGAAACGGGCGGGATCTCTATGACCTATAATGGAACCTTCCGACACGATTTAACTTTAGAAGAGTTCGAGGCAGAATTGAGATCCTTCTTGGTTCCTGAAGAGAATAAAACGAGTAGTTGGAAAGAGCGTCTATTTGGGAGGGTGACAAAATGAGATCGAAAAAAGAATTTCTTTATGTTTTTGCCTCCGTCTTATTGTCCTTTATCTTGTTTATTAATGCGTCATCCTTTAATTTTCAAAATAATAGCAGCGCTAGACAAGTAAGTTCAGAGACCTACACCAATACCTTGACCAATATTCCGATTGATGCCAAGTACAATGACAAGACATACTTTGTCAGTGGGTTAACATCGGAAGTAACAGTCTTTCTAAAGGGTTCAAACCGGGTCGCTCTAGCAAGCGAAATGCAGCCGGGAACTCGGAAGTTTCGCGTGGTAGCGGATCTTCGTAAGGCCAAGGAAGGTACCGTTGAAGTGCCGTTGATTGTGGAAGATCTTCCGGCTGGTTTGACCGCAACCGTAGAGCCTCAGAAAGTTTCTGTAAAAATCGGGAAGAAAGCGAAAAAATCGTTTGCGGTCAGGGCTACGATCCCGGACAATCAAATTGTGGATGGAATAACGGTTTCGGATATTTCTCTTGAAACCACCAAGGTAGAAGTGACCAGCGATCAAGAAACCTTGAGTCGCATTGATCATGTCCAAGCGGTCTTCCCATCCAGTGAGATCATTAGTGGAAATTATAGCGGAACTATTTCCTTAAATGCAGTAGATGCCCAAGGAAATGTTCTACCAGGTTTGGTCAAGCCGAGTGAAACACGGATTCAAGTGACCACAAAGAGTAGCTCGTCTACGTCAAGCTCAAGCAGCTCGTCGTCGACCTCCTCCAGTTCAAGTAATTAGAAAGTAAAAAAGGTAATGAAGAATGGGTAAATATTTTGGGACGGACGGTGTCCGTGGAGAAGCAAATGTAGAATTAACGCCAGAATTGGCTTTTAAACTAGGCCGTTTCGGTGGCTATGTGTTGAGCCAACATGAAGAAGAAACACCCTTGGTATTTGTTGGACGTGATACGCGTATTTCTGGTGAAATGTTAGAGCATGCCTTAATTGCTGGCCTCTTATCTGTTGGAATTCGCGTCTACAAGTTGGGTGTGATTGCAACGCCAGGTGTTGCTTATCTAGTTCGTACGGAAAAAGCCAGTGCCGGAGTTATGATTTCTGCTAGCCACAATCCAGCCTTGGACAATGGCATCAAATTCTTTGGTGGTGATGGCTTCAAATTGGATGATGATCGCGAACTTGAAATTGAAGCCTTGCTTGATGCTGCTGAAGATACCCTTCCACGTCCAAGTGCCCAAGGTTTAGGAACGGTCATGGAATATCCAGAAGGCTTGCGTAAGTATCAAGAATTCCTTGTATCGACAGGTGTCCAACTCGAGGGCATGCACGTAGTCTTAGATACAGCAAATGGTGCAGCCTCTACTAGTGCCCGTCAAATCTTTGCAGATCTGGGAGCTCAATTGACCGTCATCGGTGAAAACCCAGATGGTTTGAACATCAATGATGGGGTTGGTTCTACTCACCCAGAGCATTTGCAAGAGAAAGTCAAAGAAGTAGGCGCAGCGATTGGTCTAGCCTTTGACGGAGACAGCGATCGCTTGATTGCAGTGGATGAAAATGGAGAGATCGTTGACGGGGATAAGATCATGTACATCATCGGTTCTTATCTTTCAAGCAAAGGCTTGCTCGAAAAAAATACGATCGTCACAACCGTCATGTCCAATCTCGGCTTCCACAAGGCATTAGATGCGAAGGGAATTCAAAAAGAAATCACAGCTGTTGGAGATCGTTATGTGGTCGAAGAGATGCGCAAGTCTGGTTACAACCTTGGTGGTGAACAATCCGGTCACGTAGTCATTATGGATTACAACACGACTGGTGATGGTCAATTAACAGGAGTTCAATTGACTAAAATCATGCAAGAAACCGGCAAGAAATTATCTGAATTGGCTGCTGAAGTAACCATTTATCCACAAAAACTCGTCAATATCCGGGTTGAAAATAGCATGAAAGATAAGGCGATGGAAGTACCTGCTATTCGTGAAATCATTGAAAAAATGGAAGCGGAGATGGCAGGAAATGGACGTATTTTGGTACGTCCAAGTGGAACTGAACCCCTCCTTCGAGTGATGGCAGAAGCACCAACCCATGAAGAAGTGGACTACTATGTAGATACCATTGCTGCAGTTGTTCAAGCAGAAATCGGACTTTAACCTTGTAAAAAACATGGCTCGCAAATAGGCGAGCAGAGGAGGTAGTATATATGAAACAGGTTCGTCAAATTGTATGGGCACTTGCCTTAGTGCTAACGATTCTATTCACAGCTGGTTTGACTAAAACAATACATGCTGCAGAAGTCTCATCATATACACAGACAGCACGTCTAACGAAAGACGGTAACACGCTAACAAATGGGAGCAAGGTGTTGACAAATGAAAAATTGTCAGCAAGTATTTATTTAGCCTTTCCAGATTCGCAAACTATTCAAGCTGGTGATACCTTAACTCTTAGTTTGCCAAAAGAATTAGCCCTCTACACAGCACTGGAATTCAATGTTCTTGAGGAAGGTCAATCAAATGGTCAGACGGTGGGGAAAGCTGTCGTTGATACAGCTAAGAAAACAGTGACCGTTACCTTTAATGATTATTTCGCATCTCATCCACTCAACAAACGAGTTGCTCTTCATTTTGATGTAAAAGTAGACTCAGAAGTAGTTACAAAAACTTCTCCAATCCAGTTTAAACTAGGAAATACAGATTTTTCATTTAATTATGAAAAAACAGCTGGAGAAGCTGGAGACTATGAGATGAAATACGGTTACCAAGATAAGTCTGATCCAACCATTATCAAATGGCGGATTCTCTTAAATGCTCGCCAAGATATGCTTCGTGGAATGGTCATTAAAGACCAATTCGGAGATGGCTTAACATTGGTTGAAGGTAGCTTACGCGCTGTTCGTTATGCTCCTGTAGAAGGTGGGATTAAGAACGAAGCTCAGATATTAAGTCTCCCAGTTCTGGATAACTTTACTAAAAAAGCTGTTTTCAATAAGAATGCAGATGGAAAGATCACTGGTTTTACAATTGAATTTGGTGATAATTACAATTGGCCAATGTATATTGAATATTCTACAAAAGTGGCACCTGGAACGAAAGTCGGTGATGTTGTCCATAATACATTAACATGGACAGCAACCAATTTCCCAGCACCGCGTAGTTTAACCCGTGAATTGAGATTGGAATCAGGAACCGGAGAGGGATTAGGTGAGAAAGAACAAACACCACCGACACCTAGCTCAACCTCCTCATCAAGTTCTAGTTCTTCATCAAGCTCATCATCTTCAACGAGTTCTAGTTCTTCATCAAGTTCATCATCTTCAACGAGTTCCAGTTCTACATCGAACTCAACATCCACATCAAGTTCTTCATTGAAATCATCTTCATCTTCTGTTAAAGAAGAAGCTCCAAAACCTGGTAAGAAAAAAGTTCTTCCAAGTACAGGTGAAAAGATGACACCGGTGGTTCTTGTCATGGGTGTCTTCCTAGCAGTTCTATCGGTTGGAGTTTTACGTGTAAGAAAAGATTCTTAAAATGATCAATGAAAGATCAGACATCTGTCTGGTCTTTTTGTGTAGGCTCGATTTGAAAAATCCCCTATTTCGTGGTAAAATAGGGCTAATGAATTTATAGTAATCGAGGTATTAGAAGTGGCTTTTGGAGATAACGGAAAACGTAAAAAAACACCATTTGAAATGATCACGATGGTGGTCATTGTGATTATGTTGATTGTAACGGTTGGTGCAATCTTTGCAACCGCAATTGGTGCTCTTTCTTACTAAGACGCACGCAGAAATAAAGGAAATCATCTATTTATGAGTATGTTTTTAGATACAGCCAAGATTAAGGTCAAGGCTGGAAATGGCGGCGATGGCATGGTGGCCTTTCGCCGTGAAAAATATGTCCCTAATGGCGGACCTTGGGGTGGTGATGGAGGTCGTGGTGGCAATGTCATCTTCGTTGTAGACGAAGGCTTGCGTACCTTGATGGACTTCCGTTATAACCGGCATTTCAAAGCCCAAAATGGGGAAAAAGGAATGACCAAAGGGATGCACGGACGGGGAGCAGAAGATCTCTATGTACGAGTCCCTCAAGGGACGACCGTCCGAGATGCTGAGACTGGCAAGGTCATTACAGACCTAGTTGAAAATGGACAAGAGTACATTGTCGCACACGGTGGCCGTGGCGGACGTGGAAATATTCGTTTTGCTACTCCTAAGAATCCAGCCCCAGAGATTTCTGAGAATGGGGAACCGGGTCAGGAACGCGAACTCGAATTAGAACTCAAGGTATTGGCAGACGTTGGTTTGGTTGGCTTCCCTTCTGTTGGGAAATCAACCCTTCTTAGTGTCATCACTTCAGCTAAGCCGAAGATTGGGGCCTATCATTTCACAACCATCGTTCCAAATTTGGGCATGGTTCGGACGCCATCAGGTGAATCCTTTGCAGTCGCAGACCTTCCTGGATTGATTGAAGGAGCTAGCCAAGGGGTTGGACTCGGAACCCAGTTCCTTCGTCACATCGAGCGCACCCGGGTTATCTTGCATGTTATTGATATGTCAGCCAGTGAAGGACGCAATCCTTATGAAGATTATGTTCAAATCAACAAAGAGCTTGAAACTTATAACCTTCGCTTGATGGAACGTCCTCAGATTATCGTGGCAAATAAAATGGACATGCCAGAGAGCCAAGAAAACTTGAAAGAATTCAAGAAGAAATTGGCAGCCAATTATGATGAGTTTGATGAACTGCCACAGATTTTCCCGATCTCTAGTTTGGCGCATCAAGGTTTGGACAATTTGTTAGAAGCAACGGCAGAATTGTTAGACAAAACACCAGAATTCCTCTTGTATTCAGAAGACGAAATGGCCCAAGAAGAAGTCTACTATGGCTTTGATGAAGACCAGCCAGCCTTTGACATCAGTCGGGATGACGATGCCGCTTGGGTCTTGTCTGGTGAAAAACTTGAAAAACTCTTTAATATGACGAATTTCGATCGTGATGAAGCGGTCATGAAATTTGCTCGTCAATTGCGTGGCATGGGTGTGGATGAAGCCCTCCGTGCGCGTGGAGCAAAAGATGGCGATATCGTCCGGATCGGTAAATTTGAATTTGAGTTTGTAGATTAAGGGTGGTCCCGAGCGGATCAAGGATTCCAAATAAGAAGTGAGGCTTTTTCAGTGGGAGATAAACCAATATCTTTTCGAGATGAAAATGGAAATTTTGTTTCAGCAGCCGATGTTTGGAATGCTGAAAAACTAGAAGAACTCTTTAATACGCTAAATCCTAAGCGGAAATTGCGCTTACAAAGGGAAAAATTAGCAAAAGAAAACCAGCAGAAGTAAATAGACTTGGAGAATACTATGGCAAAAACAATTCATACAGATAAAGCACCCGCAGCAATTGGACCTTATGTTCAAGGGAAAATCGTAGGCAATCTTCTCTTTGCAAGTGGACAAGTTCCCTTGTCACCTGAAACTGGCGAAATCATTGGCGAAACCATCCAAGAACAAACAGAACAAGTCTTAAAGAACATTGGGGCTATTTTGGAAGAGGCTGGGACAGACTTCGACCATGTGGTGAAAACCACTTGTTTCTTAAGTGATATGAATGACTTTGTACCTTTTAATGAGGTCTATAAAACAGTCTTTACTACAGAGTTTCCAGCTCGGTCTGCTGTTGAAGTAGCACGCCTGCCACGTGATGTGAAGGTTGAAATTGAAGTTATTGCGGAAATCAAGGCCTAATAACCATTCAAAGACAAAAAGACAGAGTGGAGAGCAGGAAACTGTAGGCCACTCTGTTTTATTTATGGGAGGAGAAAATGACAGAAAGTAAGATTCAACTGGTCATGGTAACCGGGATGAGCGGTGCGGGCAAGACCGTCGCCATCCAATCGTTTGAGGATTTGGGTTACTTTACCATCGATAATATGCCACCGGCGCTCTTGCTGAAATTTATTGAGCTCATGCGCCACAGCCCAGATAACAATAAATTAGCCGTTGTTGTGGATATGCGGAGCCGTTCTTTTTTCAATGAAATTCGCACCATTTTGGATGAATTGGACAATCAAGAAGACCTGGATTTCAAGGTCTTGTTCTTGGATGCCACTGATAGTGAGTTGGTGGCACGATACAAGGAAACCCGTCGTAGCCATCCATTAGCGGCAGATGGCCGTGTCTTAGATGGGATTACCTTAGAGCGCGAACTCTTATCCCCTTTAAAAAATATCAGTCAAAATGTGGTGGATACGACTGAGTTGACGCCTCGTAATCTGAGAAAAACCATCGCAGAACAATTTGCCAGTCAAGATAATCAGCCAGATTTTCGGGTTGAGGTCATGTCATTTGGTTTTAAATATGGCCTTCCGATCGATGCTGACCTTGTCTTTGACGTGCGTTTCCTTCCAAATCCCTACTACAAATTGGAACTTCGGAATTTAACCGGTCAAGATCCAGCTGTCTATGATTACGTCATGGATCACCCTGAATCAGAGGACTTTTATCGTCACCTCCATGACTTGATTATTCCTATTTTACCGTCTTATAAACGGGAGGGTAAATCCGTTCTCACCATCGCTATGGGCTGTACCGGTGGGCAACACCGTTCAGTAGCCTTTGCAGAGCGCTTAGCACATGATTTAGAAAAAAATTGGCAGGTCAATTGTAGTCATAGAGACAAGGACAGACGGAAAGAAACGGTGAATCGCTCATGAGAAAACCTAAAGTAACCGTTATTGGAGGAGGAACAGGGATTTCTGTTATTCTCGATAGTCTGAGAAAGAGACCGGTCGACATCACTGCCATCGTAACCGTTGCAGATGATGGCGGGAGTTCAGGTGAATTGCGGAAGAACATCCAAAAATTGACACCACCTGGAGATCTTCGAAATGTGCTGGTTGCCATGTCAGATATGCCTCGTTTTTATGAGAAGGTCTTTCAATACCGCTTTGCAGACGATGATGGACCTTTGGCCGGACACCCTTTGGGAAACTTGATCATTGCAGGGATTTCAGAGATGCAAGGCTCGACCTATAATGCCATGCAGTTGTTAACCAAGTTCTTTCATACAACCGGCAAGATCTATCCTTCCAGTGATAGTCCCTTGACCCTTCATGCCGTTTTTCAAGATGGAAAAGAAGTGGTAGGAGAAAGCCACATTGCCAACTACACCGGCATGATTGATCATGTTTATGTGACCAATACCTTTGATCAAGAGCGCCCAAAAGCTAGTAAGAAAGTGGTGGAAGCTATTCTTGAAAGTGATATGGTCGTCTTAGGTCCTGGTTCGCTCTTTACCTCGATTCTTCCTAATTTGATGATCGATGAGATTGGGAAAGCCATCCTTGAAACCAAGGCCCAAGTAGCCTATGTGTGTAATATCATGACCCAAAGAGGAGAAACCGAGCATTTCACAGATAGTGACCACGTTGCCGTTCTTCATAAACATTTGGGAGAGAAGTTCATCGATACCGTCCTTGTCAATATCAATCAGGTTCCGGCAGCTTACATGAACAGCAATAAATTTGATGAATACTTGGTGCAGGTAGAGCACGATTTTAAGGGGTTGCACTCGCAAGTTCCCCAAGTGATTTCTTCTGATTTCTTAAAGTTGGTCAATGGAGGAGCCTTTCATGATGGTGAAAAAGTAGTCGAAGAGTTGATGCAGATCGTGCAGGTGAGAAAATGAGTTTTACGGTTCGTGTAAAAGAAGAATTATTGTCTCTCAAGCGATTTGAAAAGAGTGAATTGGCTGCCATTATCAAGATGTCTGGAAGTCTTGGGATTTCAATGGGGGGCTTGACGCTCTCGGTAACAACAGAAAATGCCAAGATCGCTCGCCATATCTATGAATTGTTGCATCATTTCTATGAGGCCAAATCGGATATTCGCCACCACCAAAAAACCAATTTGAAAAAAAATCGTGTCTACACAGTATTCTTGGATGAAAAGGTGGAAGAGATTCTTGCTGACTTACATTTGGCAGATGCCTTTTTTGGGATTGAGACAGGCATTGATGCCAGTGTTTTAGAAGATGAAGTAGCCAGTCGTGCTTATCTTCGAGGGGCTTTTCTGTCGAGTGGTTCCATCAAGGATCCTGAAAAAGGGAAGTACCAGCTGGAAATTCATTCTGTTTATACAGACCACGCGGAAGGAATTGCCCTTCTCATGCAAGGATTTTTACTAGATGCGAAAACCATCGAGCGGAAAAAAGGAGTGGTGACCTATCTGCAACGAGCGGAAGATATTATTGATTTTCTAATTGTGGTAGAGGCCATGCAAGCCATGCAGGAATTTGAGTCTATCAAGGTCATGAGAGAGACGCGCAATGACCTCAACCGGGCCAATAATGCTGAGATGGCCAATATCCAGCGCACAGTCACAGCTAGCATGAAAACCATTAATAATATTAGTAAAATTGTGGATACGGTCGGCCTAGGTAGTTTACCAAGTGACTTGCAAGAAGTTGCCTATATCCGGATGAACCATCCAGATTATTCCATCCAGCAGATTGCGGATAGTTTGCAACAACCTATTTCAAAAAGCGGTGTCAATCACCGCTTGCGTAAGATCAATAAGATCGCAGACGATTTAGACAAATAAAAAAGGCCAAGGGCCTTTCATAATGAGGATAAAGTCTTTTTAAAAACTTTCCTTAGGTGAGTACGGACGTCAGCGAACTTCATAGAAGTTCCATGACTTAGTTTTGAGCCTAATGTCTCAAAACTCCCGAGTGCCTGAAACGTATTGTTTCAGGCACTTTTCTCACAGCGGAAAGTTTTTGTATTTTCTTGATTCATACTAAAAATAGGAACTCATTTTTACTTCTTTGCAGAATCGATTAACTTTTTTTATTATAAACTAGTTGAGTGGGTTGGTTGGACTTTCTTATCTGGATAGATGTAGTTGATGGCATTGTTTACAGCTGTTGGAGCTTCCCCAAGACCTGTAGCGATGAGATCAATCTTTCCTTCGTAGAAGCAGCAGTCTCCACAGGCATAAATTCCAGGAAGGCTGGTTTCTTGTTTTTGGTTCACCTTGATTTTATGGCGTTGCAATTCTACACCCCATTCTTTCAAGTTTCCGATTGAAGATTTAAAGCCATAGTTGACAAATAAGTGATCAATCGGAATGAGTTCGGTTTCATCGGTTTTAACTTTTGTGATTTCAAGATGAGTGGCATGACCATTTTCGCCAATCAAGCGGCTAGGAACAAATGGTGTTTTGATGCTAACAGAAGATTGTTTGAGTTCTTCTACACTATGTTCTAAAGCACGGAAGTTATCCCGACGATGAATGATCGTAGTTGGAGCAATCTTGTCAAAAGCAAGAGCCCAGTCTACAGCAGAGTCTCCACCACCAAGGACGGTCACCTGCTGTCCTTCATATTGTTGGATGTTCGAAACATGATAGTGGACGTTATCAAAGTCTTCAGCTCCCTCAATGTCAAGGGCGCGTGGCTTAAAGGCACCACCGCCCATGGCTATAATGACTGCTTTAGACTGATGCACTTGGCGAGAAGTAGTGATGGTGAAGAGGTCGCCTTCTTTTCGAATATCCTCTACAGTTTCATTGAGAAAGATCGGTGTATCAAACCGTTTGACTTGCTCGATCAAGCGGTTGCTCAATTCTTCACCAGTCAAATTGGTAAAGCCAGGTACATCGAGGATACTCTTTTCTGGATAGAGAATAGCTGGTTGCCCTCCCAGTTGAGGTAAGGAATCAATCAGTTTGACTTTTACTTGGCGCATATTGCCATAAAAAGCAGCAAACAGACCAACTGGTCCGCCCCCAACAATTGTAATATCATAAATTTCTGACATAGTATCTCCTTCAGGGTTTTCTTTGTTTCCATTGTATCATAAAATGGGAAGAATGAAAAAGTTGGAAAAAGAAATGACATGAAGGCTAGGAGGGCTAGAAAAGTTTCAAAAGATCTTGACAGCGTCCTTAAAGTGTGATAAAATTATTAAGATTTTAGGCTTGAAGGGAGTGAAAAATATGTCAAAAACAGTAGTACGTAAGAATGAATCTCTTGACGATGCTCTTCGTCGTTTCAAACGTGCGGTTACTAAAGCTGGTACTCTTCAAGAAACACGCAAACGTGAATTCTATGAAAAACCTTCTGTAAAACGTAAACGTAAATCAGAAGCAGCTCGTAAACGTAAAAAATTCTAATTGAATACAAGAACAGACTTCGGTCTGTTTTTTGTTTTTATCATCCGTTAAAGACAAAAAAACCGATCTTCTAGCTAGAAGATCGGATCTTTTTATCTGATTATTTGTTTGCAAGCAAGTCGCGGATTTCAGCAAGCAACTCTTCTTGAGTAGGAGCAGGAGCTTCTTCTTCGACAGCTTCTTCTTTTTTACCAAGGTTTTGAGCTTTTTCAGCAGCTTTCACTACGAAGAAAAGGACAGTACCAACAACAAGGAAGTTGATCACAGCGCTCAAGAAGCTACCGTATGCAACACCGTTCCATGACAAATTAGCAATCTTATCAACACCGGCAGCTTTCATAGCTGGTTTCAAAATAAGTGGAGTGATGATATCGTTAACAAGTGATGTTACGATAGCTCCAAATGCAGCTCCGATAACGACTGCTACAGCAAGGTCAACAATATTCCCACGAAGGAGAAAAGCTTTCAAATCTTTTAACATATCCTAAATATGTCCTTTCATAATAATTTTTTACTTTGATAGTATAACGGAAAAATATTCGACTGACAAGGAATATGCCTCATTTTTTTAAAATTAGTGATAAAGGTTGAAAATCTTTTCTTTTATGTGTGAAATCGGTAGGAAAAAATTTACTTTTACTAACTTTTAGTATAAAATATAAAGTGATAATCTATGGTAAAATGGAGGCACTGTTTATGGTTGATAAAGAGCTGATTGCAGAAATTAAAAACAGTGTAAACATTGTTGAAGTTATTGGAGAAGTTGTTTCTTTGACCAAGGCTGGCCGTAATTTTTTAGGGCTCTGTCCTTTTCATGGTGAAAAGACTCCTTCTTTTAATGTCGTTGAAGACAAGCAGTTTTACCATTGTTTCGGATGTGGTCGCTCGGGAGATGTCTTTAAGTTTATTGAGGAATACCGTGGAGTCGCTTTTATGGATGCGGTCCAGATCGTAGCAGAAAAAGCGGGTATTGCGCTTCAGTACCAAGCAAGGCCGGCTCAACCAACGTCTATCAATCCCAACCAAGAACTTTATGAGATTCATCAGGAAGCCAGTAAGTTCTACCAGGCGATTCTGATGACGACAAAGATGGGAGAAGAAGCGCGAAATTATCTGCATGAACGTGGATTGACGGATGAGGTCATCCGACATTTTCAATTGGGCTTAGCCCCAGCAGAAGGGAATTATCTCTATCGAAATCTCTCTGAGAAGTTCTCTGAGAAAGTGATTACCGATTCGGGGTTATTCACAATCTCAGATGCTGGAACAGTTTTTGATGCCTTTCAGGATCGGATTATGTTTCCTTTGACGGATGATAGTGGACGTGTCATTGCTTTTTCTGGTAGACTGTGGAAACTAACGGATGATGGCAGTCATCAAGCCAAGTACAAGAATAGTCGAAGTACCCGTCTATTTAATAAGAGTTATGAACTTTATCATTTGGATCAAGCTAAGACGAGCGCCAAAAAGCAACATGAAATGTATATCATGGAAGGCTTTATGGATGTCATTGCGGCTTATCGAGCTGGGATTGAAAATGCAGTCGCCTCTATGGGGACAGCCTTGACACCAGAGCACGTCCAGCACCTGTCTCATTTTACCAAAAAGGTCATTTTGACCTATGATGGGGATAAGGCGGGACTTGAAGCAACCGCTAAGGCCTTGGATGTCTTGCAGGATCTGGAGTTGGAGATCGTCCGTATCCCTGATCAGATGGATCCCGATGAGTACCTCAAAAAGACCTCCCCAGAAGATCTAGCTTCCCTCTTGAAGAATTCGCGGATCAGTAAGGTTGAATTCTTGATGCACTACTGGAAACCCCAGTATATTGAGAACTTACAGGCACAGATTGAGTTTGTCGAGAAGCTGGCACCGATGATCGCCCAGACGCGCTCCATCACAGCGCAAAACACCTATATTTATAAGTTGGCAGATTTATTGCCAGACTTTGATTATTTGCAGATTGAGCAGATTGTCAATAATTGTCGCTTGCATCAACGGCAGGAGGATCAAAGTGGTGGACGATCAAGAACGTCGAATTTTTCAGTCGATCTCCTGCCTAATCGTGGGATGACGCGCTTGATCAAGGCGGAAAATCATTTATTAAGTAGGATGAAAGATTTTCCAATGGTGCTTAATGATTACCGTTTGCGACCTGATTTTGTCTTTGACACACCGGAGTTACAGATCTTGTACCAATTACTCTGTCAAAATGGAGAAGTCACATCTCAGGATTTGTCCGAGCAACCTGAAGGGGTCCAGCACGCCTGGTACCGGATGTTAGAAGAAGATTTGCCAGAAGAGATAGCGGATGGTGAATTAGAAGAAGTGGAAGAAACGCGAAATCGTGAGCTTCTTCGCAAAGAAAGTCAACAAATTGGAAATAAAGTGAAGGAAGCTTCCTCGACAGGGGATGCGGAAAAAGCTTTATTGGAACTCGAGCGTTTGATCGCTCAAAAAAGAAGAATGGAGTAGGAATGGCTAAAGAACAAAAAGATATTACAACATTGGACGTTCAAATTGCAGAGTTTATTCGCAGCCACAAGAAAAGTGGAACTGCAACAGATGATGAAATTAATGACAAGTTGGTTATTCCATTCACACTAGATGCAGATGGGATTGAAGATCTTTTGCAACGCATTCAAGATGCAGGAATTTCGATCACGGATAAAGATGGTAACCCAAGTGCGCGTGTGTTGAACAATGAAGAAGAGCCAGAATTGTCAGATGAGGAATTGCTTGGAAGCAACTCTGCCAAGGTCAACGACCCAGTACGGATGTACTTGAAAGAAATTGGGGTTGTTCCTCTTTTGACCAATGAAGAAGAGCAAGAATTGGCTATCCTAGTGGAACAAGGTGATTTGGAAGCTAAGCAACGTCTTGCAGAAGCCAACCTTCGTTTGGTTGTATCCATTGCGAAACGTTACGTTGGTCGTGGAATGCAATTTTTGGATTTGATCCAAGAAGGAAATATGGGCTTGATGAAGGCCGTTGATAAGTTTGACTATACCAAAGGGTTCAAGTTCTCTACCTATGCGACTTGGTGGATTCGTCAGGCTATCACTCGTGCCATTGCAGACCAAGCACGGACCATTCGGATCCCTGTTCACATGGTGGAAACCATTAACAAGTTGGTTCGTGAACAACGCAATCTCTTGCAAGAATTGGGACAAGACCCAACGCCTGAACAAATCGCTGAACGCATGGATATGACGCCTGATAAGGTGCGTGAAATCTTGAAGATTGCCCAAGAGCCTGTTTCTTTGGAAACGCCAATCGGGGAAGAAGACGATAGCCATTTGGGAGATTTCATCGAAGATGAAGTGATTGAAAATCCAGTAGACTACACCACTCGTGTTGTTCTACGTGAACAATTAGATGAAGTCCTCGATACCCTGACAGACCGTGAAGAAAACGTCCTTCGTTTACGTTTCGGTTTGGATGATGGAAAAATGCGGACCTTGGAAGATGTGGGTAAAGTCTTCAACGTGACCCGTGAACGGATCCGTCAGATCGAAGCCAAAGCCCTCCGCAAACTCCGCCACCCAAGCAGAAGCAAACCATTGCGTGATTTTATTGAGGATTAAAAAGATCCTGTGGATCTTTTTAACCCGAGCTGAGAAATTCGGAAGCGAGGAAGGTCTGGGGGACATTTTTAACGGCCACCCAAAAATAAGAGAGTGGCCCAAGTCCTGCGGACCTTTTTAATCCGAGCTAAGCAATTCTATCGAGAGTAACATAACAAAAAAAGGAAGTGTCATATGGCATATACAACTGAGCAAATTGAAGAAATTAAAAATAAAATCTTAAATGCTTTGGAAGAGGTAATCGATCCTGAGCTTGGGATTGACATTGTTAATTTAGGTCTTGTTTACGAGATCCATTTTGATGGTGAAACTGGAGCGACCATTATTGATATGACGCTAACGACCATGGGATGTCCATTAGCGGATCTTCTGACAGATCAGATTCATGATGTTTTAGCAGAAGTAGAAGAAGTGACATCTGTGGATGTGAAGTTGGTCTGGTATCCTGCTTGGACGGTAGAAAAAATGAGCCGCTATGCACGGATTGCACTTGGAATTAGTTAAAAATTCTATTCATCAAAACAAATCAGAGGTTGGGGCTTCCCTAACCTCTGATTTGTTTACACCTGTATTTTTGAACAACCATTTTCAAATTCTTAGCAAATTTTCAGATAAAGTTGCAATCATCAAGAGGACAAGGTATAATAGCATAAATAGAAAATAAAGGAGATTTACATGAATCAGTATCCTTTGGTCTACTTGGACCATGTGACAAAGAATTATGGGCATGAAGTTGCTCTCATGGATGTTAGTTTGAACATCCAACCTGGCCGTATTATTGGCCTTTTGGGGCCTAATGGTAGCGGGAAAACAACCATCATTAAATTGATTAATGGTTTGTTGCAACCAAGCCTTGGAAATATCTATATTCATGGGCAATTACCATCCCCAGCTTCTAAAAAAGTTGTTTCCTATTTGCCGGATACGACTTATCTGAATGAAAATATAAAAATTAGTGATGCTATTAGCTATTTCCAAGATTTTTATTCAGATTTTAATGTCCAACGAGCTTACCAATTGCTCAACGATTTGCATTTGCATCCAAATCAAAAATTGAACAGCCTTTCAAAAGGGAACAAGGAAAAAGTACAATTGATTTTGGTGATGAGTCGTGAAGCTGACTTGTATGTCCTTGATGAACCAATCGGTGGGGTCGACCCAGCAGCGCGTGATTATATTTTGCGGACCATTATTCAAAACAGACGTCCAAACTCTTCTGTCTTGATTTCTACTCACTTGATTGCGGATATTGAGCAAGTTTTGGATGAAGCGATTTTCATCAACCAAGGAAGAATCCTCTTGCATGAAAATACGACTGTTTTGCGCAATCAACACGGAAAATCTATCGATGAGATCTTCCGTGATCAATTCCGTGTTTATTAGGAGGACTCCATGTTAGGTAAATTATTAAAATACGAATTTAAGACAACAAGTAAATGGTATCTGTTGATTACTTTGATCGCACTTGGTTTGTCAGTGATTACAGGTGTTATTGGTGGAAGTGCTACAAACGGTTTTGTGAATATGGAAACCGATAGTATGCAAATCATAACGGGGACTCTTGGGATTCTCATTTTTGGAGGAGTCATTGGTCTTTATCTTAGTAACTACTATATTATTATTCGTCGTTTCTATTCCAACTTATACGGACGTGAAGGTTACTTGACCTGGACCCTTCCAGCTAGCCCTCATGCGATCATTTTGTCTAAATTTGTGGGAGCTTTAGTAGCGAGTCTTTACTGCCTATTCCTTCTATTTTTTAGTGGTTTTATCACAATGCTTGTGATGGGCGCTGTCATTGGACAAGACCTCTCTCCTGTATTTAGTATTATCGCTGAGGCTTTTAGTCATTCTATTGCTTATTGGATTATCATCTGGTGGATTTTTACCACAGCTTCAGGAATCTTACTATTTTATGTATCAATCGCACTTGGCCAACTGTTCCAAAATCGTCGTGGATTGAAGGCTATTCTGTTTTTCTTTCTCTTGTGTATTGTGTTAAGTATCATCGGTACAGCAGTCAATCCATTAAAAGATTCATATGCTGTCGGATATGCATTGGTTTATGGAAATATTGATGAATTTGGACCAAACTTCATCCCAGGTCTCATTTATGAAGTTATTAAGATTGTTTCTATGTACTTCACCATTCACTACATCAGCAAGTACAAGTTGAATCTTCAATAATAACAGCAAATTGAGCAAGGAGCTCCCCAGTGGAAGCCTTCTTGTTCAATTTTTTTCTTTTGCATTTTTAGCTACATTTTGATATACTAATTGTACTCGTTTTGGGGTCGTTACGGATTCGACAGGCATTATGAGGTATATTTTGCAACTCATCTAGCGGATGTAAAACGCCAGTTAAATATAACTGCAAAAAATAATAATTCTTACGCTTTAGCTGCCTAAACACCAGCAGGCGTGACCCGATTCGAATCGCTCGTGTTTGATGACAGGTCTTTATTTTAGCGAGATACGATCTAGCTTTGTCTAGGAGTTAGATAAGAGATTGATAGACTCGCAGGTACAAGGCTTGAGTTATGTGTCATGTAGCTGTTAAAATAAGACATAACCTATGGTTGTAGACAAATATGCTGGCAGGTGTTTGGACGTGGGTTCGACTCCCACCGGCTCCATATTTTTATTCATGGAAGATTACTCAAGAGGCTTAAGAGGCCGTGTTGGAAACGCGGTAGGCGTGTAAAAGCGTGCGTGGGTTCGAATCCCATGTCTTCCGTTGTTGAGACATCATTGTGTAGCAGTGGTGTTTTTTTGTACAAAAAAGAGTCCCAAAAATAGACAAGTGAGGGAGGAGAAAACAGTGATTGCACAGCTAGATACCAAATCAGTCTATACTTTTATGGAAAGCCTTGTGAGCATAAAAGACTATGTCCAAGTGGCTAAAAGCATGGGGTATGACGCATTGGGAATCATGGATGTAGATAATTTGTATGGAGCTTATGAATTTATCGAAGCCTGTCAGGCCCACAAGCTCAGCCCCTTGGTCGGTTTAGAAATTGGACTAGAGGTAGACAATGAAACAATTCCGTTTCGGATGATCGCTCTGTCAACGAAGGGCTACCAGAATCTGATGAAGATGTCGACCGTCAAAATGATGGGGAAGAGCAATTGGGAGGATGTGAAGCACCTTACAGAAGGAGTAGCAGTCATTGTCCCTGCACCTTTTGCTAGTGGAGACTTGCCGCTTAGTCTAGATTACTTCATCGGAGTTTTTGCGGATACGCCGGTCCAAGAGTTTAGCCACCCTGTGCTCCCTCTTCATACTGTGCGTTTTTTTGAGGCGGGAGATATGGAAGCCATGCAGATGCTAGCAGCCATTAAGGACAATCAAAGCTTAACGGAAACAGGACCAATTGATCCGACAACAGTCCTAAAAGCCCCTCAGGATTTAAAGAATGATTTTGCAGAGCGATTTCCTCAAGCCATCACAAATCTGGAAAACCTTGTACATGGAATTCAATACGACATTGATACCCAGTTGAAATTGCCTCGCTTCAATCCTCAGAAACCAGCTGTTGAGGAACTGAGAGAATTAGCCCAAGCGGGTCTTCTTCGAAAGAACTTGACTAGTCCGGTCTATCAAGAACGTCTGGAGCATGAATTAGACATTATTCACCAAATGGGCTTTGATGATTATTTCTTGATTGTCTGGGATCTTCTTCGTTTCGGACGAAGTCAGGGATATTATATGGGAATGGGGCGTGGGTCTGCTGTAGGCTCACTGGTAGCTTATGCCCTGGAGATTACAGGGATTGATCCAGTGGAGAAGAACCTCCTCTTTGAACGCTTTTTAAATGTGGAGCGCTATACCATGCCGGATATTGATATTGATATTCCTGATATCTATCGTCCAGAATTTATCCGTTATGTGAGAGACCGTTATGGGAGTTACCATGCGGCTCAGATCGTGACCTTTTCAACCTTTGGGGCCAAACAGGCCATTCGAGATGTTTTTAAACGTTTTGGGGTACCAGAGTACGAATTAACCTCCATTACCAAGCGGATTGGCTTTAGGGATACGCTGACAACCGCGTATGAACAGAATCTAGCTTTTCGACAAGTGATTCATAGCCGAGCAGAATTTGAACGTGGCTTTGAAATTGCCAAAAGAATTGAGGGCCAACCTAGACAGACCTCGATCCATGCGGCGGGTGTTGTGATGAGTGATCAGGATTTGACGGATCACATTCCTCTCAAGTATGGAGAAGACATGTTTGTCACCCAGTACGATGCTCATGCGGTTGAAGCCAATGGTCTATTGAAGATGGACTTTTTGGGTCTGCGAAACTTAACCTTTGTTCAGAAAATGAAGGAAGCGGTCTATGAAAAGTACCAAGAAGAGATCGTGATTGAAGCCATTGATTTAGAAGATCCAGAAACCTTGGCCTTGTTTGCTGCTGGGGATACCAAGGGGATTTTCCAATTTGAACAGGCTGGAGCCATTCGCCTCTTGAGACGTGTGAGACCCAATCATTTCGAAGAAGTGGTAGCGACCACCTCTCTCAATCGTCCAGGGGCTAGTGATTACATTGATAATTTCGTCAAAAGAAAGCACGGCCAAGAAAAAGTTGAGATTTTAGATCCAGCTATTGAAGAAATCTTAAGGCCCACTTATGGGATCATGCTCTACCAAGAACAGGTCATGCAGGTTGCCCAGCGTTTTGCAGGCTTTAGTCTAGGGAAAGCCGATATTTTACGTAGGGCTATGGGCAAAAAAAATGCAGCTGAAATGCATCAGATGGAAGACGATTTTGTCTCAGGTGCTCTTAAACTTGGGCATACGGAAGAAAAAGCCAAAGAGGTCTTTGCGATCATGGAAAAATTCGCAGGCTATGGGTTTAACCGTTCCCATGCCTATGCCTATTCTGCCTTGGCCTTTCAGATGGCCTATTTCAAGGTCCATTATCCAGATGTTTTCTTTGATGTCATGCTCAATTATTCGAGCAGCGATTATCTGACAGATGCTCTCCAGTTTGATTTTAAAGTCGCGCCATTATCCATCAACACCATCCCTTACAGAGATAAGTTCCAGGATCGAAAAATCTACTTGGGAATGAAAAATATCAAGGGACTCCCGAGAGATTTAGCGTATTGGATCATTGATAATCGCCCCTTTGAAAGTGTCGAAGATTTTATTTTACGACTCCCCAATCAGTATCATAAATTGCCTTTGTTAACACCTTTAGTGGAACTTGGATTGTTTGACATTTTTGAAAAAAATAGGCGCAAGGTGCTTCACAATTTGCCGAATTTGTTTGTCTTTGCTGATGAGCTAGGCAGTTTGTTTGCAGATTCTAACTATTCCTGGACAGAAGCGGAGGACTTTAGCCAGGCTGAAAAATATGAGAAGGAAGAGGCCATTATTGGTGTCGGACTCAGTACTCACCCATTGGTTGCGATTGCGCAAACGAGTCCCTACGAGATCCAACCAATTTCTCAACTCATACAAGGAGAGCAGGCACGCATTCTCATTGAGGTACAAAACATTCGAACCATTCGAACCAAGTCAGGTGATCTCATGGCTTTCTTACAAGTCAGTGATACCAAGAAAAAATTGGATGTGACCCTTTTCCCTGAAACCTACAATCGATTTTCCTCCTTGATAAAAGAAGGTGGCTTTTATTACTTGACAGGCAAGATACAAGATCGTGATGGGCGCTTGCAGATGATTCTAGCAGAGGCACAACTAGCGACCAATGAAAAGTTCTGGATCCAGTTGCTCGATCATCGTCAGGATAAAACAATTCTTTCTATCTTGAAAAAATATCCGGGCCCATATCCTGTGATATTACGCTATGAAGACGAGAAAAAAACTCTACAATTGAAGGGCTATACCGTCCAGAAAAACAAAGAATTGGAAGATGAATTAAAGAATCTCGTTATGAAAACGATTTATCGGTAAAAACTGCGAAAAATACGAGAATTTTAGTCTTCTTTGTGTTATAATTACGTAGAATGTAAAAGAAAAAAAGGAGCAAACAACGAAATGAAACGTATTGCTGTTTTAACTAGTGGTGGAGATGCCCCTGGAATGAACGCTGCCATCCGTGCAGTTGTTCGTCAAGCAATTTCAGAAGGAATGGAAGTTTTCGGTATCTATGATGGATATGCGGGAATGGTTGCTGGTAAAATTCAGCCCCTTGACGCCTCATCTGTTGGAGATATTATTTCCCGTGGTGGTACCTTCCTTCATTCAGCTCGTTACCCTGAATTCGCACAACGCGAAGGTCAATTAAAAGGGATCGAGCAATTGAAGAAACACGGGATCGAAGGTGTTGTCGTTATTGGTGGAGATGGTTCTTACCATGGTGCGATGCGCTTGACTGAGCTTGGATTCCCAGCTGTGGGTCTTCCTGGTACGATCGACAACGATATCGTCGGAACTGACTTTACAATTGGTTTTGATACGGCAGTCACAACTGCAATGGACGCGATCGATAAGATCCGTGATACTTCATCTAGTCACCACCGTACTTTCGTTATCGAAGTGATGGGACGTAACGCTGGAGATATCGCTCTTTGGGCAGGGATTGCATCTGGTGCAGATGAAATCATCATCCCTGAAGAAGGATTCAAGATCGAAGATGTTGTTGAGAGCATCAAAGAAGGTTACGCAAAAGGTCGTACCCACAACATCATCATCTTGGCTGAAGGCGTGATGTCTGCAGATGAATTTGGTAAAGCTTTGAAAGAAGCTGGTGATGAAAGTGACCTTCGTGTGACTGAGCTTGGCCACATCCAACGTGGTGGTTCACCTACTGCGCGTGACCGTGTTCTTGCTTCACGTATGGGAGCACACGCTGTTAAATTGTTGAAACAAGGAATCGGTGGTGTAGCCGTTGGTATCCGTAATGAAAAAATGGTTGAAAACCCAATCCTTGGTAAAGCAGAAGAAGGAGCCCTCTTTAGCTTGACAGAAGATGGTAAGATTGTGGTAAACAATCCACATAAAGCTGATCTTGGTCTTGCCGAGTTGAACCGTAGCTTGTCTTCAATCTAATTTTATTTCATAAATTCGTTAACCTTGTCTTAAAAAGACAGATATATTTAAAAAGGAGTCATATATATCATGAACAAACGTGTAAAAATCGTTGCAACTTTAGGTCCTGCGGTAGAAATCCGTGGCGGTAAAAAATTCGGTGAAGATGGATACTGGGCTGAAAAACTTGACGTTGAAGCTTCAGCACAAAACATTGCTAAATTGATCGAAGCTGGCGCTAACACTTTCCGTTTCAACTTCTCACACGGTGACCACCAAGAACAAGGTGAACGTATGGCGACTGTTAAACGTGCAGAAGAAATCGCTGGTAAAAAAGTTGGTTACCTTCTTGATACAAAAGGTCCTGAAATCCGTACTGAATTGTTCGAAGGCGAAGCTAAAGAATATTCATACAAGACTGGTGAACGTATCCGCGTTGCTACAAAACAAGGCATCAAATCAACTCGTGAAGTGATTGCTTTGAACGTTGCTGGTGCGCTTGACATCTTTGATGATGTTGAAGTTGGTCACCAAGTATTGGTTGATGATGGTAAATTGGGTCTTCGCGTTGTAGAAAAAGACGCTGCAAAACGTGAATTTGTTGTTGAAGTTGAAAACGATGGTATCATCGCTAAACAAAAAGGTGTAAACATCCCTAACACTAAGATTCCTTTCCCAGCACTTGCTGAACGCGATAACGACGATATCCGCTTCGGTTTGGAACAAGGTATCAACTTCATCGCGATCTCATTCGTACGTACTGCAAAAGACGTTCAAGAAGTTCGTGCTATCTGTGAAGAAACTGGTAACAGCCACGTTCAATTGTTTGCGAAAATCGAAAACCAACAAGGTATCGAAAACTTGGATGAAATCATCGAAGTAACTGATGGTATCATGATCGCTCGTGGTGACATGGGTATCGAAGTACCATTCGAAATGGTTCCAGTTTACCAAAAAATGATTACTTCTAAAGTAAATGCTGCTGGTAAAGTTGTTATCACTGCAACAAACATGCTTGAAACAATGACTGAAAAACCACGTGCTACTCGTTCTGAAGTATCTGACGTCTTCAACGCTGTTATCGATGGTACTGATGCTACAATGCTTTCAGGTGAATCTGCAAACGGTAAATACCCACTTGAATCTGTAGCTACAATGGCGAAAATCGACATGAACGCTCAAACACTTTTGAAAGAATATGGTCGTTTGAACCCAGCTTCATTCGAACGTAACTCTAAGACAGAAGTTATGGCTTCAGCTGTTAAAGATGCAACAAACTCAATGGATATCAAATTGGTTGTAACATTGACTAAGACAGGTCACACTGCACGTTTGATCTCTAAATACCGTCCAGATGCTGATATCTTGGCATTGACATTTGACGAATTGACTGAACGTGGATTGATGTTGAACTGGGGTGTTATCCCAATGTTGACAGATGCTCCTTCATCAACTGATGATATGTTCGAAATTGCTGAACGTAAAGCAGTTGAAGCTGGTCTTGTTAAATCTGGTGATGATATCGTTATCGTTGCTGGTGTACCAGTTGGAGAAGCTGTTCGTACAAACACAATGCGTATCCGTACAGTACGTTAATAGACAATTTGATCTTAAAGCCTTGCTGGTTGGTCCGAAAGGATTGACCGCGAGGTTTTTCTTTTTCCTGTTTAGTATGACAAGAATTCTCACTAATGCTTACTTTCTCTTTTTTAAAGATCAAAAACATGGTATAATAAATAAAAAGGAAGGGAGACATTCATGCCAAGGAGAGATTTAATTAGAAATGTCATCATTGTCGGTGTACTGGTTTTGGCACTGATTTTGCTTCGAATCTTTGTATTTCATCCATTTAGTATCAATGATAAAATGGCCAATGCTTCTGTGAAAACTGGAGATCTTGTGGTAGCGACTAGAAATGCTCAGGTAGATCGCAGTGATTTGGTCTTATACAAGGTCGGTGGAAAAGAATACCTTGGACGTGTCATTGCCAAAGAAAACGACGAAGTCAGCTACGTAGATGACGTCCTCTATTTGAATGGACAGGCAACACCAGAACCTTACCTGAACAAAATGCTCAACAAACACTTAGCTGCTCCAACGAGTAATGGGTATTATACGGATGATTTCTTTTTATCAGAGTTAAAAGGGACCAAGGCTGGTCGTGTCCCATCCGATACTTATCTAGTCTTAAATGATAACCGAGGAGATACAGAAGATAGTCGTGAGTTTGGTTATATCCATAAAAATCAGATCGAAGGAGTCGTGAATCTGCGTCTTTATCCTCTCAATAAATTTGGATTTATAAAAGTAGAAGAATAGCCGAAAGGCTATTTTTTTTATAAATATCAAAGAGAAACGATTAGATGCCCAGACCGGATCGCCTGGCTATATGGATTTTGAAGCCAATCCTAAAATCTTGAAAAATAAGATCAAAAATCAAAAGGCTACCCAATACCAGAGTTTCAACGAGGCGCTGATCGATCTTCAGAATGATCGGATCGATGGCCTCTTAATCGACCGTGTCTATGCCAACTATTATCTGCAAACGGAAGGAATTTTAAAAGACTATAATGTCTTTCCTGTCGGTTTTGAGACAGAATCCTTTGCGGTAGGGGTGCGCAAGGCGGATAAAACTTTGAAGAAAAAAATTGATGAAGCCTTCGTAAAACTCTATCAAAAAGGCCAGTTCCAAAAGATCTCTAAGAAGTGGTTGGGAACTGATGTAGCAACAGATGACATCAAGTAAAAAAGAGAGTGGGACAGAAATCGGTAATTCGTTAGAATTCGATTTCGTCGTC
>ERZ857750.480-NODE-480-length-54301-cov-5.844910_pt1 | contig 54301 bp, 48 predicted proteins | sample MGYA00519915_ERZ857750 | MGnify/ENA primary metagenome ERZ857750 (study PRJEB31778, sample SAMEA3449358) | human gut metagenome | biome: human gut; feature: human-associated habitat; material: faeces | place: United Kingdom | collected 2010/2012 ...
GGTGTGTTTAAAACATAGATTGGCTTTTCCCTTTTTCAGTCAATGTTTTATTCACAAAGCGATGTGCTTTACTATATTCTATGAAACTTGTGGAGGAAATATAAATGAATCACAAAAAACATGGGCAAATGTCTGAATCTATCCTAACTGCCGCGTTCCTTTCAATATCAGGCGGTTTACAGGATGCCTACACATATTTATTTAGAGGCAAAGTTTTTGCAAATGCCCAAACAGGTAACATTGTTCTTTTAAGTCAAAATATTATGGAAAGGAATTGGCACCTGGTAATTCATTATATGATTCCACTTGTTTCTTTTGCAATTGGGATTGTTGCAGCAGAAATTATTAGAACCAAGTTCCAACGAGTTCAGCAAATACATTGGCGCCAATTAGTTCTTATAATAGAAATTTTTCTACTGCTATTTGTTGGGTTCATACCTGAAAATCTCAATATGCTTGCTAACGCTGTAGTATCTTTTTCCTGTGCAATGCAGGTTCAAACATTCAGAAAAGTAAATGGCTATGCCTTCGCAAGTACAATGTGCATTGGCAATATCAGAAGCGGTATGGAATCTCTTTGCGTCTTTGGCAGAACCCGTGACAAACATATTCTATTTAAGTCACTTTGCTACTTTGCAATAATTGTTATGTTTGCATTTGGTGCAGGACTTGGTAGTGGATTAATTTCTACATTTAAATTTTATACAATCTGGTTTTCTTCCATCTTACTTTTTGTAAGTTTTCTGTTTATGTTTATTAAAGAAGAAACTTCCCCTAGAATGTAAATATATACTTAATTCCATAAGAAAATCCAACACTTTTTGTTAATCAGTGTTGGATTTTTTATTTCTCTTTTTTCACTTTGCTTATTTATACCACTGTGGTCTACGAGTTTTTAAATACGGAACTTTCTCCTGCCACTTCTTTGACTCACCTAAATCACTATCTTTTGCCATATCACAATATTCTAAACTTTTTTCTAAATTCTTCTGTAAATCATTGCACATACTTATTTGTGCCAAAGCTATTTTCATATAGTTTCAGATTCCTTTCCCTACAAGTTAAGCAAATATTTCTGTTACAGCTTTCTATATATCCAAATTTTTACAAATTACAAACAGCATATAACGGTATGTTCTTCATCCAACCTTGATCTACATACTTCATAGTTGAAAATCTTACCGCTACATTTGGATTATATTTATCACAAAAAGCCTTTAAACTTTTTGACTTTATGTTTGTTTCAGCTTTTACTTCAATAGGAACAATATTTTTTCCTTTTTGGATTAGGAAATCCTGCTCATATGTTCCTTTGTCTGTCCCGAAATAAAATGGTGTATATGATGTATCTGAAATAATCTGTTGTAAAACATACTGTTCTGTTAAAGCACCTTTAAACTCCACAAAAATCTCATTTTCTTCTAAAATTGATTCTGCATCTAACTCACTTATTGCACCTAACAAACCCACATCAAGCATAAATAATTTGTAAGCATTAAAACTCTTGTAAGATGCCAACGGAACGTTAGGTTCATTTACCCGATATACTTTGTGAACCAAACCACAATCCAAAAGCCATTGAATAGCAACCTCAAACTCACTGCTTCTTGCACCTTTTTTTATTTGTCCAAAAAAGAATTTTTTATTTTCCTTTGCAAGTTGCATTGGAATGGATTCCCAAACCATATTGATTCTAGGCAGTTCCTTAGATTCCACATGTTTTCCAAAATCACCCTTATATTGTCTAACTATATCCTTCTGAATTTCTCTAACACCTGCGTAGTCCTTTTCTTCTCTAAAATAGTCAACTACAGCCGGCATCCCGCCAATATAATAATAGTTCTTTAACCAAAATAAATATTTATCTGCAAAATTATCTATAATTCCATAGTCATTTGTCGCCAGTGCTTCTGCTAAAGATTCCTGGTCCACTGCACATAAAAATTCTCTAAAGCTTAACGGATATAAATCTAACAAATCGACTTTTCCCACAGGATATGAGACACCCTGATGAATAGCCACACCTAAAAGTGAGCCTGCAGTTACAACGTGATATTCAGGTGCATCTTCACAAAAATATTTTAGAGATTCTAATACTTTCGGTGCCTCCTGAATTTCGTCAAGTATAATTAATGTGTCCTCAGGTGTTATGGAAACTCCTGATTCAATATTCAAATTCATAATTATTCTGTTTATGTCAAAATCCATATCAAACACAGACTTCATACGCTCGTTATTATAAAAAGACACATACGCAACCTTCTTGTAATATTTTTTCCCAAACTCCTTCATTAACCATGTTTTGCCAACCTGTCTTGCGCCCATAATTATTAAAGGTTTTCTACGTTTGCTGTTTTTCCATTTTTCTAATTTTTCCATTGCAAATCGTCTCATATAATCACCCTTTCCTTGCCTATATTTAGTAGTATATCACACTTTTTCGGGGGTATACAAGGCAGTTTCTTACATTTTTTCGGGGCACTTTTGGGTAAGGCTCTACACTTTTTCGGGGCACTTTTGGGTAAGGCTCTACACTTTTTCGGGGCACCTTAAAGCAAATCTCTACACTTTTTCCGACCAAATCTATTTATTCCAGTGTAAACACTCCGTCTCTTCCTGCTATAATAGGCGTTTCGTAAAACTCTTTTACAGCCTTTAACATATACCATGTATCCTTTATTCCTGCTGTTTCATATGGTGAGTGCATTGCCAACTGAGCAAGCCCAATATCAACAGTGTTAATTGAAACGTGGCTGTTTGAAATATTTCCAAGAGTTGAACCGCCTGCTATGTCTGAACGATTTACATAAGTTTGAGTTGGCACGTCAGCCTTTTCACATATTTCCTTAAACACTGCTGCCGAAATTCCATCAGTTGTATATTTCTGATTAGCATTGTATTTTATAACAATTCCCTGATTCATATAAGGTCTGTTTGTTGGATCTGCTTTTTCCATATAGTTAGGATGAATTCCATGGGCATTATCTGCTGACAACATAAATGACTGGGCATAGGCTCTCATTAAATCTTCCTCATCCTTTCCAACGCACAAAGCAATTCTTGTAAGAACATCAGATAAAAATGTTGAATCGGCACCCTGTTTAGTAGTGCTACCTACTTCCTCATTATCAAAAATCGCACACACTGCCACGCTTTCTTCATTTACATCACTTCTGTTTATTAACGCACCCATACAGCTATAAGCACACATAACATCGTCAAGTCTTGGTGCAGAAATAAATTCATTATTTGCTCCCCAAACTGTTCCTTTTTCTCTGTTATACAAAAACAAATCGCTGCTTATAATTGACTCTTTGTCTGCATTTATTGTCTCGGCAATAATACTGTTAAATACATCTTTGTTTTCGCCTTCACCTATAAGCGGCAGCATGTCCTTTTGTGGATTATATTTTACTCCGGTGTTTGCCTCCCTGTTCATGTGAATTGCAAGGTTCGGTATGGTACACAAATCTCTGTCCACATTAACAAGAATTGGTTTTAATGCTGCCCCCTCTTTTACAATTACACGACCAGCTACAGAAAGTGGTCTGTCAAACCATGGTGCCATAAGCATTCCACCGTATTTTTCAACATTAAGGGACACATAATTATTGTCCTTTATTATTTCAGGATTTTCTTTTATTTTAAAAGCCGGTGCGTCGCTGTGAGCTGCAGCGATTTGGAAATTAGTAAAATCCAATTCTTCCGGCATACAAAAAGCTATAATTGATGAGCCATTTCTTGTAACGTAGTATTTATTTCCTGAAAAAAGTTTCCACTTGTCTTTCTCATTCAGCTTAATAAAGCCTGCATCATCCAGAATTTTTGAAAAATTATCTACCACGTGAAAAGCACTTGGGCTTTTTTCTATAAACTTCATAAGGTTCTTTGCTATATCAAAATATTCGTTATCCATTTTTGTTTCCTCCGTAAATTTTTGCATTATATATTTTCCTGCCCACATTTTTTAACTATTATTTTTATAATATTATATATTATATTGAAAGTTTTATAAACGATTGTATAATATTCTTATATTAACATTATAGTATTTATTTAAGCATATCAAAATGATTAATGCTTTAATATTTTTTTTAACAAGCAAAAAGCATACGAGAGGAGGACGATGTAGAAAATACATCAGAAAATTTTATGTTTGCAGATTATCATGTACATTGTGAATACAGTGACGATTCAGTTTACCCTATGGAAACGGTTGTAAAAGATGCTATCCAAAAAGGCATAAATGAAATTTGCTTTACGGACCATGTAGATTATGGTGTTAGAGATGATTGGAATAGCGGAAAACCTATTATTTATAGAGACGGTAGTGCTATTGTCAACGTAAATTATCCATTATATGTAAAGCAAATTAGTGAATTGCAGAAAAAATATTCAAAAGATATTTCCATTAAGCTCGGCTTGGAATTCGGAATTCAAACTCACACTATTCCACAATATGAAGCTTTGTTTAAAAAATATCCTTTTGATTTTATTATTCTTTCCATTCATCAGGTTGAGGATAAAGAATTTTGGACGGGAGAATTTCAGGAAGGAAGAACTCAGCAGGAATATAATGAACGTTATTATGAGGAACTTCTTAACGTTGTAAAATCCTACAAAAACTATAGTGTCTTAGGGCATCCTGACCTTATTGTACGATATGATGAGCAGGGTGTTTATCCTTTCGAAAAAGTTAAACCTATTATTACGGAGATTCTTAAAATTGTTATAGCAGACGGCAAAGGAATAGAATTCAACACTTCATATCATAGATATGGTTTAAAAAACACAACCCCTTCTATTGATATTTTGAAATTGTACAAAGAATTAGGTGGCGAAATTATTACTATTGGCAGTGACAGCCATAAACCTGAACATTTAGGTGCTTACATTGATGAAGCGAAAGGAATTCTAAAAGAAATTGGCTTTACAAGATTTTGTACTTTTGAAAAAATGAAGCCAATTTTCTATGAGTTATAATTATAAATTTATTTCTAAATCCTTAAATTTAACAATCGGCTTCATATTATCAGCAGGTTCTCTAATATATTTCTCCATCCTTCTCTGCTACAAGATATGGTAAAATCTCCTTTATGCGAGTCATTCTACTCTTAAATTCTTCAAGTGTTGGAATCTTGTACTCATAAGTTATTGCTGTATTTTCAATGTAATATCCGTATATTTCAAGTATCTTTTCAGCATCTTCTAATGTTGCTACTCTTATGTTAATTTCTGGATTCATTGTTTTCATCTCCCTGTAAGTTTTTTTAGTCGCATTTTTTCACTTTGTTTTTATATTTCAAACATTTCTCTGCAAATTTTCTTTCCTGCTTCTGTTTTAAATATTTTATTATAGGCGGTTTCCACTGCTTCTTTAGATGCTCCATCTTCATACAAATTAACTAAGAAATCTGCCTCAACTAATATCTGGTAATCTATACCGTCAATGTTATTGTATGTGTGGTGATGACCTATTAAATATTGCACCCTTTTAGAAACCTCTTCATCAACACCTATTTTTCCAAGCAGTTCTTTTGCTAATGCCGGTCCTTCCTGCTCCTGAAGTTTTCCATTGCAGTTTCCGTACTTTTCTTCACATGTATGTATGCCAATGTCATGAGTTAATGTTGCCACATCAATTATAAAAAAAGTTTCAGGGCTAACTTGTTCTAATTCTGCAATTAACTTCCCGTAGGCATTTACCTTGGTGAAATGCTGTATACGCTTAGCGTCTCCTTTGTATAACTTAATCATTTGAATATATAATTTTTTAATTATTTCTTTTTTATTATTTTCACTATTTATATTTTCGCTACTTATGTTTTCATTATTTATGTTATTGTTATTTATCTTTTCGCTTTCTATAAATTTATTCATTTTCATGTTATATCATTTTGTAAATTTATTTTATTCTATTTACAAAAAGGCTCCTTTCTAAATTATCTTTGTTTTAAATATTTTAATGTTTTGTTTTCTAACACTTTAACTTTAAAACAATTACATTGCACAGAAATATTTTACTTTTTTATACTGTATATTATAAATTAAATCTTCCATATATAAATATAAATGTTAAAATAGAAAAGGTATTAAACTTAAATTTTACAAACAAAATAAATTTGTGGGATAATCAGATAAATAAAATACAATAACATTAAGAAAGTGAAGAAAAAATGGATATACTAATTACAATTATAGTTACTTTTTTTGCCGGCATGGGCGCCGGTCTTGGAACAGGATTTGCAGGCATGAGTGCTGCTGCAGTTATTAGTCCTATATTAATTACATTTCTTGGAATAGACCCGTATATGGCTGTTGGAATTGCCTTATCATCAGACGTTTTGGCAAGTGCTGTTTCAGCCTATACTTATGGAAAAAATAAAAACTTAGATATAAAAAACGGACTTATTATGATGGCAAGTGTTCTTGTTTTCACTGTTGTTGGTAGCTACATTTCAAGCTTAGTGCCTTCGACTACAATGGGAAATTTTTCAGTATTTATGACATTTTTACTTGGTATTAAATTCATTGTAAAACCTGTTATGACTACAAAAGAAGCCATGGCCAATGTACCTGCAAAAAAACGTGCCATCCAGTCTTTGATTTGTGGTATCATTATTGGATTTATTTGTGGTTTCATTGGTGCAGGAGGTGGCATGATGATGCTTCTTATTCTAACTTCTGTACTTGGTTATGAATTAAAAACAGCCGTTGGAACAAGTGTATTTATTATGAGTTTTACTGCCTTTACAGGAGCCGTTTCTCATTTTACCATTGGCGGTATGCCTGATTTTACAGTATGGATTCTTTGTATTGTGTTCACATTGTTGTGGGCAAGAATCGCCGCTGTATTTGCTAACAAGGCAACACCAAAGACTCTAAATCGAGCCACAGGTGTTATTCTTGTTATACTTGGCATTGTAGTTATGGCATTTTCAATATAGAAAATTTTATCCTATCAACATAAACTTTTGCAGTCTATATTGATAGGATATTTTTATAAAAACTGTCTTGCATTAGGATTTATTATTGTTCTTCCTAGCTTATAGAGACGTTCCGTTGTCATGTATTTCCTTTGGACCATCAATTGACAAACCTATTAGAAAGTTATTCTTTTTAAAAAATTCTGCCATCCAAATACGAACATCTTAAATAATCCGGATTACTATAATATACGTTAGAATTAAAATTCGAAATTTCATCACTAATAAAAGATGAGAATACCTCTTTAATAGTTTTTTCAATTTCTACATTTGAACTCACAGACACAATTAACATTTGATATACTCTTCCAATAGAAGTTTCCGTAGGAACATTATATTTACATTCCTTAACTGTATCATAATCTCCATTAGCTATACCATATTCTTCGATAATTTCATCCGAAACCTGCTCCAATGTTAGGCAATGGTTTACTTCTACCAAACGTAACTGTCTTTTTATATCATCTTCCTCAAAATAATTAATTACATCTTTCCTATGATTCTTTGTTTTTCTTGAAATATATTCTATTAATGTACAAAAATAAAAAATGTCATCTTTCAACTTATTATCCATTAACTTTTTCACTCCTTTCAAAAAAGGAATGAACATTTTACTGTTTCATTCCTTTTTACGTTTCTATGCTAGTAATTCTCTTACCATTTTTGCATCAAATGTTACTGACTTAACATGATTTACTTCAATCTGATAAAGTGTATTTGCTGTAATATGCTCTGCTGCCTGCTCTAAATCTCTAATACCACTTGTATTTTTATAAATGTCTACAACAGCATCTATAGCCTCTGGTGTCATAATACATTCATCTTCTTTCAAACCAATTCTCTTTAATGTTTTTGGTAATGCAAATTTTGAGAAAATAATTTTCTTCTCTTCTGCTGTATAATCAGGTAATTCAATTACTGCAAATCTTGACATAAGTGGTGCACTAATCTGTGACTTATCGTTAGCTGTAGCAATTGGATAAACGCCCACTGTTGGAATCATACATTCCATATAGTTGTCTGTAAAACCAAGATTGTCAAGAAGTGTTAATAACACATCAGCCGGATTTCCTTTTCCGTTGCCTGATGTAGCCTTGTCTAATTCGTTAATAATAAATACCAGATTTGACTCCCCTGCTACTGAAAAAGCATCCATAATAATACCAGGTTTTGCGTTTGTGTATATACGTGAACTTCCTGTTAATTGCTCCGGATCATTAATTGAACTCATATCTAAAGTTGTCCAAGGTAATTTCAAAATACGTGCTACTGCGTAAGCTATCTGAGATTTACCTGTTCCTGCAGGTCCTACTAAAAGTAGTCCATACGCCGGAAGTGTATGTGTTCTGTTAATCTGAATAATTGTCTCGATAATTCTCTGCTTAACTTTTTCCATTCCGTAAAGTTCTTCATCAAGAATTCTTCTTGCTTCATCAGGATCAATTGATTCGAAATAATTATTTTTCCACTGAACATTCATCATAATTGAAAGCGCTCTTTGAGCGTGATGTCTTTCTTCCTGTGAAACTTCATTAGAACGGGCTACTGTCAAATTTCTTCTTGCCCATAAACGAATATTATCAGGTAAAGTCTTTCCTGCACAATTCATAAAATCAGTAATGCTCTGAAGACTTGTCAGCTTCATGCTGTCTCCCTCTTCCTCCTGATCTTCATCTTCCACTTCTTCTGCAGGTGGATTGCTTGCTAATAGTCTTTCAATCATAAACTGAAGGAAGCCGTCCTCAGCAGAAAGCTTTGTTCCTCCGCCAAATGCAGTTTCGCGAATTTTATATACCGCATAACCTTCTTCCTGATTTTCACCTGACAATCTTACATTTATATGATTTTCACCAAGCCATTTAAGTAGGCTTACAAATCTTGAATCTATTTTCAAAATATCAGCACTAACTGTTCCGTCCTCTTCATTAAATTCAAAAGAAGTTTTTTTAATAGGATTTGTAAACACACCACTGGAATGATGCTTCCACTGACGATTCTTATTATCCAAAAACATTATTGGATGTTCCTTTGAAGCTATGCTCTCACTTGAAGCAAACGTTGTGTATGTAACTTCACCTTTTTTATTTTCATCTGGTGTACTGTTAAAATCAAATACTGGCATACTTTTCTCCTTTATGTAAATACAAATTAATATTTATGTTTTTATCCTTTGATATTTTAACATAATATTAGAAGTGCAACAATGTTATAAAACATAAAGTTAAAAAAGTTTATTTAACTACCACATGGCATTTAGCTACTTTTCCACCTATGTTAATATACACATCTGTTTGTCCAACTCCTACAGCCTGTATATCAACTAAATCTCCCATATCATTTACAATTTGTACAACTGATTTATCTGCAACTGTCCATTTTGTGGTGTAATATTCATACCACTTATTTGGTGTTACATTTTTTATGTACTGGAAATTCAAGCGAATCTTCCTAATACACAAGAAAAGAGGACAACAACATCTTTTTGTAGACGTCCTTGTCCTCTTGCCTTTTGCTTAAATGGCATTTTATGTATAAACAGTTAAAATGTCAACGAATTGCTTTTCAATATTAACAATAAAAGGTAGGTTCCTGAATTTATTAATATTTCTATTTTTTTAATAATGTTATTGCCTTACTATATATTGTCAACACATTATTAAATATCGTTACCTTTTCTGTATTTTTATGTCTTACCATCTTAAATCGATTACTAACGCATCTGCTTTATCGTACTGTAAAAGTGTACTCTGGTCATTTACATCATCATAGCAGAAGCCGTAAGCTAAACCACAAACTGAATGTTCATGGAAGAAACCTGCATAGTAGTTTGATGGGCTCTTCTTATAATATTCGCTTACTATGTACCACTTGTCAGGTTCTGTTGCAACACCTCTGTTAAATGCTGCACATAACTGTGCTTCGATAGCTTTTTCTACACCATTACCTCTATCAAAAGCTCCTCTGCCTTCTAACATATCCTGAGTAGTTGGCTTATCAATATAATATACATTAGAATCATTATCTCTTGTAAATTTCATTCTATTGCCTTCTACTCTTCCTACAAAGCTTCCTGTTTCTGAGCTAAATCTTAAATCTTCATTTGAGTATTTTGTCCAGAATTCATTAATATAATTATCGAAGTAGTTTGCATACTGTTTTCCTTCACCAAATGTAAGTTTGCATGGAGCAATAATTCTATCATCTCTTACAAGTGTTTTAAATGCCTCAGGTGCATTGTTTTTAAATGCTGAGAAAATTTCATCTCTTGTTCCTATATCACCTACAGTCTTGTCATATGTACCATAAAGTGCATTTCCAACTAAACGTGTAATCATTGGGAAACAGAAATAGTCAACACGAGTTGTGTTCCCCCAATAACTCTTGCCTTCGATTGTAAATTCAGCAAATTCAAATAATGTGTTTGCATTTACATCACTTGGATTGTTAAGGTCTGGTCCTGCATAACCTGCATTGCCATTAGCATCTGTATTAAATGTAACGTAAACAGGTTTTCCATAACTTAAGTACATTCTTCCTGAACGAACTGTTGGTGCATATACATGGTCTGATTCTGCAAGTGTATGATAAATATTCGCATATTTTTTTCCATTTACGTCAATTGTATTTAAAGATTCTGATGCCGGAATCATGTTACCATACTTGTCCATATAACAAAGTTTATTATCTGAATTGTTTCCTAAGATACACCAATAAATCTGGTCATCACTATATTTTCCATTTGTTTTGTTGTTAAGTTCAATTGCGATTCTATCATCCTTCATAGGAACATTTTCCTTTAATTGTGGCTGAAGTTCAGGTGGACATGTTTCAGGCTCTGTTTCTTTTTCACCTATACCTGTAATTGCAACCTGTGCCTCAAGTTTTTCTGATTCTTTTGTTCCTACTACTGTTGTAATTGCTATTGTATGTGTTCCCTCTGTGTAAACCGGAAGTTTTAATAACTGTGCTGATACACCTGTACGTCTTCTTACTCCATCTACATATACATTATAGCAGTCAATTGTACCACGTCCCCAAACAATATTAACATATCCTTCTGATGCCTGACTTACATTTAAACCAAATGGTTTCTCAATTGAGCTATCTGTTGTAAAAGTAAGTGCTGTTGTTGGATTCTCTGATGATGGCTTAGTTGTTGTTGCTGGTTTTGTTGTTGCTGGTTTTGTTGTTGTAGGCTGTGTTGTTGATGGTTGCGTTGGTTCAGAACTGTTTGTTGTTGTCTGGTTATCTCCACTTCCACCAAGATCTACTCCAATATTTACACCTTGACTTTCTTTTCCATTAAGATATCCCTTAATAGTAATTACATGTTTTCCACCTGTAGCAAATACATGAGTAATTACTGCAGGATTTACACCCTGTTCTCCTAAAACTCCATCATAGTATATGTTGAATGTCTGACCACTACTTATAATTTCGTTATCATTTCCCCAAACAAATTGTACCGATAAACCATCTATTCCTATAATTACCTCTCCAAAAGCTTCTTTTGGTCCCGGCTTTCCATCGTCAACTATTGTTGTAGTCTTAGCTGTGGTTGGTGCCTGTGTTGTCTGTACTGGTGCTTTTGTTGTTACCGGTGTCTGTGTTGTCTGTACTGGTGCTTTTGTTGTTACCGGTGCCTGTGTTGTCTGTACTGGTGCTTTTGTTGTTACCGGTGCCTGTGTTGTCTGCACTGGAGCTTTTGTTGTTGCAGGCACTGTTGGCTTTACAGTTGGTTTAGTAGTCTGTTTCTTTGCAACTACTTTAACCTTGCATTTTAATTTTTTCTTGCCGACTTTTGCAGTTACAACTGTTTTACCAGGTTTGATTCCCTTTATTTTTCCTTTTTTTGTAACTTTAACAATTTTCTTGTTTGCTGATTTCCACTTAACTTTTTTCTTAGCCTTATTCTTTTTAACTTTTAATTTTACTGTCTTTCCAACAGTAATTGTTACCTTTTTCTTGTTAAGTTTTGGGCTTGCGGCTGATACATTAAACACTAATCCGTTTGCCATACTTAGTGTAAGAACAAGTGTTAATAGTATCGCCATAAATTTTGATTTTCTCATTCTCTCTAAATCCTTTCTTGTTATTAAAGTTTATTGCTATGCAGTTTGACTATTTAACTTTGGTTAATTAATCTTAACTACTTTAACTTTACTCCATTTGCCGTAGCTTATAGTTCCCTTTGTCTTGCTAAAAGCTCTTGCCTTAATGTAATATTTCTTAACTACTTTGAGTTTTTTAATGTTAACTGTGTTAGTAAGTTTTTTAATAGTTTTTGTTACTGTTGTTTTTTTCTTAAATTTCTTTGACGTGGAAACTTTAACCTGATAGCCCTTTGCTCCTTTAATCTTTTTAAGTGTTAATTTAATCTTCTTAACATTCTTTTTCTTTGAAGCTTTGGCAATTTTAGTTTTTCCTAACTTAACCTTAGTTGAGTCAACCTTATTAGCTGTAGTTGTCTGCTTCACAGTTTCAGGTGCTTTTGTTGTTCCTAATGTTGTTGAAGTATTTGGTTGTTTTATTGTCGTCGTTACTTCCTGCTTGTTAGTTGTTGTCTGTTGTTTTGTTGTCGTTACTTCCTGTTTGCTAGTTGTTGTCTGTTGTTTTGTTGTCGTTACTTCCTGTTTGCTAGTTGTTGTTTGCTGTGATGTTGTTGTTACATCACTACCTTCAGACATTGACATATTTGCAATTGTGATTTTTGCAACGCCACCTGCATATGTTATTTCAACATTATTTGTCCTTTTTGTAAGCTTTGATAAATAAATCCATGTGCCTGCACCCTGAATTGCAGTTGCATCCAATGCTACACCGTTTACCTTAACATCGCTGATACCTGCCGGAACGTTCACATAAATACCAGGTTCTGTAGCATATCCTGCCTGCTGAATATTTACTACTTCTTTAACATTCTCCATTGAATCTTTATCATAGTAATATGTATTTTCTGCTCCACCTTTAATTTCTGTTAAATTAGAAGGAGTTACATTACCACCTGTTGTCTGATTTTCTTTGGACGTTGATGTTTCTTTACTTGTATCCTGTCCATCTGAAACCTCAGTTACTGTTACATTTGAGAAATTCAATGTTGTTCCTGAATCAACGTTTTGTAAGTTAAACATAAACTGCATTTTATCTGAATTTGCAGTAAATGTTCCCTTTAATGTATTCTTTCCAGCTATGAGTCCCTGATTAACGAACTCTGTTTCACTAATCTCGTCTTTCATTAAAATCGCAGGAGTCACTACGTTTGAATCTACATCTACACTAACGTTATATGTTTTTCCACTTGTTACAGCTATCTCTTTTGTAAAAACCTGAGTTCCCCAATTTTGTTTTTTGTTGTCTACAATTTTCATTTGAAAGCCGTCTAAACTTTCACCGCCTAAATACTTAGCGTAAGTTCCATCCCAAATATAGTAGCCCCAATCACCTAAGTAAGTTTTCTGATTAGAACATACTGTCATTCCATCACCCATAGTTGTTAGCTCAGGATTTGTCACACCTTCAGTTGACTTTGCTCTTCTAAACGAGCTGTCTGTTCCCTGATATACACGAACATAATCCACATACATTGTTGCATCTGTGAAACTATCGCTGATTGTTTGTCCAAGTGTAAATGGTGAATTTGTACTACCAATTGCTAAATTTAAAAGAATAAAATGATCTTTTTGGAATTCTTCCATTTCATCACTTGATATGTTAAGTGTTTCAAAGCAAGTGTCATCTACAAAAAACTTGATAACGTCTTCGTACCATTCAACAGCATATTTATGCCACTGATTCATATCGCCAATATAACCATATTGACCATTGATTTCACTACCAATATATTGGTGAGCGTAACCTGCTGATGTACCTTTTCCACTATTATAATGTAGTGTTCCAATAACATTCTGCTCTGCATTTCTGTGTTCCATAATATCTATCTCACCACAATATGGCCATGGTGCTCCACTTTCGATATCATTTCCCATCATCCAAAATGCAGGCCACACACCTGACTGCATTCCGTTTTCTGTTCTGATTTTTGCTTCTATTCTTCCATATCTTAAATATTGTTTATTTAATGATTTTAATCTACCTGATGTTATACTATCTCCAGACTTGATTGCCTTAATTGCCAATGCCCTTCCATCTGAAGAACTTGAATCACCTGACACATCTGCAATATATACATTATTTGTGCTGTTTGTATAATACTGACGTTCTGCATTTCCCCAGCCACCATTTCCTACTCCTATATCGTAAGACCATACTGACTGATCAGGTGCACCTCCAACAGTTTGATTGAATTCATCATTCCATACTAACTTCCATGTCTCGCTTCCCTGTGATGAATGTACTGCCGCGTTTACCTTTTTTGCCGGGCTAAATGCTATTCCTGAAAATAACATTGTAACGCTTGTAGCTACAGCTATAATTTTCTTAAACATAATGCTTTTACATAATACTTTCTACTAAGTATTATGCACTCCTTCCTCTGTTAATCTATTCGGTCAAAAATGAATAAAAACAATTTTATTCGTCTACATTCTATACTAACATACCCCCATTTTTTCAACAATAGGACCTAAAATTTAGCCACCATTCTAAAATGATGACACCTGAACAGTATTATTCTTTCATAAAACCATTTTTAGTGTTCTTTTAAATTTCATATTTTTTATTCAAAATATCCAATGTATTTTACATGATGTTTCCCCTTTGGAAACAGGTATTTGTATAAGTCTACAAAGTAGTCATCTGTCATGCTTGCAATATAATCAACTACCTTTTCATTTGCCTCGTTTTCATCATAATCTTCATTTGTATAATATTTTGCTCTATCATTAATGTAATTAATGTGATGTTTATACAATACCGAATTCTTATTATGAGCCTTTGCATCCTTCAAAAGTTTCTCATAGATTTCTTCCATCATCGGATTGATTTCTTCTTCGTAAACTTTTTTAACTTTTGAATTACCATAAATTAAAGAATAGTTTTCCCTCTTTCCCTGTGAAAAAGCTTCAAAGAAATCTTCATCCATTTTCAGGTAGTCTTTGCCATAACTATTTTCCACAATATTTACAATCATGTTGTTAATAATCTCAGAATTAGTAGTTCCGATTTTACCTTCGTAGTATTTGGGCGATGTCTCAAAAAGTCCCAACTCCTGCGCATCCTGTCTGTCTTTTCCAAGGTATGCAATAATATCTGAAATTCTCATCACACATGCCTCTAAGGTAGCTGGTATCAACTTGGTGTTAGCCTCTTTATTCACATAACACTCTTCAACTTTCTTATCGTAGATATCAAAATTTCTATAAGCAATAGGCTTATATTTTTCAAGCTCCATCTCACCATTGTGGCATAGTATTCCGTCCAGTGTTTCCATACTAAGATTCAGATTAAAAATCTGATCAAGAACTCTTACGCTATGAACATTGTGATTAAAATATCTTCCGGTGTTTCCATTGTATAATTCATTTAGTTTGTGCTCTCCTGCATGACCAAATGGTGTGTGACCAATGTCATGTCCTAATGAAATAGCTTCTATTAAATCCGTATTCAGCCCCAGCAACCCACCAATGTTTCTGGCTATTCTTGATACCAACTGCACATGACTGGAACGCCTTGAAATATCATCATTTCTGTATAATGAAAATACCTGTGTTTTGTCAGCATAACGATTATACATTGGTAGATGTAGGATTTTCTCACAATCACGTACAAACGCCGGTCTTAGAAGTTTGTTTTTGTCCCAGTCCATCTTTCTACGAAGAGCATCCTCATTGCGAAAAGCGTATGGATTTACCACGTGATTAGCTCGGTCCTGTTCTATTTTTTCCTGTAATTCTTTTGATAAGTCGTTGTATTTTGGCATAGGTCCTCCATGATTCTTAATTAACTCCGAATAAGCCATACTGTTCTTTCATTACTTTAACCTTAACTTTTTTTTATTATCTCTTCCAGACTTTTATCTAACCCTACCTTCTCTATTTCATTAAAAATAGGATTAATTACTTCTATATCTTCTTCCAAATCGTCTGCTATTTCTTCTACAGTTTTTCCTCTTTTCATTTTCTTATATACCATTTCAATAAGCTTTCTGCGTTCTCCAAATTCAATGCCCTGAGCTTTGCCAATTTCTATCCCCTTTTCTTTACCAACTTCAACGCCATCGTTATACGTGTTTTCCAATGTCTGCTTTTCGTTATACTCTGTCAAGAACATTTTTATCACCTCCGCCTTATTTTCCAGCAGAAATTCTCGCAACACATTTTCATTTATGCATTCGTCCACAGCCATTTTCACTGCTTCCTCGTCACTGAAATCCTTACCGGAATACTTACTGATATACTCTCTCATCCTAGTTGTTAGTATAACATATTCCTTTAGGACTTTACACTTTGAAATCAAACTATTATTATTTCCCGTGTTTATATTTATCATTTTTGCTGTCCATTCAAATTTTCCCTCTTCCATCTGTTAAAACGCACTGACAAGTTCCGTTTCCATTCTCACCAGTCTTCCAATATAAAACATTGTATGTATTGCCATCTACGTCATAAATTGTTGTGCTACACTGGAAACTTCCTCTGTGAATACCGTGATTTACTGTAGCTCTTGAAACTGCATCGAAAACACCTTTATCTAATTCGCCTCTACTGTCTTCTGCCTCTGAAGACTGTACGTTTCCTGCTTCATATACACCTTCACTTGCCCAATATTCCTGCCATGTAAGTCCTGCATACACATATTTATTTGTTTTGACTTATTTTTGTTAGTCATGTCTAACCTTCAGGGTAAAAAAATTTGTTTTATTTTTTTATGGCAACTAATACTCTTTTTGAAATTATGCCTATTATTGCACCTGTGATTAAACCGGCAACCAAAAGAGCCGGTACATAATACAAAATACTCGTAGTTTCTACGACTATCATTGCTACCGCAATCTGTCCAAGATTGTGGCATACTGCTCCTATCATGCTAACTCCCATGATGCTGAAACCATTAATTTTTTTCACAAGCATCATTACGATTAAGCTTACAATAGCCCCTGCCAAACTATAAATAATCGACATACCACTTCCAAACATAAAGCCGATTATCAATATTCTTAGGATTGAAATAATCCACACATCACTTAGTTTTAGTGTGTACAAGGCTATTACAATTACTAAATTTGCCAACCCTAATTTTATTCCGGGAATACCAAGATTAATAGGAATCATAAATTCTACATAGCTAAAAATTATTGCTAACGCTACCAGCATTGCCATATTTGCTATTCTTTTTGCATCCATATTAACTCCTTCCTGAAATATTAAATTACTTTTCCAACCTTACAAATTTTCGCAAAATTTAGTTCTTTTGCTTCTGTATGTGTTTTATCATTTTAGTTATTTAACTATTGTTTATGCTTTATAGCTTAGCTATTTCACTACTGCATCTATTTCATCATTTCTCTTATTGTCATTAGAATCTGTGCCTTTACTTGTCTTTTCTATTTCAACCACAACTTTATGTGGCAAACACACTATTGTCTCACCAACATTTTTGATTTTGCCCTGCTTAACACAATACTTGTCAGGGCAATCTGCCTCTTTCATCTCCACCTTCCCATCTTTAATGGTAAGAATGTTCTTTCCTTTTGAAGATTTAATTTCTATTGTTCTATCTTTATCTAATGAATAAGTCCCCTGCACTTTGCCATCAACTGACACCTGTGCAAAATGACCTTCGCCCGACCTCATAAAATGCATCACGCTATACGAAACTCCGGCTATTAAAAGAACAACAATCACCAGAATAATATCTTTTTTCTTCATTAAAATGCTCCTAGTTTACCAATCTTAAATACCAGCCCACTTCATTATGATTATAAGAATGGCTGCTCTTATTAAAATAAAGCCAATGCCATTTCCTTTTATTATAGATGTTTTAACATTTTGTTTTGGGCATATATTCATACATTTTTGACACATAAAACATTCTCCTGATTGAATGTTCTCACCACTATTTGGTAGTTATATCCCTGAAGGTAGTCGCCTAAACTGCCAAAGGCACATGCAAAGCCACAAAAGAATCTGCCAAAAACTATCGTGTATAAGCATAACACAATTAATATTGTAACAAAAGATGTTAATTCCACCTGCTGTCCATTTCCAATTTGGGTGAAAATGTACTTAACACCTGAAAAGGCTGTGGTGTAAATTGATGGCATAATTGTGAAGAATATTAGTAGAATTATCATTCTGATATATTTTTGAATTTTCCTTTTGTTTATCTTCTTCATTTGTATGTTTCCACCTTGTTTTCTATTTTGCCTTTTGTAATTTTTCAGTCCTGTTTATATTTATAAATTATTTTTATCTGTTTAGTTTCTGATTATCTGTTTATAATTATCTTTTTACAAAGTTTGATAACCATTTGTCTTTTTAATTTTATTTACTTTATTACTTATCCTTAGTAATTTTTATTACTTTATTATCAGATGAGTAATCTTTGTAAATTCCTTCTGTAACGTACTGTTTGTTATCGTCTGTTAAGAAAATCACATCGAACTTATCACTGTTTTCTCTCCAATAATTCTCGCCTTTCTCAAGCCCCATAATAAATAGTGATGTTGACAAACCATCTGCAAGTGTTCCATCCTCACTAACAATTGTCACTGATTTAAGACCTGCATTTGCCGGATACCCGGTTGCCGGATCAATTATATGGTGATAAACTTTTCCGTTTTTTTCGAAATAACGTTCATAGCCACCTGATGTAATAACTGCTTTGTTCTTTATATTAAGTACTCCAAGATAGTTTTCCTCGCTGTCAGGATTTTGAATTGCCACTTTCCAACTGCTGCCATCAACCTTGCTACCTAATGCCTGAACATTGCCACCAAGACTAACCATACCACTTGTCACACCGCAGTCCTTAAAAATCTTCATAACTGCTGCTGATGTGTAACCTTTTGCAATTCCTCCAAAGTCAATTTCCATTTTTCTATTTTCAAATGTTGCGACTCTTGAAGACTTATTATATTTGATTTTTGAAGCATCTGTATTTTTTAAAGTTGCCTGCAAATTTTCCTTTGATGGAACTTTATATTTTTTTGTATCAAATCCCCAAGCCTGCATTACAGGATAAATTGCCGGATTAAAAACACCCTTTGTACTTTTGTAGATTTCCAAAGAACGTTCCATAATGTTTCCTACATCCTCTGAAAGTGTTAAAGTTTTTTCACTGTTTAACTTGCTGACTTCACTTTCCTTCTTGCCTGTAGAAAGCATGCTGTCTAGCTGATTTATTCTTTTTTTTGCCTGTTCTACTGCCTTGTTTGCATTTTTTCCGTAAGCTGTCACCTGCATGTATGTGTCCATTGCAAAAAGATCCGCTGTAATTTTTTGTTCCTCTGATTTGGAATCAGCAGATACTCCTCCTGCATTATTTTCTGATATATTATTTTTACTGCATCCACATACAAGTAACATCGATGCTAAAAGAATTGCTAATAATTTTTTCATTTAAATGCCTCTTTGTTATTCTTTGTTTACTTGTGTTAGTTTGTACTAACTCGCGTAATCTAGCACAATGATTTTATATTGTCAATAATTGTCGTGTTGGTAATTTGTGGGAGTAACAGTTCTTCCTTTTGCACAAGTGCACATCCCTAACGAAACATTTTTGGTAATAGGAATTGCAAAGAATTTTTCTATTATCCCAAAAGAAGAGGACCCTAGTCCCCTTCTATAAAGTTATCTTAATTATATATAGCACCATCTCTTGTCCACCATAAAGTATAATTACGGTTTCCGAAATTATAATGCTTTTTATAATATGGATTTGTACTTAACGTTACTGTTACATCTTTTGTTGAAAAAGGTTTAACATTCATACTAATATTAAATATTTCTTTTCTAAATGTTTTAGCACCCGATATTTTAAATTTAAATTTTGAATATTCATACTTTTCAAGTGTATATGCACTCTTATTAAACATTCTCAATTTAACTTTCATAGCATTTCCATCAAAATATATTTTCAATACATTATAACCAATTGTACCATATGGAACATTATAAAATCCCTTGTAATGCTTCTTAAATGTTCCGACATTTTTTTTAACAAGAACTACGCACTTAGTAACAACACCTCTTGTCTTGTAATATAATTTAGTTTTGCCTGGTCTAACACCATATATTCTACCTTTACTATTTACTGTTGCGATATTTTTATTAGCTGTCCACCATTTTCCTTTTTTAGATTTACCAAAAATTATAGGCATTCTATAAAAGCCTTCTGTGATATATCCTGAAATCATAAAAGGATTACGGACTTTTACTTTACATCTTAATTTACGTCCATCTACTACACAGTATATTGTGGCACTACCTTTCTTCTTTGCAGTAACTTTTCCATTTTTAACTACCGCAACTTTCTTGTTAGTGGTTTTCCATTTTACTTTTCTACTATATCCCTTAACTTTTAATTTATAAGAATCATTAATATATAAACTTATTTTCTTTTTTGATAATGAATAATTAGCTTTTACACTTACATCGCAGTATGCGCTAAATGTTTGATTGTTATATATGCACATTGCTTCAATAACGGTATTTCCCTGACCTTTAGCAGTGATTTTTCCTGATCCATCAACTGTCACTACGTCTTCGTCATAACTTACATAATTAACTACACCACCCGAAAAGCCACTTCTTTCTATAGTAACATATGTAGATTTTCCTACCATTAAAGATATATCATCTTTTGTAAACCAAATTGAATAGTATTTTTTTGCAATATTGTCTACTCTTGTTGCAATTGGAACAGTTGGATTCTCCTGTTCCGTCTCTGCTTTTACAGTTTTTGCTTTCGTAAAACCATACTCTGTGTCTACAGTGCATAACATTGTAATCACCAATACCATACAAATAAATTTCTTTAATAATTTTTTCATAATATCCGCCTCCTCCTTTTAATATAAGTTTTTAATATAAGTTTATTATACCATGGTTCTTCCCCAGCTGCTTCCTATAGTTACTTGGTAATTGTTGAACACATTACTTATAAATAGCTGTTCTTTGTTAATAGTTAAATATAACTCTATATGTTTCTTTAATTGCATTGCATCATCCATATTTATTACTTTGTTAATAGTTATTAAGGATGATTTTTTCTCCCATGACCACATTTCTGCCTTGTTTATATTAAGTATTTTACACCATTCATCCAACTCAATTTTTTCTTTTAATAATGCAAATTCTACCCAAAGTCCCCTTGCACAAATTTCCTTATTTGCTGTTAAGCTTTTTGGAATTTCGCAACAATTGCACCCATATTTCCTTGCATATAACTGTGCCTTTGAGCCATCAGGGCAACATATTGTCAAATCAATTGCTTTTTCACCATACTGTTTACCAAAAATATTTTCTTCCATAATCTCCACATTTGAATGAATAATAATTTTTTCAAGCGACGGTATATTAAATGCAAAACTACCTATTGAGTATAAATTCTGCGGAAGCTCAATTTCTTTTAACTTAGAATCCTCAAAGGCTCCATACTCAATATGCACAACACTTTCCGGTATTGTTATTTTTTCAAGTTCAGTGTTAGATAACATACCTGCTGTAATGCACTTTAAGTTATCAGGTAAAATAATATTTTCTAAAGGTGTATGTGAAAAAGCACAGTCTCCTATTACTTTCAGATTTGGTGGAATCGCTATCTCTATAATTTTTGTTTTAGCAAAAGCTCCATCTCCTATTTATAGCAAACTTTTGGGAAGAGTGACTTTTTGCAAATTACTACAATTAGTAAAAACATTCTTTCCTATATATTTGCAGCCTTCCTGAAACACTACATCCTCTAAATTAGTACATTTTTCAAAAACATTATTCCAAATACCTATTACCGTTTGACCGTTTATTTTTGACGGAATAACTATTTTTTTGCCTGCAAAGCCAATTACCAATACTGCTAATAGCATTGTAAATATTAGATATTGTACTTTTTTCATCTTACCTTATCCTTTTGTATTTTCTGTCAATATATTATTCCTGTCATATTTTTTAGTAACATACCGTTATAACTAGACTAACACATTTATCTGCCTAATAAAACTTATTTTATTTGTAAATTACTACTTTTTTCCTGTGCACCGTAAATTGATTTATTTCCATTAACAATGTATGCAATACTGCATACCACCACAAACAATAACATGTTACTTCCACCAAACACTTCGATACCAAGCATTATAGGTGCTATCAGTGTATTTGTGGCACTTCCAAAAACTGCTGCATAACCAAGTGCGCCACATAAAACAGGCGATATACCAAGTAACCCTCCAAGAACCATTCCAAGAGTTGCCCCTATTGAAAACAGTGGTGTTACTTCACCGCCCTGAAAACCAATTGATAAAGTAAGCACTGTTAGTAACAGTTTCAAAATCCAGTCAATGCCATAAACCTCTCCACCTGAAAAAACGCTGGAAATCAAGTTAGTTCCAAGTCCGCTGTATCTTCCTTGCCAAAGGGAAATCAATATTATTGCCAATGGTATTGAAATCACACCAATTCTCACATAATGATTCACAAATTTCTCTACCATAAATTTCTTTAGAATCTGAAGTAATTTTGAAAATAATCTTCCCACAATTCCAAATGCTAATCCTAAAATTATAACTATCGCTACGATTTTCATATTTGACAAATCAACTGTACTCTTCAGTTCCACAGCAAATTTTTCAAGTCCTAGTGAGTGTGATGTAAATGAAGCTACAAAGGCTCCGATTATTGCAGGTAGCAATGCCTGATAATCCATATAACCTGCAACAATTACTTCCATGGCAAAAAAAGTCGCCGCCAACGGAGTTTGAAACAAGCCACCAAAACCTGCTGCCATACCTGTTATTAGCATAACTTTGCTGTTGTCTGGTTTTTTCATTTTTCGGCCCAAATAATGTGAAAGTGTTGCCCCTATCTGAACAGCTACACCTTCCCTGCCGGCACTACCTCCAAAAAAATGTGTTATCCATGTTCCAACCATAACCAGTGGTACTAGCGCAAGTGGTATTGAATCCCTTTTCTCCTGCCCAACTTCAAATACAAGTGTCATACCTTTTAAACTTAATTTGCTAAAACGTAGGTACAGCCATGTAATTAAAAGTCCTGCTACCGGTAAAAACGGAATAAGATATTTGTAATTGGCTGTTCTGAAATCAGATATTGCAATTAAGCCTCTTCCAAAAACTGTGTCTACTATTCCCACAACAACACCGATTATAATTGCAAGGATAATATATTTGATCGTTAGAATTGCTTTTTCGTATATTTGTTGTTTGTTCATTTGTTGTCTCCTTATGTGGAATTTATATTACATAAAAAAAGCTGATTCACCTGTGCATTGTTACACAGAAGTCATCAGCTTTACTAGCGGTTTTGATAAAATCAAGGGAGAACCTCATTCCCTTTATTTAATTTTTTAACTATGGAAAAGATAGCATATATAAAGGTATGTGTCAATTTAAGTTTATTACAAATACTTTTTCATATTATCTAAAATAATTTTATATGCATTGGCATACATATGTATTCCGTCCATAGTGTATTCTTTCTTTAACATTCCTCTAGGGTTCGTTAACCCCTGATTCACATCAATATAATAACATCCCATTCTCTGTGCTAATTTCTTCACCTCTTCATTAGCTACTGGCACCGTTTCATTATTTCTATGATAAAAAACAGTTTGCTCAAAAGGGCAATCCGGAAGCATATCAACACTATTTACCGGATAAAAAGCCATTGTATACACAGATGTCTTTGGTAATTTATCTTTTATCTGACCTAATATTTCTTCATAATTTTTCAACATTTCTTTTAAAAGAATGTCAAAATCTGTATTAGGATCACTAATATCATTAGTTCCAATATTTATAAAAATCTTGGAAGGTTTGACTCCAAAAATTTGCTCATCCATACATTGAAGCATATCAGAAGTTGTAAATCCGCCAATCCCTCTATTGTAAATAATTTCCTTAATTCCAAAATCCATTTGTAATTCATTAATTGGAAATTGTTCCATTAGAGAAGAACCTGTAAATAAAATCTGTCCTTCTTTTACCATTGTATTAAGTACACGATACTTATCTACTTTTACCATTTGTTCTCCGTTTATCATAACTATATTCCTTTCAATTTCTCATACCATTATACACAATTTTACACTTTTATGAGGATATTTCTTAACATTTTTACACTTTTATGAGCGTATTTTTCCACAGTTTTCACACTTTTATGAGGATATTGTACTATAGTTTTTACATTTTCATGAGGCTATTGCATTTTTTTCATTATTAAAGTAAAGTTACTTATGAAACTTTGTTTACTAAGTGTTTTGTACGAAGAAATACTATTTCACTAAATCTTACAAGCAAGCTCGAATTGAAGTAAATTTCTAGCAACCCATAAAATTTTTATTAAAAGGACTTTATATATGGAAAAATCAGTTATTAATCAAATATGTGCTTCTATGGATACTTTTTTTGAAACCGAAAAGAAGATTGGCAATTTCATCATTCATCATCCAAAAGAAATCGTGGATATGACCGTTGGCGAACTGGCAAAAGAATGTCAGGTAAGTGAAGCTTCCGTTTCACGTTTTTGTAAAAAAATTGATATGAAGGGATTTCACCATCTTAAAATTTCTATTGCAAAAGAAATGGTTTCCCAGTCGGAAGACGATGAATTGTCTAATCATATTTCAGTAGATGATTTGGAACAATCATTGAAAAACATATTGGCAAATAAAGTTGCCGAACTTACTCAAACAGTTTCAATGATGAATTCTGAAAATCTGCAGGACATTTTAAAAAGAATAAATAATGCCCAAAATGTTCTTTTTGCTGCTGTTGGCAACACTGTTCCTGTAGCAATGGATGGAGCCTACAAGCTTAACCAGATTGGGATTTCCGCAGTTTCAACTCCTGTTTGGGAAACCCAGCTTGCCTACAGTTACAACCTTTCACCTGATGACGTAGTTATTGCAATTTCAAATTCAGGGGAGTCAACCGGTGTCATTAATATTTTAGAAGCTGCAAAACAAAAGAAGGCAACTACAATTTCAATAACCAATAGCGAGAAATCGACTATTGCTAAAATCAGTGATTATCATATAACAACAGCAACCCGCGAGAAATTATTTCTTGATGAATATCGTTTTTCGAGAGTTTCTGCCACAATGGTAATCGAAGTGCTTTATCTTTTCCTTACATCTATGAGAAAAGAAGCTTATGATTCCATTATTCAGCATGAATCATCTATAGCTTTCACAAAAGAATAATTTTTCTATTGACGAAATCTATATGTCATGGTATCTTTATGTTACGAAATTAATTTTCACAGTGTATTTATTCGTAAAATTACTTTTATGCGTGTTTATCTATTAAACCGCTTTTTACAATATGCTTTGTGAAATTTTACGTGTTTATTTAACCACAAGGAGGTTTATTATGAAGGAAATTAAATTGGCTGTATTAGGTACCGGAGTTATTGCCAACCAAATGGCACAGGCATTAATCAAAAATGGAAAAAATATTTATTCTGTTGCAAACCGCACACACCAAAAGGCTGTTGATTTTGCCCAAAAATATAATATCGGAAAAGTATATGACAATATGAATGATGTGTTTACTGATCCAGAAGTTAATGTTGTTTACATCTCAACTCCACATAACACACATCTTGAATTTATGAAGAAAGCAATTGAGAACGGAAAACATATACTTGTTGAAAAAGCCATAACACTTAACAGCGATGAATTAAACGAAGCAATTTCTTTGGCAAAAGAAAAAGGTGTTATTATCGGTGAAGCAATGACAATTTTCCACATGCCAATTTACAAAAAATTAAACGAGATTTTGGAATCCGGAGCACTTGGAAAAGTGAACCTTATTACCATGAACTTTGGAAGTTTTAAAGAATATGATATGACAAACAGATTTTTCAACAGAAACCTTGCCGGAGGTGCAATGCTCGATATCGGTGTATACGCACTTTCATTTATCCGCTGGTTTATGGATTCAAAACCTAACAACCTTGTATCTCAGGTAAAATCTGCCCCAACAGGTGTTGACGAGCAGGCTGGTTTGCTTCTAACAAACGAAGAAGGTCAGATGGCAAGCGTTATGCTTTCACTTCATTCTAAACAGCCAAAACGTGGTATGGTTTCATGCGAAAAAGGTTATATAGAAATAATGGAATATCCTAGAGCTTGGGAAGCTACCATAACATACACTGACTCTGGCAAAACTGAATTAATCAAAGCCGGCGAAAATGCAGACGCTCTCGCCTACGAACTTGCTGATATGGAAAAAGCAATTAACGGCGATGTTGACTGCATGCACTTTGACTATACAAAAGACGTTATGGATATGATGACTGAATTTAGAAAATCGTGGGGCTTTAAATATCCTGAAGAAGAAAAATAGAAATTAACAGAGCTGTAAGTTTTAAACTCTACTTACAGCTCTATTTTTATATAATCTTATAATCCTTTGCACATCTAACTACTCCGGCAAGTGCATCACTGAATTCTATACCATATTTTCTTGCCTTGTCACAATTCATCCACAAATTATGATCTGCCGGTCTGTCATGTAACTCCACTTCTCTATGCAAAATATTTATGTATTCTTTGGTTATATCATACATAGACTGCTTTGTTTCACTTCCATAATTGTAAGCACCACCAGGTAAATCAATTACCTTTTCCATGTTTTCTTCCTTTTGCCGCCTTTGCCAAATACATCGGTACCTGCACATTTGCAAAATAAGATTCCTCTGGATTGTTTTCACAAATTCCCATGTCTGCAATGGCTGCCGTATGAATAATAATATCTGCGTTGCTCTCCTCAACAATTCTCTTCACATCATCCTCCGACACATTTCTAAGAGATGGTGCCGCAACTGTATCTTTTAAAGATTTCATCAATTTATTTCCAACAAAACCCGTAGCTCCTGTAATAAGAATCATTTTTCTCTCTTTTCTAATATATTTTTATATTACTTTTGCTGTTCTTTTCTATATTTAAGAAAAGACTCAACTAATAAGCCAACTAAAATTATAACGCAGAAAATTGTTAAAGGTACACCGTATGTTGACTTATTAGTTACTGCGCCTATTATTAATCCCAATGCAACCACCAAAAACTATCAGAAATCCCAGTATTCCAACACAGCTTAGAATTACATTTCTTATAATCTGACCTATACTTGAAAATACACGTTTTGGCTTAATGAATTTTAATTGATTTTTGCTTGAAAAGAAATGAGCCACTCCAACGATTACCTGAATTACCATTCCAAGCACTGATGCAAGTGCTGCAAGGGCGTTAGCCCCAACTCCCTGTCCAATTACTTATAAAACCGCTTACCTCACTTTAAAAGATTTTACACTACTCCATTTGCCTTTGTCTTTTCCAACTATTGCTCTCACTCTTACATAATATCTTTTTCTAACACGTAATTTTCTTAACAGATATGTATTCTTTCTTGTACGTTTTGTTCTTACGTTTTTCTTAAATTTTCTGTCAGTTGAATACTGTATCCGATATATTTTAGCCTTACTTATCTTTTTAAAAGTAATTCTCACTTTTCTATTTTTAAGTTTTTTTACTTTTAGAATTTTTGTTTGCTTTAAACTCTTTTTATTTACACCGTCAACACGAGTTGTAGTTTTTCCGTTAGTTGTTGGTTCATTTTCCTTTGTTACAACCTGTCCAAAAGTTGTAGTTGATTCTTTTTCTGATGTTGTTTCGTCAGTTGTTTGATTTTCTACAGTAGTTTCTGATGTTGTATTTTCTGTAGTCAATATTTCAGCTGTGGGTTCTACTGTGACAGTTGTCTCAGTTTGTTTCTCAGTTGTTGGTTCTAATGTAGTTGTCACTTCCGTTGTTGGCTTTGGTGTTGTTGTCACTGATGTAGTTGTCACCTCCGTTGTTGGCTTTGGTGTTGTTGTCACTGATGTAGATGGTGCTTCTGTTGTTGGCTCTGATGTAGTTGTCACTTCAGTTGTGGTTGGTGCTTCCGTTGTAGGCACTTCTATAGTTGGATTCTCCACTTTGTTCTCCAATTTTGTGTATACCTTTATTCTTCCTACATAATTTTTAAGTTGTGTCCATCCACTACCGTTGTTTATATATGACATTTCCCTGCCATTTTTATATGAAGTCATTATTTTGGCGTCGCCATTTTCATTTGAAACACTTACTATTGCAGAGAACCATTGGTCTTTTTCAATCTTTACCGGCTGATTCAGTTCTATTGTTACATATCCACTGTTTTCAAAATACGCCGTTGTAGTATTTGCCAGGTAACCACCTGAAACTGGTACATTGTCCTGTCCGCCATAAGGATAATCTACATTTTTGTATATCTCCACTTTAGCGGTTACATTTTCACCACCAATAGCCACATTTACTGCTTTTATATATTCATCTTTTAAATCATCAGATTTTTTTGCTTTAAACACATTTGCCACTGACTTATCTTTTCTTAATGGGAAATCGTCCATGCTTCCATCATAGTAATAATTAAAGTCATACTTGTCCTTTGGTGCAAATGAAAATGCATAAGAACAACTGCTTGTATTGTCATATGACAGCCAAAAATACTCCAATGATTTGTAACTGTTTTTTACAAGCCAGCCACCCTTTTGGGTAGCACCATTTGGCACAAATTTGTCTGATGGAATATTGTCATCCCAGCCAATGATTGTGCATGCATGTGGAGAAATTGTACTGCCCTGTTCATTCTTTGGATTGTAGTATAATGTTTCTCTTGCATTGTTGTACTGAAATGTTACTGCCCCATATTTTGCTATGGCTTTTTTTATTGACCTAATGTATTCTTCCGGATTTGATTTGTTTTCAGGTATATGAATTGCATTTTCAAATCTATATGATGGATTTTCATATGGGTTTGTCGTAACCACATTACCCGATACCGGTGCCCACCACATTGAATATAACTTGGCAATTTTTAGTGGGTCTCCTGACTGCGTCAAATAATTTACTGATTGCCAGTCTCCATCTGTATTTCCCAATGGATCGCTTTCTCTCTTAAAAACTCTATAAGCTGCCGCCATCGGATTTAATGATAATGTATCTTTTGTTACTGTAGGATCAATTCCACTTTTCAAAATGGATGATTCTGCTGCTGCAATGCTTGAATGTGCCCAACACAAATTGGTATCTCCCTGATCTTTTACCGGTGTTACTATGCCATCGTCCCTTCCATCATATTTTTCCCTGTCTGAGATTTCTTTAATTTCAGTCTGTTGTTCTTCAAAATCACCTTCTATTTTAAATGCTAATTGATTATCAGTTATGTTTGTGACTTCAACATACATATCATCGGTTATTTCCAAGCTCTGATTCAGTTTTAATGGTGCGTCAGATTTTGTTGCATATGTGCCACCTAATGTTTCATAATTCCACTTTCCTGCAACGCATCCCATATTGTTTGGGAATTTTGTGTCTTTGTCCACCAAATAACAAACAAGTCCTGAACCAATTGTCAATCCTTTTAGCTTCGTTCCATCTGTTTTATACAATTCTTTTGACTGACAATCATACTTATTACCACCTGTGCCAAAATTTCTATATTCTAAGTACAGTGTTTTATTGGTTCCTTTTAAATTTAATTTGTATCCGACTATCTGTGAATCTCCTCTAGTCGATGCTTCCTTTAAGGTATACTGTCCATTTTGATAAATTGTTTTAACATTGTCAGATGTAAGCCACCCCTTTGCTTCTCTTTCTTTTACAGATATAAACTGTGGCACAGGTGACATATGCTTTGCCATTGCAGACATATAATATACCGGCGAACTATTTGAACTATTGTACAAGTCCTTAAATCCTAAAATGTGCCCCATTTCATGAGTTGCCACTGACATAGGCAAAGTCACGTTTTCCCGATTATCCTTGTATAAATAATTATAGGAATTTGTCACCTGTACATAGTTTTTACTTGTAATTGTTTTTCCATCTGCATTTATTTTTACGTAATCTGCATAATCCCTATAATTCCACAAAGGTGAGGACCAACCCACAGAGATACTCTGAGTTGTATTTTTATAAATAATGGTGATTGCATCGATTACCCCATCATTGTTTTTATCAAGTTCAGAAAAGTTGTACTTTTTTGTACCATCATAATTTGTAATCACATTGCCCGCTGATATAGCTCTGTTTATAGATTCAGACCAGTCTGTTTTTAATTCGTACATACGCTCTGCTCTCTCTCCGTTATCCCTGTAACCTTCAGGATTCTCTTCACTATACTCTGCATAGTATCCTCTTGGATGAGATAACTGCACTGAACCACCTTTATTAAACAAATACACGCTATTTATCTTAAGACTTCCCCTTGACGCAATTTCATAATAATCCGAAACATTAAAATATGCACTGTTATAAGTATTATCTGTAATTTTTCTAACAGATTCCCCATTATAAGAATTATCTATAAATTCATCTTCATCTGAAAATCTTGCAAATACTATAAGATTTGTAAAATTACTTTCTTTTGTTTTATTTTCTGTATTTTCATTCGTATCATCAGCAAAAGTTACGCCACTAAAAAGCATTGTCATAACCGTAACAAACACCATGATTATACTAAACCCTTTTTTCATAAAATCTCCTTTTCATCATTTATTCTTTTAAACCTTAATTATATATTCATTATAGCATTTACCAGATTAATTTTGTGTTCTAATTTTTTAGAATTATAGGCTGGGCATGCGGACGAAAAGTTGGACTGTGTAATGCCTGATATGTTATGAGGTACACACAAGAACAAATATCGACAGCACTTGTATTGTTAAAAGCCACAGGATCACCTGATAAAGTAATCCAGATCTTAGGTTATCCATCTTCACCGATGCTTTATCATTGGCGTAAAAAATATCCTGAATATTACGATGTTCCAAATCAAAAACATTGGAGACAAGCTCCAACTGAATTGAAACATAATGTAATTAAACGTTGCCTTATTAAAGGCGAGCCTGTAAAATTAGTGGCAGAAGAAATCGGATACACACCTTCCTTGGTATATAAATGGATTAGGGAGTATCGGGAGAAGGGATGTTTTCAACCCATGAAAAAAACTACTGCCAACATTAATGTAAGTCCAAATGATATCACATCTGCAGAAGATATCAATGAGCTCAAAACTCAGATGCTCGATATGCAGATGGAAATAGATATTCTTAAAGAAACAATCAATGTATTAAAAAAAGACCCCGGCATCGATCAGACAGCTCTCACAAATCGGGAGAAGGCAGTGATAATCGATGCCTTGAAAAATAAGTATTCACTGCTGAATCTTCTTAAAAAACTTAAACTTGCAAAAAGCAGCTATTATTATCAAGAAAAAACCATTTATGCAGAAGATAAATACTCTGATCTTCGCAAAAGAATCATACAACTGTTTCATGAAAATCGAGATATATTTGGTTATCGAAGAATTCATATGCTGCTTCATCGTGAAGGTATAAAAGTTTCTGAAAAAGTGGTTCGCCGTATTATGAAGCAGGAAAAACTAATTATCAGACGAAAACGCAGACAGAAATATAACTCCTATAAAGGTGAAATAACACCTGCGGTGGAGAATGTTATAGATAGAGATTTCCATGCTACAAAACCGAATCAGAAATGGCTTACTGATATCACAGAGTTTTCTATCAAAGCAGGGAAAGTATATCTTTCTCCGATAATTGACTGCCTCGATGGTATGCCGGTGAGTTGGACTATAGGCACTTCTCCAAACGCAGAACTTGCCAACACTATGTTAAGGAATGCTATTGCTACTCTTAAAACAAACGAAAAACCTATCGTACATTCTGACAGAGGATGCCATTATCGTTGGCCAGAATGGATACAGATAATGGAAGAAGCAAACCTTACACGATCCATGTCCAAGAAAGGTTGTTCGCCTGATAACTCTGCATGTGAGGGCTTCTTTGGTCATCTCAAAACAGAAATGTTCTATGGACATAACTGGGATGAATATAGCATTGAAGAATTTATCCAGGAGATAAATGGCTATATGCGTTGGTATTGCAAAGATAGAATTAAATCAACACTCGGAGGACTTAGTCCTCTAGATTATAGAAGGAGTATAGGCATAGCGGTCTAAAAAAATGTCCGCATGCCCAATTTCACAGTGTAATTTACTTTTACATAAGTGGAATTTAACCTTTCACACCATTTTCATCTACCCATTTGCATATTTGTCTCTTTACCTGTATGCTTTTTCCATGCTCTCTGATAACGGTAGAAGGAGGTACACATGTCTAACCTTATACCGGGAAACCAGAAACACTTAACTTTAGATGACCGTAAATTTATTGAAGACTCTCTAAATGAAGGTCTTTCCTTCAAGGAGATTGCCAAATATCTTTGTAAGGATCCTACTACCATTTCAAAAGAGATTCGTCTTCACCGGGTTGATGACATTCAACCCAAACGGATATTTAATAATCCACACAACTTTTGCACCAGAAGATTTAGGTGTAAACGGACAAATGTATGTGAAAAGATTATCCTATGTGATATCAAATGTTCGTCCTGCAATAAATGTAATCAGGTATGCAAATCTTTCGTAAAGGAATCCTGTTCACGAGTGGACCGGGCTCCTTATGTTTGCAATGGTTGTGATAAACCACTCCATCTCTGTAGCATTCCACATAAATATCGCTATGATGCTGTTTTTGCACAACGTAAATATGAGGAACTCCGTACTTCTTCAAGAATCGGTGTAAACCTCACAAAACACCAGGCTCTTCAAATGAATGCCGTGATTGCGCCCCTTATAGAACAGGGACAGTCTCTATATGTAATTGTCACCAATCATCCTGAACTGGGCATCAGTGTGAAAACACTTTACAACTACATTGAACAGGGTGTCCTTCTTACCAGAAACATTGATTTAAAACGTAAGGTAAAGTTTAAGTTACGAAAAGACGATTCCAAACCTTCAATCAAAAACTTTTAAATTTAGGTTGATTTTTAACAGTGGGTGGAATTTAGTCTTTCACACGGAATTTACTTTTACAAGTCAGCACATATTTTACTATATATTAGTTCTGTATATAAGGCACTTTTTCTTTCTATGTTAAACACATTTTTTATGGTTCTCTCGCATATGTATTCATACAAATTATTGCAAGTCATTTTGATTAATTGTATGCTTTGCCTTAAATTTAACTGCGTGTTTTCTCTTAAATTTATTTGATTGTTACTTTAAGAAATTAATGCTATAATTTCACATATATTGTTTGAAAAAAAACATAATATATACAAGATTGCAGTGTTGAAATGATTAGCACACCTGTGCACTCACTATATTAGTTGAAAAAGTTAAGCTACCATAGGTATTTCAACATGTACATCAAGAACAAATTTTTTACGATTGGAGATTCACATGAAAAAAGTTAGCAGGCTTTTTTTTAGAATATATGACTTTTGTTTCAGAATGGCAAAAGACAAAGTTGGCATTTATACAGCTCAGGCTTCTTTCTTTATTATTTTGTCAATTTTTCCTTTTTTGCTTCTGTTTCTTAATGTTTTAGGTATGACAAGTTTGAATTCTAACTACATAATTAGACTATTAAACTATTATGCGCCTGAAACCATTAAACCATTACTGGTACAAATTGTTGAAGAACTTTATACCCACGTTTCAGGAACTGCCATCTCAATTACAGCTATTATTGCTATTTGGTCAGCTTCTAAAGGGGTATTATCAGTAATGTTCGGCTTATATGAAATCAGCAAAATACATCAAAACCGAAACTATTTTATTTCAAGATTTATTTCTATGATTTATACAGTTTTCTTTGTAGTTGCAATTATTCTTACAATGGTTTTACTTGTATTTGGAAATAAAATTTTCACATTGCTTATTTCACTGTTTCCGGTTTTAAAGAACATTACACTTCTAACATTAATGTTAAGATATTCTCTGTCTTTCATTATTTTAACAATATTCTTTATGACTATTTATAAATTTGCAAATATACGTCTTACAACATTTGCAAAATCAATACCTGGGGCAATGTTTAGCGCTCTTGGCTGGTTGGTTTTCTCTTATGTTTTTTCTTTGTATATTGATAATTTTGCAAACATGACTTATATGTATGGCAGTTTAACAGCCTTCATTATTCTTATGTTATGGGTTTATTTTTGTATTTATATTTTCTTTATCGGTGCAGAAATTAATAAAAAAATATACCCTGAAACTGAAGCAAAATATTTAGATACGAGTAATATTTTATAAATTTTATTAGATTGCATTTAAATATTATTAATTTTCATTTTGGAAATTATATATCTTTATTAAAAAAATTCTATATACTTTTATATGGAAAACTAAATATGACAGATTATTTAGAAAGTTCTATCTTATGATAGAACTTTTTTAAAATGTAATCGTATGTGCGTCCTTCATTAGCCATTTCAATGGCAGCATTTTGACTCATGCCACTACCATGACCAAATCCGCCACCCCAAATTATGTAATTATTTCCAGCTTTTTCTATATAAATAAACGCACTTGGTAGCATTGATATATTATTAACTTCACTTCCACCATTTAATTTTATTTTCATACCATAATGATATATATTTTTTCTAATATCACTTTGTCCTTTTATAATTATTTTTCCTTTGTTTCCATTAACTAAAATTTGTGATGCTATACCTCCAGTTCCTCTTTCTAAAATTTCAATCTTTTCTATTTTTCCCAGATTCTGTCTATATGTGGTACTAATAGTCTGACTAATTTCATTTGAAGTCAAAATAGTTTTCCACCTGTAAAATGGATATTTGTCTTCATACGATTTTATATTTTTTGTTATTATTTTTTTGAAGTTTTTTTCTTCAATAATATCTGTTTTATTTTTTGTAAGATTCGTTCCTTGAAGGTATAGCTTTTTTTCTTTGCCCCATATCCTATAATCTGTAGTATAGCCACATGAAGTTGAAAAATAATATGCGTTAATCAGTTCATTTTCATAAGTCATAACAATACCATTGGTTGCCTTAGCTGCTTTTTTTGTTTTATTATTTTCGCCAATTCGGTTATATACCTGATAAGATGTACTGTCATCTGCTATCGCATTATATTTTTTGTATTTTGACTTTGAGCATTTAAGTATATAGGTTCTGGCACAAACAGCCTGCGCTTTTAAAGCCTCCATAGGAGCTTCTCCACCTATTTCACTTGATACAACTTTTGAAATATAATCATCTACTGCTACCCGATTAACTATTACCATCCCTTTAGAAGTCTTATATATGTAAAAAGTTCCTGAATACACTGGGGAATTATGCTCAACATTATGGTTAGCCCACTCAATGTTATTAGAATAAATTTTTAGTACATTGTTCTTTTTGAACATGTAACTTTCTGTTGTAATTTCTATCTTTCTTTTATTTGTTTTGTTACTGTATTTTTTCCCATAGTAAACATTTAATGATTTTCCTTTTAATATAATTTTCTTCTGATAAATATTAGTATCAAAATTATTTGTAAGTAATATGTTTACATACTTTCTTTTATATGTATTTAGATTAACTTTTCCTTTTGTTTCCTGTATTTTGGTAGTTTCTTCCAAGTTTTGATTTTTAGGAGTATCACTGTTAAATGCAGCATCAATTTTCATTACAGTTTCCTGACATTCATAGTTTAGAAAACATAAACTTACTACTAAAAATATAAGTATTGGTATTATAATTTTTTTCATTCTATACTCCCTTATATAATAAAATTAGTTACTATCCTAAAAGAATTTGTATTACAAAATAAGAATATCTCTGGCGACATTATACGCACCGAGTGCGTGTTGCCACGCAACTATTTTCTTTTTGCACCAGGGTGTATTCCTAGTGAAACATTTATTTATGTTTTTCGTATTGTATTTCCTGTAATTAATTGCCTGATAATTTTTCAATTACCTTGTCATAATTATCTTTTCTATGTGGAAAAGTACAATTACTGCAATCCTTTATGTTGTTGCTAAGAATTGTAAAGTTTCCGCCACACTTTTCTCCCATTGAGTACAACGGGCAAAAACAAAATAGACAATTAAATTCTTCTCCTTCTGCTATTTTGTGGCATGGATAATACTCACACTCTTTGTTTGAAAAAAATTTATAACTCATTATTATTCTTCTCTCAAAATTAAACTTACGCCAATTCCTGCTGCTTCAGGACCTGTATGAACCCCAACAACAAGTGATAACGGATCATAATAAATATCAGGTATGTTAGGAAATCTTTCTTTTACCTGTTCAAGCCAGCTGTTAACGTCTTCTTCTTTTTCAAAAGTTCCTGCTGCACCAATTCGAATCTTAGATGTATCATTATTTTCTAAAAGTTTGTTTACATATTCTTCTGTGTAATCAAGCATTTTTGAAATTGCACGCTTGCTACCTCTAACCTTATCTACTGCGTCAAAATTTTCTCCAACAGTTCTTAAGACAGGTTTAATATTTAAAACTGCTCCAAGAGCTGCCGCTGCCGGTGTAACTCGTCCACCTTTCTTTAAATATTTTAAATCATCAACAGTAAGATATATTATTGAATCAAAGGCATTTGCCTCAAGTGCTTCTTTGATTTCCTTTGCATCTTTTCCATTATCAGCCATCCAGATTGCATCTAAAACAGCCTGACGCATAGTAACAGAAATTCTATGGTTATCCACTACCTGAACTTTGCCATCATATTCCTCAGATAACTGAATTGCCGCATGGCATGAATTGCTCAAGCCACTTGATAGTGGAATATAAACTATCTGCTCATAACCTTCATCTAATAACTTATCCCATCTATCCATTATATCCCCTGGAGAAGGCATAGATGTTGTTATGTTTTTATCTGATTTCAATTCTGCGTAAAATTTTTCCTTAGTCAAACCATCTTCCTGATAAAAAGTTTCCTCTTCGATAACTATTGGTGTGTAAGCTAAATGTACACCAAGTTCCTTTGCCTCATTTATATCAATTCCAGCATTACTATCTGTTAAAATTGCTATCTTCATTATTTTCTCCATTCTTAAAATCTATAAATGCACTTAATCAACTCTTTCGTCGCCCCAGAAGAACAATGCTACTGTTCCCGGACCTGTATGACTGCCAATTGTTGTTCCTATATTGTATATTTCAATTTTCCCTTTTGTATTCGGAAATTTCTCTTCTATTAAGTTTGCAACAGCCTTAGCATCTTCCATACAAGCTGAGTTACTTATATAAACTTTATCATTATATTCTAATCTATTGTCAGCAAATTCTTCCATCTTTTTCACAATAGCCTTGTATACTTTTTTCTTGCCCTTAATCTTTGCTCTTGGAATTAATTTTCCTTCGGAATTCACATTAAGCAATGGACATATACCAAGTATACCGCCTACAATACCGGAAGTTTTTGAAACCCTTCCACCTTTAATGTAGAATGTTAAATCAGTAGAAAAGAACCAATGATTTACTCTTCTTTTGTTTTCTTCAGCCCACTGATATACTTCATCTATTGTTTTTCCCTGATCTCTTAAATCAGCCAACTTGTCCATTAATAAACCGAACCCGGATGATGCTGCCAATGAATCAACAACATAAATTTTTCTGTTAGGAAATTCTTCTTCCAAATTAGCCTTCGCAACTAATGCAGAGTTAATTGTGCCTGAAATTCCTGATGACAATGTTACATGCAATACATCAAGTCCCTGTTCTAAAAATTTCCTAAAATGTGCCTCGTATTCTTCTGCATTTACCTGAGATGTTTTGGTTTCTGCTCCATCAACCATTGCCTGATAAAAATCATCTAAACTCATTGATTTTCCCAAATCATCTAAATATTCTTTTCCATCAAGTTCATAATGAAAGAAAACACACTCAATATCCCTGTCCTTAAAATGCTCTTCTGTTAAATCCGCAGTTGAACAACAACTAATAATATAATCCTTCATATCATACTTTCCTTTCAAACTAGCAAACACTAAGCCATATTTTAGACATTATAACATTTATAGAATTTTTAAGCAATCCGCCATAAATAATGGATATTAATAATTTGTATTATTTTACAATATAAACTTTACTCCACTTGCCATATTTTTTATTTTTACCTACTACTTTAACAGCTCTTACTTTTATGTAATACTTTTTACTTTTTGCCAATCCGCTAAATGTGTAACTTGTTTTCCTACTTAATTTTGTTTTAGTTTTTTTCTTTTTAAATTTCTTGTTGTCGCTTATTTTAATCTCATATTTATTTGCATTTCCTACTTTATTAAATAGTAAACAAATTTTAGTTTTATTTTTATTTTTCTGTTTCTTTTTATATGCTTTTTTGATTTTCACTTTTACCGGTGCTTTTACTGTTACGTTTCCGGTTGTAGGACAAGCCTGAGAATCTGTTCTCTCTGAAATGCCAGTTTCATTTTTTGATGTTTGAGAATTGTCTAAAACTCCATTATCTGTTGTTTGAGTTGCATTTGTTGTTATTTCATTACTTGTTATTACATCTTCTTCTGAATTCTTTTCTGTAGTTGAGGTTTCATCTCCTACAAAATTAATGGCTACTGACATCCTTACATTATAATAAAAATATTCCATTATAAAAGAATATGTTTCCCCTGCTTTTAAATAATATTCTATGGTGACATTTTTACAGTCTTCTGCATTTTCTTCTGCCATTGCAACGTAATTTTTGCAATTTTTTGTGTAGTCTTTGTCTTTGTACAAACGCAAGGTTCCTGTATTAAGTCCTGTTGTATATAGCTTATAATAACCTGATTTTTCGGGAGTAAACTCTAATAATGTTGTATACTCGTCTAAATCTTCCAACTTTTCTCCTTGGTTCATTGTATATTTGTACTCTATTACCTTTGTCTGGCAATATACTTTTTCAAAGAACTTTTCATTTTTATACACCAATGCTGAATATTCACGGCAATCGGCATATCCATCACATTTTGTCTTAAATTTCTTATCTGTGCCTAAACATATATTGTCGTCTTTTTCATCCTCATCAACGTCCCCTTTATACCATAAATATGTCATGTTTTTTGGATTTTTTATTTCCTCACCAATAATATTATATAGCACCGGTTCAAACTGTATTTCCTGATCATGTAATCCATAGTTATCAATATCTTTTGTACAGCTATATGTCTCATCCATATCCATTTGTTTAACTATTACATTACATGCAATTGAGTGAAAATTACTCTCCTGTAAATCAAAATAATACATCTCCCCTCCAATTAACTTCTTACTTATGCAACAGTTTAAACGAAATACCTTGCTACTATTCCCGCCACTTTGTATTTGTGTTCCATTTGAGTCATACAAACGAACATAAGTAGCTGAACTACCTACTGTATAGAAAGTGTATATGGCTGTTTCCTTTGGGACAAAAGAATATCTGTACATACAGTTTTCCGGTCCTATAAGCTTCACTTCCATATCTTCTTTAAGTTCACCCTTATTTACAATAGTAATTTCCTGATTTTCATCTTCGTCATCATAAATATTACTATCAAGCCAACTGCTACCTGCTTTTACAGCATACAAATCTCCACCTCCCAAAGATGATACTGTAAGGGTTAATGCTAAAAATAAGGCAGTTATTCCTTTTCTCACATATCCTTTTTTGTAGTTTCGTACTTTGATTAAACCTTTATTGTGGCTTAATTCTAATAGTTTGTCCTTAAGTTTTCTCATTTTATATAATCTCCTTCTTTTTACGGCTTTCGCCTTTCTCATATATTTTGTAACATTTTATTATGTTTTAGTCAATGCACTTTTTGTATAAAAATATTTTTTATTTATATTTACGCCCTAAGCACGTGTTTCTTTAGCAATATTTTTCCTTTCGTGCCAGAATGTATCTCCAGTAGAACGTTTATATGTAATAAGAAATTACATATAAAAAGCAGACAATCTTTCTCACTAAATGTAAGACTTTAAAGTTTGTCGTAATACTTATACGAATTTCATATTACCACGATCAATTACATATATAGTCCATTTTTTAATGAGTTTCATTGTCTGCTTTTCAATAAAGCTACTGTGCTTTTATTTATTTATATACCTAAATTATTCCTGTTGCTGTATTGCATCATAACCTGTCTCACCTGTACGGATTTTCTGTGCGCTTCTTACTTCATAAGTAAAAATCTTTCCATCTCCATAGTCTCCTGTGTAGGCAGCTTTCTGAATGGCTCTTACTGTTAAGTCTGCCCAATCTTCAGATGATACAATTACATCGACTTTAACTTTAGGTCTTACTTTTGTTTCAAGTTTCATGCCTTTAACCCAGTTATCAGCACCTCTCTGTGCGCCGTAACCTTCAACTTTTGTTACTGTAACACCATTTACCTGAATGTTATCTAATGCTGCAATAACATCCTCTGCTTTTTCTTCTCTGACAATTGCTTCTACCTTAATAATCATTTTACACATCTCCTTACTTTTTTATTCCTGACGCTGAATGGCATCATAGCCTGTTTCACCTGTTCTTATTTTTACAGCTTTTTCTACAGGATAGCAGAAAATCTTACCGTCTCCGTACTCTCCTGTGTAAGCAGCTTTTTTTATGGCATCTATAGTTTTATCTGCCCATTCTTCAGATGAAACAACTATTTCAAATTTAATTTTAGGTTGCATTTGAGGTTCAACTTCCATACCTCTTACAATTTCTTTGTAGCCTCGCTGTAATCCACAGCCCATAACCTGTGAAACAGTAAGACCATTTACTTCTATGTCCATCAAAGCGTTTTTTACATCTTCAAACTTTTCTTCTCTGACAATGGCATCTATTTTCATTATCATGATTTAATCCTCCTAATAATCAACTATTTCCAATATAAATATTTCTACTCCACAATTTACTGGTCCATACCGTTGAAACTTGGATATGCACTTTCTCCATGCTGGGAAATATCAAGTCCTAATTTTTCTTCACGGTCTGTTACTCTAAGAGGTGTAAATATTCTTACAATTCCAACACATATAAGTGTACCCACTACAGCTATTGCTATTGTAATGAGAATTCCTTCAATCTGTGCTGCAAACAATCTCCACTCACCATATACAAGACCGTCCCATTTTGCTACTGAATTAATAGAACTTTTACCGAAAATTCCTGTTGCGATGCCGCCCCAGATACCACCAATGCCATGGCATCCAAATGCATCAAGTGCATCGTCAATTTTTAATTTTTTCTTTACTAAAATAACGCCATAATAACATATTGGGCTAACTAATGCTCCAATAATAAATGATGCCCAAATTGGTACAAATCCAGCTCCCGGTGTAATGGCAACCAAACCAAGTACCAAACCTGTTGATGCACCAACCAAAGTTGTTTTCTTATCATTTACCATATCAATAAACATCCATGACAAAAGGGCTGCTGCCGATGATATTGCCGAAGTCATAAATGCATGGGCTGCAAGCCCATCTGCTTTTAAAGCACTACCTGCATTGAATCCAAACCATCCAAACCAAAGAATTGTAGCTCCTAATACAACAAACGGTATGTTGTGGATTCTATATGTCATTCGCTCGTAACCTTTTCTTCTTCCAAGAACAATTGCGAGTACAAGGGCTGTTACACCTGAACTAATATGTACAACGTCACCTCCTGCAAAGTCTACTGAACCTAATTCAGCAAGAAGTCCGCCCTGGCCCCATACCATATGAGCCAATGGATAATAAATCACCAAAGACCATAATGCTATAAAAATAAACAAAGCCTTGAATCTCATTCTGCCTACTACTGCTCCTGTTATAAGAGCTGGTGTAATAATGGCAAACATCATCTGAAATGCACAAAATACAAGATTTGGTATTGAATCTGCATACGGTCCTACATTCCAACCTATACCTTCTAATCCAAACCATCTAAAGTCACCAATAATGCCTCCATGATTTCCGCCAAATGCCAATGAATAACCGAACAAAGCCCACATAACTGTTGCCAGTCCCATAATCATAACAATTGCCATCATGGTGTTGACCACATTTTTTCTCCTAACTAAACCTCCATAAAAGAATGCCAGCCCCGGTGTCATAAAAAACACCAACGCAGAGCAAATGAGTATAAACCCTGTGTCTCCTGAGTTCATAACAAGTACCTCCATTTCCTATACATATTTTCCTAATCTCCAATTAAGACATTTTACTTAAAAAAGGGGGGGTTAAAATGTCCCAAAAAGCAAAACAAGGACGTGCGACAAATAATTGTCGAACGTCCTTGTTCATTGCAAAGTTTATCATTTGAATGTAAAAAACACAAGTAAATTTAGTGTTTTGTTAATTTTATTAACTTTTTTCTTTATTTATTAAACATTTACAATATTTTATAAGTTTTGCTTATTTTGCGTAGGCTGCTTCCCAGTTAAATGTAACCTTGTTAATTGTATAACTCTTTCCTAAATCAACTACAAACCACTAATCATCTGAGGATTTTGAAGACCATCTTGTGCTTGTATCATTATCTACAATCTTGTCTCCACCAACAGTTGCATTTTCCGCTGATGAAACCTGAACATTTTTACCTAAAGCAATATTTGTATCCTTTGATACAGGTGTACCGTCAACTGTAATTGTTGATGATGCCATTGCTGATGTCAATGACGTTTTACACGGCAGGCAAAAAAAAACTCCTTTGATTAATAGTTCTAACCTACTAATCAAAGGAGTTCCATGTTTATTGATTATAATTTTAAAATCCCATTTTGCTTTTACTTATTCTACAAACAAATTTTATCTGTAATTCACTTGTATTGTCAGGATTTCCGCAATATAGCGATGCACCTGATTCAAATGTGAAGAATATGTACTTATTCCTGCTCATACAAATTCCCTCAAGCATACATGGCAAGGTTTCTGTTTTTACAGGACTGCCAAGTCCACCAGCCTTGCTTACTTTTTTCTTGTATGTAATTAAGGATGAGTTCTTTAATCTGCCATAAGACTGAGCAAATATAAATCTTCTATTTGTTTTACTTATTTTCTGAACAATTAGTCCCTGACTGTTAGCCGGAACATAATAACTGAACTTTCTTGTGAACGTTAATTTTTTCTTTTTAATTTTAACTTTGTAGCCCTGCATTGTTGCATAGTTTGTATTAGCACTTTTACCTGCCCAAAAATAAGTCCCGTCAAAAATTGCAAAGTCTGCATCTCCTGAGAATCTCACACGATAGCCAGGTTTTAATACTTTTCCATGCTTTGCTTTCTTTATCTTGCTGTAACTGTACACAGCTCCATAATCAGGTGTTGATATGTTATTTAAGGAAACAACAAGTCTTCCTTTTACATTGGTAATTGCGCCAACATGATCATAATTAGGCAAGACAATATTTTTTACAAATTTTCCGGTGTACTTACTGTAAACAACCAGTATTGAACGCTTTGCCAAATGCTTATGATACATGGAAACTATTACATATTTTCCAAGAACACAGGTCCCCTGGGGTACATAGTCTGATAAATATTTTAATTTGTATTTATTCTTGTCACCGGCAGTTACTTTTGCCAGATAATTGTCGTAAATTGTCTGATTTGCTGCTCTTCTTTTCTTTTCTGAATTAGTGTAATCCCACTTTAACTTCTTTGCTCTTGCATAAGCCTTTCCTTTTGAGTTTGCATATACAAGCAGTGTTAATTTACTGTCATTTGTAAAAGCACCGTCACCAATTGAAACAATAGTTTTGTAAAGTGTTATCTTTTTAACCTTTGAGCAATTTTTAAATGCGTATTTACCAATGGTTTTAATGTTACTTGACATTGTAAAACTTGTCATGTTTTTACAGCCATAAAACGCGTATGTATTAATAGTTGTTGTAGTGCTTGGAAGCGATACTTTTTTTAAAGATGAGCAACCATAAAAAGCTCTTGCGCCAACTGTTACTGTTGTTGATGATATTGAAACAGTCTCAACGCTGTTAGCGTTCTTTAAAATATTTGAAGGAATTGTTTTCATACCCTTCTTAAAAGTAACTGAGGTAACATTAGATTTTGAACCTAAAATCTGATTTCCATATGTAACGGAACTTGGAATTGTCAGTTTTTTAAGTGCCGAACATAATGCAAATGCCTTGTAACCTATTGTCTTCAATGTGCCTGGTAATGTAACTGTTTTTAAAGCATCACAACCCTTAAATGCATATTGATAAATTGTTGCAATTTTGCTGTTGTCTGCAAATTTTAATGTTTTAATATACTTGCAGTCTTCAAATACATATTCATTAATAGTTGTTACTTTTGCAGGAATTGTAAGAGTTGTTATTGTCTTGTCCTCTTTGTCTCCCACATACTCTACAAGCACACCCTTTTTTACTCTATATAAACCGTCAATTATTTCACTACTTTGTGTTGTAACAGGCTCTGTTGGTGTTTCTGTTTCTGATGGTGTTTCCGTTGGTGTCTCTGTAGGTAAATCAGATGATGTTTCATCTGTAGCTGTTTCAACTGTCTCTCCGCCACTTCCTGTAGGGACCACTTCTCCTAAGTCACCGCTACCTGTATTTTCATTTTGACCTGTAGTAACTTCAATGCTACCGGCTTCTATTTCTGTTACCGTATTAGCTGTCCCTGTGGAAGCTTTTACATCTATAGAAAATAATTTTAAGCCAAACCCACATTGTGTAATCATTGCAATAGCCAAAACAAGGGCTATTTTCCTTATCATTTTTTTAGTCATAGTTTTTCCCTTCTTATGTTCCCAATTTTCCAAACATACCCATTCTACCCTAAAATTATGATGAAAAATAGTCCTTTTCTGCTATCCTATAAAATTATACTAATTTTGTACAATATATTTCTTATGACACCTGTTCAAACTGGCTATTATACAGGTCAGCATAGAATCCTTTTTGCTCCATTAACTGCTGATGATTTCCACTTTCAATTATATCGCCGTCTTTTAAAACAAGAATTATATCAGCGTTCTTAATTGTTGAAAGTCTGTGAGCTATAACAAAAGAAGTTCTGCCTTTTGTTAATTTGTCCATTGCTTCCTGTATTTTAATTTCTGTTCTTGTATCAACAGAGCTTGTAGCCTCATCCAAAATCATCATTGGAGCATCCTCAACCATTGCCCTTGCAATTGTAAGAAGCTGCTTTTGTCCCGCTGACATATTTAACTTTTCATCAAGTATTGTGTCATAACCTTTTGGTAAGGACTTAATAAAATGACTTAACCCTGCTGCCTTACATACTTTATCAAGCTGTTCATCAGTAACATTTTCTTTTCCATAAGCAAGATTTTCTCTGATAGATCCCTCAAAAGTCCATGTATCCTGTAATACCATGCCAAATAAATCATGTATATTCTCTCTTGTTAAATCCTTAGTTGAAATGCCATCGATTTTTATGTCGCCTGAATCAACTTCATAAAATCTCATTAAAAGATTTACTAATGTACTCTTTCCTGCACCTGTAGGGCCTACAATGGCAACCTTCTGTCCCGGTTTAACATGTTCATTAAAATCATGTATGATAACTTTATCCTTTGTATAGCCAAACTTAACATGGTCAAATTCCACATCACCTTTAATGCTTTTTGGCAGACTTTCAACCTTATGGCTTTCATCTTCCATTTCTTCAGACTCAAGAAATTCGAAAACTCTTCCTGAAGCTGCTGCTGTGGACTGAAGCTGTGTAGCCGCCTGTGCCATTTGCGCCAAAGGATTTGTAAATAATCTTACATAAATCATGAAGGCAACAATTGTACCGAAAGTTGTATAGTCGTTCATTACCAAATATGCACCCATTACACAAACTGCAACATAAGCAAAATTTCCTATAAATGCCATAATTGGTTGCATTAAGCCTGAGAAAAACTGTGACTTCCAATCGCTTTCGCACATTTTTTCATTTAATTTAATAAACTTCTCTTTTTCCTTTGCTTCTCCATTAAATAATTTTACAATGTTATGACCTGAGTAAACCTCCTCAATGTGACCATTCATTGCCCCTAACCATTTTTGCTTAGCTGCAAAGTATTTCTGTGAATGGCCCATTATTAAGAACATTAAAATAAATCCAATTACTGATGCAAGAATTGCTGTTATTGCCATAACCACATTAGTATATACCATCATCACAATTGAACCTACAAACATGGTAACTGCAGAAACCAGTGTGGTAATACTACTTTGCATTGTTGTACCAATTGTATCCACATCATTTGTTACTCTTGATAACACGTCACCTGTTGTGGTTTTATGAAAATAACCAATTGGCAGATTGTTAATTTTTTTAGAAATATTTGTTCTAAGTCCCTTGTTTAATTTCTGGGTGACAATAGTCATTATCAGCGATGTAATATAACTTAGAACTGTTCCCACTAAATACAAAACTATCAAGAAAACACAAATTGACACTATACCGTCAATGTCCATTTTTCCTGTTAGGCCTGCTGAGATTTTATTTGTAATGTCGCTTATTTTGTTTGGGCCGATTAATTTTGTAACTACACCTAACATGTCGCATATAACCGCAATAATCATTACTGCCCAATATGGTTTACAATATTTCACTAATTTTCCAAGAGATTGGAAGGTGTTACCTGTTGGTTTTTCATAAGTCATTCTTCTACCATGCATTTTACACTTCCTCCTTTTCCAATTCTTCTTTTGATAACTGTGAGTACGCTATTTCCTGATAAAGTGGACAATTCTTCATTAATTCACTGTGAGTTCCGTTGCCAACAATTGCTCCATCTTCTATAACTAAAATTCTGTCTGCGTCTTTTATTGTACCAATTCTCTGAGCAACAATAATATTTGTTGTATCTGCAATTTCCTTCTTAATTGTTTCTCTTAGAACTCTGTCAGTTTTATAATCAAGAGCTGAAAATGAATCGTCAAATACAAGAATTTCAGGTTGCTTTGCAATTGCTCTTGCTATTGATAAACGCTGTTTCTGACCACCAGAGAAGTTTCTACCTCCCTGAGCAACCATACCGTCATATTCACCCGGCTGATTTTCCACAAATTCTTTTGCCTGGGCTATTTCAACAGCCTTTTCTATATCATCCATATTAACTTCTGCTTCACCGTAACCTACGTTGCTCTCAATTGTTCCTGAGAACAAATATGCTTTCTGTGGTACAAAACCTATTTTGTCTCTTAATGCCTTCTCTGAATAATCTTTTACATCTACTCCATCTATCAATATCTGTCCTTCAGTTGCATCATAAATTCTAGGTATTAAGTTAATAATTGTACTTTTTCCTGAACCTGTTGCACCAATTAAAGCCACCGTCTCTCCTCTGTGTGCCTTAAAATTAATATTGTGAATTACATTGTCTGCTGCGTCAGGATATGCAAATGAAACATTCTTAAACTCAACTTCACCTTTTAATGTTTCTTCACCCTGTTCTCTTACGCCGTCTTTCATTGAGACTTCTGTGTCAAGAACCTCGTTAATACGCTTTGCAGCAACTGTTGCTCTTGGTAACAAAATAAAAATCATTACCAATAACAAAAATGCCATCAGTACCTGCATTGCATAAGATGTAAATACAACCATATCAGAGAAAAGTCCAACTCTTTCCTTTATGGCAGCCATGCCTGTAAGTGCAACATTGTTTATTAATATTGCTCCAATCCAGTAAATACCTAAAGTTAAACCATTCATGGCAAGATTAAGTCCCGGATTCATAATTGACATTACCAAATATGCCTGTAAATTGTTTTTTGTTAATCTGTTATTTGCCTTGTCGAACTTTTCTTCCTGATAATCTTCAGCATTGTAAGCTCTCACAACCATAAGACCTGTCAGGTTTTCTCTTGTAACTCTGTTTAAATCATCAGTAAGCCACTGAATTCTCTTAAACTTAGGTAATGCAAAAATTACCACAAACAATAAAATAAAAATTACAAAAGCAACTATGGCCAATGTAAGCGCTGTCCACTCAAAGTTCTTTGAACTGATTTTGGCTACTGCCATTACCGCCATAATTGGAGCTTTAATCATAACCTGTAAACCTAAAGCTATAACAAACTGTATCTGTGTAATATCGTTAGTTGTTCTTGTAATAAGACTGGCAGTTGAAAAGCTGTTAATCTCCTTATCTGTGTAAGACATTACCTTATCGTAAACATCTTCCCTTAATCTCTTTGAAAAATTAGCGGCTATTTTTGCTGCAAAAAAGCCAACAACTATCGCTGATGCCAGCGAGCCTAGGGCACAGCCCATCATCTTCCCACCAGCCGTAAATATATCTGACATTTCACTGCCCTTTGTCTGTACAAGCACTGTTATGTCCGACATATAATCAGGCAACTTCAAGTCCAGCTGAACCTGCAAAACAATAAACGCAATGCTTACAATAACCATCGCCCATTCTTTTGCCTTCATATGTTTAAGTAAACGAACCATAATTCCTCCTTGTTATTCCTTAATAATATACCAACTAATAGGACATATTATTTTATTTTGTTTTATTCTAATGTACCAATATATTTTAGCACTCCACACTCTTTGGTGATAGTTTGTTTTCAAACAATACTATTCCTAAAAAAAAGAAATGTCAACAACATTCATTAAAAGTTTACATTTCTTTTTCATTTGTTATTTATTTTCAAGAAGTCGGTTAAGATTATCCCACATTTTCCCGGATACTCTTTTTACGACCTCTCTCTCTTCATCAGTAACACCTTTCATTATCTCATTTTCTGTTTCTTTCATTACCTTATCCAGTTCTTCCAAAATCGGCATTGCCTTTTCCTGTAAAACATAATGTATCACTCTTTTGTCTTTTTCATCGTGAATTGCCTTCACATACCCCTGATTACAGAGATTTTCCATTGCTGTGGATATGTGCCCCTTGTTCATTTTTGATACAAACTGAATATCCTTTGCTGTATTATTTTCTCCACAACTGTTCAAATAACCTATTATTCGTACATCTGCTTTTTTTATATTATATTTTTCCTGTATGCCCTGAGTCTGCTTTTTAAATAACTGTTTAAAAGCCCCCTCCTGCATAAATTTATTCACTCCAAAATGCATATTATTACACCCTTTTATCTTTGATATACTTAATGTTACTTGTTTTTGGAGAATATTTCAACTTTTTGATTAATAAGGAACCACGAATGTGGCCAGCCACATTCCACGCAACCAGCACGTTTTGTTTCCACACTATCTTCCTTTCATGTGAGTGTACATCCCTAGTGGAATAATTTATATGCAATAAGAAATTCTGAAGTAATTTTTTATTACATATAAAAACAGCTGTGAGACTGTTTGCATAAACAATACCCACAACTGTTCTTGTTATCTCTACAGTTAAAGATTATTCTTCAACTTTTTTGTTCTCGAAATATTTATTAATATTAACTAATAATTCATCAGGGTTAATTCCATGTACCATAGCAGCTTCTTCTAAAGATTCTCCAATTGATGATGGACATCCGATGCAATGCATTCCTGCTTCCATAAGAACGATGGCTACGCCTCTGTCTATTGATAAAAGTTCACCCATTGTCATTTTCTTTGTAATCTTTACATCCATTACTGTATCCTCCTTCAAGATTTTGTATTCCAAACCGGCATAATCATCAAATCCGGTTCATTTACTATTGTGTGCCTTATCCTGCAACCATATTCATTTACTAGGATATTGTCACTTACAGTTCACTATTATAACAACTTTCTAAATCTTTGCAAATAATAAATTTTTTATTACATAGAAAAGCGATTAACCGGTATTATTTTTTCCAATTAATCGCTTTTTATGATTTCAAAATATTGTGCTTTATTATTACTAAATATTCAAATTAATCTACAACAAACACTTTATTTCTTTTTTGCCTTTTTAGTTTTAGCCTTCTTTGCTTTAACTTTTTTAATAGTCTTAACTTCTGACCAGCTTCCGTATACAGATTTCTTGCCAACTTTTGTATAGGCTCTGGCTTTTACATAATACTTTTTATTCTTTAATTTCTTTAAAGTAACTGATGTCTTCTTGCTAGTTACATACTTAGTTGTTTTCTTTGTAAACTTCTTTGATGTTGAGTAAGCAATCTGATATCCTATTGCATTTGAAGCCTTTGCTAAAGTAAGCTTAAGTTTCTTTGCTGTTCTCTTGGCTTTTTTAATTGAAGTTGCGCCAACCTTTGTTACAGTAACCTTCTGTTTTGTATAAACTTTTGCTGTTACCTTGCTGCCTAATGAATTAGCTCTTGCTGTATAAACATATCCGTTTTTACCTTTAGCAACATTCTTACCATTAACAGTAAACTTTGTTATTGTAAAGTTATCGTCAGCTTTTGCAATAAGCTTAAATGTATCACCTGGCAAATAGTAGCCTGTGCCTTCTACATAACCGCCGTCTGTACTGCTGTCTACTACATTTGTATATCCACTTGTTACATTAATGTATACTGATTCAATTCCTGCTGTGACTTCTTCTTCGTCACCGTCAATGCTAACTGCACTAGATTTCTTTGTAGTTCCTTTTCCAAAGTTCCAATCACCGTCGTCATCATTGGCCATCTGATTGTTACCATAAAGAACGTATAACTTGTCCTGGACTGTTGTTGCTAAAACATTATCCGCCTTAAAGTTTTCGCTGTTTAAGCTGTAACCTGAAGCCTTGTAGGAATCTGAACTAAGGTTGTATGTAAATGTATCTCCAAGACCTTCTGCCTTTAAATCTGTATAAATAACACCGTTAGAAATTGCACCAATCTGCGCTTCTGTTATACAGAATTCCTTACCATTAATTGTTTCCTTGTAAGCATCTGTAACTTTTCCAATTGTAGCCTTAGATACAGTCCACTTGCTACCATCAAAAATCAAGTTCTTTGGAGTTGATTCTGTTCCGTCTGTTCCCAATGTTACAATTAACTTATTTCCAACCTGAACAGCTTTTGCACAAGCTCGTCCACTTGGCAACTTAGCAACTGTTGTCCACTTCTTTGCTGATAAAGAATACTTCATAACTGATGTATCAAGACTTCCATCCTTCTTAATTCCGCCGAATAAATATAAGTCACCATTATATGCTACTAAATTGTAACCAAATGCCCCCTTAAATTCTTTTGGAACTGCTGTTAATTTCTTCCAACCTTTATTAGTATCATAGTATGCAAGAATTTCTTCTTCTGTGTAACCTAAATCTAAACCTACTGCTCCATAAAGCTTTCCGTTTGTGTAGACAAAATCGCTGTTAGCATATACACTACCGTTTAATGCATACTTATATTCTGCCCCGAACATTTCTGTTGTAAATGGGAATCTTCCTTCATCAAGTTCTGAAGTTCTACCTGCATCTTTTAAAGATTCCTGTTCTTTTAAGATTTCATCTTTTAATTCAGGGAATTTTTTAATTAATTCATCAATATCAATATCCTGACTATTTGATAAAGAACTCCACATAACAATACCTTCATCAGTAATGTATGCCACTTCCTGACCTGTTGATACTAACTGACCGCCTAACATAGAGTTTATGAACTTCTTGTCAGATGTGAATGCTTTACCACATGAGAAGTAACATGTTCTCTCTATTGTTTTTTCTTCTTTTTGAATCTTAATATTTAAAGTTTTATTCTTATAGTTATTTCCGTCAAATGTAACTGTCTGATCATTGTTTGAAAGCTGTTTTACTTCTGTATTGTTTACAAATACTTTAGCATCTTTAAGGTATGAACCTTTAATTTCAACCTGTGATTTAGCGTTCATCTGAATCTTACCAACGCTAATGCTAGGTGTGTCAACCTTTGTTAAGTCCAGTACACCACTTGATGAAACTTTGTTTGCTAATGCCGGTATCTCTCTTACAGAACCAAGCACTCTGTTTTTAACATCTAATGAATTACTGTTACCATATGTATTTGCAATGGCTGCTACTGCACCTGTAACATGTGGTGTAGCCATTGATGTACCATTATAAAAGTCGTATTTTCCAAATTCGTCTGCATTAACATCTTCTTTGCTTACACCAAAATCTTCTACACTAAATCCATACTCGCCATCTGTTGAAGCAACTAAAGCAAGAATAAGAACTTTCTTAGTATCTTTTTTAACTTTACCTGAAGTTGAAAAACTTAAATGTGTATAACAATTATCCTGCTCTAAGTGTGACATACCTATCATTTCTGCATTAGCAAAATCAAGTTCTCCTGAATCTTTTACATTACAATCAAAAATTCCATACGTTCCAATTGTATCTTCATCTAAAAGACCTGTAATGTTTGTGTTGTCTTTTTTAGGTTTCGCATTTACCTTTAACATTGCACTTACTGTTACAGGAGTTGAAGATTTTTTCAATTCGTATGGTAAATAGAAATTATACTGTTCTTCTGTTGCAATATTGCTTACAGATAAATTAAGGGACTTGTTTGTATTTTTTGCTTCTCCAAAATATGAATTGTGAGTTGTAGTTGCTGTGAATTTTGCACCCTCATCATCACTTGAATGTCCCCAAGGAGCCTCCCCCTGTGCTGCATCTTTTACGATAGCTTCATCTTCAACTACATTAACTACTTTTTCTGTGTCGTATGTATAGAATGTACTACTTAAATCCATTGGGTTTTCGTAAATAGATGGATTATAGCAATTATATGAAACTGATGAGAGAATGTTAGTTCCCGGTGCTGCAATGTCTACATTATCTTTTCCATAATTAGAGAAAGTTGCAAGTTCATCATTTTCATTACTTGCTGCAACTGAAATAATGTAATCGCTGTCAATACAGGCAGGACTTGTGTAATATTCATCTACATTTACACCATCATTTCCTGATGCTATAACTGAAAGTGCACCCTTCTTACCAACCATTTCAATAACAGCTTTTAATGCATCTTCTGTTTCGTCTGCATCACCGCCCCATGAGTCATTTACAGCTACAACATTTGTGCCTAATGACTGCGCTTTATAAATATAGTTATAAGCACCTATAGCATCTATTGTTGAACCTGAACCTTCTTCATCGAGGCATTTAAGTGCCATGATCTTTATGTTATCACTTTTTGCAGTTCCACTTATACCAACATTGTTGTTAGACTGTGCTGCAATAATACCTGCACAGTGACTACCATGACCGTTGTCATCTAATGGATCTGCATCTTCATTAGCAAAATCATATCCATGTTTTCCTTTTAGTTCACTTTCATCATAAGGATTGTTCCATATTTTATCTTTTAAATCTTCATGTGTGTAATCAACACCTGTGTCAACAATCGCAACAACTTTTTCCTTATTGTCCTTGTCAGCCAAAGCGCTGCTGTCAGCGTTAATATCTAATCCCTTTGTGCCGCCATTTTGACCAACGTTTTCCTGAGACCACTGATATTTATAATACTTGTCATTATAATCTGAAGCCTTATAAATATAGTTTGGCTGAACACTTATAACACCAACTTTGTTCTTCATCTTTGCAATAAGTTCTTCTGTTGAATATGAATCTGATTCAACTAAAGAAACCTTCACGTCTGAAGCATCATTGTTACTATAAGTTTTCACCTTTCCTTTGCTTTCCTGGAAATCATATGTTTCTTTAATTTTTACCTTACTGTCTGTAATACTCTGTGTTGAAACATTCTTTCCACTTTCCTTATATAGAATGACTGCCTGTCCTTCTACATAACTTTTTTCCTTTTTGTTTTTGTTGTTTTCTTCTTGTTTTATGTCTATAGACGCCTTTGCTGTGAAAGGTGTTCCACCTAGCGCTAATGCTGCTACCAGCATAATAGACATAATTTGTTTGAATGTCTTTCTCATACAAACCCTCCTATAAATTTATTGTTTTTTGGGGCATTGTTACTTAGCAAATGTACGATAAATTTGTTATGCCCACAAAAACATTTATAATTATACATTATTTCGAGCAAAAAATCACTTTTATATCAAATTTTCTTTCCAAACGCGACTTTCCTCTTATTGATTTGTAAACAAATCAATAAGCACGCGGCATTCCCTTTGCTTTAACTTTTTTATGCGTGGCTTTCCTACTTTACGCGACACTCCTCTTATTGATTTGCATGCAAATCAATAAGCACGCGGCATTCCCTTTGCTTTAACTTTTTTATGCGTGGCTTTCCTACTTTACGCGACACTCCTCTTATTGATTTGCATGCAAATCAATAAGCACGCGGCATTCCCTTTGCTTTAACTTTTTTATGCGTGGCTTTCCTACTTTACGCGACACTCCTCTTATTGATTTGCATGCAAATCAATAAGCACGCGGCATTCCCTTTGCTTTAACTTTTTTATGCGTGGCTTT
>ERZ857750.481-NODE-481-length-54177-cov-6.954344_pt1 | contig 54177 bp, 45 predicted proteins | sample MGYA00519915_ERZ857750 | MGnify/ENA primary metagenome ERZ857750 (study PRJEB31778, sample SAMEA3449358) | human gut metagenome | biome: human gut; feature: human-associated habitat; material: faeces | place: United Kingdom | collected 2010/2012 ...
TCTTCTTCGGCGTCCGCGGCAACGGCGCCGGCTCCACCCGCGACACCGTCCAGCGTGCCCTCAATCGAGTGCATCCCCGCGCCTAGTCCTCCCGCACCGCATGGGTTCTCCGCGTCCTGCATGGGTTCTCCGCCCCGCGCTTCCTTGGCCTTACGTCCCGTCTTGGCTCACCCTTCCGCATTTTGTTACCGCAACCGCCCGTTCCGAGTAACAAAAGCCGGATGGTGATGCGGTTTCCATACTTGGCTATTCCTGTTTTGGCTTGGCTTTCCGGCTTTTGTTACTGCGATTGCCCGTTTCGGGTTACAAAATGCGGATGGGCATGCGGAGCCATAGCAGTGGCAACAGGAATGACGATTGCCGCACTACGACGGTTCCGTACGGTTTGTGACATTGCTTAGCAGTCGCTATACCTACATTTTGACTTTTTGTATGCATAGACATATTATTTATGCACTTCTATGGTGACGTTTTCGCTGTTTTGTATATATAACAGCGTTATATGGCTTGGTTTATGGTCACGTTTTGCGAGGATGGCGATTATGGAATACAAGAGCATACGGCAGACGCTGGCAGTGTCATCATCCACTCTCAAACCACAGGACGCGGCCGAAAAGGAGTATGAAAGCAGGCTGAGCGGCTATTCGACGTATCGATCGGGAATCGTATTTGACGGTCATGAGATGTTCGCCGTGGCGTTCAGGGAGCTGCTTAACGCCATGGATTCCGTGCGCGGCTTGGAAGTGCGGGTTGAAGCGTTGTGGACCACATTGCCGCCAGTCGCCCGCAAGGCATATCTGATGGAGCTCATCGGTGTGGAAATGCAGAACACAAACACGATAGAGAATGTGCATACCACGCGCGAGGAGATTGCGGACGCGTTGGATGCCGCGATGGTCGATGGTCCGCACAAACGGTTGAGCGAACTTGCCAAACTGTTTCTCGGGCTTTCCGGCGAGGGGCCCGAGAATTTGGATTTGCCGAAAACGTTGCAAGATATACGCAATATGTACAATCAGGTGATGGATGGCGAGCTGAAAGATGCCGACAAGCCTGATGGCATGCTGTTTAGAGCTAAAGCAGTTTCGATTTGCGACGGTGCCGGCCGGCCGATTCACAAGGGAGTATGGCCGGAGTCGGAAATCCAAGTGCAGCTGACCAAGTGGCTGGCTTTGCTTGCAGACGAGTCCATTCCTCCGCTGTTGCGTGCCGCGATGTGCCATTACGCATTCGAATACATTCACCCGTTTTACGACGGCAACGGCAGGACCGGCCGGTTTCTGCTCGCTCTGCAGTTGAGCAAATGTCTGTCCGTGCCGACTGCGATCAGCCTCAGCCCCGTCATCGCCGATACGAAAGGGCAGTATTACAAGGCGTTCGATGAGGCTCAGCATCCGTTGAACTGTTCCGATGTTTCCTTGTTCTGCTATCGGATGATGCGTTTCATCGCGACCGCGCAGGAGAGCATTATTTCGATGTTGAGCGAGAAGAAATCCTTGCTTGAAACAGCGAAAAGCAATCTTGAACGGTATGCCGACACACATGATATTCCCGACTTGCAGCGCAATATGCTGTATTTCCTGCTACAGGAGGAGCTGTTCGACGAGACTCCCAAACCAATATCCCGCAGATTGATGCGCGAATGGCTTGGCGTGGGGGAGCGAAAAGTGAACACTGCGCTCAGCGCATTGGTGGATGCAGGTTTGTTGGAGACCCATGGCTCCCGGCCGGTTCGCTACTCGTTGACGCCTGCCGCCCGAGCTGAATTTCTGCAATAATCCCCTGTTGTCTCAATCCCCCTGTTGTCTCACCCGTTGCTTTTTACGCGTGCTTTTCCGGCTTTTGTTACTGCAAACTCCGGTTTCGGGTTGCAGAAGCCGGATGACGATTGCGATTGGCGAGAGTGCGATTCCACCGATGCGGACGCGCGCTTTTCCCCGATGGGGGCAGACCCTTGTCAGGGTAAACGGTAAGATAGCCTACGAATGACTGAGCGTTTCTCGGCAAGTGGGGTGGAGCGCCCGCTTCAGTGTGAGAATGAGAGGGAACATGACTATATCGGACGTGCTGAGAGCCATTAAGAAGCACTGGATCGTGGAAATCGTACTGTTCTGTGTAGTGGCAGGCGTTGTCGCGGGACTGACGTTCACCGCCACGCCAGTGTATACGGCGAACACCGAGATATTGGCACAGTACAATTCCTCATCATCTACTGGAGATTCGTCTACTACGAATCAGCAGCAGTACTCGAACGGCAATTCGCCGGTTAGCCTGTATCCGGATTTGGTGAAGTCCGATGAAATCTTGCAGTCCGTTATTGATAATCTGGGTCTGCACAACACGATGACTGGATTGCGCTCCAGAGTATCCGCAGTTGTCAACGATTCTTCTTCCATCGTTTACATCTATGCTACGGATTCAAATCCAAAACAGACGGTGCGCATCGTTAAAGAGGTGGTAAAGCAACTGAAGAAGAAAGCCTCTTCGATGGCAGGTACTGGCTTCAACGTTTCCTTTGCTACCATTCAAGCTCCGGTGGAGCCCACGGTCGCGTCCTCTCCGAATGTCAAGGCTAATCTTGCCATTGGTGTCGTCGCAGGTCTTATTATCGCGATGTTGGGCGCCGTACTGCGGGAAATGTTCGACAAGGGCATCAACGATGCGTCAGACGTGCAGTCCATTGTCCGTGATCCAGTACTTGCATCTGTGCCGAAGGCTCATACCGTATCCAACGGCGTTCCCGCCGTCATTACCAAGCCGCGCGGTCGTGCTGCTGAGGAAGTTCGCCGACTGACCACGAATATTTCCTTCGTCACTCCGAAAGATTTGAACCAGCCGAATGTCATTATCGTCACTTCCACCAATCCTCGCGAAGGCAAGACGACGGTGTCGGTGAATATGGCTGCCGCGTTCGCGGAAAAGGGCAAGAGCGTGCTGCTGATCGATGCTGATGTGCGTCACCCGTCTGTGGCTCCGGCACTTGGCATGAATAGTGGTGTTGGTTTGGTTTCGTTGCTTGCTGGTGAAGTTTCCGCAAAGGAAGCTATTCAGCCGTACTGGAAGTCGTATCTTCAGGTTCTCCCTGCCGAAGAGCAGAAGACTCCGTCCGGCATTATCCTCGGTTCCGACGCCATGCGCCAGTTGATTGACCAGGCTGCTGAACGCTACGATTACGTCATTGTGGATACCGCTCCGATGACGGTTGCTAACGATGCCGCTGTTTTTGCTGAAAAGGGTGGTGTTTTGCTGTTGGTCGTGGGGCAGGGCGTCGCGCAGAAGAAGTCTTTGCGCGAAGTTGTGAAAGAGTTCCGCATCTCCAAGACCGCCATCCGCGGTGTGGTGCTGAATATGGTGTCCGTGAACAATGCCGGCCGTTCCAGCTATTACTACTATGAGGATCATGAGGATGCCGGCTCTTCCTCCAAGCGAAAGTCCAAGTCGGGCATCTCCCGTTCCAAGAGCAAGCACTGAACACTCAGTGGTTATTCCAAGCGGACTAGTGAGTAGAACGGGGGAGAGTCGGTGGTAGTAGTGAAGCTGTGGTACCGGTTTACCGGAGCGCTACTGAAAGCTTTGTACAGGGTCATTTACGGCAGATCCATCCGTTGGGGCAAGGCGTTGCATTTCCGTAAGGGACTGCAGCTCACCGCTGAATTGGGCGGAACCATCACCATCGGCGACAATGTGTTCTTCAACAACGGTTGCGCCGTGCATGCCATCGAGGAAATCCGCATCGGAGACGGCACCATTTTCGGTGAAAACGTGCGTATCTACGACCACAACCATCGTTTCGCCAACGCGGATGAATCCATCAAAGGCCAAGGCTATTCCACGGCACCGGTTGTGATCGGAAAACACTGCTGGATCGGCAGCAATGTGACCATCATCAAAGGCGCCTCCATCGGAGACAACTGCGTGATCGGCGCGGGCTGCGTGATCGATTCCCCGATTCCGTCCGATACCGTGGTGCGTTTGGAACAACGGTTGATCAAGGAAGAGGTTCGTCATGCCTGAGCATTCCCCGTTGCGCGTATTGGTACTCGACACGGTTATGGACCGTGGTGGTGCCGAAACCATGATGATGAATTACCTTCGTCATTTCGACCGCGAGCAGGTCACTTATGATTTTCTGGTCAATCGCGATTACCATGCGGCCTATGAGGATGAGATCGAGGCGTTGGGCGGACGCATCTACCGCATGTGCCCGATGTACCCGCAGTATTTCGGACGGTACAAGCGTGAATTCCGTGCTTTCCTCCAACAGCATCCGGAATACCAGATTATCCATTCGAATCTTGAGGAACGCAGCTATTTCCCTTTGCGGATAGCGGCGGAGCAGGGTATTCCCGTCCGCATCGCACATGCGCATAACCGTCCGGTCGGATTCGACCTGAAATCCATATTCCGTGAATATTTCCGTATGAGACTGCCGAAGTACGTCACGCACATGTTCGCGTGCGGCACGGAAGCTGGGGATTGGCTGTTCGGTGAAAAGAACCGCGACAAGGTGATTCAACAGCGCAATGCCATCGACACTGCCGTCTACCGATATGATCCGTCGCTTGCGGCGCAGGTGCGAGCGGAATTCGGCGTCACTGATCCAGATACGTTCGTACTCGGACATGTAGGACGTTTCTTCCCGCAGAAGAACCATACGTTCCTGATTGATATTTTCGCCGAAGTACATAAGCAATGCCCGAATAGCGTGCTGTGGCTTGTAGGCGGCGGCGAGCTGAACGACGAATTGAAGAACCAGATCAAAGCCAAAGTGGAGGGGCTCGGCCTATCCGATGCCGTGAGGTTCTTTGGCGTGCGCGACGATGTGAACCGTCTGCTACAGGGCATGGACTCCTTCATCCTGCCAAGCCTGTACGAGGGACTGCCCGTGACCATGATCGAAGCGCAGGCATCCGGCCTTCCCTGCACCATTTCCGATCGCGTGCCCCGGCAATGTGATGTGACGGGCAATGTGCAGATTATTGGATTGGATGAGCCACCCGCGGCATGGGCCAAGCGGATTCTGGACCAGCATGCTACATATGCCGGCACGGACCGTGCCTCAGGCGCAGACGCCGTGGCCCACGCGGGATTCGACATCACATCCAATGCGGAATGGTTGCAAAAATTCTATCTGGATGCGTTGGCCAAGCCCGCACGCGTTTGAGGTGATTCTGATTCATGAGCGATGAACTTGAACTGGCAAACAAGGGCGGTTGGTGGGAGAACCGCAACAAAAACGCGACCCTCGTCCTCGTCTTTGTGGTGATGCTGGCGGCCAAACTGCTGACCATGCTGCTTCCGGCGAAATACTTCTATGACAACAATCGTATTCTCGGCATGACCAACGAGGATATGAGAGTGCACGCTTGGGCCGGCAGCTATATCGTTGCCGCCAATTTCTTCAAAGCCATCAACATCTTCGGCTTCACCACGTTGAGTCAGTGGAGTTGGTTCCTTGGTTTGTTCCTGACTCTGATCGTGTTTTTCATGGTGCTGAGACTCCCCGAGCCAGATATGGTGCAAACCATTTTCCTGCTGGCCTGCATCGGCCTGTTGAATATCTACGTCTTCAACATTGGCAAGGACGTCATCCAGTTCCTGTTCTTCATGGCGGTGTATTTGGTATTGCTGATACCGATCGAGAGCTCCATCATGAAAATCGTTTTTTCGGCGGTGATTCTGTATTTCGAAAGCAAGGTCTTCCGCTCATATTACGTGCTGATTGCCGCGCTTGTTCTCGCTATCTATTGCATTCTTGTGGTTTTCCGCAGGAACCACAAGATTCCTCCCACTATCAAGATCGTCATCACGGTGGTTACGATGTACCTGCTGGTATGCGCGATGATGGTGGTGGCCAGCGTAGCCATGCCTGGCGAATACCACCAGATCATGGGAATCCGCGACTACAGTCTGAATGGCCGAGAGGATGACGTCGACAGCGTCACCATCATCAAAAACTGGGTGGGCGGAGATAACTCCACGAACCTGCCACTGTTCCTGCTGAACTATCTGATCAACGCGGTCCGTATGATGATCCCATTTGAACTGGCGGTGAAAGGCGTCCAATATCTGCCGTTCTTCTTCTTCCAGGTAGCTGTGACTGTGTATTTGGTGCACCTGTTCGGCAAGCTTGATGAGATCGAAGACAACACGCAGTTCCTGGCTATTTCGATTTTCCTGGGCTACGTGCTCGCGTCGGTGCTGTTCGAACCGGACTTTGGATCATGGGTCCGCCACGAAGCGGCCACATTCCCTGTATTGCATTTGTTGGTGTTCTCTCCGAACCAGCGCCTGTCCCAGTGGAAACTGGATGTCGAAAAGATCAAAGGACGTGTCGGCAGACATGCGAATACCATTGCGAGAGCGGAGGTCTGATGCACGTCGGCTTTTTCTCCGGTGATATCACCCGTTCGGGAGGAACGGAGAATGTGTCCATTATGCTTGCCAACAGACTTTCGGCGGACACCGATTACACGATCTCCTTCATCAGCCTGTTCGAGGAGCACGACAGTCCGTTCTTCCCGATTGACGCGGCCATCCGACGATTCAGCCTGTATCCGACGGTGACGCATGGTATCCAGCACTATTTCGATACCTGCAAACGACTGCGGAACATCGTCATGGACTACCATGTCGATGTGCTGATTGACATCGACGGCATTCTGGACATGTATTCCCTTCCTCTCAAGAGGAAGACTGGCGTGAAGGTAGTGTCCTGGGAACACTTTAACTATCTGCAGAATCCGGATGTGCCATACCGTAAGTTGACTCGTCGGTGGGCTGCCCACAGCGCGGACGCCATCGTCACCTTGACCGAAACCGACAGGAAACTATACGAGACCAATCTCACGTTGAAATGTCCGGTCATTGCCATCCCGAATCCTATGCAGGCGCCTGCCAACCCTGTTTCATATGACGCGGATTCCAAACTGATCTTGAGTTCCGGACGATTGACATACCAGAAGGGTTTCGATCTGCTGGTCGACGTCGCCGCCAAAGTGCTGCCGGACCATCCGGATTGGCAATGGAGGATCCTTGGAGAGGGCGAGGACAGGCCCGCGCTTGAACAGAAGATTCACGATGCCCACCTGGACGGACGGCTGACGCTCGAAGGCCGTGTCGACGATGTGGATGCATACTACCGGCAGTCCGCCATGTTCGTCATGACCTCACGCTTCGAGGGGCTTCCCATGGTGCTGCTCGAGGCCAAGGCACACCGTCTGCCATTAGTGAGTTTCGACTGCCCGACAGGCCCCGCCGAAATTATCGATAACGGCGTTAACGGAACCGTTGTGCCATTGGGGGATATCGATACCATGGCCGCGGCCATCGATAATTTAATCGACGACTGTGCCAAGCGCATCGAGTACTCGGATATGAGCGAGAGCAACGCTCAACGCTATGGCATGGCAACGATTCGCGATGCTTGGCTGTCCTTGTTGCGATCATTTGAGCCGAATGAGATGGTGTCGGATTGATGGCCGGCCAGCAGCAGGTGGTTTCCGTGGTCATCCCCGTCTACGGAGTGGAGCAATACCTCGATCGGTGCATACAGAGCGTAGTGGAACAGGACTACGAACAATTGGACATCGTTGTGGTGGACGATGGCTCTCCGGATGGCTGCCCGGAACTATGCGATGAATGGGCGGCGCGCGATTCCCGCATCCGCGTGGTGCATAAGGAGAACGGAGGCTTGGCCTCAGCCAGAAATGCCGGGCTGGATATCATCATCGGAGACATGGTCACTTTCGTGGACAGTGATGATTACGTGGAACCGAACTACGTATCCGAGTTGCTGCATTGGCATGAACAAAGCAAAGCGGACGTGGTGATGTGCTCATGCGTGCATGACCTGGAGGACGGCAGCATAGTTGCCGATACGCGAAGCACGCCTGAAGGGACCATGGATCGGGAAGAAGCCATGATCCAGTTCCTGTACCATCTATCATTGGCCGGACCTGTATGGGGGAAGATGTTCGACGCCCGCTTCTTCACAGGCGAGCATGGCATCCGTTTCCATGAGGGGCTGAACAGTGAGGACTACTATGTGCTCACACAGACATTCCTGCAAATGAACAGCATCTTCGTGCGGATGAAGCCGCTGTACCACTACAGCATCAGACAGGGGTCGATCGCTCATATGAACGTATTCAACGCCCATTCATGCGATGAGATCCAGATTTCCGACCTGTGCTGCGACTATCTTTCCCGACACGGTTATTCCAATCGGAAAGCCATGGACTACTTCCGTCTGCAGGGACGTGCCGACGCGCTGTTCAACATTTTCCAAAGCGACGCGCCGCCTGCGGTATATCGCAGTATCGCGCGCGACATGAGGCGTCTCCTTCGTCCGGTGCTTCATGATGCGAAAGTTCCGGTTTTAAGAAAGGCCAAACTGATATTCCTGTCTTTCGCACCTAGAACGTACCGTATGTTGCAAAGACTATCCGGAGACCGCTCATGAATGAGAAGAACCAATTGGTCAGCCTTATCGTACCCGTATACAACGCGCGCGATTATCTGGACACGTGCGTCGACAGTCTCCTGCATCAGACTTATGCCGACATCCAAGTCATTCTCGTGGACGACGGTTCCACTGATGGCAGCGCCGACCTATGCGACGCATGGGCCGATAGGGACGCTCGCGTCATGGCGGTCCATCAAACCAACGGCGGCGTTTCCACTGCGAGGAACACCGGACTCGATGCAGCGACCGGCGAATGGCTGGAATTCGTGGACGCCGACGACTGGCTTGAGAAGGAAACAGTCGAGGAACTGCTCGGACTGGTCCATGACAGGCATGCGCAGATGGCCATATTCAACTACCGAAGCGTGCCGGCCGATGCTGCCTCAAACACCGTGCGTGCCCAGGAGCCTGACTACCGTATCCCCTCCGGCATCCTTTCCCGCAAGGACGCGTTGGATTGCATTCTCGCATATTCCGGAGTGAAAGGCTACGTGTGGAACAAGTTCTTCTCGCGTGCGCTGATCGAACAGGAAAAACTTCGGTTCGATTCGCAAATCAGCATGTGCGAGGATCTGCTGTTCAACGTGGAATACGCGTTATCATCCACGGTAACGGTGAGCACCAACAGATGTCTATACAATTATCGGAATAATCCCAATTCCACCTCCCATAAAGTGAATCTGGAATCCGTGGCGACCTGTCTGGAAGCGCATGAACGCATGATGACCATCGTACCGAAAGAGTCGAAGTCCTCGGTACTGGCTTCCTATGCCATCCTGGCAGAGGAACTGCTGTTGCGCACCTACGCCATCGACGATCCATCCCATCGGGACGAATACAGGAAAGTCCTGCGCAAATACTGGTGGCATGCGTTGAAACGGCTGCACTCGCCACGTTATTGGATGCGCATCCTCGGTGGAACTTTCTGCCCGTCACTGTTCTACCCCATCTGGAACCGCGCAAAGGGGAAACATCGTGCCTGACACATCTCGTAAACGCATCGCCGTCTTGTGCGGTCTCGGCGACGGCGGAATGGAAATCGCCTTGCTGCGTCTGCTGCGCGATCTGGACTACAGCCAGGTTTCCGTGACATTGCTGACGGCGGAACGCCAAGGTCCTCTGCTGAACATGCTCCCAGACCAAGTCATGGTTCGGCACTGCTATTTCACTTCCGCTTTCGCGTATGCCATCGGACTGAATGATTTTTCCGACTGCGGCATGATCCGCCGTAACCTCTACCGCCTCGGGCGCAAGCTCCTGACCATCGCCAGCAACGACAAACGCAATCTGGTATACGACTACGCTTCCTCCCACGTCGACGATCTGCCGAAAGAGCATTTTGACGCGGCGCTCGATTTCCGAGGCTATGGATCGTTGACCACCACGCTTGGCGTGCAACTGGACGCGGATTTCCACGCGACATGGATGCATGACGAACGGATGGAGTGGCTGCCGTTGGCCATGCCATATCTGCATGGATACGACAAGATCTTCTGCGTATCCGAATCGGTGAAACGCAGATTCATAGAGCTGGCTCCCGCATATGCGGACAAGGCCGAGGTGCTGTACAACGTGCTGGATGCCGACGATATCAGACGGAAAGCCTCGCAGCCGGTGCCGGACGATTTCGCCAAACATCCCAACAAACTGGTCACATTGGGGCGACTGCTCCCGCAAAAAGGCATCGACATCGCGCTTAAGGCGGCCGCGCTGCTGCACCGACGGGGACTGGACTTCACGTGGCTCGTGTTTGGGGAAGGCGATCAGCGTGCCGAACTGGAAGCCATGATTCACGCGTATGGTCTCGAACGCCATTTCATACTGAAAGGACACGTCGACAACCCGTACCCATATGTCGGAGCGGCGGACGTCTACGTGCAGCCATCCAGATACGAAGGATACAGTCTGGCATTGCAGGAGGCGAGGATCCTGACCAAACCGATCGTAGCTTCCGACATACCAAGTTCACGAGAACAGATCACCGACGGACACGATGGAATCCTGGTCCATCCCGATGAGACCGCGTTGGCTGAAGGCATCATCCGGCTATTGGACGACGAACCTCTACGCGACGCCTTGAGCTCCAATCTCCAAGGCGAACAATTCGACTATGAAGATCAGGTCCGGAGGCTCCTCACGCTCATCGACGACGCCAAAGGAAGCACAAGACCATGACGACGCAACCCATCCACATCCTCCAGTGGGGCATGACCACAGGTCTGGGCGGCATCGAGACCTTCATCATGAACGTGTACCGCCATATGGACCGGACCAAAGTGCAGTTCGATTTCCTGCAGGATCACCATGACGGACCATTGCATTTTGAGGATGAGATTCGATCCATGGGCGGCAACATATACCGTGTCCTCGTGCCGCAGCGGGACTCTCTGATCCGGTCACGCACCTGTCTGCCGCGCTTCTTTCGACAGCATCTGGAGATTATGGGAGTCCACATGCACGCGAATTTCCCATACGCGCTGCCATTGAAATACGCCCAACGTGCAGGCATCGGACTACGCATCCTGCACTCCCACAACATCGAGGAATACCAACACCACGAGAATCCGCTACGCGCACTGCTCTGGGACATGCGAGGCCATGCCATCGCCAAAGACATCGACCGATACCCCACACACTATTTCGCATGCTCGGACCTGGCGGCGAATTTCATGTTCCCAAACAAGCCCTACACTTGGATCCGCAATGGTATCCACAGGGCGCAATTCGCTTATAATGCAGCTACACGGGGAAAAGCACGTCGCGAGCTGAAGGTCAGCGACCATACCACGGTCATCGGGTTTTGCGGTGGTTTGCGGCCACAGAAAAACCCGCTGTTCCTGATAACCATGTTCGAACGCTATCATGCGATTCGCCCAGACTCCATACTGGTCATGGTCGGAGACGGTCTTCTACGCGATGAGATCGAACGCCGGACCGCCGAAATGAACCTGAACGGATGCGTGCGGCTACTCGGCCAACGTTCCGACGTTGCGGAACTGTACCAAGCCATGGACGCCTTCGTACTACCCTCGGTCGCCGAAGGATTGGGCATTGTGTACATCGAAGCGCAATGCGCCGGACTACCCTGCCTCGGATCCGCCGACGTGGTCCCGGAGTCGGCCAAGGTATGCGACCTCATGCATTTCGAACCTCTGGAAAACGGACCGGACGCTTGGGCGGTACGATTGGACGACATACTCAGGCATGCGCCCGAACGAAGAAGTCGGAGCGCCGACGTGAAGGCCGCAGGATATGAAATGTCCGACGTGGCCGCGCAACTGCAGGAATTCTATGTGAGGAACGCGAAAAGATCATGACAGATGAGACCAAACCGTCCTCCTCACCTCTGGTGAGCATCATCGTACCGGTATGGAACGCAAAGCAGTATCTCGACAACTGCATCAACAGTCTGCGCTCGCAGACCTACCCGAATCTTGAGATCATACTGGTCGATGACGGGTCCACGGATGGGTCGTCGGAACTCTGCGATGCCGCGATGGAAACCGATTGGCGTATCCACGTGATTCACCAATCGGACCGTGGGGTGTCCGCGGCTCGCAATGCCGGATTGGATGCGGCCACCGGCGAATTCGTGGCCTTCGTGGATAGTGATGACAGTCTGCGCCGTGAGGCGGTTGCGGAATCCGTCCGATGCGCGGTCACGCACTCGTCCGACATGGTGGTATTCGGATACGACGTTATCGAAGAGCATGCCGACGGCAGTGTTACCAAGCAAGAAAGCAAGACCGTACGACAAGGGGACGTGATCGACACGCGGCGACGTCATGAGAAAATCGTGGCGGACCAGCTATGCGCCCTCGACAACGATGAACTGCTCTACCAGTGTTGGGGAAAACTGTACCGCCGTTCAAATATCAGTGGTCTGCGGTTCACTGACGACGTCGCATTTGGTGAAGACACGGTATTTGTCTTGGAACTACTCTCCCATGGCGTCCGCTTAACCTTCCTGCAACGGTGCCTGTACGTATACCGGCAGCATGCAGACAGTCTGATCCGTGGATTCCGACCTGGAAAAGCCAAGGATCTGGAATACGTTCACGGAAAACACTTGGCGTTCTATCAGGATATGCCGATCAGTGAAACGAATAGGCGTTATCTGTATCTGCGTATGGCGAATGACGCGTTATGGGCGATCTACAATGCCAACAAAGCTGTGGGGACAACCGATAAAGCGGAATTTCTGCGTTTCGTGCGATGTGTGGCGTCATCGCCATATCGGAAAGTGTATCTGCGCGAGCTCAGGCACGTGGCCGTCGACAGAACAACTAAAATTGCATTCGTCATGAACATAACATTGCTGTGGGAATGGTACCTACGGTGAAGGAGCACACTATGGATTTAGTGAGTATCATCATCCCCGTGTATGGGGTGGAACAGTACCTTGACCGGTGTGTTCGCAGCGTGGTGAATCAGTCATATCCCCATCTGGAAATTATTCTGGTGGACGACGGAAGTACGGATCAATGCCCGGCGATATGCGATGCTTGGGCCAGTAGGGATTCGCGTATTCAGGTAATCCACAAGACCAATGGCGGTCTTTCCTCTGCCCGCAACGCCGGGCTGGACGTGGCAACTGGCGAGTTCATCGCATTCGTGGACAGTGATGATTACGTGGAGCCGGATTACATAGCCGCCATGATCAATGCCACGGAAGAGAAGCACGCCGATCTTGCCATGTGTTCGGTATTCCACGAGGACACCGATGGAAACCCCATCGAGCAGACCGCTCCCGTTCGTCGCAAAGAGTATGCGCCGATAGCGGATACGCTCACGGCATGCTCCGGAATAGATTGCATGAGGCAACGTGGTGAGGAAAACGGAGCGGACAATGTGGTGGCATGGAACAAGCTGTACCGGCGCCAGTTGTGGGAAGGCCTCCGATATCCAGTGGGGAAACTGCATGAGGATGAGTTCGTGACATATAGGATCTTCGGTCGTGTGAATACGGCAGTGCTGTTGCCGGAACGCCTGTACCACTATGTCGAGCGTACCGGTAGCATCATGCATACGAAGTACACCTTGCGCTCGCTTGACCTTATTGAGGCATTGATCGGTAAAGTATGTTTTCTGCTAGACAGGAATGCCGTTGATCTAGTTCCAGGATTCTTTAGCCAACTTAAGGATTCGATATATCGGGCGAGACAGTTGGATTGGTCAGATGGGCAAGTGCGCAAAAGACTAGAAGAATTATTCCAAATGTTTCGCACGATTCCTTGGAATATTGTATACGACTTACCATTAAAGGACCGGATTAACTATATAGGAACGCGAATCTGTCCATTCTTGTTCTGGGAACGCAAGACATATGGCAAGAAGGGTGCCATGAAAGGGGACGCACAATGAAGACCGCACTGATCACTTACCACGCGGCCCACAACAATGGCTCGTTCCTGCAGGCGTTCGCCACGCAGAAAGCCATCGAACAGCTTGGCCACGAATGCGATGTCATCGACTTTTCCACACCGCGCCAGCAGTACCTCTATGACGTGTACAAGAAAGTGTCCGGCCCGAAAGACATCGCCAAGAATCTGTATGCCCTTCTCCATCACAAGCTGATCCAACAGCGTCACGACGATTTCGTGGCACTGCAGCATCAGGCATTGCGGCTTACGCCGAAATTCTATGAAACCGTCGAACAGCTGGAGGAACTGAACGGGCAATACGACGTATTCGTGTCCGGCAGCGACCAGATCTGGAACATGGACGCGTGGGACTATTCCGATGCCTATCTGCTGAGCTTCGTGCATCAGGGACGTAAGATTTCCTATGCCTCCAGCATGGGAGGTCATATTCTCGATAAGAAGGGCGACAAAGCGCTCGCAGATTATTATGCGAAGCTGCTGGCGGACTATCAGGCGATCAGCGTGCGCGAGCTGAGCGCCCAGGAGTACCTGCAGCCGTTGGTGAAACAACAAGTGGAACAGGTACTGGACCCCACCTTGCTGCTTGATGCCGGGGCCTATGACTCCATCACGGCTGAACCTCTTGTCCATGAGCCGTACATCTTCTACTACGCCATCGATTCCATTGAATTGAACGATTCCGCGGCCAAGGCGGTTCAGGCGTTCGCACAGAGCAAGGGGCTGCCGGTATACGTGATGTTCACCGGCAACAAATCCTATGGCCTGAAGAAGTACGGATTCCATTTGCTTGAGGTCGCCGCGCCGAACCATTATCTGAGCCTGATCAAGAACGCCGACTATGTCCTTTCGGCGTCCTTCCACGGCACGGCCTTCTCCATCAAATTCGAGAAGCAGTTCTATGTGATACGTGGCAAGCACAACGGCAAAGTTAACATGGATGATCGCATGAGCTCTTTGCTGGCACTGTGCGGATTAGACAGCCGTCAACTTATCGAGGGCGAGGCTTGGGACGATTCGACCATTGACTATCAGGTGGTCGATGAGAAGCTGGGCAGAGAAGTAGAACGGTCCAAGCAGTATCTGCGGCATGCGTTGCAGGATTAGGAGATGCGGAAGATGAAAGAGACGTTGAAGAAGATTGTTCCCGAATCGATGATTGCGTGGATTCGTGGCGTGCAGGCTTCCGTGAAACTTCGTCGTGAAACCATTCGCCAGATGAAGCGTTTCGAACGGAACTACGCTAAGCGTGGTTCCATGCGGACGGAGCATCTGGAGACCCGCATCATCTTCTTCACCCATCAGATTGAAAAGGGACTGAGCCATCAGGATTTCCGTTTCGGTTTTGGCAAAGGCGTGCTTGCGGAATTCGTTCCGTTGTTGGTGGCATTGCGCAAGGCCGACGCGCAATACAAGAGCAACGGGATTTTCCAATCGGCTATGTGCGCGCTGCGCGAGTACAGGACGCGCCATGAGCAGGCCGGATACGATCTCGACTATATGTGCCGCCTTTTCCCGGACGATTTATGGGAGGAGATAGGTCAGGCTCAGGGGCATGCCGGAGGTGTGCTGACCATCAAAGCAGCCGATAAGGCGCATAATGCCGAACTTACTTTCGAGCAGCTGTCCGAAGCACGCCATTCCGTACGCGAATTCAGCGACGAGCCGGTCAGTGTCGAAGACATCAAGCAGGCAGTGGCTATTGCTATGCGCACTCCATCGGTATGCAACCGACAACCCACACGCGTCCATATCATCACCAATGCCGACATGATCGCTAAATTGATGCCGTTGCAGGGTGGATTCCGTGGATACAAAATGCCACCCGTGCTCATCCTGCTTACCGCCGACAACCAGGCGTTCATGAACCAGGACGAACGCAACGAGGGCTATACGGATGGCGGACTGTTCGGCATGTCGTTGCTGCTTGCACTTGAAGAGCGGCAATTGGCCGCATGCCCGTTGAACACCATGCTGCCGATGAAACGCGACGACGCCACCCGCAAGCTGCTGAACCTGCCGGACAGCGAGTTCCTCGTGATGTATATCGCCGTCGGACATTTCCTTCCGGAGGTCAAAACCTGCATGTCCAAGCGTTTCGACCCTGAAAGCATTGTGACGGTGCACGCATGAGCGAACCATTGATCAGCGTCATCGTTCCGGTATACGGGGTGGAGCAGTATCTGGACCATTGCGTGGAGAGCGTGACGGCACAAACCTATCGCAACCTGGAAATCATCCTCGTCGACGATGGCAGCAAGGATCATTGCCCCGCCATGTGCGATGCGTGGGCCAGCAAGGACCTGCGCATCCGCGTGGTTCATAAGGCAAATGGCGGGCTTTCCTCGGCCCGTAACGCCGGATTGGATGTGGCGACCGGTAAGTTCATCGCCTTCGTCGACAGCGACGATTGGATCGAGCCGACGATGCTGGAAACCATGCTGGGATGGATGCGGAAGCATACCGCTGTCGACGTGGTGATGTGCGGCACCGAAAAGGATTACGAGGACGGACGCAAGGAACATATCGACGGCCAACTGCCGGAACGCGAGTTCAACTCGGACGAGGCGCTCCACGATTTCCTTCACCATCGCAACCGAATGGCCAGTGCCGTGTGGAACAAACTGTTCAAAGCGGATTTCTTCACCGGAATCGGGCGTATCCGTTTTCCCGAAGGACTGAACAATGAGGACTACTACGTGCTGGCGCAGGTATACCGCACAATGCGTGGCATCCTGTTCAATCCGAAAGCGCTGTATCATTACCGCATTCGGCCGGACTCCATCACTACGGCAGGATTGAACACCCATAGTTTCGACCGCGCGAAAGTCGCGGACAAATGCCGTGAATACCTTCTGGAATCCGGATACCAGGATCAGGCGTCTTTGGACTATTTCGTGATGCTGGGACGGTACGACATCGTCTATGACTTGGCGCGGATGAACATGGATTCCGAAGCGTTGAAGACCTGGCGCAAGGAATTAGCAACGAAAGCCAAGCCCGTATACCGCGACGCCTCCGTGGGGTTTGCGGAGAAGATGAAGATCCGTATGCTGGCGTGTCTGCCGAAACTGTACGTGCGGATGACACAGCATTAGATAGTGGGAGGTGTGATGATATGACGGAACCAATTCGTATTCTTCAATGGGGCATGCTTGGTGGCTTTGGTGGTGTCGAAGCATTCATCATGAACGTGTATCGCAACATGGATCGAAGCAAGGTTCAGTTCGATTTTCTGGAATCCCATGATGAAGGCGAGCTGGCCTATGAGGACGAGATCCTTGCCATGGGCGGGCGTATCTACCGAGTGATGTACTCGCAACGCGAATCGTTGATCAAATCGCATTCTGGACTGCTTCGCTTTCTTCGGGAGCATCCTGAATTCGCAGGCATTCACGTGAACGCCAACTATCCATATGCGTATCCGCTTAAAGTGGCCAAGGAGGCGGGGATTCCCCTACGGATTCTGCATTCGCATAATTCCGGTTCGGGATCGCAGTTCGGGCCACAGCCGAGTGGTATCAAGGCAATGGTTAAAACATGTCGAGATCATGCTGTGCGGAAACAGATCGACACGGCACCGACCCACTATTTCGCTTGTTCGCAGCAGGCCGCTGATTACATGTTCCCGGGCAAACCTTTCTCTTGGGTGAGGAATGGCATCGATACTGAAAAATTTGCATTTCGTGAGAATACCCGTCAGCGGGTGCGTGCTGAGTTGGGAATCGGCGAGGACACCAAGCTTATAGGCTTCTGTGGTCGCTTCCGCAAACAGAAGAATCCCTTGTTCCTATTGGAGATTTTCGCCGAGTACGCACGTATGGAGGCGGATACCAAGCTTATGCTGGTTGGCATCGGCGAGCTTGAACAACAGATGCGGAAAAAAGTGGAAGAGCTGGGCATCGCGGATAAGGTCATGTTCCTCGGAGCTCGAACCGATATGCCCGACCTGTATCAGGCCATGGATCTGTTCCTGCTGCCATCGTTGTTCGAGGGATTCGGCATCGTCTATGCCGAGGCGCAATGCGCCGGTTTGCCTTGCTTGGCATCTAAGGATGCAGTTCCGCCTGTTGCCAAGATAACCGATTTGCTAGAATTTGTTTCTCTACAGAAATCGGCACGGCAGTGGGCCGAGGAATGTCAGCGTTTGCTGACTGATAGAAAGAAGCGTCAAGATTATTCAACGGTTGTAAGGGGCAAGGGCTTTGATATTCATGACGTCGCATCGGAATTACAACAATTCTATCTGGAACATGTGGGATAGGCAGGGAAAAGCATGAGAAAATGCGCATTCATTCTTCCGTATTACGGGAAATTCGGCAATTACTTTCAACTGTTCCTGAACTCGTGTGGCACTAACGCGGATTACGATTGGCTGGTCTTCACCGATGATCATACGGAATACGACTATCCGGTGAACGTGCATGTGCACTACGAATCTTTCAAGAACATGCAGGAACGGGTTCAGCATAAGTTTGATTTCCCGGTCGTGCTGAATGCGCCGTACAAGCTATGCGATTTGAAACCTATGTATGGGTACCTGTTCTCCGAATACCTACAGGATTATGCGCATTGGGGATATTGCGATTGCGACATGGTGTTCGGACGGTTGGACCGGTTCATTACTGATGCCATGCTCGAAGACTACGACAAGCTCTTCGTGCTCGGGCATTGCTCGATACTCAAAAATAACAATGAGAACAACACGCGATTCATGCTTCCCCTGAACGGTCGTGAGCTTTATAAGGAAGTATTGCAATCCGACCGCATTTTCACTTTTGATGAAAGCTATTTACCGACCAACGTGAATATGATTTATAAGGAGCATGGATTCTCCGTGTTCACGGAAGACTATTCGGCTAATCCACGTGCGCGCGAATCGGTGTTCCAAATTAGCCGGTTCAACGACGACCTTACGACATACTGTACGGAAAAGGCCGCAAAAGCGGTGTATGTATGGCGCAAAGGTGTACTGACGAGATATACCCGGAATCTTGGAAACTTCGTCTCATCGGAGCTCATGTACATGCATTTCCAACGCCGCGATATGGTTGTTCGACTTCCGGACCAGGCGGGATCCGCCACAGTGTTCAAGATTCTTCCCGGAGCATTCGAGCCTCTTGAAGTAGATGAGGTTACCGAAGATAACTTTACCGATATCCGATGGAAAAGGCCGAGAGACATTGCGCGTCACCGTTGGAACATCTTCAAAGGCGATGTGACGTTCTGGAGCAAACGGGTTTTGTACAAAGTGTTCGGCAAGCGGTGAGGGGCAGTATGAGTGATCCGATGATCAGTGTCATTGTGCCGGTATACCAAACGGCACAGTTTTTGGATGAGTGTCTGAACAGCATCGCCCGTTCGACTCTGAGCGATTTGGAAGTGCTTATGATCGATGACGGTTCGGATGACGGCAGTGCGGCGATATGCGACCGCAAAGCCTCCGAGGATTCACGTTTTAAATGCTTCCACCGCAAGCATGCGGGAATTTCAAGTTCAAGGGATTTTGGGTTGAAACAGGCTCACGGGCAATACATCGCATGGGTCGACAGCGACGATTCCATTTCGGAAAATTACCTCGAAAAACTTTACCGAGCGGCGAAGGCCTATGATGCTGATTGGGTGGTGGCAGTTAACGAGGATGTACGGTCGGATGCTCCAGAAGGTGATGCAGTCATCGAGCAAATGTTGAATGGCCAACTGGGCGTTCTTTGGAGTTCATTAATAAAAAGACAATGTTATAGTGGCAAAAAGTTCGCTGCCGTTTCCGTTAGCGAGGATTCGATTATGCTTGTCCACATCGCTTTTGCCCATCCGAAAGTGATAAAGATTAAAAACACGGGCTATTATTATCGGATTCGTGAGGAATCGGCAATCCATCGGGTACAGATGGAGGCTTTATTGAGGCGTTTAGAGGCTCTTGAACTGAGAAATGAGTGTGTGCATCTTCATAGGCCGGAGTGCTATAAGTTTACTCATTATTCCAGCGTTGTAGAGGCAACGAAAATAAACAGAATGATACGGCATAAGAGATTCGAAGGCGATGACCAAGTGAAGAAGGCTGTAAAACGTACGTTGAGAAAACACTTGTTCGCCATTCCTCTGTTCTCCTTATCCGGGCGGCAGTACCGTGAGGTGTTGGCTGGGTATAAGGTTTTGCTGATTGGTTGATTTACGAGGCCGGAACAGCCGGTTGTGAGATACGTTGCAGTAGGGAAGAGAGCACGTCCTTCCCGCAACAGGCATACGTTGAGGTGCGGGTATATTGAAAGAGCAAAAAAGACTACTGGTCAATCTCATCGCGACCGCCATCGCGTTCGCGGTACAGTTCGGCGTCAATTTCATCCTGACGCCTTATATCGTGAATTCGTTGGGCAGTGAAGCATACAGCTATATTCCAATTGCCACCAATTTCGTCGGATACGCGAACATAGTCTCCGTGGCCGTGTACTCCATGACCTCGCGATTCGTCTCCGTGGAATACAACAAGGGCAGACCGGACCGGGCGGAAGTCTTCTTCAATTCGGCATTGGTGTCGAATCTGGTCGTCTCACTGGCTCTGCTCATCCCGTCGATTCTGGTGACGTTGAATATCAAACACATCATCAACGTTCCCGATAATCTCCTCCCCGACGTCCAGCTGACCTTCGGCTTCGCATTCGCCAACATGCTGCTCACGTTGGCGACTTCGGCATTCGGAAGCGTCTACTATGTCACCAACAGGCTGGACATCAACGCCAGACGCAACATAGAAGGCAATATTCTACGTGCGGTGGTGTTGATTGCGCTGTTCTCATTGCTGCCCGCGAAGATCTATTTCCTCAACGCAACCGTGCTGCTGGTCGGTGTGTACCTTGTCTCGGCGAATTTCTACTACACGCACAAACTGCTGCCGGATATTCATCCGGATTTCCGCAAAAGCACCTGGAACGCTATCAAGGAGATGCTGTCATCCGGAATCTGGAATTCCTTCAATCAGGCCAGCAATATCATGCTGACCACGCTTGATCTTTTCCTGGCTAACCTGTTTGCCGGTAGTGCGGCGACGGGACAGTATTCGGTATCGAAAACCGTGCCTAACTTCATCCTCTCCGTCATAACGATGCTCGTCGGTGTATTCGTCCCGCAGCTGACAATCTACTATGCAAAACAGCAGAAGGAGAAGTTGACCAACGCTCTTTCGTACTCCATCCGAAGCATGGGGTTCCTGTGCTCCTTTCCGATTGGTTTCCTGTTGGTGTTCGGAAAGGACTTCTTCCACCTATGGGTCCCATCCCAGGACGCGGACATGCTGCATTGGCTTTCCGTGCTCACCCTTATTCCTCTGGTCATCAGCTGCTGTACCGAAGTGGTGTACAACATCTTCACGGTGACGAACAAGCTGTGCACTCCCGCGGTGGCGTTGTTCATTTTGGGAATTGTCAACACCGTGGCCGCAATCGCGCTCATGAAAACGACTTCCATGGGTATTTGGGCGGTACCCGTTGTGGCTTCGGTCATCTCTATCATCCGGAATCTTGTGTTCACGCCTGTGTACGCATCCCGATGCCTACATATGCCTGTTTTCTTAGTATATGCTCCCATAGTACGAGGGATGGTCTGTACCGTGGCGATGACATTGGTATGCCTGTGCTACCGCACCATAGTGCATGGAACCGGAACATGGTTCACGTTCCTTGCCGCAGCCGTCATATGCAGTTGCATTGCGGGCATTGCCAACATCATGGTGATTTTCAACAAGGATGAACGCAAACGCTTTTTCAACATGATTGCTTCAAAGCTTCACATATGATTTCACGTCTTCACAGACGGGGATAGTCTATGAAGGGGTTGGGGTGCGCCATGCGGTCTATAAGAAATGACCGTTAGTAATTGCAAACGTCGTGGTCTTCCTAGAAGACCATTTATGCCTGACGGACGATTAGGAGGGCTGACCATGGCTAAAAGCCGAAATTCGAATATCGAGCTGCTTCGTATTCTTTCCATACTGATTATCATGTGGACGCATCTATCAGTACTGCCATCGCTGAAAGAAGCGGACTATCCTTTCCTTAGTGGGCTGATTGCCGATTGGGGAGGGATTGGCGATAACCTGTTCTTCGGTATCACCGCATGGTTCATGTGCAACGAGTCACCGAATTTCCGCAAATCATGTCATAGGGTTTGGAAACTGGAACAGCAGCTACTGTTCTATTCCTTAGGTCTATTCGTTGTTTGCACCATGCTGTTCCTTTCCGGATATCCGATATTCCATTCGATGGGATCTTGGCTGCACCTCGGAGTCGTATCTGTGCTACCGGTTCTCACGGGTCTATGGTGGTATCCGAGTGCCTATGTTGTTTTCGTATTGATCTGTCCATGGCTTACTAGAGGTCTGAGGGCCATTGGGCGAGCTGGGCATGGTTTTATCGCGATTCTTGGCATAGTGATGTGGGGTATTCTGCCATATGTATCCAAGGGTATGGATCTGTCGGTATTCATGTTCTTCTACTTGTATGTTCCCATGGCATATCTGCGCTGGTATCGGTCGGATTGGGAGCGGTCTCGTTTTGTGGCATGGGCGTTGACGCTTGGTGGGCTATTCGTTTCCTCTGCGTGTTATGCGATACGAAAGATAGCCGTTGGGTCATTCACTTATGGGGTCAATCCTTGGTATCTGCCTTCAATGTGCGCGGCTTTAGGAATCATTCTGCTGACTACACAGGCAAGACCGCGTCACAGCCGTGTGATAAACGCTGTCGCCAAATCCACATTGGCTGTTTATCTGGTTCATCTGAATTGGGGGATTCTTCCACTGTGGCAGCACATATTATCCCGCATCCTCATTAGCTCCGGATTGAGCAATCAGCCGTGGCTGCTGTTCATTGCCCATTTCGCGTGTGTCGCGTTGCTGTACCTGTTTATCGTCGTGATTGATATGGTTCGGCGAAAACTGTTCGATTTGACCGTCAACAGGCCGGGACGCGAGAATCGCTGGTTTAACCGGGGTTGGACGTCCCTCGTCAGATTCTCGCCGAAGCTGGCGCAAAACAATTTGTAGTTTGTATTATCGGTGTTTCGCTGAAGGTGCAGAATCATGCTTCCTTCCGAGCACTCTGGGCATCCACCGATTCATGATTTCCGCTACGGCGGAGCAAATGACTAGGTTGATGGCGATTGCGCCTAGCATGCACAACAGTTGATTCGCTATGGAGCCGCCATTAATATCAAGCCCGGCCATTCCCAAAACGAATGGAATCAGAGTGCCATAGATGGGTGCGTTCACGCAATAGAATACTAGGGTATTACGACCGCAGTAGGTGAGTGCCGAAAGGAGAAAGCCGCGGGATGGAACATGATCCAGACCGATGCATACCGCGAGTATGGCCCATATGCCGGCAAACGCTCCAATCAGGTAGCAGCCGATGTTGCCGTACGTGTTCATATACACATTGACAGGCTGCCTTACGTTCAGCATGGTCGCCGCCAGCAGTAGCGCCACTGCGATGACGGCAGTGAGAGGACGCATCACACGTTCCATCGTTTCCCGATGGATGCGTATCACATATCCGAAAACGAAAAAACCGAACATCGACAGGGTGATATCCACTCCCCATGGCAGGACGATATGAATGAATGAGCTATACAGGTAGCCGATGAGTATGCTTGCGACACCTATCCCGATGAAGGCCCATTCGGGAAGGGAAAAGCGTTTGGACAAACGCAGCAGGATATATCCGCCGATTTCTACCACGAACAGACATGTAAGGAACCAAGGGATGCTTCCAAAGCCTTCATGACCACGGAGATTGACGACAATACCCAGTATCCATTCCGCGTAGCCCCTCATAGTCCATGTGCTACCGGAAAACATTCCGCTGACGCGTTCTATGATGAACGGCACAACGGCGAAGAAGATTCCCGGGACAATCAATGTCCGCAGTTTGTTCCATAGGAAAGGTCGAAACGAGGAATACCTGCGGATTGAGAAGACAAAGCCGGAGAGCAGGAAAAACAGGGGCATGCAGAACGCGTCCACCACATGGATGACGCCTTCGGGGGCATTGCTGTGCAATATGAAGACGCCGATGATGGCGATGCCTTTGGCGTAGTCCACCCACGCGATGCGCCGTGAAGATCCCATAATATTATCCCCCTATCTCTGCCCACAGCGTGTAAGAAATCTCTGGCACGGAGCGGGTCTCTTCTTCTATGGCATTGGCGTTGCTGAAATGAGATAGTACTATTCATCCGTGCCAAAGCGGCTCTCTTTTGGAGAGGATGGTCGTTTATCGATTTTCTCGGCAGTGATGAGCGGACACAGACAGCCCATATTGGAAACTTTGTAGTAATTTGCCAACAAGGCATATGCTCTTTTCTAGGATAATCAGAGATTGTTGAACCAGCGTGTGGAAGCAGACAGGTGAAAATATGAACGAGCCGTTGATCAGCGTTATCGTGCCCGTGTATAACGTGGAACGGTCGCTGGATCGTTGCGTACGCAGCATAACAGAACAAACCTATCGGCACCTTGAGATAATTCTGGTCGATGACGGTTCCCCGGATGAATGCCCGCGAATGTGCGATGAATGGGCTGGGCGAGATGACCGTATCCGAGTGGTCCACAAGCCCAATGGTGGCTTGTCCGATGCCAGGAACGCTGGTTTGAATGCCATGCACGGTGATTTCGTCGCGTTCGTAGACAGCGACGATTATGTGGAGCCGGATTATGTGGGTAGACTGCATGCTGGCATCGCTGATGCCGACATGTCCGTGTGCTCCATCATCTGCGAGGATTCTGATGGAAAGGTACGGCAGGGAAGCGAACCGATTGTGGAGAAACAGGACGCTGTATCTTCTGAGGAATATTTGCGCCGTGCCTTATTGGATTGGCGGCTGGTGGTCGCTTGGAATAAACTGTATGCGGCCTCAATCTGGAATCAGCTACGTTTCCCGGTCGGTCGCATCCATGAGGACGAATATGTGTTGCATCAAGTGGTGGGCCGATGCAAGAACATCAATGTATTGCCAGACGGGCTGTACCACTATGTATCCACGGATAGCAGCATCACGCATAGCGGCTTCAGCATCAGGAATCTTGACCGTTTGGAGGCCTTGGTGAGGAGGCTGGAGTATTGCGTAAGCAAAAACTACCGGCAATGTGCGGCCTTGACCTTCAGCAAGTTCATCGAAGATCTCGATTTCGCATCCGGGCTGGACTGGTCGGATCGGAAAATCCATGCCAGGCTTGGCGAGATCTTCGGACAGTTGAGACGCGTGCCGCTTTCCGCCGGGTTATTCCTGTCCTCCAAACGGCGCATGCAGTTCTTTGGCCTATGGTTTGCTCCGTTCCTTACGGAATGGATATTGAAGAAAGCCAAGCATCTATGACCCAAGGGTGATGCCTTAGTGTTCCTTGGACGCAAGATACTCACGGAATTGCTGTCTGAACAGCGATTGGGAAGGCGAATTCAGATCGCCGATGATTTTCGCTATCTGCTGTATATCGGCACGGGAATATTCGGAAGTGCGGGCATACACGATTGCCGTCACCCCATGATCGAATGTGAATGCCTTCATCTTGGTGTAGTGCTTGCCCACAACGCTATTGGAGTTCTGTACGGTCTTATTCAACGTTGTGACAAGCTGCTCGTTATTCGGATTCATATGCAATGACACGGGTTGCGAGACTACGACATATTGCGCGTCGAAGAATTGCATGTTGAAACCGCTGTAGGAATCGACATCGGCATTGGCCACGGGGAACGGGGACACGGTGCATTCCGGCAGGCATGTCGAAAACGGCAACGTTGAGTTGAGATTGTCGCTGGCGGCGGCAAAATACACCAATCGCTTGCCTTTGGTCTGCTGCCGGAGATAGGAGACCAACTGCCGCTTCTCGGCAAGATCATTGCTCCGGGTGGGAGTGGTGATGGTTGTGCCGGTGACATACGACAATGCTCGGTTCATAGGCTCCGGGAACGTGAACGCTCCAATGCCATGGCAAAGCCCGATAAGGGAAACCAGCACAACGCCAGCGGGCGCCACGCGACCGGCCACGGTTCCTTGGATGACGTTAAGCCAGGAGACAAGCGGCAGACAGTAGGAGACGATGATGAACACACAGACGATGTACCAATGCTGCGGGCTGAAATCCTGAATTTGCCAGAACAGCAAAGCCCCGACAGCGGCGCCAACCAACATAGCGCCTTGCAACGACGCCAGTTGGAGCAGATGCGATTCATGGTGCCGGAAGCCTGTGAATGCGGTGACCGCCAATCCCGCAACAGCGATCGCCAGCCATAGCCATCCGACGGTCTGACCGATATTAATGAATTTGGCCTGGTAGGAAGTGAATATCGTCCATGCCTGGTATGCGACGGATTGATTGCCGAACAGTGATTTCCGAAGGAATCCGGGGAACGGAACCAGACAAACTACCGTTGTGACGCCTATGGTCAGCATGGCGCGGATCAGCGCGGAGAACAGGGTACGTCGGCAGTTCGCGGTGGTGAGCGCGATTTTGCATCCCCAATATACGATTGCGGTGACGGCCAGTCCCAGACAGGCATAAATGAACCAACGGCGGAGCAGGAACGTTCCCGCCAAACCGATGCCAAGCATGATACGGAGCGGTACCGAATGAAGCATGTGGGAATCGAACACGCCGGCCAATACGATGACAAATAACAATAGGACGACGACGTCATCATATCCGATGAGAACGGGACGGATGAATGCGGAAAGACAGAGGATGCCGGCATAGATGGTGACGAGGACCATTGTTTGACGCTGCGTGGATGCCGCCGCATGCATGTATACGAACATGGTGATGATGAAGCTTGCTGGCAATAGGAACAATATCGTAAGGACGAAGAAGGTCGCTGTCCATTGCGGGGCAAGACGCGTAGGTAGTGCCGCGACCCAACTAAGTAGGTCGTTGTAATCGGAATTGTTGATGGACCAATAGACGTCTTTTATCGTGTGTACGAGGGATGTGGAGGTCTCCGCGTTGAAGCGGATCGTCATGGACCAATAATTGATTCGGTCCCATGTGGGGTAGTAATGGTACAGCGAGAAGTACCAAGCGTAAAACACGGCCGCCGTGATGGATGCCGCAGCAATCGCTGCAACGCTTTTGGCACGAAGGGACCGTATTGCCGACCAAAGCGATGTTAAGCGTAGCATGCCGATGCAAACCCCGTAGAAGCCGCATATTCCAAGCAACTGGACGGCGAACGAGCGAGTTGGAGGAATAATCAGCAACACGCACCATATGAGGATGAGCGCCGCGGCTACGCAGCAGGATACGCGGTGCGCGGCAATCGCTGGTGGGATGTTGCGCTGAATCCGCTGTTTATTCTTCATGGTTCTTCTTTCTTGAAGCGGTATTGCTGCTGAATATTGGTATGAGTGTTTTGATGTGGTCGGTGATGGCTTTGTTGATTGGCGACAGAATTAACGTGCCGATCAGCAGAAACACCATCGCATGGGTCCTGGGCAGGGACCAGACATTGACCAGTACCAATGTCTTCAGTAGGAAGGTGTGGGTGAGGAATATCTCAAAGGATATGGTGCCCAGCCATACCAAGGGTTTGCTTGCAATACGGAGCTTGAAATTCCAGGAGATTACGGCACAGCAGAAGAGCAGTGCCGCAGGGATGCCGGCGAGGACCTGGCCTCGATAATTCAGCAGGAATGCGGGCATAAAGAGCACGGTGGACGCGCAACCAGTCCATGCCCAGTAGCGTTGCAGCAGATGTTCGGCCGTCTGCCGGTATTGGGCGAGAAACGTGCCGGCGGGGAAACACAGCAAAGTGTTCCACCAGTATTCGGATAAGCCGCACTGCCTCATAACGGCAACAGCCATGACCGCTAGAACGGTAAGCAATGCCAGGCGGGCGTTCGGGGTCAGTTTGTCCGGCAGCCAGGCGATGAAAAGCAGTACGTAGAGCAATAACTGTATTTTGATGTACCACGTATCCCAGCCAGGCAAGGAGAATGTGATGAGTCCCCATAGACTGGGGATAATAGGTTGATGGCTCAACAATTCACAGATCAACGCCATGGCTTCCGCGACATAGAAGATTAGCAGCAGACCGATGATGCGTTTGGCGATCCATGCCATTTTCCATGTGAACGATCGTTGCATATGGGATATTGACAGCATGTTGCCGTATCCGGAAAGGAAGAAGAACAATCCCACGGCCAGATAGCCTATGAAGAAGTTCATGAGATAGAGCGTCAATGGCAATGCCGAATCAAGACGTTGGCCTAGGTGGTGAATGACCACGATGAGGATTGCCAGACCGCGGAGCGATGTGGTTTGCTCTTTGGACATGAATGCGCCATGTTCATGTCCTCGCGTATGTATGCCGGAAACCAGCATAATCGAAAAAATCAGTACCAGTGCGGAATATAACCACATAAGCGATGAGTCCTTCCAAACGCTAAGCGGGTTTGCGGATTGTCGGTGACTTTATTCAGATTCCATGTGTTGCGGTGTGCAGGTGATGTCAGGGTCTGCTTCGTCGCATCAGTTTGCGTAGAATCATCGTTCTTTCCCGTTTCCCGAGCAGCAGAAGCAGGTCTGATGCGAGTGTCAGTAATGCGGTTATCGCGCATGACGTCAGCAGTCCGATCCAATTGCTTTGCGGAATGCTCAACATCGTGTTGGCAAGTGAGCCGAGCGCGGCAGCCAGTATGGTGGAGACAAGATACTGCGCATAAACGCAATAGAACTTCGACCATGGTAGTCGAAGGCAGAGGGCCGCGTATACAGGCACGAAAGTGACGTTCGCGAATATGTCGACGAATTGCGGGATGGCCGCGACCGCGTAAATACCCCAATTGAAGCATTTGACGCAGACTAACGTCGCGGCAAGCGAGAGAACGCCGCATGCCAACCAGCTGAGCGAGTAATTACGTAGTTTGTTCACCAGCAGGGGAACCGCTTGCAATGTACTCGCTATGCCGGTGAAGAAAAAACCGCTCATGGTCAGCATCATCAGCAGATAGATCATGCGAGTGTTCTGTCCGGGCTGCCATAGGGCGATGAATGCCGAGCCATTGATCAATAATGTCACCACGATGATGTTGGTGAATAATCCTGTGATACGCATTCCTGCCTTGAGCTCGCCCAGGAGCGCATCATGGTGTTTCTGGGCATAAAGCTTGGTCTGTTCGGGAGAGAACAAGCCGGAAATAGTGCCTATGAGATTCACTAGGGCGTTGGGAACGACTTGAGCGATGGACAAATAGCCCATATGCAACGGGCTGATGGCGAGATTCGCGATGAGCAGGCTGAGACCATTCTGCAGAATCTGCTGCAACTTGATCACGGTGTTCCAGATGCCGCTGGCCAGCATTGTCCACGTGGCGCGAAGTGAGATGGCCTTCCGGTCGATACGTAGCTCGGGGGTGAGACGAACGGTGAACAGGTAGTTCAATGCGGCCAGAATGATTTGCGCAAGACAAGTGGCCAGACCAACGAACATCACGTAGGTTGGGAATAGCGCAAAACACGCCACCATGACAACGATTCTGACCACGGAAAACGCGATATTGGCCAGACTGGACAGGTACAGTTTGTTCTTGATAAATGTCGCCACGGACAGTATGGAAGACATCGTGGCAACGACGAAATTGAGGTAGACGAAGACGAACAGCCATTTGACATCGGTCACCAGGTGGGGGGAGATGTGGATGACATGTTCGAGATTGACGATGAGCGGAACAGCCACCACCGTCAATATCAGAGTCATGACAAGGTTTGCAGCAAGAGTCGAGGAGAAATATGTGTCGGCCTTGCGCTTGTTCCCCTGATGATAGGCGACGGTGATGAATCGTCCAGCGACGGAATTCAAGGCTATGGTGAACAGCGTCGCATATCCCACCATCGTGTTGGCCAATCCCGCAAAGCCGTACGCTTCGGCTCCCACTCTACCGACGATGAACGGTGTGATGACGAAGCCGATGCCCATATTGACGGCAAAGTTCACCAATGAGGCAACGAGATTGATGATGAATTGCTTGTTCTTACTCATATACATTGTTGTGGGAAAGATTAATCATGTTGATATACACTGCAGCTGATGCCGGTGACATCCGGGCTCAGTCTGTCGTTATACGCCGACTGGCTGCTGGTCCGGCTGATTCTATGGTATCGAGGATCGTGGCTGAGTATATCCGGCTGGCCGGTGCCGTTGGTACCGGTGCAATCTACGAAGAGCATTGTGTTGGTATCGGTGTTTTTAGGTAAATCACTGGTGCGAAGGCTTGGCTTGTCAACGGTGTCGATGAGGCTACGGTACTGCTGGTCGGCGTAACTCAGATAGGTCTTGGTGAAAGGATTCCACATTCGGACATCGGCGTTCAGATACGGCAACGAGTTGCTCACCGCATATACCGAGGTGGCATCCCGGACCGGCACGATGACGTCGCTCCCTGTCGATTCGATGTCATCGTGAAGCGTATGGGCGAATTGTGCTCCGATTGAAGTGGTGGTGCGGGAGTCCTGCAGAGCTTTCTGCCATGCGACGCGTGTCTTAGGCACTAGGGTAAGCGCCAGCGCTACAGCCACGCCAATGGTTATTACGCGTTGGACGCGGTTATGGCTGGCGACTCTGTCTCGAGCATCATGAAGCATCAACGTCAAGGCCGCTGCAGCCAGCATCCAGAGCAAAGCGCAGTTTTTCTGGGCGTTGACGCCGAAATAGACGAGATTGATCACCACTGTGACCCATGCCACCGTGCACAGGGAGACGAATGCTGCGCTAAAGCTGGAAGCGATGACGAACAATACGGTACAAATCAATCCTTCCCTGGACAGATACCAGTTCGCCAGAGGCGTGATCTGCGGAGCGTTGCTTCCATCGGGGAAAAGCTCGATCGCAGACAGCAGGGCGCTCAATACAGGCAACAGCAGGGCGGTGTGGTTTTTCCTTGCGTGCAGGGTGTGGTTACGGGCCATGTCGTACAGCCAGACGATGAGCATACCGCCAGCAAAGCCGAAAGCCCACACATGGGTCTGGAAGAGCAGTGCCAGCCATAGCGCATATCGGTAGGGATGCTTGTCCCGATGAGGATAGTCCTTGACGATCAAGGCGCACAACAGGGCCAGGACGCTGTAGGAACGAGCGATCGTGGGAATCTCATACACAAACAGGCAGGTAATGGGGGCAATCAGTTTGACCGCCACCGGGATGTCGGACACATATAGGACCGCCAGCGCCGCGATCATGAGCGCAGCACTGATGATCTGCATCGTGACGTATGGCGCTCCCATTTTGGCGAACGGCATCAGCAACAAAAACCAGAGTGCCGGATGTCCCTCTTCGCGCAGTATGTTGCCAAACAGGTCAGCCAGTGAGGCGTCGCGGGAGATGAGCCATGCTTGCGATTCGTCGCGCCATGGCTCATGCAGCGGTACCATCGCCAATGTCAGCGCGGAATATGCGACGAACATCACAATAAGGGCTACTGGGATGATGCGTGTGACATGGTTCGGTTGAAGGCTGCGATGCCGCGGAGAAGAGGAATGAGGATTGCCGGATTCGTCGCTATCGACGTTCATAAACAATGGTATCCATTCCTTCCACGGTAATAGTACGTATGGGCTTGTACCGGTTATGAAGAATGCGGTCGATGGCAGGCTTCGGCATCGTGTAATACGGTTGCACCACGATGTATTTCGCACGGGCGGTGGCGAACTCCTCACACAGCAGTTTCGTGTAGCTGCTGCTGAACGACGCCTCCCAATCCTGCAGCCATGCGAACCGGTACATCGGTTTCAAATCGTATTGCAGGTATGCGCCAACGAGCACGTTATAGAGGACTATGTCGCCATGGGCCTCTTGGATGACCTGTTCCAATTCCGGTTCATCATACGTTGGCTCCGACCAGATGAGCTTGTTGTCCACTTTGGCCTGGTATCCGCACAGCAAGGCCATGACCAGTCCCAACGCCACCAGCGTCTGCCAGTGCATGTGGATGTGTTGCTCGGCGTACCGGCATGCACCACCCAGAAGAATCGGCAGGAAGATGGCCACCACCGCGGCGTAATGCTGGTATGGGCTGATGTTGAAGAACAGCGCGATGAACAAGATGCCGGATATCGCTATGGTCCAGTCAAGAGGACTGCAGTGACGCTCGAGCAGCATGTGCGCCAAGGATACGAGCACCATTGCGCAAGGCAGGCATAATATGAGCACGATGGTGTTGATCTGCGAGGAGAGTAGGCTTTCAGAATTGCCCGCGTAGCTGATGTTGAACAGCACCGTGCCGTATACAAAATCATAGAACGCGTGATGCGCCGCGAAGTACACGCAGAACGGTATCAGCGGCAGTGCGACGCCGACGATGAACGACAGCACGCATTTGAGCAGTGCCGTCCACTGGTTCCACCGGAGGAGCATGATGGCGATGACCAGCACTCCGACACATACGGATAGCGCGTTGGTCAGACGGGACAGCAGACAGACGCTGAACGACAACCCGTATACGAAGGGATGCCACCACGGCACCACGGACCCGTGATTATTGTCGCACTGTTTGAACCAACGTACGGCGATCAACAGGGAAACGGCGAGGAACGGCAGACAGAGGGGCTCGATCAGATCCCAAGAAGGAGCGCAGAGAATGCCGATCCATACTGCGGAAATCCAGGCTATCATCACTGCTGTGGCGGTGCCATGCCGTTGGGGAGTGAATTCCCGAGCAAGCAGATATAACATATTCACGGTGACGGCGGCCCAGACAATGGTGAGCAGGAAGATACCCAATGAGGATCCCGTGAGTTTCCATCCAAGCATATTGAACAGGAAAATCAGAGGCCCTTTTTGATCCCAGAAATTCACATATGGGATGCCGCCCTCGGCCCACATTTTGCCGGTGAGTTCGAAGATGTACTGATCGGAGTACCACGTTTCGAGCACGCAGGGATAGATGGGAGAGAGGATGTCCGTAAGCGTGATAAGCACTGCGGCGAACACCGAGTTCAGTGCTATCGGGACCACATAGGCATAACTTGGTCGGAATCTGGTTGATACGGTCATTGGAACCGCTTGCTTGACTGATGAAACAGACATTGGTATTTCCTTGGAATCGAAATGGGCATCTCAGATCGCGTGTGGGATGCGTTGATAGATGCGATACGTTCCTACCTCGTCGGTAAGGGAGCGGATAAGCCGGTACTTCGTTTTCAATGTGTCGGTAATTACCGGTGTCAGATTGCCGTACTGTTGCACCACAAGCATCTCGGTACGGGGCTGCGCATAGGAATCAACAATCTTGGTTCGTAAATCATCGCTGAATTCGGCCTGCCAGTCTTGGAAGACCGCGTAAGGATAGACGGGTTTCACATCATTAAGCGTATATGCCAGCGCATTCATATTGTAGAACGCTATGGAGCCATGGGACTGCTTCGCTAATCGGGCGACCCACGTATTATCGAATTCCGGCCAGGCCTCGACCTGATGGGTGCGCAACCCCGCATAGCCAAACAGTAAGGATACTACGCATGACAGCGCCACAAGACGCGGCAGCTGATGATGCAGAACATTGGTGACCGGTGCCAACACCAAAGGCAGGAAGACCACGTCAATCACCGTGTAATGAAGGTAGGATCCGGTCGGGATGGCGAACATCTGGAAGAATAGAGCCGCGAACACCAGCGAGCCGAGTACGAGGAAAACCGAGTCGCACGTGAAAGCCTTGCGGCGTATTGAACGGATGATGCCCGTGAGCAGCATCGCAGCGGGAACCGCGAACACCAAGGCAAGTGTAGAGACCCCAGAAATTCCCGACGCAGCGTTCAATCCACCAGCATAATGCAGGTTGTACAGCACCGTGCCGTACATGAATTCATAGAACACACCATGCGCGGCAAAATACACCGCGAACGGGATGAAGAACGTTGCCACGCCAGCCAAAAACCCCAGAATGCAGGTGCCTAGGTTTTTCCAAGTTTTTCGCATCAGCATCAACACGGTCAATACCAGCACGCCCACGCACACTCCTGCGGCATTGCTCAGGCGGGTCATGAAGCATACGCCGAACGCCAGTCCGTGAACGTATGCCCACGTGCCGGGAATCCGCCAGACGTCACGGTTCGTGGGATGGTCCTGATAGGCGAATAGGGAACGCATCATGAGCCATGCGCTCGCAGCTAGGAACGGTAGACAGAACAGTTCGGTCATATTCCAAGATCCGGGCAAGCATACCGCGATCCAAAACACGCAAATCCATAGCGTCAGCGCGTCGGCAGCGTGGGAGTAAGCGAGTCTGCCATCACCGGAGGGACGTTCGTGGTCGTGTACGGTGCCGATGGATAGCCAAAGGAACCACATCGTAATGAGCAGGAAAATGCACTCGACGATGACGATGCCGTACCCGTTGCCGGTGAGCTTCCACCCGAGCATGTTGACGAAGAAGATGAAAGGTCCCTTTTGATCCCATATGTCACGATATGGGACGCCGCCCTCAGCCCACACCTTGCCGGCGAACTGGAAGAAATCCTGGTCGGGCATCAGATGCAGATTCGCACGATGCGCGGGCGAGAACAAGTCAAGCAGAACAACGGCTGCAATGGCGGCCGCCGCGTTAAGCATGATATGCAATGGTGTGTTCTTGGGACGTTGCGTGGTGTGCGGGAAGCTGATGATGGTCATATGTTTTCACCTCTCCGTATCGGTTTGGCTGGAATGCCGACCACAGTGGTGTTCTTATGCAGTACGGAGCGGGTGACGACGGCTCCGGCTCCGATGATCGTTCCATCCGCTATCGTCACGCCGCCGATGATGGACGCTCCGACACCAATGTCAATATCGTCTCCCAAATGAGGCGCCGCGAAATCTTTGGCCGCGTTCCCTATGCAATTGGCGCCGTGCAGCACACAGTTCTTGCCGATTCGCGCGTCTCCATTAACGACAATGTTGCCGTAATGGTACAGCCGGAGCCCCTCGTCGAAGATATTTTCGGAAATCTCTATGCCAAGACGGCTTCCTAAAAGGTTTTTCCTCCTGCGCGCCCATAGAAACATCGCGTAATGAAGCGGGGTCCTATGCCGGTTGTTGTACCGGTATTCACATACTCGCAAACGTTTCTGGAAACGCCATATTTGAGCTCTTGGATCATCGGTGAGATATGCGATGAACGTATCCAGGCGGCCGCCGTACAGGTAAGCGCTCCGTTCCGTGGATAGGAAGCGGCGTAGGTCTTGTTTTGTCTGAATCACTGCATGTCCTTATGACGATTGTGGCCTTCTCATGTTCGTTTGGGGAGTGCGGAAAATGGCCGGAGGGAAGACGTTCGATTGACTTTGCGCGGCTATATCTCGGTTTCAATGGCATACCGCGGACGGTGCTTGGCTTCCAGATAGATCTTTCCTACATATTCGCCGATGATTCCCATAGACAGCATGAGCAATCCGCCTATCAGCCAGAGCGAGCACATGATGGAGCCCCATCCGGAGACCACGTTGTTGTTCGCCCAGGAAACGATCACATAGATGAACATGCCGATGCCGACAAGAATGGATAGCATCCCCATGCCGGTGACGAAATGAAGGGGTTTGACGGAAAAGCTGGTGATGCCTTCAACCGCGAAGCTGATCATCTTCTTCAAAGGGTATTTGCTTTCGCCTGCTTCGCGTTCGCCCCGCTCGTAGGTGACCACCGCGGTTGAAAAGCCCAGCTCGGGTACGATGCCGCGAAGGAACAGATTGACCTCCCCGTATTCGGAAAGCGCTTGCAGGGCGGCACGGCCCATCAACCGATAGTCGGCGTGGTCCCGGATGGTTTCGGCCCCCATCCAAGCGTTCAACGCATAAAACGCCTCGGCCGTGTTGCGTTTGAACCATGTGTCCTTATTCCGGCTCGAGCGGACGCCATACACGATTTCCGCACCCGAAACGTATTGCTTGACGAACTCGTCGAATACATTGATGTCGTCTTGGAGATCGGCGTCCAGACTGATCGCGGCATCGCATCCTTGGCTTAGGGCCGTCATCAGACCGGCCAGCAATGCGTTCTGATGTCCCCGGTTATGGGCCAGTTTCACGCCGTGGAACAGTGAAGCGTCGGTTTTGTTGAGTTGTCTAATATATTGCCAGGTGCCGTCTTTCGATCCATCGTCGACGAAGAGCACGCGGCTGTCCTCGGCAATGAGATGACTGGATTTCAACGCGGAGATTTTCTTCTGCAGCACCGGCGCGGTTATGGGAAGTTGCTCGATCTCGTTATAGCAGGGAATCACAAAGAATATGTTCGGTTGTTGGCGTTGTTCCACGCTGGTTCTTTGAGCAGCCATATCTCCCTCGGATGAATCCCAAACCCTCATACAGCACTTCCACTATATAATCGCGGGGGGAAAACCGCGACTGCCGTTGTGCACGGCTGGCGATAACCTGTCAGGAAGGAAGAGGAGGCGTTGCTGCTTCTCTCGCAAGAGAGTTGGAAACATATGCGGACGGAACGTTGAGAAGTCGAACGGGGGTGCCATGGCTTTCGGTGAGCTGATCAGCGTCATCGTCCCCGTGTATAACGTTCGGCGTTATCTTCGTCAATGTCTTGAATCCTTGGCATCGCAAGATTATCCGTCTTTTGAGATTGTTCTCGTGGATGACGGGTCCACGGACGGCTCCGGCCGGATTTGCGACGAATACGCGACGAGAAACAAACGTTTCTCAGTCGTGCATCAGAGCAATGCCGGTCTCAGTGCCGCCCGTAACGTGGGATTGGCCCATGCCCATGGCCGGTATGTTTCCTTCGTGGACAGCGATGATTGGGTTGCCGAGAACTATCTGTCCATGCTCATGACCGCTGTGGAACGAAGCGGCATGCCATGCGCGTCCCTTGCGCATCTCAAACCATTCCGGGACGGCTTCGGCTGCAGACTGCACATGGAATCCGGCGGCGCATCATCCGCAAGGATTGAACCGGAACGCATCAATGTCATGGATGAGACGACCATGCAGAAGGCTTTGCTGCGCCAACAGGTCAACTGCGGTGCGCAGGCGCGGCTGTGCCGGCGCGATGTGCTGCTTGCCGTCGCCCCCAACGGTGAAGTGTTTCCGAAAGGTCTGCTGTATGAGGATCTGGCCACGGTCTATCGCATCATCCATGAAGCGCATGGCAGCGCGCTGATTTATGAGAGTCTCTATGCCTATCGGCATAGGTGTACGGGCATCATGGGGAACCGTGGCGCGTTCCATGACGAGAAGGTGGCATCCGCGGTCCACGTGTCCCGGGCGTTGTACGTGAATATGACGCGATGGTACCCTTCGCTTGCCAAAGAGTCCGCTTCGCGCTGTCTGGCGTTGCTGTGCACGGTATATTCTTCGTTGGATGTTATGGAGCGCGACAACAGGGAAACCGTATGGCGGGAGATTCAGCAATATTGTGGTTTGACACGGGACGATGTCGGCGCACGGTTGAAAGATCGGGCGGCCGCCTGTTGCGCGATGGGTGGAGAGCGGGTGTTCGCCATGCTCTGCAGGCTGTATCGAGGGTATAGTCGTTGGACTGGTTGTTAAATGATGTGAGGTTGGCATGGTGTATGGCGTGCTGATACTGGTCTGCTGCGCGGTGTGTCTGCTCATGCGCATGCCCAGACTGCAACGTTTCCGGCATATGGGCTTGATGTCGATGCTCGCGATGATGGCGGTGGTTTCCGCATTGCGTTCCAGCGATGTCGGCACGGATGGGCCCATGTACGCGCGGCTCCTTCGCCATCCAGGTTCATGCCGGAGATATGGCTTCGAAACCGGCTATTGTCTGGTGAACAACGCCATGCACTGGCTGGGATCCTACACCGTGCTGCTTGTCTTGGAAAACATGCTGCTGTACTGTGCCATTGGCTTATTCATATACCGGTACATCGAGGAACGGTGGTGGGGCTTTTCCTGTCTGATGGTGTTCGGAACACGCATGTTCTTCATGGCCATGAACGTTTCCCGCCAGTATATTGCGGTGGCGTTGTGCATGTTCGCGTTCATGCTATACGTGCGAAAACGGAAGACGCTCGCGCTGGCCGTGGTGCTGCTTGCCGTGACCTTCCACATCACTTCCATCGTGATGCTGCTGATTCCCTTGGTGGAATGGTGGATTCGGCATGCCAGACGTTTCGGACTGCAGTCCACGATGCTGATCGCGGTGGCGTTCATGATGCAGTTCCTTGACTATGGCGGCATAATCAGCTGGGTGGCTGGTTTCATTCCCAAATATCGGCATTATCAGCATGATTCGCTGATGGGCAATGAAGGAACATCGGTATTCTGGGTGCTTTATACCTTGGCCGTATCGGCGGCCTATATCATCTATGTGTGGCGGAAACGGAGAATGGCCGGCTGCTCGGAACCTGAACGCGAGATATCCAGATCGGATACGTCGTCGTTGCTCGCGGGAGCGCTGATATATGTGGTCATGACCGATGCCTTCGCCGGAGTGGGCACGTTGAGCCGCATGGCCGTCTTCTTCACCATGTTCTTCGTCTGGTTGCTGGCCGCTTTGCTTTCCACCTTGGGCAAGCGCATGCAGCTTGCGGTGGAACTGGCCGTTCTGGCCGCCTCGCTGTTCATGTGTTATCGGCAGGTCTACGTCAGAGGAAATTTCGGGGTGCTGCCCTATAAGATGTTTTTCGGATGAGGAAGCGGAGAGAACGGCATGGTTGAAGAGAATCCATTGATTTCAGTGATTGTTCCAATATGCAATGCCGAATCGTCCTTGAACGAATGCGTGGAATCCATTGTGAGACAGACCTATCGTGATCTCGACATCATCCTGGTGGACGACGGCTCATCGGATCGTTGCCCGGAACTCTGCGAGCGATGGGCGTACCAGGATCCACGAATTCGGGTGATCCATCAAAGCAATGCCGGGGCGTCCGCAGCCCGTAACGCTGGCATAGCCGTTGCACGGGGCACGTACTTGGGATTCGTCGATTCCGACGATCGCATCGCCGACACCATGTATGAAACCCTGTTGGGAAACCTGCTGCGAGAGTATGCCGATGTTTCCATCATCGGCACCAGCCTGGTCGGCGAGGACGGTCGGGCGTATGTTCCATGCGAGAAACATTGCTATCTGCGCATGGATTCCGCGCAGGCCTTCAAATATGTGAATATTCCCGGATACTTCCATGTCGCGGTTTGGGACAAGCTCTACCGGCGCGAACTGTTTGACGACATTCGTTTCCCCGTGGAACGGTGCAGTGGCGAGGACTATCCGGTAACATATCGTGTGCTGGACAAAGCCCGGACGTTGATCTACGATTCCGCCCCCCAATACTTCTACCATCTGCACGAGCGGGTAACGCTGCGCCTCCGCGTCACCACCGCGCAAAGCGACGAGACCGCCGCCGCGTTGGAACTGGTCCGGGACAGGTATCCGCAGTCATACGACTATATGTTGTATGGCCATCTCATCGCGACAGTGGGCAATTACAACAACATCATCCTGCAGGGCCAACGCTCGCAATGGCTGGACTTCGAACAGCGCGTTGTCAGACTTGTGCGAGACGCCTTGCCCCGTGTCATGCGATTGCCGGAGATTCCGAAGATCAAGTGCATGCAAATGCTGCTGCTCTATCTTTCCCCGGCTTTGTACCGAACGGTGCTTGTCCCATTCAAGCAGCATCATGCCAGGGCGCTGAGCTGATACGGAAGCCTTGTAATATTCATGCAGTTTGAGCATTCCGTACGATTCAATGCGGTGATGAATACGATTCTGACCGCATCCAACATGCTAATCGGCGTCATCACCATTCCATACATCACCAGGACACTTTCCGTGGAAGGTTACGGCAACGTCACCTTCGCCCAGAACATCTCGCAATGGCTGTCGGCGCTCTGCCTGGTCGGCATACCAACTTATGGCGTACGTGAATGCGCTCGTGCGCGTGATGATCCACGAAAACTGGCGTCCGTGGTTAGGGAATTGCTCGCCATCATCACCGTCTGCACGTTGACGGTACTGGCATGCTTCGCACTGGCCATCGCGTTCGTCCCTCGGTTGCATGGGCTCGCTGCGCTTATGTGCATGTTCCTCGTCAGCACGCTGCTGCTGTCCTTCGGAGTGGAATGGTTTTTCCAGGCCATGGAGGAATACGAGTACATCACCATCCGCAGCGTCGCATTCAAAGTGCTTTCGTTCATTGCCATGCTGCTGCTCGTGCGTGCTGACGGGGACTATCTGGTCTACGGCGCGATCACCGCATTCGTGACTTGCGGCAACAACGTGCTCAACCTGATTCGGCTCGGTGGCATGGTCGACCTGCGGACGTCGGCGCCTCTCCATATCCGACGGCACATCAAGCCGCTCGCATCGTTCGCCGCGCAATCGATCGCCACATCGATATACCTGTTCTTCGACAGCATCCTGCTTGGCATGCTGTCCGCCGACAATGTGCAGGTGGGCTTTTACCAGTTGGCGGCCAAACTCAAAGGCGTGTGCTGGAGCGTGATTAACGCGATCGTCGGCGTGCTGGTGCCCCGCCTGTCGTATTATGCGAAGCATTCGCTCGGACAGTACCGTGACCTGATGGGCAAGGGCTTCGGCATCGTCTGCAACCTGTGTTGCGGACTGTGCTGCTATCTGCTGGTGGAGGCCGGCCCGCTGACCATATGGGTGTCCACGGGAAAATACGCCGACGCCATTACCGCAGTGCGGATTATCGGATTGGTGAGCCTGTTCTCCTGCATGAGCACGTTCCTGGCGTCATGTGTCCTCACACCGCTTGACCAGGAAAGCAAACTCGCCGTCTCGAACATGGCAGGCGTTCCCATCAGCCTTGCGGGAAACCTGCTGCTGGACGCGCATCTCGGCGCCACCGGCGCGGCACTATCCATGCTGGCCGCGGAAATCGTCATCTTCGTGCTGGAAACACGCTACTGCTGGGACGTGCTGCGCGAATCGATAAGCTTGCGGCGACTTGCGCGCATAGGCGCCTGCCATGCGTGCTCGACAGCGGCACTGCTGGCATTGCTGTATGGTGCGCCGGCGATGGATTGCGCGGCACAAGTGCTGGCAGGCATGTCCATCTACTGTCTGGTATGGCTGCTGGCCGGACTGATATTCCATGAGGAAACCGTATGCTGGACAATCGGCGTGATACGCGGCAAATTGCCTAGGAAGTGACCGAATATCGAGGCCGTAGCCCCTCTATCGGATTTGGATGATGATTCGTGCCGCCTGAAGCGTGCAGCTCAACCCAAATAGCTTTCCTGCACGCTATCCAGCATGCGCTGCGAAGTGAAACGCTCAAGATACGTGGCACGAATGGCATCCGAAGAGAACCTGTCACCGGTGGACAGCTCGGCGATGACACGCTCCACCTGCTGTGCTCCGGCCTTCACATCGCCGACCTTGAACAGATAACCATTCACCCCTGGCCGGACCACTTCATTGCTGCCGGTCACATCCGTCGCGACAATCGGCACGCCGGCACGCAACGATTCGACCAGCGAATATGGCAGACCCTCATACAACGAAGTCAGCAGATACACGTCGAACGCCTTGACGATAAGCTCCGCATCATCCCTATAACCCAGCAGATGCACATTATCGGACAAACCGTTATCCGCAACGAAACGGGCCACCTCGTCCTGCAGATCGCCATCGCCCACGCAGACGAAATGCGCAAGCGGATTACGCTCGACCACCGCTCGGGCAATCCGCACGAACGTCATCGGATCCTTCTGCTTGGCCAGACGCACGGTCGAACCAACCACCACGGCTCCATCAGGCAAATCCGACAATCCCAACAGCCGCAAAGCCTCCTCGCGCGACGGCAACGCGACATCGGGAATGCCGTTATACACAACCTTGAACTTATCCGGCCTGTCGATGTGCCTCTGCAGCGCGATATTGCGCTCGCCGTTGGAAACATTGAACGTGCGGGTGGTCAGGAAACGGCTGAACACCCGTTCAAGAAAAGCGAAGAACCGCTTCTTCGATTCGGAGAACTCCCATGCTTGGAACGCGTAGGCGTGGGGTGTGTAGAACACTTTCGACACATGGCCGCCGACGGTCGCGGAACGTCCGATGATGCCGGCCTTCGAGCTGTGGCAGTGGAGGATGTCGGGCCTGATCTGCTTGATGAGCCTGCGGATATGCAGCCACGCCTTGATGTCATTGCCTGCGGAAAGGTCCCGGACCAGTTCGGGAATGGGAATAAGCGTCGCATGCTTTTCCATTTCGGGAATCGCATTGCGATAGTAATCATCGATGCGATTGGTTCCGTAAGCGACGGTCACGTCAAATTTGCTGTGGTCGATACCATTAACGATATCCACGACGTTGCGTCCGCAACCACCCATCGCTTCCTGAACGATGAGCAGCCGTTTCTTCCCTTCCATAGGCTCGGTCATGTTGCCTCCCCCTATCACTGGCTCCTCATCACATATGAGCGCGGTCGACACTCATCTTTCCGTATCATACCCTCCCCTAAGTATGTTTTCCGAGTTAGTGGGTATCTTTTTGTTGACATGCCATCCGTATAATATGCGGGAGGACGGATGGAAATAGTGAAGGGAATGCTGAAGACATGGCGGGAAACGAGTTCAGGGAATGGCCGGAAGTGCATGCTCCAAGTGGAACCCATGGCGCTGATGGTCCAAGGACCTACGATTTTCCCCTGACCGAGAAGGACAAGCTTGTTGGTGAGGGGGCTTCCCGAGGTCTTTCGATTGGTAGCATCGATGGTTCCGTGGCGGAAGCAGCGCCGCGTGGATTCGTATATCGCCATCGCCGTGAGCTGGTCGGTGTCGTTGCTGTTGCAGCGGTTGCCGCGGTTGTGGCGGGAATCACATTGGGATTCCGCCAGCATGTTGACAGTCAGGAGGTGTTGAGCTCCTGCCAGCAGTCCGTGAGCATTTATCAGTCCAACAAGGAACGCTTGAAGAAAACCGTCGCTGGCGCTGCGGATGATTTGCAGATTGCCGAGAATCAAGTGCAGGATTCGAAAACCGTGACCGACCTGCATGCCGCGGTCGATAAGGGGAACGAGAAGACCAAGATCGGCGCGAGTTGTGACGCTTCCGCTTCGGTCGAGGACAACCAGGCAGCCGATGAGAAGATCACTGCGGCAACACGTGGCTTGGGGGAGAAGGTCGAAGCCATTCTGAGTGCCAAATCCGAGGTGGAACGTTCCAAGAACGCCCGCGATGTCGCCATCGCCAAAGCTGATCTGGCCAACAAGGTCAATGATGGGCAGAACGTGCTTGGCACGGTGCGTTCCAATGATCTGAATGCCCGCCAGGATCTGTCCGCGGCATTGAACGATGCTCAACAGACGGCGACCACGTCCAATTCCTCGGATCCGAACGTGTATATCAACCAGCTCAATAAGCTGCAGGACGCTATGGATAAATTCAGCGCGACGGCAGTCTCGCAATAAAAACAAGTGAATACGTAGTACATGGAAATGATGGGGGAGAGGCATGTCCAAGCACATTGACAATATCAACCGGACGGGTGTTCAAAAGAAAGGAAGCACGGCAAAGAGCATAGGCATCGCGGTGGCGGCAATCCTTGGCATCATCGTCATCTACTGCGCGCTATTGGTTGGAAGCGTGCTGCAGGCGAAGAAACATCTCACCCAAGCGGTATCCATCGTCCAATCGGTCAATGCCGGTTCCGACATGACTTCCGTTTTGCCTGCTTTGGTCGGTAAAACAGCGCAGCTCCAGCAGGAGACCAAGGCGGCCCGGGCTCAGACCGATGGTATTGTGTGGCGGATTGGTACGGTGATTCCGTACGTCGGGGACGATTTGTCAGCCGCGCGCACGGCCGTGACGGCTTTGGACACCGTGTCCAATGATGTGATTCCCGAAGTGTCCGATTCATTGACCAACCTGCAGAAGAACAGCGCCGCGGGCAACACGCTGGATATCAAGTCGTTGTCATCGGCGGCGGATGCGATCGTGAAGGCGAACACGGCAGTGCAGACGCAGGCCAAAGCTTTGGAGAACGCGCCCACGCCGCATATCGGCAAGGTCCGTGACGCTTTGTCGACAGGCAGAACGTTGTTCACCAAATTGGCCGATCAAAGCGACCAAATCAGCAAGGTCGTATCCATGTTCTCCCAACTTATGAATGGGGGCGAAGGAAAGTACCTGATTCTGGTGCAAAGCAACGCGGAAGCACAAGCCGCTGGTGGTGTTCCCGGATCCGTTGGATCATTGGAGGTCAAAGATGGCAAGATTGTCGTGGGTGAGTTCCACTCCGATTCGGAATTCCAGCTTGTCAATGTTGTAAAAGGCGCTGAACAAATCAACGATTTGTATGCGATTTCACAGTTTGGCGTCAATTATGGCGGAGACATCCGTCTAGCCACCGTATCACCGAACTTCCCTGTAGTGGCCAAATATGCTGCCGGAATATGGAAGCAGCAGTCCTTCGGCACCAATGACACCATCAAAGGCGTGATGTCCCTTGATCCGTACGCATTGCAGAGCATGCTCGGCACGTTGGGCGGCGTGACGCTCAGCAATGGCGTTCAGCTCGATGGAACCAACACCGCGCAATATTTGTCGAATACGGTCTACCGTGACATTCCCGACCAGAACCAGCAGGACGCATTCTTCAAGGAATCCGCGCAACTGATTATGCAGAAGGTGTTCGGATCGTTCGATGCGAAGAATGTGCTTTCCTTGGTCAAGACCATGTCAGTGCTGGGCCAGCAGCGTCACCTCTACAATGTCAGCTTCAACGATTCCGGCAAGAGCGGATGGAACGGCGAACTGTCCGATGACCCGAAACGACCTGAAACCGGACTGTTTGTCAACGAGATGGGCTGGACAAAGATGGATTGGTACGCCAAACGCAATGCCGTGGTGACCAAAACGAAGACCAACAAGGATGGCACGGCCACGTGGCATGTGAAATACACCATCGCCAATTCCATGAAACCGGAAGAGGTGCAGTCCACACCAGCATACATCACGTCCACGTTCCCCACCTCGCTGTTTGAAAGACTTATCTCACAAAGCAGTGCGTCCGATGAGGAGAAGGCATTCGCCAACATCCTGATCGATAAGGCCCAGCCGGGCGTGCTATGGCATATCTACGTGATCGAGCCACCGGCCGGCGGCAGCGTCTCCGGCATCAAGGTCAGCAACAATTCCGCTTCCCGGGTAGAGGAGGGCGAACAGTTCAAGGCGATCAAGTCGGACGGACGGGAATACTACACGAACACAGGTGTGTTCATCGACCCTGGCAGCACCGCGACCGTAGAATACGACGTGACGACCGCAGCTGGGGCCTCCGACCTCGTGCTCGACCAAACGCCGGTGCCATACGCGCCGCAGATTACGTACGAAGACAACACCAAGCAGTGATTCACCATTGATGAAGGCCGCGCCCCAATAGCGCGGCCTTCATGCTATTCTCGCCCATTGCGATAGCCACTGTACTTGGCGGCGGCTATCGCAATGGGACCACCGTGCTATTCAGTGGTCTGCGTCGACTCCCCACCATTGCCTGGGTCTGGCGTTGGTGTGGGATTTGGGTCCGGTGTCGGTGTTGGATCTGGGTCCGGATCCGGTGTTGGATTTGGGTCCGGTGTCGGCGTGGGGTCCGGGTCGGGAGTCGGTGTTGGATCTGGGTCCGGTGTCGGCGTGGGGTCCGGGTCGGGAGTCGGTGTAGGTTTTGTTCCTCCATTATTACTGGAATTGCTGCCGGAATTATTGCCAGGATTTCCGCTAGTGTTGTTGCTTCCGTTGCTGCCGGAATTACCGCCATTGCTACCGCTATTGGAGGTATTCCCGTTGCCGGAACCGGTACTGGTGCCATTGCCGCTATTATTGAGCGCATTCTGTTTCGTTTCCGGAGCATAGATGCTCGGATTGTAATAGACGCGGTTGCTCGAACTGGAGTTCGAATTGTCTTCCGGTGTCTCATACGCCTTGGAATCAGCGTTATGTTTCGCAACGGAATCAGTGACCGCTTTCATGGCGTTCTCCACGTTCTCACGCGCCTTGGAAAGCGCCTTGATGCTTGGATTCTCACCATTCAATACCTGATTGGCCGCGTCGATGGCCTGCTGCAAGGCGGTGCGTGTCTTTTCGTCCGCCACATTGTCCTTGCTGCTGTCCATAAGACTCTTGGCCTGCTCCAACGTGGTCTGCAGCGCCTGCTTGGCGGTTTCCACACTGGAATCGGCCTTGGCGTCACGGCTCTTGGACACCGCATCGGAAGCTTTGGCCAGCGATGCAAGAGATCGTTCCATCGCCTTGGCGTTCTTGTTGTTCTGTTTTGCGGCCCGTGTCAGATTCTCGGTGGACAACGAAGCCACGCATTGGGTGGTCGGAATGAAATCATACGTATTCGACAATGCATCTTTCAACGTGCTGGCGGTATTGCCATCCGCAAGCTGGTCGGCCGGCACGTCCACCAGCAGATTCGCGTTTTGAATGGCCGCGTCATAGCGTTTCTTCACCTTGGCATACCGGGTCGCGGACTGCTTGCAGGATGAGAACGCGCTACGCTGGGCGTTGACTGATGATACGTGCCAGGCCACAGTTCCACCGACGGCCAGCAGCGCGGCCACGGCCGCAACACTGGCGATGATGATGACTTTACGTTTCTTGGATTTCTTTTCCGCGGCCACGGCCTTGTCATGAATGGACGTGTCTTCCACAATGATGGGTATCTCATCCTGCTCATCGCTTTCGCGGGACTGGACATCATTGGAAACGCCATCCGGAGTGATCAATGTCGTATTGGCGGTTTCGACCTCCGTATCGTCTTTGATGACGATGTTCGCCGGCGGCACCGCGTTGTCAAACGAGAGATCGGGTAGGGGCCAATCGCCATGGACAACATCACCATGGAAATGTGGAGGATTCTCCAACTGGGCCGTTTCCCCGGTGTTTGACGCGGCGGAGGCGGTGTTGTAGCTGATCGAACGCAGGATATTGCGGATTGCGTCGTTGGTGGCGCGTGCGGCCGACCTGAATGCTTCGAAGTTCCTGCGGTAGGGGTCTGGAATCGTGGCCGCTGGAGGTAGCATTGGACGTGCCTGCATGGACTGGTTGATCACCGATTGCAGTCGTTCCTGGATGGTGACGCCCGTAATCATGTTGTGTTGCGCGCAGTATGCGCACATGTTGGAGAAATCGGTGAGCGTGAACGTGTATGGCAGCGCGGTCGGCGCGATGATGACCACATTGTGCCGCTGCTCCGGCTCGAAGCACAGAATCAGGTCCGCGTTGTTCGCGATGCTCTGCGTCAACTGCGTGGAACGGAACTGCGAGGCATCGATTCCGACGGATTCCATCAACGCGTTGCTGGACGGATCAATGGCATGCCCCACCAGACTGTGGGTCCCCGCGCTGCCGACTTTGAGCGAGGTGCCCTGCGTGTACGTACGGAAAAGGAGTTCCCCCATTGGTGACCGGCAGATATTGCCGGTGCAAATGAACAGGACGCGCATGTTTTGGATCCTTCGGCCATCGAATTACGAAAAATAAACTACCAATAGTATATATATCGCGTTGGGCATTCAACAATGAGGGGGTATTATCCTCGTGGATGATTACGTGAAGCAGGTGAATATGAAGCATGGAAACAGTGTTCTGATTCGGGACACCAGCGATGTGTTGCTGATACTGGCATTGATCACCTTGCCGGCCGACGGCACGAGACTCGGCATCACCATGCCATATTGGACGCCTATCGCACCCGCGTTCCTCATCCTATACGCCCTGTGCAATTCCCGACTCTCCCTGCGCTCCATACGGCAGTACCTCGGGTTCTTCCTATTTCTGCCACTGCTGGTGGTCGTATCGCTGTTCGGGTGGCTGACCATCGGATTCCATGGAATATACGTGTTCCAGACCATGTGCGCCTTGCTCTCGGGCCTCGCATGCCTGGTGTCGTTGGACGTCGCGTTCCGTTTGAAACGGCTTGATTGGAACAAAGCGGTGACGATCGTCGTGGCCGTGTATTGGATCGCATTCGCAGTCGGCGTCCTGCAATGGATGGACTCCCGACTCGGCATCACGCCGGTCACCAGACTGTTCCAACTGCTCATGGAACGAAACTACGTGCCACGCAAACCCCAATTCTTATTCGCGGAACCAAGCTACATCGGCATGCACATATTCGGCGTGCTGCTGCCGTTGTTCTGGCTCACCAGACGTAAGTCACTGGCATTACTCACCCTCGTGTTCGCCTTCGGCTCGGCATGCATGGGCGTCGGTGTACGCATCCTGATTGATACGATGATCGCACTACTGCTCTGGGCCATGGTCGAAATCCGATGGGACCGCGCGCGCAACGTGATCGCGACGCTCGCCGGAGTCGGAGTGATCGGCGCAGACGGCACGCTGACATTGCTGCACAATGCGCGTGTGCAGAGCATGCTGCAGCACGGCCTGATGCAAGGGGATTTCTCTACGCTGGCACGTATATTCCGCTCACTGGCACCGATGCTCGCCGGACTGCACGACCCGGTACATCTCATATTCGGCTTCGGCATGGGCAACATCAAAGACGCGATGTTGCAAGGATACGACGCTGCCCGAGCCGTCATCACGGCCCAAGGTGGAAACCCGGACGGTAATGGCGAGATCAGACTGATAGCGGATACGGACAACAGCACCTACTACTTCACCATGAACGCCTACGTCAGTTTCATCACCGAATTCGGCATAGTGATGCTCGTCGCATTCCTGATTCTGCTTCTGGCCCACGTGACCCTCAACCACGCATGGAGCAAGACCACAATCTGCTGGCTGATCCTGCTGTGCTACCTCTACATCCAATTCGAAGGATACGCGTTCTACGCCCTATGGCTCTATATCTGGGCCACCGGTCTCAGGAGGCCGTTAATACATGCCGCCCGCACCGAATCCCCGCAATGATTCTGCACGTATGAGATGATTCACCGCACATAGGGAACGCCTCACGCTAAAATTTCCGTTTGCGGTGTGTCGGAGTCCTAGTGGATTTCGCATAACCGCACACGAAAGTTGGAGAAACGGTTAAGGGGTTCAGGCATGCGCATCATGTTCGTCTGTACGGGCAACATTTGTCGTTCGCCTATGGGCGAGCTGTTGATGTCGCACTACCTGACTGGTACCACCGTGCAGGTGTCCAGCGCCGGAACGCGCGGCCTGCCGATGCATCCGATCGATCCGTCAAGCGGACGCCTCATGGATAGTGTAGGCATCGAATCCTCCGGTTTCCATTCCCGACGATTGACCCGCCAGATGGCCGATGACGCCGACCTGATCCTCTGCTTCGAAAAGCAGCAGCGCAAGGACATCGTCACGTTGGCACCAGCCGCGGTGCGCTACACGTTCCTGCTGAACGATTTCGCGAACATGTGCGACTACTGCGCCCAGCACAGCATGGTCACCGGTACCACCATCCAGGAGCGGCTTGAGTCAGTGATCAGGCGCTCTTCGATGATTCGCCCGATGATTCCGCTGCCGAAAGATATCGACGACCCGCACGGCCGCGAATTCGACCAATTCTGCATCGCCGCCAACCAGACCAACGAGGCGATTCGCAGGATCCTCAAAAGCATGCGCAAACATCACGACGTGTCCCTCTCCGCCGTGCGCTCGCAGATTGTTGCCTAGCTTTTAGGCGAACCAGCTTTCAACTCGGTTGCACTGCTCGGTAAGACCTCTGCCGATTTTATCTATGAGTTTTTTTCGGTTTTCGAAAACGGAGCTATTGCTCTGGTCGAGAGCACTGACTTTCTGCAGGCAATTAATTGCTGTTGCCATGAAGGTAATGGGCATAATTTGGCTGAGCGTTTGTAACATGGAACAGCAGAACTTAAAATCCTTGCTCCCGAATGGCTCGGTAAGTTTCTGCCAATGCCTGAGCTCTATACGTTCATAGTTGTATTCGCCGCCGATACTCATGGCAAGTTTGCGTTGTTTGCGTTGGGTTTCATAGGCGTACATGGATGCGGTGTCATATAGTGGTGCGAATGATGGTTTGGCTCCGGTAGGTTCCAGCAGCGCGTAATTCTTCGCATGAGCATCGGTACCACCGATGAGGAAATTGACGACGAGAGCTATGTAAAACTGGTCGATATCAATTTCGCTCAAATTGTTGTTTCTCATGCATTGGATGATGTCTTGGGCGGAGGGGCCACCGTCCGACTGGTATTTTTCTTGTGTTGAATGAGCGGTTGCTTGGCAGAAGTCTTCTTGGTGAATCCGCTGCACAATGGGACGGCCATTTACCGTGGAGATTTTACGGTCCCATCGTGTGCTGACGAGCGCGGGAGTCTCTCCGAACATGCGGAATGTGGTTTGTGCCACGGGAATTCCCAATGCTCCAATTGTTTTCATGCAGATATATTCGTTGAAAGCTTGCTCATGCAAGGCATGTATGCCGGGCTTGATGATGTGTGTCGTTGGTGCGGTTCCATGTGCTTCGTACCATTTGCCATTGGCATAGTGGAGCGCAATTTTGTCTTGTGCACCGTTCAACGACCAGTGCTCGTCGGAGGCTTGCCATGAGGCATCGCTTGTACCCGCGATGGAGGCGAGGCGTTGCTCTATTTCTTTTTCAGAGATAGGGACGAGTGAATACGGATCGTCTTTCACTGTCTCGATTTGCTCAGGTGGAACAAATTGCGCTCCTCCCGCACAATCCAATCCGATTGCGCTCAGCAATGCGAAAGGATTATTTCCATTGACTCCATATTGTTTGCCGATTGCTCTGCGCGTCATGGGGTCATCGGGTAGCACGCCATCGATATAGGCTTCTATTGGTTTGCCGGTCCAAGGCTGGGATCTTCTGGGCATGGACAGAGATAATTGTGCAGGGGCATCGGCGTCGTAAATGAAGGAATGCTTTCCGGATATGTCTTCTTGCAGGATTCCGATTCGCTGTCCTTCAAGGAATACGATGAGTTTTTGCCAGGCATGGGAAATTAAACTTCCTCGTTAGTGTTGGGTTCGTGCTCGTCGAGTTCTTTGGCTTGCTGTTCGATGAGTTTTGACCGGTTTTGCAATGCGGTATATGTGTCGGCGTAGTTCTGTCCAAAATTCTTAAGGAGTCCCCCTAGGTGTTTGCTGACTTCTGTGAGATTCGACTGTTCGATGGTTTTCCATTGTTGTATTACCGTGCTCACAGAGGGAATCATTGAAGAGGCCTGGGAGGAATGCTCTATGTTTTTTAGCCAATTATCTCCTGGTGTTCGCACACCCCCTTATTGTGCTGCTTTCTTCGGATAAATATGCGGCTGCCGTGATTTCTGTACAGATTATTGGTTTTGTAAATCTGTTCTCCTGCCTTAGTACATTTATAGGTTTATGTGTGCTCACCCCGCTTGATCTTGAGAATAAACTTGCGATGGCTAATATGGCTGGTGTGCCTATTAGCCTTGTCGCTAACTTTGCGCTCGACGGTACTTGGGGAGCCACCGGAGCGGCCAGTGCTGTTCTTATTGCGGAATTTGTCATTTTTACTGTTCAGGTACATGCCTCTTGGAGAATACTTCGTAATGCGTTACAGCTCAGCGAGATACTTAAGACTCTAATGATTAACGTTGTTGCGCTGTTAGCGGGATTTGCCGCTGCTTCACTCCCTCTTTCCGCGATTCCGCTGCTTATTGTGGGGTTCTTCATTTACGGAGCTACATGGTTCATCGTTGGGCTCATTGTTAGAGAAGATAGCGCGATTTGGGTGGCTAATACGGCACTATCTTTACTGGGCAGACAACGGATACTGATATGAACTGATTTTTGTTCCGCATTTCTCCTAACTCGATGGGAGATGATGGAACCATGGCAAAAGGAACGAGATACACGCCGGAGTTCGAGGCGAAGGCCGTCAGGCTGTTGACCGAATCGCGCGGCTCGTATTCGTCGGAGACCAAGGCGATCGAACAGGTCGCCAAGGATCTGGGGGTCGCGCCGGAGACGCTGCGCCGTTGGCGCGGCAAGACGGACGCCACGGTCGCGGCGGAGACCAAGCAGTCGGCCGAAGACGCGATGGCGGAGTTGAGGAGTTTGCGGGCCGAGGTCGCGCGATTGAGGCGGGCGAACGAGATATTGACGACGGCGTCGGCTTTTTTCGCGGCGCGGCTCGACCCGACACGGCGTTGATGGTCGCTTACATCGACGAATTCAAGGACCGTTTCAGGGTCGGGCCGGTCCGCAGGGTGCTGGCCGCTTCGCTGGACTGCGGGTTCATCACGCCGCGCGGCTACCGCATGTTCAGATCCAGGCCCGTCAGCCGCATGGCCGCCAGGCACGAGGCGCTGGCCCGCGGCATCCTCGAGATCCATGCCGATTTCTTCATGGCCGTGTACGGGTACCGCAAGACGCGCGCCCAGTTGTTGGCGCGGGGCTGGGATCCGGCCGAGATCGGCCGCGACCAGGTGATGAACGTCATGCGGGAATTGGGAATCCGCGGCGTGCGCCGCGGCAGGACGCCCGTCACCACCAAACCGGCGGAGGGCACGGGCGGCAGGCCCGACCTCGTGGAACGCAGGTTCGATGTGTTTTGTCAAATTGAAGTAGTCCAAAACAGCGAGCTTGTCAAGTTGTTTGTGTTTGGGGTGTGTTTTATAAATAGGGTTCCATTCGTTCGGGGTATGCGGCCGCGAGTTGGGCGAGGGCCTGTTTCCAGTTGGTCGTTATGCGCCCCTCGATGAGCCTTCCCTCGCTTTTGCGCCTGGTTTTGTTGCCGTCTTTGGCGCGTTTGAGGCTGCGTTTGTCCTCGATGTCGCAGATTGCCAGCCAGAACAGCTTGACCACGGCCTGGTCGTTGGGGAACTGGCTGCGGTTGCGGCTGACCTTGCGCAGCTGGTAGTTGAGCGATTCGATGCTGTTGGTGGTGTACACCACCCGGCGGAGCATGGGCGGGAACTGCAGGAACGGGACGAACCGGTCCCACGAGCGTTTCCACGTGGCGGCCACCGACGGGTATCTCCGGCCGAGCTCGCTTTCCGCGAACTCGCCGAGCGCCTTTTCCGCGGCCTGCCCGTTGGACGCGCAGTACACGCTCCTGAGCGCCGCGCACACCCTCTTCCTGTCGTGGTCGGCGACGAACCTGTTGGCCGCGCGTATCAGGTGCACCACGCAGGTCTGCACGATCGCCTTGGGCCACGTGGCCTCCACGGCCTCGGGCAGGCCCTTGAGCCCGTCGCAGCACATGATCAACGCGTCGGCCATGCCCCGGTTGGCCATCTCGGCGCACACGTGCGCCCAGAAGGAGGCGCCCTCGTTGTCCTGGACCCATATGCCAAGCACATGCTTGAACCCGTCCATGTCGACGCCGATGGCAATGTGCGCCGCCTTGGGCAGCACCCTGCCGTTGTCGCGCACCTTGACCCTGACGGCGTCCAGGTACAAGACCGGATAGAACTCGTCCAGCGGCCGCTCCTGCCATTCGAGCACGGCGTCGCTCACCGCGCCGGTGATGTTGGATATCGTCTCGGGGCTCAGGTCCGTGCCGATCGTCTTCTCAAGGTGGTGCTGGATGTCGCGCACCGTCATGCCGCCCGCGTACAGGGATATGATCATCTCGTCCAGTCCGCCCAGCCTCCTGGAATGCTTGGGCACCAACCTCGGGGTGAACGAGCCGTCCCTGTCGCGGGGAACCTGCACGGTCACCTCTCCCACCGGCGTGGACAGCGTCTTGGGATACGAACCGTTGCGCGAGTTCGCATGCCTGCCGCCCGCCTTCGACTCCCTGTCGCCGGGCGCGTAGCCCAGATGCGACGTCATCTCGGCCTGCAAGCCGCGTTCCAGGGCGACCCTCGTGAGCTCGCCCAGCAGACCGCCGTCGCCGGTGAGCGCGATCTGCCCGCCGTCTATCCGTTCGAACAGGGGATCCAGCGCTCCCGACGCGACCAGCGAGTCCACCAGGGACCGCGAATCCGTCACGGCACCATTGTCATTCCCGGCCACATCGTCGGCCATAGGCTTCACTGCCTCGGTCACCATGATCGTTTCCTTTCAATCAGATGATCCCATACACAAACAATTAGACACCCTCAAAACAGCGTGTCGGTCCAGTCCGAAAAAGCGGCGGGTTTCAGTCCAATTAAGCGAAAGACCCGCCGCCGTTGTTCTTCCTATCCCATCAGGGCGTGGGTCCGCCTGTACGACTCTCCCTCGAACCTGATCATCCTGCCGTGATGCACGGTCCTGTCCACGATCGCGGTCGCCATGTCCGGGTCGCCGAACACACGTCCCCAACCGGAGAACTCGATGTTCGTGGTGTAGATCACGCTCTGCCGCTCGTACGCGTTGGCCGCGACCTGGAACAGGAGCCTGGTGGATTGGCAACAGCGTGTTGGACGGTTTCTTAGAGGATGAGTCCCTGTTCGGTGAATTCCTTCGGACTCCGGTATCCAAGGGTGGAGTGGAGC